>Ga0307498_10000035_pt1 | contig 13092 bp, 17 predicted proteins | sample 12_S_MG_FD_201369 | JGI IMG/M metagenome (GOLD analysis project Ga0307498, IMG submission 201369) | Soil microbial communities from Populus trichocarpa stands in riparian zone in the Pacific Northwest, United States - 12_S | ecosystem: Environmental > Terrestrial > Soil > Riparian zone > Trees...
GTGCCAGAAATGATAAATCCATCCGCAAGCCCAACCACGAACTGGCCCTCAAGATGGTCCAGGCCCGAGAACACTGTCGCGGGCGCGCCAATGTACTGGAGCCCCGCGTCCACGAACCAGCAGTTCTGATCGGGCGCGGCGTCGGAAGTCAGGAACCGCTCGGCCATACGCTCGATGTACTTCACGGTGTGGCCGTTGATCGTCCGCTCCACCACGAAGTACACCGCGTCGACCGCGCCAAAGCTCGTGTTCTCGGTCACCGTGCAAACCGATTTGAACAATCCGGTGGTGATGCTATGGGCCCAACCAATGACTTCCTGTTCCTTTAGGAAGGTCAGGGACAGCAACTGCCCATCACTCCGGACGGCCCAGACTACCTTAAACGGCTCCTCGGCAAAGGCCCATTCTTCGATTTGGTACTTGAAGAACAGGTGATTGGATAGGACCGAGACATCGGTGCCGGTGTAGATGTTCTTGTAGAAATCGTAGGACAGGTCGCGGACGATCGAGCCCTTGGATTGGACATAGAGAATGTCGTAGTTCGCAAGGATCGGCGGGACGTCCGAAGCGCCGTTGAACGCGTGGGCCTGTGCGGAGGTATCGACAGCGGAGACTGGCGCGCCCGAGGCACCGCCATTGATCTGCCAAGCCTGACGACTGGTAAGGATCAAGAGCCCAGCTGGCGCAGGGACCATGGCCTTGATCTCGTTCAGCTGGCTCGAGACGATCGTCGCTGTGATCGAATCATCAGGTTGAGTTGGATGGGAAATGTCGTAGTTGTAGTAGGACCCGGGCTTGCTAAACCAGATGGTCTGTGGGGCCTGGACGGTCGAGGCGAGGGCGAGGCGCTGGTCGAAGAACGCCGGAACACTCGGGAAGCTCTGGCCGACGGGCCCAACCACAGCCGTAGCGGCAGCAGCACCACCGGAGAAGGTAATGGCTGGCGCGGAGGTGTAGCCCGCACCGACAGTAGCGAGAATGACCGAGACCACGCCCCAAGTGAGGTTGATCTGAAAGCGTATCGCGCCAGGATCGCCTAGTTTGATAAAAAAGACCGGGTTCCCCAGGACGCTACCGCTACCAAGGCTTCCACGATTGGAGCCGGGGTAGGTCAATGGCTGAACCGCCGTCACACGCCCCGAGCCATCAACCGAAGCCACCACTAGCCTAGACCCAGCTGACGTCCCTGTCGAGATCACAGCGATATCGCCAACTACCCATCCAGTGGTGGCCCCTGAAATCGCGCCGGTGGTCTGGATACCAAGCGCGGCCAAGGCTGTGGCCTGGATACCACTTGGCGGCGCTGCGATGGTAACGGTAGGGACCACGGTATAGACGCCGGGAGCGGTTACTGTGATCGACGACAGGGCTCCGCCAAGGAACGGCTGCTGCGCGATCGGCGGGGTAGACGAGAAGTCCGGGACGATGCTGGTGTCGGCGAAGGAGATGGAATAGGTCGAGCCGATATAGCCGAAGAACGGATCGGTCGGCGGGGTGCCAGTGGTCCGCATGGCCTCGTAGACGTTGTAGTAGATCGCACCGGCAGAAGCGTTCCAGCTTAAGGTAGTGGTCTGGGGGTTGGTGACGTTGTCAACCCGGTTCGGCTCCGAGCGCTGGGCCGAGGCGTTGCTTTCCTGGCCGTTGGCATCAACAGCGGTCACGACGTAGGTGTAGTCGATGTTGCCAGCGGCGAGGGTCGTCACCGAGGACAGGCTAGCGGGAGCTTGGACAGTTGTCCCATAGGTGATCGCGGTCAGGGTCCAGCTCGTGGCCGTGGACAGAGTCAGGACATACGCTGGGTAGGCGTTATGGCAGAGGATCAGCGAGTTGACGTTCTGGGCGAACTTGATCAAGGCTAGGTCCGCCGCAGCATACGGCGACGTCAGAGTATAGACCCGCGCCCCGGTCCCAGCGGAGCTATACGCGGTGTAGCCAGTGGAATTGATGTTGACTCCGTTAAGGTCTTGAAGCGTGTAGGTGTTCGCGCCAGTGTTGGTGATTTGGTAGTACTTGCCGTTAAGCTGGGTCATCCCCACGACGCCCTGGATAAACACCCAATCCCCAGTCGAGTAGCCGTGGCCGACTTGGGTTATTTGGCAGGGGTTTCCTTGCGTCGCGCCAGTAATCGCACCAGCAGTTTCCAGAACCGCCGCACCGTTGTTGTAAAACCGGATATAGCCATCGCCGAACTCCAATACATAGCTGACGGTAAAGCTTGCTGCGAAAGGGATCAGGCGCACCGCCGTCGCGGACTTGTACGCCTGGAGGATGTATTTGGTCCCCGGCCGGTTACTCGCGCCGCCACGGTAGTCCACGAAGAAGTTCTGGAGCAGGGCTGCGCCGGAATGGTACTTTTGAAGGTCCACGCGCGCGTAAAGGTTCGGGCTCCACTCGCCCGCATGAAAGGCTTTTTGATTATGCGACAGAGGCATGGTTAATAGGCCGAGAAGATTGGCCCCCAATCATACTCAGAGTTAGGCATACCGGTTTCGCCCGCCCAAGTGATGCCTCGGATACGGATCCAATCCGGGGTCACGTCGTTGACAGTCAGGCCCTCGTTGCCGTCGGCGGTCCGAGCCTGGATGATGTAGCCGTTGGCTTCGGCGGTCTTAAGGTTGGCAGTAGCGGTGTCGCCAGTGAGCTGGAACGCGAGCCGCGCGCTCAAAATCTTAACCCAAGCCTCCACGAACATCGGGTCCATTACGGAGATGTCCGTGACCTGCCGCAGGTAGCAAAGGAGGGCGTTTTCCTGGTTCGTCAGTATCACCCGCTGATCCAGCGACTGAGTCGAGGTCACGGTGAAGGTCGCGCCGGTGCCCGAGCCAGTAGTGGAGCCCTGCGAGATGGGGCTCGGTGGCACAGTGAAGTAAGACCCGCCGAACGGCCCAGGGATGGTCCCAGGACCGAAGATGGAGAAAACCTGAACCGAAGAGATGACCCCGGCTGGCGCAGCGATCACCAGGAGCTGGGCCGGAGCTCCTAGGCCATTAGCTGGCTTTGCAAGGGTGATCTTGTCCCCTGCTGCGTAGCCGGTGCCACCACTGGCGACAGCGATCCCAGTGAGGGTAATAAGCTGGTCCACCCCGACCTTGAACCTTACCGGCGGCCCGGTCCAATACTGAGCCGCGCCGCCGGTAACAGCGGTGGTGATGGGTACCCCACCGCTGAACCCGGTCTGATACTGCGGGACGATCCACAAAGGCCGCAGACAGTCCGGAGGGTACTGATACTCGTAGGCCCACGGCGGAGCGGGCTGGCCCTTGGACCAAAGCGCCGTGGGTAGGTTCGGGTTCTCGGGCGTGCCTGGAGCCGAGGTGATGTAGGTAAGGTTGGCGTAGTTATTGGCACAGTTCCACGGAGCCATGCGAATGAGTTCGTCCCGGAGGGTTTCGATCACGAGATTGGCTTGGATCGCCTCGTTAGAGTTCTCCGTCATCGACGCGATGGTCGTGCGCGTGCCAATGCCTTGGAGCGCGCGATTGGTGATACTAACGAGAGTCGCCGGGGTGGTCATGGCTTATCCGTTCTGCGTTCCGCAGTTCCCACAGTTGTCACCGTGGAGGCCGGGGGTCTTGGACTCGTTGATGTTCGACGGGCCGACCGGGGGTTGGTACTTGTTCACGTCCCGGACATTCGGCTTCCCGCCGTCGTGTGCTACTTTCTCGGTCATGAGTGCCTCCCTTGCGAGCCGTGCTTGTGGTTCTCTTCTCCAGCCATGGGAGCTTCGAGCCCACGGCCCTCGTACAACGCGCGACCAGTGTACCGCAGCGCCATGCCCATCTGGCTGACGGCGGTCTCCGAAACCGCGTGAGCGATCGGTTCGCGCTTCCGATCGTACGCGCCGTCGACTGTAGCTTTGCCTTGTTTCATGTTACTTTCCTTTCCCAAACATTGCCTGGGCTTGGCTCGGACGGGGTTTCTTCCGCCTGATGCCAGTGCCCTTGTCGGCCTTGTTAAAGTCCTTCGCGACACCCGGCGGGATGCCCATTTTCTTTGCGAACTTAGGATCATGGGCCGCCGCTGCCATGGTCCGAGCTTGCTTAGCGGAAGTACTTGGCATTAGAGCCTCCTATTGTGAGAGGAACTCGATAACGAAAGCCAATCCATTGGAACCAGCAGACCCAGCGACGTTGGTCGCGACGTTGAACGAGACCGAGCCACTCGCGCCGCCACCGGGGGAGTTTCCACCGAAGCCTTGGGTGGTGCCGTTGGTGTTCAGCGCGACGCCGCGAACCGAGCCAGAGAACGGAGCAGGGCCGCCGAAACCAGCGACCGCAGCGACCGTGGTGATCGACGCGGTGAAGCCATTGCCACCGTCGGTCCCGCTCCACGTGATGTCACCAGTTCCAACGGAGGCTCCAGCACCACCAACGCCTAGGTTCGAGCCGTTGTTGTTCTGGCCGCCGGAACCTGGGTTAGCGATGCACAGCGCCCCGATGCTAGTCGCGCCCGCACCGTTGGCTCCATCGTTGGCTCCAGCGGCACCGCCATTGCCACCAGCAGGAACGGTCACGGCCTTACTCGCGCCGATGTCGGCAGCGGAAGCGGCCTTGATCGAAAGCCCTCCGCTCCCACCCCCGCCGCTAGCGCGAGCGTTGCCAACCGCGCCCAGCACACCGCCAGAGCCACCGGCAGGACCCACGCAGACCAGGAGGCAAAACAACATTCCAGCGGTCGGAGTGTAGGTGCCGTTCGCGGAGAAGCTTTGGATATTCATCTTCAACGCGGCACCGTTCGCGGAGTTGGTCCCGCCCCGAGCCTTAGACAGTAGCCCGGCCCAGCCCATGGTCAGGGACGAGGCCGAGAGCAGCGCAGCGGCGAAGCCACCACCAAGGGCCATGGTGACGTTGGTATCGTCGACCTTCGAAAGGGCTGCGCCCGAGCCGATGTCTGCGGCCGTGATAGCAAGGGCGGTCTTGGCTTGGGCCGGTGTGCCATCAATAGGCGGCCCAGTGCCCGCACCAAGCGCCCGCATCTTGAACGTCGCTGCCGCCATGTTCGCGAGCTTGGCGTTGGTCACAGAGCCATCCACGAGCGTGGCTTGGTTGTTGCTCTCGATGTACCAGCCGGAGAAGTCGTTCAGCGCGTACAGCCGAAGCATCTGGCCGGTGTTGTTGATCACGTAGTCCGACAGCGATCCGTCGATCCGCTGGCCCGCGAAGGGATGGACGGTGATGTTGAAGGTTCCGGCGTTCTGGCCGAAGTCCTTGATGTAGATGCTCCGCTCGAACGCGGTAGTCGGGCGCGCCCCGATCTCCTTAACCCAAGTTGCGACATTGGGAAGGTTCAACGTCACCGTTGCTGCGACATTGACGAGCACCACAGACGCATCCGGGAGGAGGGTCGTGGAACCGCCGACAGTGACGAGGGTCTCGGGGCGCACCCGGACCGTGGTCCAGCCGAGGCTAGGACCTAAGTACACATCCACGTCTTGGTATGAGTTCCCACTTTGGTCAAGGTCGTTAGCCATATCTTATCCCTGCCCCTGGAACGAAGTTGCCCCACTCGTCGCGGTCCCAGTAATCGCGGATGATCTTGAGCGGGCCGGAGCCATCTGGGACCGGCGGTGGCGGTGGTTGGGTATCGCCGTCAAGAGAGTAATGACGAATAAGGGCCTGTTGAAGCTGGAAGCGGGTTGGCGTGAACTTCCCAACGAAGTTAACCGGAGTGGAAGGCTGTGTCGGCAGCGTGGAGAAATCAGCCGCGATGTTCTGACGAAGCGCGAGCTGGAGCTGGAACTTCGTGGGAACGAACTTGGCGAGGAAGTAAGTCGGCGTCGACTGGATAATGATCGAGTCGAAGTCTTGGGCGGTGTTCTGGATAAGCTGCTGGAGAAGCTGGAGCTTCGTGGGTTGGAACCTACCGACGAAATGAGTGTTGGTTTCAAAGGCAACTCCAGAGGAAGTATCCTGCGCAGGGGTCTGGCGAAGCTGGGATTGAAGTTGGAACCGAGTCGGGGTGAACCGGCCGATGAAGTGAGTGTTGGTTTCGGCAGCGACCCCAGAGGAAGTGTCGGCAGCGATGTTCTGAGACAGCGCGGGGAGTCGGCGGATCGTAAGTGGGACGAACCTACCAATGAAGTGTATGTTGGTCTCGGGTTGGACCCCAGACGAGAAGTCCGCTGCCACGTTCTGCGACAGCGCAGGGTTCCGCCGAAACACCAGCGGGACGAACCGGCCGATGAAATGGACGTTAGTCTCGGGTTCGGCGGTGAACGGAACGGCGGCGTTCTGGCGCAGCAAGGCCAGGAGCTGAAACGAGACCGGGCGAAACTTGCCCTGGAAGTGGATATTGGTTTCAGGCTGGGTCTGGAATGTAGAGTCGTCTGCAGCGATGTTCTGGCTGAGCGCTGGGTTCCGGCGAAGGCTAAGCGGCTGGAACTTGCCTTGGAAGTGAGGCTCAGTCGATGGCTGGAAGCTCGGCGGGACGTCAAGAGCAGGGTTCTGCCACAGCGCGGATAGCCGAAGCAGGACCGTCGGCCGGAACTTACCAACGAAATGCGGATCAGTTGTAGGTTGGACGACAGCGACTTCGACCGAGACGTTCTGCGAGAGCAGCGCGAGCCGCGCGAATACTGGTGCTCGGAACTTGCCAACGAAGTGAGGTTCGGTGCTGGCTTGGGTTGGAAGGTTAGTGAAGTCCGCTGCAATGTTCTGGCGCAGGGCTGGCAGCAGCCGAAGGACAGTAGGCTGGAAGCGCCCGACAAAATGGATGTTGGTCTCGAACGCAACCGTGGAAGTGAAGTCGGCAGCGATGTTGTGGCGTAGGAGTGGGAGCAACGTGAAGCGGGCAGGAGTGAAGCGGCCTTGGAAGTGGATGTTGGTTTCGAACGCAACCTGAGACGTAGTGTCCTGGGCCGTGTTCTGCCACAGCTGTCGCTGGAGTTGAAAGCGCGATGGAGTGAACCTGCCAATGAAGTTCGGTGGGGCATCAACGACCGCGACAACCGCGATATCGGAAGCTCGATTTTGCCAGAGGGCAGGTTGCAGCCAAAAGGTTGTAGGCCGGTACTTGCCAACAAAGTCGCTCTCCGTCGAGTCGACAGCAACCTGCACGTCGCTCGATGTCGCCGCGATCGGCGAGTCGGCAACGGTCGCGCCGCCAAGGATAAAACGCGGTCCTCCACCGACACCGACTTGGCCAGCGCCAATCTGATGGGCATCATGTTGGAATGCGTCGCCCTGGAAGGCCACATGTCTACCGCTTGATCAAAGTCGTGTGAAGGTCTTGAACCGCTTCTTTGTAGAACTGGATCGCGAATTGTTGTGCTTCGGGGCTCTTTTGCACGATGAGCGGGTGGACGTTATAGCCCCAACTTGCGTCGAAGTCACAGGCGTACCCTTGCTTCCAATGCTTGACGTCGCTGTGTGGTGCGTTCTCGTCGCGCCATTTCTGGCCCAGATAGTAGAAGAACATTTCACCAATCGGCGGCCACTGATGCGTCGGGTCGCCATAGGCACGGCACGAGGCCCAATGTGGCGTGATCATCAGGCACTTGCCACCAGGAACTAGTACGCGCCAGAGTTCATTGAAAAAGTAACACCGCTCCACCGGCGTTAGGTGCTCGACGAAGTGCGACGAGTGAGCCATCGCGATCGAGTCGTTAGCACATGGCCAACGCTGACTGCCAAGGTCACAGCACCAATCCACACCATCAAATTTGAGCTTGTCCAGGCCAATCCAGTCGGTCTCGTCGCCCTTCGGGCCTTTGTGTTTGTTCGGGCCACAGCCGAGGTCGAGCTTGAGCGGCGTCTGCTGGTTGTTCTTCTCAATGTCGCCAAGCGGTCCAAGCGGCTCGCTCGGCCAAACGCCGGACACGCCATCGAGATTCTTTGGAACCTTAAGTTTTTCCATCACCATACCATGTCGTTTGCTATATCGTAATGCCCAACCTTCACTCGCGTATCGACGGCGCAGCGATAGCCGTACTTGCGAACGTCACTCCAAAAGTACAGGTCCTGCGTGCCAACGCCGCCATCGCCAGCTTTGGTTTTGAACCAAGGCTTCCGTAAGCATGGGTCCTTAAACATCGCGATCCGCCAAAGGTTAAACCCCATTCCAGTCCCGCAGCACTCCTGAACGCAGTCTTTCTGCGGCGGCTGCGGGCGGAAGTTGAGAACTGGGTCCTTCGGGTCACCCCATATCTGTGGCACGCCACCCTCGCCCTTGGTCCAGTACAAACCACCAATGCAGGAGAACTCAGGGTGCTGGTCCATTGACTCAATAAGCCGAAGGATGCCGTCTTGCGGCGGTAGGTTGTCGTGCTCGATGGTAAGGATGTATTCCCACTCCGATAGTTCAGGATGTGCAAGAACCGCCTCAATCCCGGTGCAATAGGCTTCGCCAACCTCCATGCCAAGACATAGCATACGGTAGACACCTTGGTTAGGTGGGAAGATCAAGCTCCAATGTGATAGTGCAACCTTCGTGGCGATCATGTTGGCCGCTGGAAGCATCACAATAACGCGTTGCTTCTTCCACGACGCACCCTGGAGAATGCGCGTGCGAGACTCGTCGAAGGCTTCGTTGTGATGCCCAACCTGAGAAAGCGATACGATCTGTGCGGTCATGCTCAATTCTGGAATGTTGCGTTGCGGAACTCGAAATAGAACGGTGCAAGCTGAGCCCGCGACCCTGTGACGACGATGTCGCTGATGCCGATTGACGAGCGCGATGCGCCTGTTGAGAGAATGCCCATCGCTGGGATCAGCGCAAGAGAGTTGTTAGTCTGCTGCCCAAACGAGTGAATAAGATCGAGATTGGTCGCGAACGTCGCGCCCAGGATCATCGTGAATGTGTTGCCAAGCAGGGTCGAGTTGGCACCGGCCGTCGCCGAGTTGGTCGTCGAGAAATGCAGCGCAATGAAGTAGTCGGATGCCTGGAGCGTGTTCACCGCTCCTGTTAGCTCCATACCAATCGCGCCAGTCACCGATGACGTGGAGTTCGACTGCCAGAACGTCGTGCCAGTGTTGTTGAAGCTAGTTAGGTACGACAACGTCGAGGCGTTGCGAGTGTAGATCACAGCCGTAGCAGACCAGTCGATCCATGCTGATGACGTGTTGACCGCGGTCGTGATGCTCACGAGCGCCGCGATCTTCACGTTGCTGAATGCTACGTTCTCTCGCACGACGAATGGTTGGATCGATACGAGAGAGTTGCCCTGTGCGGTGTTGGTCGTCGTCAACAGCGAGAACGGCCGGTATGAACTCACCGGCTTGTTGCCGATGACCAGCGTGGCAGTCGAGCCGACGAGATAGATACCGTCGCTGCCCTGAATGATGAGATCAGTGTTGCCGACCGTCGAGTTGACACTCGTGTTGCCCGACAACGTGAACACTATATTGTGTGCAGAGTTCCAATCCTGCGGCCGTACCATGTTGGTCGCGGAGATGAGCGTGGTCGATCCTTGGCTGTTGAAACCAGTTATCGTGCCGGTCCAATTGGGCACCGCATTGCTGAATGCGTGACTGACGCCCATCAGGGAACTCCCAACAGAGTCTTAAGGTCGGCAAGTGTCAAGCCACGCGAGGCTAGCATACGATCAAGCCGCTCGGCCTTAGTTAGCACTGGTGGCAGTGGGATAACCGGAACTTCTGCAACGATATGTGTGCTAGCAAAGATCAAGAACGCTGCCCATTCCTGCGGCGTGTCGGCTAGACTGATGGCGACATTGTTAACTTCAACAGTGTCGATCACCGCCGACGTATGCGCCTCGTTGCCCCACTGTGCTGATCGGATTGTATACGTCATGAACGCAATTCCAAGAGCGTGAGAGAGCAAGAGCTAATGCCACCGAAAAGGCGAGCAGTGGTAGAACCGTTGAGACGCATGGTAGCACCTGTACTGCCACCGACACGCACCGAATAGGTGACTGAACTCGCTGTCGCAGGACTATCCGTATACGTCATGGCCGAGTCTACGATTTTTACTTCATACTGTGTGGCATCGTTTTCAGTCGAGTCCACAAACATAGCATTGATACATGTCGTGCCACGAAACAAAGCGGTGGTGAAGCCATCAACGTCAGGTGTTCCCTGCGCAGCCGACCCCCAAACAGTGACGAGACAGAGTATTTTGCTATTAGCTGTGAATGGGGTGATAGCTTGTGAAAGAACCTGCGTGCCTTCGCTGCTTGTGGGAGTCGTGTCATCTTTGGGAATGACAACGGTGAGGTTCGTGTTCGCTGTGTACGTCGTCTGTAGAGACTGCACTATGACATTGGCCAAGTCCTCTGCATTCGGGCTGAGATATACAACTGCTTGTGCAGTCAAATTCAACTTCGAAGTGCCAGCAGTACCGGCGATCTTGCTCAGGTGGACTGTGTCTCGTGACAGTGTGGTTCCAGCATTTGTGTAGGTGCCGTTGCCACACTCGAAATCTAGACCATCTTCAATGAAGTACGGAACGACTTGGCCAGTCGTGATCCCGGCCTCAGCAAACGTCGCATAGGCGTTGTTGTACGCGGCGTTAAGCGTGATTGTGCCAGTACCGGGAGCGCCGGTCACCGACATACGAACGCGGTTTCCGTAGTTAACAGCCACTACCTGCCTCTGATAGTTTTCTCGTCAGCCATCACAGAGGTCGTCGGAGCCTTACCAGCATCGAAGCAGTCATCGCAGATGTAGAACACATGCGGCGACCAATCGGCCGTGATCAAGCCTCCGCTGCGCCCGCAGTTCGCGCAGAAGCAGGTCTCGTACTTGACCCCTCCTCGAACCACGATCGTCGCGCGGCGTCTAGGACCCCGAAGCCGGGAGTCAGGGAGATTGCTCTCCAACTCCCGGTCCCACTGATTGTGGAGGGTCCGATCAAAGTCCCTCGGGTGGTGCATTAGACGCCCTCGCCTAGCTCGATCGTCGCGTCGCCAGTGACCGAAGCGGTCGCGGCCAGCGAAGCGAGTTCACCGTCGATCGGGCTCGCAGCGTTGGCTTGCATCTGGAATGCGTCGGCCGGAACGAGGGCTTGCCAACCACCCATACCACCGGTCTGAGCCATACCGACAGTCACGCGGACGGCTGTGGTGCCACCAACTGTGATCGTGGTCGTGCTGTCGACCCATGTAGATTGGGCCGCGGGTTGGAGTTCGTTCTTCCGGCCCGGGGTCTGCGCGGTGCCACCAGTTGCTGCGGTGACCGAGCAGGTTCGCCAGCGGAGTTGCGCGCCGCCAGCGGTAGCGAAGCGACACGCGCCGTAGATGGCGTAGATCGCCAGGAGTTGCTGGTTGGCGACGGTCTTGCCAACAGCTTCGATGACTTCGGTATTGGCGGACCCACTCGTTGTGAAGGGCCGCTTGACGTCGTAGAAGAATGGCATGGGATGGGTCCTTTGTTAGGATTGGATCAGGAGCGCGGTACCGGAGAGTTGGCCCGCACCAGCGACGATGATTTGAAGGCTCTCGCCCACAGCGGAGGAGTACCAAGGAACGTTGGTCACAGGCAGGATCAACGGAATGCCCAACGCCAAGGACATGACCCCAGACAACGCCCCGGCAGTGGAGCTGTTGAACTGGATGGTGTTGGTCGCGGTTGAGGACGACAGGATAAGGCCAAAGAGCCGAACGGCCTTACCCGGTGCAAGCACCACGAGAGTCACCGTACCCGCGCCGTTCTGTGAAATCGACACAGACTGGAGCGGACCGGCGACATTGATATTGTCAAAGGTTCCCATGGGCTATGCCTTCAAGGCAAAAGTCTGCGCACCGGCCGGGGTTTCCATTCTAGGTGGAATGGCACCTGCGGTCGGGGCCTCAACCTGCGCTTCCTCAGCAGCTTCAACCCGCCGTTGGAGCGCCTCGTTCTGCCCGATCAGGGTTGTAACCTGACCGCGCATCTCTGCGAGCATCTGCCGAAGCTCCTGTAGATCAGTGGATGGCGGAGGAGTGATCGGGGCCGATGCAAAGGTCGGCAGCGCGACCTCGGACATCGGAGCGACGCCGGGGAGTTTGTCGATAAGGGCCTTGCCCTCGGCGTCAAGTGGATCCATTTCACTGGTCGGCGAACCCACGAACACATAGTCGAACGGGTACAGTGGGTTCGCCTCCGATGCGACGATGACCACGCCAGGATAGTTCTGGCAAGTAGGGTCCTCAGGATCGAGGTAGGTGTGGACTTTGTACCGGTGCCGGATCTGCCTATTGTTCGGCCCGATCTCGTTCTGCTCCCACTCGGTCCCAGGAACATCCAGGTAGTGGGGCTTCTTGAGCTTGTATCTAGGCATATAGCCCTCCTACTGGATGCGGTACCAAGTCGCGTTGGCTTGGTTCCATTGGACCCTGGCACAGCTGCCAGCAGCCTGGGTTGTCACGGTTACCGCCGTGTTCATGGTTTGGTTCGAGTTCGCGACCAGTGTGACGACGTTGGTGGCGAACGCGCCCGACGTCACGTTGCAGTAACCAATGATCGCGCCGTCGACCACGGGGTTCGGCTGCATGGTGATAGTCGCGGCCGATGGCTGGGCGGTAACGATCATGTTGCCGCCAGCGACCAGCTGCGACTGCGCAGCGACCGAGCCGATGGTGAAGCTCCCCGCGATGGTCATCGGGAGGTTGGTCGCCCCACCACGAATGATGAAGAGACACAGGAACGCACTGGGTCCGCCGGGACCTTGACCGGCGTTCCAACACTCGTTGCCAGTGACCTGATTTTGGACCACTGGCTGGGCGAGGGCAGGAGTGAGAACCCCTACCAACGCCAGAGCCAGAAGGAACTTTTTCATTATGATTATCCTGTTGACATGCAGATGTAAGAATACACCGTCGAGGCAATGTCCACGGAGAAGGTCATCGCCGTCGTCGACGTGGTGAAGGTAGGATACGTCGCGGTGCCCTGCGGTGCGACTATGCACGCAGGGGCCACAGCAAACGCGAGCGCGAAGGTCACCGTGCAGGTGGTCGCCGCCGATCCGGTGGTGATCTTTCCCACCATGTCGTTTCCGACGATCGTCGGCGAGCCACCACAAGTCGAGAGCACCGGCGGCCTAGGGTCGTTGTTGAGGACGTGACGGATGAAGTACACCGACGCGTTCGAGTCCACCCCAATCGCGCCCGAAGGATCGTTCGAGAAGCGAGTGATGGTTTGCCCCAAAGCCACGCCC
>Ga0307498_10000036_pt1 | contig 12995 bp, 15 predicted proteins | sample 12_S_MG_FD_201369 | JGI IMG/M metagenome (GOLD analysis project Ga0307498, IMG submission 201369) | Soil microbial communities from Populus trichocarpa stands in riparian zone in the Pacific Northwest, United States - 12_S | ecosystem: Environmental > Terrestrial > Soil > Riparian zone > Trees...
GACTGGACGCGTTCGATTAAACCCGTATCCGTCGAGCCAAACCGGCGACCCATGTGCTCGGCAAGGTGAGACCCCAGAGCCTCCGCCGCCAGTTCGGGAATGGTAAACATTTGCCCCTTCCGCAGGCGCTCCGGGAATTGACCCCCTGCGTTGGTGATTAGACCTGACAGAGCCACTTCGCGGCTTCTGTCCGGGCTTCGGCCTTGCCGAAGGGCAGGTGGTAGTCGCCAAGCATATTCAATTCATTCCAGTTCTGGGGTTGACGACGCCATTCTGCGACGCGGCCTGCGATAGCGACCCGGCTAGTCCGATTTATGAAAGTGATCGACATGGGTGCCCCCAATCCTTGGACTTCTATTATCAACCTAGGAAGACACCCGCGTCCCCGCTGTGATGGGCGTCACATAAAGGTGTATTTGGAGCTGGAACTGGACTGGTTGGTTCGTCGCCATCGTGGAGCCTTTAGGTCTATGGAGACCTCAATTTTTGTCACCGACTTAGTGCCCGACATGGTGTCGGTCTCTGTATCTCGCGCTAAGTCCACGCTCTACGAGCGGTCGGAGGTCTTTTGTGGTGAACCGACGTTTTGCATGGCTTCCCATTGTTTAAATGCCATTTCGACCGCCAGAAAATATCCATGCTCGCTATACTCGGGGTGTTTCTTGACCGCAGCGCGCGTCCTCGCGAGTCGGCCACGGCTTGCCAGACCAACGGCATTTTCCGCGAGAACGTCCCTTAAGGCGTCCGCGAACTCGCGATAAAGTGTCGAAATGTGAGTGGCACTACTCATGACCATTCCCGCCAAATGTAAATGTTTGAGCCTAACCGTGACACTCCCGATTGATCCACCATTAGATGGGTTCCTGCGCTTGACACATTGCGCACCGAAGAGGGCTGAGGCCGTCCTCTAATGAGCTAAAGCCAGCACGCCCGACATGGTGTCGGGTATTCGTATCTCGCGCTAAGTCGATGCCCTAAGGCGGTCGTGTTGAAACGCAATTTTTTCGACGACTCGTGCGTGGACTCGGTTCTTCCCTTAGCCGGAAGAGGCGGTTCAGATCATCGCGGACGAGAACGACGAGCGCGAGTGGGGAGGCCAAGTGCGAGGAGGCCGAATGGCGGCGGGAGAACGGGCTGGGCATTGACTTTGCCCTGCCCGGGAGCAACAGCGCCCTCCGCGCCGAGCGGCCTGATAAGCCGCGCAACCTGCCCTGCCCGTCCTGCCATGCGCCCAACCGCCTGACGCGGCAGGACAGGGCGACACCTGCGCCGATAAGGCTGAGAGAGGAATTGACTAGAACAAATAACCCCCGTTTTCCCGTCCGATGTTGGGACGCGAATGTCCCAATATCACCTTGATCCAACAAGAGGATTCGCAACAATGATCTGCCTGACAAAAGCACAACGTAACGCCTTGTTTCGCCTGTTCCAACGTGACTTTCCCGTATTGCGACTTCACGCGCTACCAAGGGGCGTGCGCAAGCCGGGGCGTGGAGAGCAACCATTGTCGCTGACTGCGGACCGATAAGTTGGTGAAGCGCAAATTTGGCCGTTTTGGGTAACAGGTTTGACGCGCGCAACCGGAGTATCCTGCGCGGCCAAACTTGACGTGTGCTACGAGCGATCCCTACGTTCTGCGAAGTTGGCCCGTCTGCTTGTGACGCGCCAGACGAATTGAGTTACGTCGCGCAGCACCGGCGCCAGAACTCGCAAACCGGGCGCAAAGGCGCCGATCAACGTAAGATGACCGACCCCGCCATAAGTCCGTTCCTCGGCAACACCACCATGGGTGTGAATCTGCGCCGCCATTCTACGGCTGTTGCCGGGACTGACTAGGCGATCCCGCCGTGCCGTGATCAGCAGCGCGGGCGCTTCCTTTCCGGTGACGAAACAGATTGGCTGCGTTTCCGTTCTATTGGCACCGCCGAAAATGGTGCGCAGGGCGCGGCTCTGGATCGGCAGGAAATCATACGGACCGGCTAACCCGATAAAGCCCGCAAGATCAGTCTGCGAGTTGAGACCGACCTGCCCGAGCCACTGCGGATCGAACGACAACATCGCCGCGATGTAAGCGCCCGCCGAATGACCCATCAGCACCAGCCGCGAGGGATCGCCGCCCCATTGTGCGACACTCGCACGCGCAAAGCGCACCGCTCGCGCTGCGTCCTTGACAAACGTCGGAAAGCGCGCGGGCGGAAAGATCGAATAATCTGGAACGACCGTAAGAATGCCTTGCGCCGCCAGCGAAGCACCGACGAAGGGGTAGAGGTCGCGCGAGCCGCCTTGCCAGCTACCGCCATAGAAGAAAACGACGACTGGTGCCTTGGCCGCGTGGCGCGGCTTATAGACATCGAGCTTCTGTCGCGACCCCTCGCCATAAATGAGACCGGGGTGCTCCTCCCATTCGCCGGTCGGTTTCCAGAGATTGAGCAAGTCGACAGGTGACAAACCGCGCTGCGCCCAGACCTTCCGCATGCGGTTGCGCTTGCCCGAGGGCTTGGAGTGCGTGGAAGCGGTTCTCGTCACCCGGATAATCTCCTAAAACCGGTTCGACCTTAACTGGCTGTGCCGCGCTGCGTACCCGGCGGCGTATATCCGCCCGGCGGCACGTAGTCGGCGTACAAGGCGAGATCGGCGCCTTTGGCCGCATTAGGTGGCGAGCCGAACGTATTGAGATGAAGGTCGTCGCCCTGCCCCGTGTAATACACAACCCGCACAGGCCATGCGCGGCGATAAACCGCCATCGCCACTGCAAGCGCAAGTGAATCGGGTGTCGCGAAGGTCAATGGCGTTGTTTCTTCGAGGTGCGGCGGCAGCCTCGTCACCCGCACATGCGTAAATAACCACTGCGCAGGGTGAGCGCGGGAAAAAACCTCGTCATTTGTCCACTGCACGTCAGGCCACAGGTCTTCGACAATCCTGCGGCCCTTCGAGTTGGCGCAGATCATGACGACTTGCTCGAATTTACCCTCGACCTGAATGTCGAAGCGGGAGTCAATGTCGCAGAGCCGTACTTGCATGTTCCGCATGCGCGCCTTTGCCATACGCTTTTGCTTTCGGTTCATCGCGCACTTTGCCTTTGGTTCAATTGCCGATCCGGGGCGGATGTAGGTGCTGTCATCGATCATGTCTCAGTCTCCGTCTTGTTCAGGTAGCCATGGAAGGGAAATAGAAAGGTGTTAGTTGAGGATAGGTGGTCAATTCTGACCACCCTTGGAGACCCAGCGATAGTGAGCCGCTCCATTGGCCTTGCTCGGTCGTCTCACCATCTCGATGTAGGTGCCCTCCATACGCTTCCGAGCGTCGGCGAGCCGTTTCCGTCCCCATCCCAATACTTCAGCCAGTGCATTTGCCGCGATGAACGTGCGTGCTGGTCCATTGTTGGCGCGAAGGAAGGAAAGCAACACGAATACGTCTGGGTCCGTCTTAATCAGGTGTATGGCTTGCTCGGCGTCGATGGACACGCCGGGGCGTCCGAAGCGGTTCTCTCCGCGCTGGGTGTAGTTCCAAGCTGATTTAGCGGTCTTCACCACCTCGGCTTCCGGCAAAGGTGGAAAAAAATCTGAATTTCGAGTGCGTGCTACATCGAGGAGGCTATCGAAGCGGTCGCAATGGCGGGCCGACTGCATGCAATATCGCCATAGCGTGTCGTTGCGACCACCCTCAGTGACGGCCCTATCTGGTTTCCACGCTAACGGCGGGGGCAGAGTTGCGATGGTTGTGTTGCGCAAGACCGGCAGTTGGTCGAGATCATCGAGGCTGCCCTGAATGAACAGGTAGTTCGACTTGATACCGCGTGACGGCGGCGCGACCACGAAACCACTGCCTAGGATGTCGATGGGCCATTTTGAATTGCCGTCCGGTCGGATGAAGCGGCCTTCGCCGCGCCAGCGGTACCAAGCCTGATGGTTGCCGGAACTAGAGCGAACGATGATGGGGGTGGGGCCGTGGCGGCCGAGCGCATCGGCAAGTGTGCGCTCGTCGTTGGTGTCAACGTCGAGGATTGTCAGTCCGCTGCGTTGACCCGCGCAAAATCCGAAGGCGTCCGCATCCGCGAATCGCTGCGCGAGCGTCGCGCTCCCCGGCAAGCCGACACGTTGCCAGCCCTTGATCGCAGGCACCTTGCCGTCGTCACCAACGCGGACGGGAAAGGTGGCAATCCCATGGGCGGCGTATCGTGGTTGCCAATCTCGGAAGGACATGGCGACGGGACCACCAATCACCTACGCCGTGCTGCACTCGACCGTTTGGGCCGAGCGGGCTTTGGCACTGGTACCGACGGGAATTGAGTAGCGGCTGCTGCGCCGGGTCGCGTGCTGGGTTCGTTAGCTTGGTCGCGGGCCGCTCCAGTAACCCTTTTTGCTTTTGCGCTCGCCAGCGCTTCGACCCGGCGCGGAGGGTCAAAGGCGACAAAGCGGGGGCGTCCCTTGCCTTCCTTCACCCTCAACTTGGCGGCCGCGCCGATCCGCCCGGTCAGGGCGTCAGTGTCCGATCCCGTGTGCCGCATCACCAGCACGGTGGTCGGGTCATAGCCGAGGCCGACGAGCCGACGTGCGGCATCGACAAAAGGTTGTTTGGAAGCGGTGACAAGAACGCTGCCATCATCTAGGCGAGCGCTGAACCGGCCTCGGTAGCCGACCGGTTCGATGATGATCAAGATTGCTGTGGGATCGGGTGCCGCGCGCGGCACAACACCATTGACGCGGCGTTTCATTATGCCTCCAGCAAATTGCTAGAGGCCCGCGCGTCCAACCATTCCCGTGCGTGCCGCACGCGAATGCCGAGGGGACGCTCTGAGAGCTTGGTGATGATCGGTCCATCGTGCGCGGCAATGCTGCGACGTAACGTGACCAGTGAAATTCCGGCGATCTTGGCGAACTCAGAGAGGGTTAGGACCCGGTCATCGGCCAAGCCAACTGGATACGCCGACGCTTGATCGAGCGGAATCGGGAACCGGGAAGAAGACATTATGCGCCTCCATTTGCAGCCACGACGATTCGGGGCCGTTCACGGAGGACTTGGCGTTCGTAACGAATACAAACACGTTGGACAGACAGGAATATTTTTGAGTTACCTGTCCACCGGTGCCTATCAGGCTAGTGCTTTTGCCCTTGTGCGATACCTAATGATCGTTTCGGGTCGCACATTCATTCCGGCGTGCCTAAGAACGGACGCCACAAATCGCACGCCCGGACCATATTTTCCCGAGGCGGTCCTGCTGACTCCAAAGGACCGACTGAAGGTTGACTGATATATTGACGGCAATTCGCGGCCAATCAGCGTCACCGTCAAGTAGTGTCGCTCCACGTCCTCAGTACTGAACCCGTATTCCAATCTGTCCCACACGGTCTGGTCGTCTAGCCAATGTGGAGGCCGATCCCACCAATACGAAATTTTCTTGGTCCCTGAAGGGGTGTTATTCATCCATTCCAAGACCTGCGAAACACAGCTGATCATTTCATCGACGCGCACGTCCGAGCGATAGTGATCTATGCCCTCCTGTCCAGTATCAAGTGAGACAAGCACGTAGTGCGGCGATAAGTTGGGATGCGGACCCTTGGTTTCGGCGTAGAATTCTCCAAGGTCGATTAGATAATTGCGCAACGAGTTCGCCTCAGGGTCTGGGAACGCGAGTTTCAGTTTCCTAAGCGCTTTATGCAGGTCGCTTACTTGCTTGCGCAATTTCTGGGGTGTCGGTTCGGAACGAAGTCGACTGCGGCGCTCATACTCGGACAAGGTCAGGTTGAGCATCGAGGCCAATTTTCCAATTTCCGGCTGCGACAGTTCCCGGTTGGCCTGCGTCTCGCTTACGATCTGCTGAACCATGTCCTGTGAGAGATGCAAGCTTTTCGGCACAAGCGCCCCCAATACGGGTGAAGCGCGCTCCTGTACCACACCGCGATGCCGCGAAATTCCAAGTTTTGAGATTCTAAATCTTCCCATAGTCTTCCCCGTGACATTTTCGGGGAAGATGGTTTCTCCAAAGTGCTTGATTTTATTGGCGCGCCCGAACGGATTCGAACCGCTGACCCCCAGATTCGTAGTCTGGTGCTCTATCCAGCTGAGCTACGGGCGCTGATTCCGCGGCCGAAAACCGGCCCTCCGGAACGCGGCATAGCTATCGGTTTGATCCGTTATTGGCAAGGGTTGACGCCTTTGGCTCATGCCGTCTGCGCGGCCCAGGCCAGCGCTTCGTTCTCGATGCGAATGCGGTAAGCGACCAGCGCCGCATTCGCAATGGAAAAGATGAGCGCGAACACGGGCAACCCGAGCCCCAGCGGAACCACGGCGATTTCCAGCGCGACAATCAGGTAGTTCGGATGCCTGATCCACCGATAGGGACCGCGAGTCACCGGCGCCGCGCCACGCAATACGATTACCCGCGCGGTCCACCGTCGACCGAGGCTTGCGATCACCCAGAGGCGACCGAACTGCAATAGAGCGAAAAGCGCAAACCACGACCAGACGATGGGCCGGTCGTGCCCCAACACCCACAGCCCGATGAGCCACGAAGCGTGCAGCAGGATTATGAGTGGGTAGTGCGCGGCGCCGAACTCGACGGCACCCTTGGCGCGCAAACGCGCGGTGTTGGATTGCGCGAAAACAAGTTCGGCGAGCCTTTGTGCGAGCAGGAACGCGACCAGCCACGCTCCCTCACCCATGCGCACCCTCGAGCGCGAGCAGGTTCGCGGTAAATCCGGGCCCTAGCGCCGACAGCATGGCCGGGCCGCGCAATCCGCGCCGCAGCACTCGCTCGAGAACGAACAGCACCGTCGGCGCCGACATGTTGCCGTAGTTGCGCAGCACTTCGCGCTCGTCACGCAAAGTGCCTTTCTGCAGATCCAGTGCCACCTCGATCGCGTCGAGAACTTTTGCCCCGCCCGGGTGACAGATTAACCGCGGCGCCTGCAATTTCGCGGACTTGATAAAACGGCGCACCGGCGCGGCCATCTTCTGCTCGACGAAACGCGGCAGCGAGCGCGAGAGCATCACGCGGAAGCCGACCGGATCGATCATCCAGCCCATGATGTCGAGCGTGCGCGGCCAGGTGTGCTCGGCGGCGGCACCGACCTTCAAATCCGCCGCGGGCGGGCCGGCACGCAGCACAGCTGCCGCGGCACCGTCTCCGAAAAGAGCCGAGGAGATCACATCGGCTTTCGATCCGCGATCGATCCGACAGGCCAGCGTGCAAAGCTCAATTACGACGACGAGCACGACCTCGCACGGCTCGGCGCGTGCGAGCCTCGCGCCGAGCGTAAGGCCGGACACGCCGCCCGCGCACCCCCGGCCAAACATAGGCACGCGCATCACCGTCGGCCGGAATCCCATTTCTGGACCGACTCGCGCTTCAATGCTGGGCGTCGCAATACCGGTTGAGGACACCGTGACGACCACGTCGACGTCGCGCGCAGAGATCCGCGCCTGATCGAGCGCGGCACGCGCCGTCTGCACGAACAATTCGCCGGCGCTCTCGAGATAGACATCAGTGCGCTCGGCAAGATTGTGCGGCTCGCTGAGCCACTCGAGCGGACGCACCGAATAGCGCTGATCGATTCCGACGTTGACGAAGACATCGGCGAGTTTCGGATAGCGCGCGAATGTGCGCGCGTAGGCATAGCGCGCCGCCTCGGTGACGGCCGTCTGCTCAAGCTTGTGCGGGGGCACCGCGGTCGCGAGTGCAAGCACATTCACCGGCGGCACCAAATGAATTTCCTTTATGTGCGAAGGACGTCCTTATGCGAAGAACACCGCTGGCAGCGGCCTCTTCCGGTCGTCAGGCGCTGGCGCGTTCACCGCGTCGTGAATTGAGATCAACGGCACGATCGGGAATCGAGATGCTGAATGTGGCGCCGATGGTCCCCGGCACGAGACGGATTTCGCCGCCATGGGCGCGAACGAGTTCCGCCGCGATTGCTAAACCAAGTCCTATCCCTCCTGCCCGCGCGGAACCCTGGAAAGCCTGGAACAGATGGGCCCGCGCTTTTTCGGGCACACCAGGACCCGTGTCGGACACTTCTATCACCGCGACGCTGCCTTCACGTCGGCCGGTTATACGAATTTGATCCCGGGCGGGATCGCGCGCACCGCGCGTCTCGAGTGCCTGTACCGCATTACGCGCCAGATTGACGAGAACGCGAAACAATTGATCGTGATCGGCCTCAACGGTCAGGCCGCGCTCCACGGCGACAATCCACCGGATCGGGACGTCGAGGCCGAGGCCAAGCGCCTCGTGCACCTCTTCGATCAGCGGCTCAACTTCAATCGTCTTGCGCTCGGGTGCAGCCTCCTGCGCGCCACCGTACGAGAGCGTCGACTGGCAGAAGGCGATCGCGCGCTCGAGCGCGCGCATCAGTTTCGGGGCGAAGCGCTGCACCTTTGGGTCGGGAGAGGTCGAGAGCTGATCTGAGAATAGCTGCGCCGAGGCTAACAGGTTTCGCAGATCGTGATTGATCTTCGAGACGGCGAGACCGAGCGCGGCCAGCCTGCTCTGCTGATGCAGCATCGAGGCCAGCTCGCGCTGCATCACGCCCAACTCTTCCTCGGCCGTGCCGATTTCATCCTGCCGGCCGCTTTCGGCGATGATGCGCGACGGATTCTCGGGATCCGCACGGAATGCAATCATGTTTTCTGTGATGCGCCACATCGGGCGTACGAGAAGATAATGCAGGGCGAAGAACAACAGCATCGCCGTGATGCAGGAAATCGCCAGCGACAGCATCAGGATGTTGACAGAGAACGTCCACATCGCCTTGCAGAGTGGCTGTTCGTTGAGAATGATCTCAAGGAAGTCGCCGCCCATCGGGGCCGCGCCGACCACGCGCATCACGTCGCCCTGCTTGCACGTGAGCAAGGTCTCGAACGCGTCCATGATCGAGTGCCACCAGGACCGCTGCCGCAAATCGATGTCCTGCGCGATTTCGGAAGGCACGTCGGCGGCGGCGAGCAGGCGGCGCTGATTGCCCATCTTCATCGCAACCGCGCGCGCGCCGATGCTGTTGAGAATTTGTTTCGCGAGGCTTTCCGGCACCATGCCGCTCGGCGCGGCGTCGAGCACGAGCGCCGCGGTGTGCGCGGCCGCAAGCCGGTCGCTCAGCCAGTTGAGACGAAAATTAGCGACCGACGGAACGTAAATCAGAATTTCCGCCACCATCACGAACAGGACGGTCAGCAACAGCAGCTTTCCGGAGAGGCCGACGCGCGGCTTTCGCGCCGGCCGAAGCGCACTGTCGATTGCACCTGGTTCGCTGGTTGCTTCCAAATTCGCCTCAGCCGAAGATTCGCATCCATCCGATGATGCGCCGCACCCAACCACCGGTCAAACGCGGGGTGAAATAGTCGATCGCTGCCCGCTTGGCGAGTTCTGACAGCGTCGGATATGGCAATACAATCTCGGTGAAAGTACGAATGTTAAGCCCCTGCGCGATTGCCAGCGTCCACATCCCTATTAATTCGCTCGCCTGCGCACCGACAATAGTCGCGCCTACTATCTTACCTTTCGCTGTCGTGATGATTTTAACATGACCTCGCGTCTGGCGTTCGGTCTGTGCGCGGTCATTGTCATTATAAGGCCAGCGCGCGATGCGGATCTTCATGTCAAACGCCTGCGCCTGCGCTTCGGTGAGCCCGGTCTGGGCGAGTTCCGGTTCCGTATAGGTTGCCCAAGGCACTGCTGTGTTGTCGACCCGTACCGGCAGACGGAACAACGCGTTCCTGATGACGAGGCCCGCATGATAGTTGGCCGCATGCGCAAGCGGCGAATGGCCCGCCACGCAATCGCCGATCGCATAGACCCGCCGGTTGCTGGTCTTGAGTTTTCGACTGACGACAATTCCGGATTGGTCGTGGCGAATTCCTGCGGCATCAAGACCGAGACCTTCGATCGCGGGTTTGCGTCCGACGGCAATCAGGAGGTGACTGCCGGTGATCGTCTGCTCGGCACCCGCAGCCTCGATGGTCGCCGTGACTGTGCCCCCCGCATGCGTGACGCCGAGGACATTCACGCCGGTGCGAATGACAACGCCCTCGCGCTCCAGGCGATCGAGTACCACGTCGACACATTCGGGATCGCCGTCCGCGAGCGGCCGCGCCGCCTCGAGCATGGTCACCGAACTCCCCAGCCGACGGAACGCCTGTGCGAGCTCGAGACCGACGCTTCCGGCGCCGACGATGATGAGGTGCGCCGGCCTTTCCTTCAGGTCGAAAATATTATCACTGGTGAGAAAAGGCCCGCCATCGAGGCCCGCGATGACCGGAATGGCGGGCTTCGATCCGGTTGCAATCACAAAGCGCCGCGCGCGGATCTCGATGTCGCTCGCCGTCACCGTTCTCGCATCCTTGAATTGCGCATGCGCGCGAATGACCCGAACGCCAAGTCCGGCGAATCGCTCCGCCGAATCGGCGGGCGCGATGGCTGAGATGACCGAATGCACGTGCTCGTGCACCTTGGCGAAATTGACCCGGATGTTCTGAACCTCGAGACCGAACACAGCGGCGCCGCGGATGGCCTCCGCCCGTTTCGCCGCCGCCAGGAGCGCCTTCGACGGAACGCATCCGGTGTTGAGACAGTCGCCGCCCATCTTGTCGCGTTCGATCAGTACAGTCGGCACGCCGAAGGCAGCCGCGGCCGCAGCCGCCGACAAGCCGCCGGGGCCTGCGCCGATCACGCAAATATCCGGTGTCAGTGTTTCTCCCATGGCCCAAACCGGTCCTGCCCGCGCATCATGCGGCAGTGCGCGAGCGCGTCCGCCAGAATTTCACCGCCACCGGCATCAGCGCGAGCAGACCCAGCGCGACGAGCGCCGCGATCAGCTGTGGCGTCAGAACATCCGCTGGTTCAAACACCAGCCGACAATCGGCCCCCTTGGCCGCGATGCATTGATCGTATGAATTTTTCTGCGCCGCGATCATGCTGTCCAGCCCAGCCCCTGCCAGGGCGAAAACAATGGCTCCCGGGATAATACCAATCGCAGTTGCAGCAACGAATGGGCCGAGGCGCACACGGGCAAAGGCGGGCACCAGATTGACCAGAAAGAACGGAAACGCCGGCACCAGGCGCAGGAAAAGCAGATAGCTAAAGGCATCTTCGCGAAATCCCCGGGCGAGTTGGGTCGCCCGGGGGCCCGCCCTCCGCAGCAACGGCTCGCCGAGCGCCGTCCGGGCTACCAGAAAGATAAGTGTGGCGCCGACGGTGGCGCTGATTACCGCAGCCGACGCGCCGACCGCGATCCCGAAGAGAAAGCCGCCCGTAAGGGTCAGCAACGCGGCTCCCGGCAACGAGACCGCGACGACGGTAATGTAGATGCCGACATAGACGAAGATGGCCAGCATCCGATGCGAGGCGACGAAGTCATCGATCGCCGCGCGATGGCGCACCAGAGATTCGAGCGAGACGCCGCCGCCGCTGGCGATATAGGCCGCCCCGGCAAGGACGACGATCGCAACCAACGGCAGGATCCGGCGGGCTAAACTGCTTTGATCGATGGCGGGGACGGGTCCTGGCATGACGCTTTATACACGAGCCCTCGACCCGAACCGGGCTCTCTCACCGGCTTGTGAGACGTTTTGACCTCGGAAACCAGCGTCTCATTGACGGGCCAAGGCCCCTCCCTTATAAGCCGCGCGAAATCGTGTGTGCTGGCCCGAGAATTCGGGCTTCAAGGCGTTTTCGAGGACGACGTCCTCCTTCCCCACAGCGACAGCGGAGAACTGAACGTGAAGCGGACTTATCAACCGAGCAAGCTTGTACGCAAGCGGCGTCATGGTTTCCGCAAGCGCATGGGCACCAAGGGCGGGCGAAAAGTCCTGTCGGCGCGTCGGGGACGCGGGCGCAAGCGGCTGTCCGCCTGACGGCGGCGAAAGCCGCCGCGCGCCTTCCATGGAGCGATTGAGGCAACGGGCGGATTTCCTGGCCGCGGCATCGGGGATAAAGGTGCCGGCGACAGCCTTCGTGCTGCAGGCACGCAAGCGTCGTGACACGGGACCGGCACGGTTTGGCTTTACCGTGTCAAAGAAGGTCGGCAATGCGGTCGAGCGAAACCGGGTTCGCCGTCGCTTGCGGGAGATCGTGCGGCTCTCGGCCGCAAGCCGGCTTCACGCCGGCCATGACTATGTACTGGTCGGTCGGCGCGCGGCGCTCAATCAGCCGTTTGCCGTGATGACGCAGGACTTCGAAGGGGCGTTGCGGCGTGTACATGCGAGACGCAACGGCAAAACGGAATTGTGATGACCGACAATAAGAATACCATTCTCGCCATCGTGCTCTCGGCGCTCGTGCTCATTGGCTGGCAATTTTTCTTTGCCATGCCGCAGGAGAAAGCGCGGCAGGAGCAGCTGCAGGCGCAACAGCAGAAGCAGGGCGCGCCTGCGCCGTCGCAACCGGGCCAGACACCACCGGCACCCGCACAATCCGGCACCCCGCAGATTCCCGGTCAGGCGGCCGCGCCCACGGCCGCCGCTCCGGTCAATCGCGCCGCTGCGCTGGCGGCCTCCCCGCGCGTGCCGATCGCGACAGATAACGTACAGGGCTCAATCGCCCTCAAGGGCGGACGCATCGACGATCTCGCGCTGGTTCGGTTCCGCGAAACTGTCGATCCGAAATCGCCGCCGGTGACACTGCTTTCGCCGTCGGGCACGGCGGATCCCTTCTATGCCGAATTCGGTTGGACGGGCGGCAGCAACTCCGATCTCAAGCTGCCGACATCGGAAACCGTATGGACGCGGACAGGCTCCGGCGCACTTGGCGTCGGCCAACCGGTGACGCTGACCTACGACAACGGTGAAGGGCTCGCGTTTCGGCGCACGATCGCAGTCGACGACAAATTCTTGTTCACCATCAAGGATGAGGTGACCAACAAGGGCGCGAACCCGGTCACTCTTTATCCTTATGCGCTGATTTCGCGCCACGGAACGCCGCAGACGCTCGGCTATTATATTCTCCACGAGGGCCTGATCGGCGTGCTCGGTGATTCCGGACTGCAGGAATTCACTTACAAGAA
>Ga0307498_10000038_pt1 | contig 12871 bp, 10 predicted proteins | sample 12_S_MG_FD_201369 | JGI IMG/M metagenome (GOLD analysis project Ga0307498, IMG submission 201369) | Soil microbial communities from Populus trichocarpa stands in riparian zone in the Pacific Northwest, United States - 12_S | ecosystem: Environmental > Terrestrial > Soil > Riparian zone > Trees...
GCAACGTCGAAGAAGCCATGGGCATTCCGCTGCGCGAGCTTTTGGAAACGCATGCCGGCGGCGTGCGCGGCGGCTGGGACAACCTGCTCGCGGTCATCCCTGGGGGCTCGTCAATGCCCCTCGTTCCCGCCGGGAAAGATCAGGCCGACACGCTTCTCATGGATTTCGACGGTTGCCGCGACAAGAAGTCCGCACTCGGCACGGCTGCGGTCATTGTGATGGACAAGTCGACCGACATCGTTCGTGCGATGGCTCGCATCTCGTACTTCTACAAGCACGAAAGCTGCGGCCAGTGCACGCCATGCCGCGAAGGCATGGGCTGGATGTGGCGCGTGTTGACCCGCATGGCCGAGGGTCGCGCGCAAAAGCGCGAGATCGACATGCTGATGCAGGTGACCCAACAGATCGAAGGTCACACGATTTGCGCCTTTGGCGACGGCGCTGCCTGGCCTGTACAAGGTCTGCTGCGGCACTTCCGACCCGAGATCGAGCGACGCATCGACGAGTACACGCGCAATGCGGAAGCGCAGGGTGCGGCACGCGAGGCGGCGGAGTAGGACATGCTGCAACCGCCCCGTCATCATCTGGCCCAGTTCAATATCGCGCGGATTCTCTATCCGCTCGATGATTCGCGCATGCGCGAGTTCGTCGAAAACGTCGATCGGGTGAACGGACTTGCCGATAAGATTCCCGGCTTCGTGTGGCGGCTGCAGGACGAACGCGGTCATGCCATGAACATCCGCGTGTATGACGACCCGGCCATCCTGGCGAACCTAACGGTGTGGGAGACAGTCGAAGCGCTCGAGCGCTTCGTCTGGCAGACGCTGCATCAGCGCTTCTACGCAAGGCGTAAGGAATGGTTTGCGCCGATCAAGACTACGCTCGTGTTGTGGTGGATTCCCGCGAGCCACCGTCCCGGCATGGCGGAAGGTGTCGCGCACCTCGACCATCTGATTGCGCATGGACCGAGCGACTATGCGTTTAGCTGGCAGGATGTCTCCGGTGCGAGACTATGGAAAACGGCGCGACGCAATCGACCCAACGAGCACGCGGCATGACTAAGGTTATCGTCGACGGCAAAGAGATCGATGTTCCGCCGGAGTACACTTTGCTCCAGGCTTGCGAAGCCGCGGGTGCCGAAATCCCGCGCTTTTGCTTCCACGAGCGGCTGTCGATCGCCGGAAACTGTCGGATGTGCCTGATCGAGGTCGTCGGAATTCCGAAACCGCAGGCGTCTTGCGCGATGGGCGTCAAGGACTTGCCGCCCAACAAGGACGGGTCCCCGAAAATCCTCAACACCAAGTCGGCAATGGTGAAAAAGGCGCGCGAAGGGGTGATGGAATTCCTGCTGATCAATCATCCGCTCGATTGTCCGATTTGCGATCAGGGCGGGGAATGTGACCTCCAGGACCAGGCCATGGCCTACGGCGTCGACGACGGCCGTTATCGGGAAAACAAACGCGCGGTCGAAGACAAATACATTGGTCCTCTGGTCAAGACGATCATGACGCGCTGCATCCACTGCACGCGCTGTATTCGATTTACGACGGAAGTCGCTGGCGTCCCGGAACTCGGTGCGATCGGCCGCGGCGAGGATATGGAGATCACCACCTATCTCGAACATGCAATGACGTCCGAGCTGCAAAGCAACGTGGTCGATCTTTGTCCGGTTGGCGCACTGACCTCCAAACCCTACGCATTTGCGGCGCGCCCTTGGGAGCTCAACAAAACCCAATCGGTCGACGTCATGGACGCGGTGGGATCGGCAATTCGCATCGACACACGCGGCCGCGAAGTGATGCGGATTCTCCCGCGCGTCAATGAGGACGTGAATGAGGAGTGGATTTCCGACAAGACCCGTCACGTCGTCGACGGGTTGCGCACGCAGCGCCTCGATCAGCCCTATGTCCGCGTCGCCGGCCGTCTCCAGCCGGTGTCGTGGAAAGAAGCCTTCGCTACGATTGCCAGCAAGGTGAGAGCCAGCAGTGGCAAGCGCATAGGCGCTTTGGCCGGACAACTGGCCGGGGTCGAAGAGATGTTCGCGCTCAAGTCGCTGATGGCAAAGCTTGGGTCCAAAAATATCGACGCGCGCTATCCCGGGTCGCCGCTTCACACGAAGTTCGGGCGAGCGAGTTATCTGTTCAATTCCGCGATCGCGGGGATCGACGACGCGGATGCGATAATGTTGATCGGATCAAATCCGCGGCGCGAGGCGGCGGTGCTCAACGCCCGTATTCGCAAGCGCTACCTCAAAGGTAATGTCCTGATCGGTGTCGTCGGCGAAAAAGCCGATCTTTCGTACCCCTACAACTATCTCGGCGCCGGCCCGGAAACACTTGCGCAGTTTGTCGAACACGCCCCGGCGCAAAAAGAAAAGCCGATGTTCATTATTGGGCAGGGCGCGCTTAACCGGCCGGACGGCGCGGCCGTACTCGCCATGGCGGCGAAAGCAGCGGCCTCGCTCGGCGTCGTCAAGGATGGCTGGAACGGCTTCAACATCCTGCACAGTGAGGCGGCGCTTCCCGGAGCGCTCGATATCGGCTTTGTGCCGGAAGAAGGCGGCATGGACACTGCGGCCATGCTCAAGGCCGGTGAACTCGATGTGCTGTTTCTGCTTGGTGTCGATGAAGTGGAGGTGCCTGCGGGCGGCTTCGTCGTCTATATCGGCACGCATGGCGACCGCGGCGCCCACCGTGCCGATGTGATTTTGCCGGGCGCCGCCTATCCAGAAAAATCCGTAACTTATGTGAACACTGAAGGTCGCGCTCAGATGGCGAGCCGCGCAGCATTTCCGCCGGGTGATGCTCGCGAGGATTGGGCCATCCTCCGGGCCCTTTCCGAGCCGCTCGGACAAAGACTTCCACACGATTCGCTCGGCGCCCTGCGTCAGGCGCTGTATGCCGCCCATCCGCATCTGTCGCGCATTGGACAAGTTACCCCGGGCGATGCATCCGATATCAGTAAGCTTGCAAAGCTCGGCGGCCACCATGACAAGGCACCGCTGCGCTCATGCGTGAGCGATTTCTATTTCACCAACGCCATCACCCGTGCTTCCGCAATCATGGCCGAATGTTCGGCCCTGGCCCACGCGGCGGCTAGAACTGCCGCGGAGTAGGGCGATGGACTTCTTCTGGACCTACATCTGGCCTTTGACTGTCATCGCGGCGCAATCGGTGCTGCTGCTCGTCATCCTGCTGATCGCGATCGCCTACATACTTCTTGCTGACCGCAAGATCTGGGCGGCGGTACAGATCAGGCGCGGGCCGAACGTTGTTGGGCCGTGGGGACTTTTTCAGTCCTTCGCCGACTTGCTGAAGTTCGTCGTCAAAGAGCCGGTCATTCCCGCTGGCGCCAACAAGGGTGTTTTTCTGCTGGCGCCGCTGGTGACCTGTGTACTCGCGCTCGCTGCCTGGGCCGTGATCCCGGTCAATAAGAATTGGGTGATCGCGAACATCAACGTCGGGGTGCTCTACATTTTCGCGATCTCCTCGCTGATGGTCTACGGCGTGATCATGGCCGGCTGGGCATCGAACTCGAAATATCCGTTTCTTGCCGCATTGCGTTCGGCGGCGCAGATGGTGTCCTACGAAGTCTCAATCGGCTTTGTGATCATCACGGTTCTGCTCTGCGCCGGATCATTGAATTTGAGTGCCATCGTCGCGGCGCAGGACGGAAAATACGGACTATTGAGTTGGTACTGGTTACCGCTGTTTCCGATGTTCGTCGTATTTTTCATCTCCGCGCTGGCCGAGACGAACCGGCCGCCGTTCGATCTTGTCGAAGCGGAATCGGAACTGGTTGCCGGCTTCATGGTCGAGTACGGCTCGACGCCCTATATGATGTTCATGCTTGGTGAGTACGTGGCAATCGGAACCATGTGCGCCATGGCGACCATCTTGTTCCTGGGTGGATGGCTGTCACCCGTGCCATACCCGCCTTTCACCTGGGTGCCCGGCGTGATCTGGTTCACGCTCAAGGCGCTGTTCATGTTCTTCCTGTTCGCCATGGCCAAGGCCATAGTTCCACGCTATCGCTACGATCAGCTGATGCGGCTTGGCTGGAAGGTTTTCCTTCCGTTGTCGCTTGCCATGGTGGCGATCGTCGCCGGCGTCATTCAATACGGCGCGCTGGTAACCAGCGCGGTCAAATGAGGGTGCGATGAGACTCGATCGCGCAGCCAAGGGCCTATTTTTGATGGAGTTCCTGACCGGCTTTGTGCTGGCCATGCGCTACTTCTTCAAGCCGAAGGCGACGCTCAACTATCCGTTCGAGAAAGGTCCTATCTCGCCGCGCTTCCGTGGCGAGCATGCGTTACGCCGCTATCCGAATGGCGAGGAGCGTTGCATCGCTTGCAAGCTTTGCGAAGCGATATGTCCCGCGCAGGCAATCACCATTGAAGCGGGTCCGCGACGCAATGACGGCACGCGCCGCACCACGCGCTACGATATCGACATGGTGAAGTGCATCTATTGCGGCCTTTGCCAGGAAGCCTGTCCGGTCGACGCTATTGTCGAGGGCCCGAATTTCGAATTCGCCACGGAAACGCGCGAGGAACTCTATTACGACAAAGAGCGCCTGCTCGCGAACGGCGATCGCTGGGAGCGCGAGATCGCTAAGAACATCGCGCTCGACGCGCCGTATCGGTGATGGCGATGGAAAGATCTCGTCACCTTTTGTGCCATCATGGCCGCGCTTGCGCGGAGGACCGCGTATGATCGTTGCGCTGTTCTTCTATCTCTTTGCGGGCATTTGCGTGGCGAGCGCGGTGATGGTGATTGCTGCGCGAAACCCCGTGCACTCGGTCCTCTATCTCATTCTGACGTTCGTCAACGCGGCGGGCCTTTTCGTGATGATGGGCGCCGAATTCCTCGCGATGATCCTGATCGTGGTCTACGTCGGCGCGGTCGCGGTGCTTTTCCTGTTCGTTGTCATGATGCTTGACGTCGATTTCTCCGAGCTCAAACAGGGCGCATTGCAATATCTTCCGATCGGCCTGCTGATTGGCGGCATATTCCTCGCGGAACTACTGCTCGTCGTTGGTGCCTGGGCATTTGGGCCTGGCGTCCCGCAGGCGATCACCTCGCCCATACCGACAACAATTCCAAATACCGAGGCAATCGGCCTCGTGCTCTACACCCGCTACGTCTACTTTTTTCAGGCCGCCGGCATGATCCTGCTCGTCGCGATGGTCGGCGCGATTGTGCTCACCTTGCATCATCGCGAGCGCGTGCGCCGGCAAAATATCGCCGTGCAAGTCGCACGCAATCCCGCTGCGTCGATTGAAGTTGTGAAAGTACGGTCCGGCCAGGGACTGGGGGGCAACGCATGACCATCGGTCTTGGTCACTATCTTGCGGTTGCCGCGATCCTCTTTACGCTTGGCATTTTCGGTATTTTCCTTAACCGGAAAAACGTCATCATCATTCTGATGTCGATTGAACTGATCCTGCTTGCGGTCAACATCAATCTGGTCGCCTTCTCGACGCATCTCGCTGACATCGTTGGACAGATCTTCGCACTGCTGGTGTTGACCGTTGCCGCGGCGGAGGCGGCCATTGGCCTCGCAATCCTTGTCGTTTTCTACCGCAATCGTGGCTCGATCGCGGTTGAAGACATCAATCTGATGAGGGGCTGAAGGCGACATGTATCAAGCGATCGTCTTTTTGCCCCTGCTTGGGGCGATCCTTGCCGGCGTGATTGCGCTCGTCGGCGCGCGCGCGCGATTTCCCGGCAAAGGGCCGGTTGCAGGAGCGGAAGACACCGCAGCAGACCACGGTCCGCATCATGGCGGACCTGGCGTGCATGGCGGCGGCGTCATTCATTCATCTCATCACGAGGAAGACGCACACGAGCCTGCCGCTACCGGTTCGCGAACGGCCGAGTTGATTACGACTACGCTTTTGATGATTTGTATGATCCTGTCATGGATCGCGTTCGTCGATGTGGGCTTCGGGCATCACGATATGCGGGTGCCGGTCTTCACCTGGATGACGGCCGGGGACCTCAAAGTCGATTGGTCTCTGCGCATCGACACGCTCACCGCGGTGATGCTGGTCGTCGTCAACACGGTGTCGGCCTTCGTACACCTCTATTCGATCGGGTACATGCACGAAGACCCGTATCGCCCGCGATTCTTCGCCTACCTGTCGATGTTTACGTTCGCCATGCTGATGCTGGTGACCGCGGACAACCTGGTGCAACTGTTTTTCGGTTGGGAGGGCGTCGGCCTTGCAAGCTATCTTCTGATTGGCTTCTGGTATCACAAGCCGGAAGCAAACGCGGCCGCGATCAAGGCCTTCATCGTCAACCGTATCGGAGATTTCGGCTTTGCGCTCGGCATATTCGCCATTTTCATGCTGACCGGCGCTATCGATTTCGACACGGTGTTTGCTCAGGCTCCCTCGCTCACCGGCAAGACGATCAATTTCTTTGGCTGGCAGGCCGATGCGCTGACGATCACCTGCCTGTTCCTGTTCATGGGCGCCATGGGCAAGTCGGCCCAGTTCCTGCTGCACACCTGGCTGCCTGATGCCATGGAGGGCCCCACGCCGGTCTCGGCGCTGATCCATGCCGCCACCATGGTGGCGGCCGGTGTGTTCATGGTCGCGCGGCTATCGCCGCTGTTTGAGCTTGCCCCGAATGCACAGACTTTCGTCACGCTGATCGGAGCGACCACCGCGTTCTTCGCCGCCACCATCGGTCTCGTGCAGAACGACATCAAACGGATCGTGGCTTATTCAACGTGCTCGCAGCTCGGCTACATGTTCGTCGCAATGGGGGTAGGCGCCTATTCAGTCGGCATGTTCCATCTCTTCACGCACGCGTTTTTCAAGGCGCTGTTGTTCCTTGGCTCCGGCTCAGTGATCCATGCGATGCATCACGAGCAGGACATCCGAAACATGGGCGGACTGAAAGATCGCATCCCGTACACTTACATCGTCATGCTCGTCGGCACGCTCGCGCTGACCGGTTTCCCGCTCACCGCTGGATATTTCTCCAAGGACGCCATCATTGAGGCCGCCTTCGTCGGCAAGAATCCGATGGCGCTCTATGGCTTCATATGCACGGTCGCGGCGGCACTGCTCACCTCATTCTATTCGTGGCGCCTCATCTTCAAGACGTTTCATGGCGAGCCGCACGATCGCAAGCACTGGCGCGAGGCGCATGAGAGTCCAATGGTGATGCTGATTCCGCTCGGGTTTCTTGCTGCCGGTTCGGTGCTCGCAGGGCTACCGTTCAAGGAAATCTTCGCCGGCCGCGGGGTTGAAGGCTTCTTCCGTGAATCGCTGGCCTTTGCCAAATCAAACCACGTGCTGGAGGACATGCATCATGTGCCGCTCTATGTCGGCATCCTGCCGACGGCGATGATGCTGGTCGGTTTCCTGGTCGCCTGGCACTTCTATATTCGTCGACCCGATATTCCTGTCGAGCTCGCGCGCCAGCATGACTGGCTTTATCGCTTCCTGCTCAACAAATGGTATTTCGACGAGCTTTACGATCTGATTTTCGTCAGGCCGACCAAGTGGCTCGGCCGTTTGCTCTGGAAGAGCGGCGACGGGTGGCTCATCGACGGCTTTGGCCCTGATGGCGTCTCGGCACGCGTGCTCGACGTAACCCGCAACGTGGTGAGGCTGCAAACCGGGTATCTCTACCACTATGCCTTCGCCATGCTGATCGGCGCGGCCGCCTTCATTACGTGGTTCATGTTTTTGGCGGGGACGCACTGATGAATTGGCCAATTCTCTCCGTCGTTACGTTCCTGCCGCTCCTCGGCGCATTGCTGGTCGCGCTGTTTGTGCGGGGCAACGAGCGATGGGCGCGCGGCACCGCACGCTGGATAGCGCTGTGGGCAACGCTGGTAACATTCGCCATTTCGTTGGTGATGGTCTGGCGCTTTGACGGCGGCTCGCCGGAATTTCAGTTCGTTGAGAAGCATAACTGGCTCGGCATCGCATCGTACCACATGGGCGTGGACGGCATTTCATTGCCCTTGGTAATTCTCACGACCGCGCTGATGCCGATCTGCATTCTCGCGAGTTGGACCGCGATCCAGACCCGCGTGAAGGAATACATGATCGCCTTCCTCGTCTTGGAGACGTTGATGGTCGGGACTTTCTCGGCTCTCGACCTGGTCTTGTTCTATCTGTTCTTCGAGGGCGGTCTGATTCCGATGTTCTTGATCATCGGCATCTGGGGCGGATCGCGCCGTGTCTATGCCAGCTTCAAGTTCTTCCTCTACACGCTGCTCGGCTCCGTGCTGATGTTGCTCGCCATCATGGCGATGTACTGGCAGGCTGGCACCACGGATATCGCCGTGCTGCTGCGGCACGGATTTCCCATTGGCCTGCAGAAATGGGCTTGGTTTGCATTCTTCGCTTCGTTTGCGGTGAAGATGCCGATGTGGCCGGTGCATACCTGGCTACCCGACGCGCATGTCGAGGCGCCGACTGCGGGCTCGGTGATCCTGGCTGCCATCCTTTTGAAGATGGGTGGTTACGGCTTCCTGCGCTTCTCGCTGCCGATGTTCCCGGCCGCGAGCCACGAGTTTGCGCCGTTGATTTTCACGCTCTCGGTTGTCGCCATTATCTACACCTCGCTGGTAGCGCTGATGCAGGAGGACGTGAAAAAACTAATCGCTTACTCTTCGGTGGCCCACATGGGCTTTGTCACCATGGGCATCTTCGCTGCCACCACCCAGGGCGTCGCCGGCGGCATCTTCCAAATGATCTCGCACGGCATCGTTTCCGGAGCGCTGTTTCTCTGCGTCGGCGTGGTTTACGACCGGATGCACACGCGCGAGATCGCTGCCTATGGCGGGCTGGTCAATCGAATGCCGCTATATGCGTTCGTTTTCATGGTTTTCACGCTCGCCAATGTTGGATTGCCGGGGACGTCGGGATTCATCGGCGAATTCCTTTCGCTGATCGGAACTTTCAAGGTCAACATTCCGCTCGCCACGCTTGCGACGTTCGGGGTCATTCTGTCCGCGGCCTATGCACTGTGGCTCTACCGGAAAATGATCTTCGGCACCCTCAAGCCTTCGCTTGAAGGCATCCGCGATATCGGCTGGCGCGAATGCGTGATTTTTGCACCCCTGGTCGTACTCACCATCCTGTTCGGTGTTGCGCCCAAGCCAGTTCTGGACATGTCGGCGGCTTCAGTCGCCCAGCTGCTCGAGAACTACAATCACGCGATCGCCGCGGCCAAAACAGCCGCGCTCCTGGCGCAATAGGCGAGGCCATGACCCAGTTGCCCGCCTTACAGGATTTGTTGCCGCTGCTGCCTGAGCTCATACTCGCGTGCGGCGCGATGCTGATGCTCATGATCGGCGCGATGATCGGGGAGCGCAGTTCTGCGGTCGTGAATGGTTGGTGCGTGGTCATCTTGGCGCTGGCGGCCGCAGCCCTGCTCTGGCTTCCGCGCGGTCCTCACGTCATGTTCGGCGGGAGTTTCCTGGTCGACGAGTATGCCCGCTTCCTCAAGATCCTGACGCTGATCGGGTCCGGCGGCGCGCTCCTGCTGTCGCTCGACTATCTAACCCTCGAGAAGCAGCAGAAATTCGAGTACGGCACGCTGTTCCTGCTGGCAACTCTCGGCATGTTGATGTTGATCTCGGCCTCCGATCTGATTGCCCTTTACCTAGGCCTCGAACTGATGAGCCTGCCGCTCTACGTGATCGCGGCGTCGAACCGGGAGAACACAAGATCGACGGAGGCGGGGCTCAAATATTTCGTGCTCGGCGCGCTCTCATCCGGAATGCTGCTCTATGGCGCTTCGCTGATTTATGGTTTCACGGGAACCGTCAATTTCACCGGTATCGCCAAGGCAACGCAGAGCGGTGCAAGCATCGGGCTGATCTTCGGTCTGGTGTTCCTGTTTGTTGGCTTCTGTTTCAAGATTTCTGCGGTGCCATTCCATATGTGGACACCGGACGTCTACGAAGGTGCCCCCACGCCCGTCACAGCGTTCTTCGCGGCCGCGCCCAAGGTCGCCGCCATCGCCATCTTCGCACGTGCGACCGTCGTGGCATTTCCCGGCATTACGCACCAATGGCAGCAGATCGTGGTGTTTGTTTCAATTGCATCGATGGTGCTGGGTGCCTTTGCCGCAATCGGACAGCGCAACATCAAGCGCCTGATGGCCTACTCGTCGATCGGCCACATGGGTTATGCGCTGGTTGGACTTGCAGCTGGGACGCCCGAGGGCGTCCAGGGCGTTCTGGTCTATATGAGCATCTACGTTGCGATGACGCTCGGCACCTTCGCCGTCATTCTGTCCATGCGGCGCGACGGCAAATTTGTGGAGAACATCGGCGATCTGGCCGGGCTCGCGCGCACACACCCGACGATGGCCTTTTTCCTTGGCGTACTGCTGTTTTCGCTTGCAGGGATTCCACCGCTCGCGGGCTTCTTCGCGAAATTTTACGTATTCCTCGCCGCTATCAAGGCTGGGCTGTTTACCCTTGCGGTCATCGGCGTGCTCAGCAGTGTGGTGGGCGCTTACTACTATCTCGCGATCGTCAAGATCATGTATTTTGACGAGCCGGTGAAGGGCTTCGAACCAATGCCGATACTCTTGCGGCTAGTCCTGGGAGTCTCGGGACTCGTCAACATACTTTTCTTTGTCTACCCGGCGCCGCTTCTTGGTGCTGCAACGGTAGCGGCGAAATCGTTGTTTTGAATGGACCGCGAAGCCACGGACCTGGCGGGGGTCCGGCACATATCCTACCAGACGCTCGGCTCGACCAACGCCGAGGCGCTGTCGCGTGCGCGCGCCGGCGAACGCGGGCCGTTGTGGATCACAGCGAAAACTCAGACCGCCGGCCGCGGTCGTCGCGGCAGCCAGTGGGTATCGCCACCAGGCAATCTTTACGCGACGCTTTTGCTGACTGAGCCATCGCCGAGCCCTCAGGCGCCGCAACTTTCATTTGTGGCGGCGCTTGCATTGCACGACGGCATAACCGCCTGCGCACAGCAGCTCGGTCCTTTGCTGAAGTTAAAATGGCCAAATGACCTGCTCGTCGAGAAGGCCAAAGTCGCCGGCATTCTGATCGAGGGTGAAAACGAGCCTTCCTTTGCGGTTGCGATCGGGATCGGGGTCAATTGCGCCTCACATCCGCAAAACACCGCCTATCCCGCAACGGACCTTGCTGCCGTTGGCGCAATGGTTGCACCCGAAGCGTTATTCATCGCGGTCGTGGCCGCCGCGCGCGAGCGTCTGAAGCAATGGAACTGCGGCCAGGGTTTTGCTGCCGTTCGAACTGATTGGCTCAAGCGCGCGGTCGGCCTTGGTGAAGCGCTGCAGGTGCGACTCCCAGAACGCGAGATATCTGGCCGCTTCCAGGGGCTTGATGACGCGGGGAGATTGATGCTCGAGCAGGCCGGAGGAGTTACAACGATCGCCGCAGGCGAAGTCTTTGGCTTTGGTGGACGCTGATCATGCCCGCGCCACAAGACCTTCTGTTTGCGCCGCTGGGTGGGGTCGGTGAGATCGGCATGAACCTGTCGATCTATGGGGTGGGCGACGCCCATCGTCGCACCTGGCTCGCCGTTGACCTCGGCGTGTCATTTGCGGCGGAGGAGCATCTCCCCGGGGTGGATCTGATTCTGCCCGATGTCCGCTATCTGGTTGAAGAGCGCAAAAATTGTGCGGGCCTTGTGCTTACGCATGCGCATGAAGATCATTTTGGCGCGCTGCTCGATCTGTGGCCGCGGCTGAATATACCGATCTATGCGACGCCTTTCACGGCCGCACTCCTAGAGGCGAAATGCGCGAGCGAGCCGGGGGCGCCGAAGATTCCGGTAAACATCGTCGCGTTGGGCAGCCGGTTCAATGTGGGGCCGTTCGACATCGAGCTGGTCACGATGGCGCATTCGATTCCAGAATCGAACGCGCTGATCATTCGCACGTCCGGCGGGACGGTCCTGCACACGGGTGACTGGAAGATCGATCCCACCCCGATCCTAGGTGATCCCACCGATGAGAAGAAATTGCGCGCGCTCGGCGAGGAAGGTTGTCTCGCATTGGTCGGCGACTCGACCAATGCGGTGCGAGAAGGTCGATCGCCGTCGGAATTGGATGTCGCAAAGATGATCGCGGAACTCGTCAAGGTCGCACGGGGCCGAGTCGCAGTCACCACATTTGCCTCGAACGTGGCGCGTCTGCGTGCGGTTGCGGATGCCGCACGAGCTGCCGATCGCGAAGTTGTCATCATCGGCCGCGCCATGGAACGCATCGTGCAAATTGCGCGTGAGACCGGCTATCTCGAAGGTGTCCAGGATTTTCGACCCGTCGATGCTTATGGCTATTTGCCCCCGAACAAAGTCGTTGCGCTTTGTACCGGCAGTCAGGGCGAGCCGCGCGCCGCGCTTTCGCGTATTGCCGAAGATCAACACCCGGAAGTCACATTCTCGGCGGGCGATCGGGTGATCTATTCCGCCCGCACAATTCCCGGAAACGAAAAGGCGGTCGGTCGCGTCATCAATCTGCTGATAGAGCAGGGCATCGAAGTCATAACCGATCGCACTCATCTGGTGCACGTGTCGGGCCATCCGCGTCGTGCCGAACTTGAAGAACTCATCGGCTGGGTAAAGCCAAAAGTACTCATTCCGGTACACGGTGAAGCGCTGCATCTACATGAGCATGCGGTGCTTGCTCGTCGTTGCGGGGTGCGCGAAGTCATTCAATGTCGCAACGGGGATTTGGTGCAGCTTTCCCCGCAGGTTCGCATTATCGACGAGGTCCCGTCCGGGCGGATCTACAAGGATGGCAGCCTGTTGGTCGATGCCGAATCGCGGACGGTCGCTGACCGCAGGCGATTGAGCTTTGCTGGGGCGATTTCTGTTGCTCTCGCGATCACCGACAGGGGCGAA
>Ga0307498_10000039_pt1 | contig 12758 bp, 8 predicted proteins | sample 12_S_MG_FD_201369 | JGI IMG/M metagenome (GOLD analysis project Ga0307498, IMG submission 201369) | Soil microbial communities from Populus trichocarpa stands in riparian zone in the Pacific Northwest, United States - 12_S | ecosystem: Environmental > Terrestrial > Soil > Riparian zone > Trees...
CGATCGCGCACTTTCCTGCCCGCCAACCATGATGAAATGATCCTGCAAGCCATTGAGCCAGGCGAGGAATACGACGCCGGTCTTGTAGAACCGCGTCGGCGCCTGAAAAATATGCCGCGACAGCGGCACCGTCGGCTCGAGAATTCCGTGAAAACCCTGCAGATCGCCGGCCGACAGCCGAGCGAGTCCCGCTGAAGCTGCGGGTGCGATGGCGTCGAAAATACCCAACAACGCGTCCGAATACCCTTCGTCGTCGCCGGCGATCAGTTCGGCATAGTTGAAATCGTCGCCGGTATACATTCGCACGTTCGCCGGCAATTTTCGCCGCATCTCGATTTCCTTGTCTCTCGAGAGCAGCGAGATTTTCACGCCGTCGATCTTTGCCGCGTTGTCGCGAATGATGCCGAGACAGTTCTCCATGGCCGCCGCGTGATCGGCCGAGCCCCAATAGCCGGCGAGTGCAGGATCGAACATTTCGCCGAGCCAATGAATGATGACCGGCTCGCGCACTTGACCAAGGATCCGCCGATAGACTTTCGCGTAGTCGTCCGGACTTTTTGCGATTGCAGCCAGCGCCCGGCTCGCCATCACCACAAGCCGGCCGTCCATCGCTTCGATCGCCTCGATCTGCTCTTCATAGGTGCGGATAATGTCGTCGATGCGGATTCCTGCCGTCGGCTCCAGGTGATCGGTACCGATCCCGCAACAGACTTTGACGCCAGAACGGCCCTTCGCGGCCTCCAACGTATGGCGGATCAATTCACGCGCGCCCGGCCAATCGAGGCCGCCGCCGCGCTGCGCCGTGTCCATGGCTTCCGCGACGCCCAGACCGAGATCCCAAAGATAGTGACGGAAATGGACTGTCTTTTCCCAATCGATCGCCGTGTCCAACCAGGGATCGGTGTCGGCCAACGGATCGGCCACAACATGCGCAGCCGCAAACGCGATGCGATTGAAATTCTTGGTGGTCTCTTTGGAGGGAAAAACAATCGGCTCGCCTGTCGTATACGACTCGAGCCTGCGATTGGCTGTTGGCAGAACGAGCGTGGCCACAGCTTGCTCCCTATAGTTTGATGTCCGGCACGTCCAGCCAGCGCCGTTCTTTCCAGCTCTGTAGACCGAGCTCGGCAAGCTGAACGCCTTTGACGCCCTCGATCAAGCCATGATGCCATGGCCCATCGGCGGCGACATGCCGGATGAAATCTTCCCACTGCAGCTTGAAGCCGTTCTCATAGACGATGTTCTCCGGCACTTCTTCCCATTGCGACTGGAAGTTCATCGTCTGAGGAACGTCGGGATTCCACACCGGCCTCGGGGTATTCACGCGATGTTGGGTCCAGCATTTTGTCAAACCGGCCACCCCCGAACCGTGCGTGCCATCGACCTGGAAGGTCACCAGATCGTCGCGGCGAACCCGCACGCACCAGGATGAATTCATGTGCGCGACCACGTCATTCTCGAGCTTGAAGGTGGCGTAGGCGGCGTCATCGGTATCCGCCTCGTATGTTTTGCCGTTCTCGTCCACCCGCTTCGGGATGTGAGTCGCGCCAAGACAGCTCACGGCCTGCACCTTGCCGAAGAGATTGTCGAAGACATAACGCCAATGGCACAGCATATCGAGGATGATGCCGCCACCTCCGGCCTTCTTGTAGTTCCAGCTCGGGCGCTGCGCCGGCTGCCCCCAATCGCCTTCGAACACCCAGTAGCCGAATTCGCCGCGGATCGCGAATATACGACCGAAGAAGCCTGCATCACGCAGCATCCTGATCTTTCGCAATCCGGGAAGGAATAGCTTGTCTTGCACGACGCCGTTCTTGACCTTCTTTGCCTTGGCAAGTTTGGCGACGGCCACGGCCTTGTCGAGCGTGTCTGCGACGGGCTTCTCGCAATAGACGTCTTTGCCGGCCTCGATCGCACGCGTGAGAAGATCGGCGCGCATCTGCGTGGTCGCGGCATCGAAGAACACCGCGTCGTCAGGGTTCTTCAGTGCGGCATCGAGATCGGTGGTCGAACGTTCGATCCCGTAACGGCGAGCCAGGGCCGTAACTTTTTCTGCATTACGGCCGACCAGGATGGGGTCTGGCATTACGCGGTCGCCGTTGGGCAGCGCCACCCCACCCTGCCCGCGGATGGCAACGATCGAGCGCTCAAGGTGCTGGTTGAGCCCCATGCGCCCGGTAACGCCATACATAATGATGCCGAGTTTGCGAACCGCCACATTTGCCTCCCGCTAGCGATTAAGCCATCGCCGCGCGAAGCCTAGCAAGCCTTGCGGCAGGAAAATGATCATCACGATGAAGACGACGCCGAGCGGGATCAGGTATGGGAATTGATCCCCGAACAGACGCGAGAGGAATTCCCGCATCAGCAGGAAGAATCCGGCACCCACGATCGGCCCGACAAGGGTGCCGATGCCCCCCATGACATTGAAAATCACGGTCTCGCCGGACACAAGGAAGAAGATGAAATCCGGGGCGGCAAACCGGTTTTGCACTGCGTAGAGCACGCCGGCCAGTCCCGCGAAAAGTCCTGACAGCATCACCGCCACAATCTTGTAGCGTTCGACCGGATAACCGATGGCGCGCGTGCGCGGCTCGTTCTCCCGGATCGATTGCAACACCATGCCGAACGGCGAGCGCGTGACCCGGCGCAGGATGAGATAGGAGGCGGTCACCACCGCCAATACGAACCAATGCATGGTTTCCGAGGTGAACGGCACGGAAAACAGGCCAGGGATTGCCAGACGCGGGCGGGGAAAGTTGAGTCCGTTCTCGCCGCCCGTCACTTCAGTCCAGGTAAACACGATCACGTAGAAGATCTGGCTGAAGATCAGCGTGGTGATGGCAAAATAGATGTCACGCAGGCGCGTCGAGAAATAGGCGACAAACAGCGCAATCAGAGCCGACGCAACAAGGCCAAAAGCAAGCGCAAGCCAGAGATTGGGCGGCGAAAACATGAGCAATGCCGCAGCGGCGCCATACATGCCGAGGCCGAAAAAGGCCGAGTGCCCGAACGAGATCATGCCGGTGTACCCAATGAGGATGTCGGACGACATCGCCAGCAATCCCCAGATCAGGATCTCGGTCAGAAAGCGGCGCCAGAACTCCGGCAACACCAACGGCGCAATGATCAGCAGCGCCAACACGATGCTGAACGCAATCCAATAGGATGTGTTGGTGCGTTTCGTCATTTGGGCGTCGGGACGAACAGACCAGTCGGACGGAATAGCAGCGTGAGGATCAGAACCATAAAGGAGACGATTACGGCCTGCGCCGGGCTGACCCAGATCGCGGCGTAGGCTTCCAGCAGGCTGATGAAAATGGCGGCCGCGATCGATCCGCCCAGATTACCCATGCCGCCGACAACGACGACGATGAAGGCCTTCAATACCCAGTCGAGGCCCATTGTGTGATTGACGCCGACCAGCGGCCCGAACAGCACGCCGCTTGCCGCCGCCATCCCAGCGCCGATCGCGAAGGCGGCTGTGTGCACCCATGGCACCGGGATGCCCATCGCCTGCGCCATCACGCGGTCCTGAGTGGTGGCGCGGATCCAGATTCCGTATTTGCCGTGTTTAAGGAATAGCCAGAAGCCCCCGATGATCGCCGCGGAGAGGCCGGCAATCACCAGACGGTACCAAGGGTACTCCAGATAGAACAACGTGAAGTGGCCGGTGAACGGCTCCTGGATCTTGCGCGCGACCGGGCCGAACTGCCACAGCGCGTAATTCTGCAGGATTAGCGACACACCGAAGGTTGCCAGAATCGTCGTGAGTGGGTCGCGGCCGAGCAGAGGCCGCAGTGTCACGATCTGGATCGCGGCCCCGAGCAGCGCGACAACCAGCGTCGCAATCAGAAGCGCCAGCCAGAAATTGCCCGTCGTTGCGAGCACGATGACGCCGATATAGGCGCCGAGCATGAACAGTTCGCCGTGAGCGAAATTGACCACATCCATGATACCGAAGATCAGTGTCAGTCCGGACGCGATTAGCGCAAGGATCATACCGGTGACGATGCCGTTGATCGTCTGGATCAGGATCTGATCCCAGGGAATGGAATAGAGGATCGCCGTCAGTTCCATCTCACACTCCCAGATACTGATGAATGACGGCGTCATTCACCTTGAGCTCGCGGGCAGCAGCGTGGTGACGCACGACACCCTTTTCCATGATGTAGACGCGCTCGCTTGCCTCCAGTGTTAGCGGCACATTCTGTTCGACCAGCAGGATTGCGACGTTTTCTTTGTGCAGCACGTCGATGATGTTGCTGATCTGCGAGACCATCCGGGGCATCAGGCCTTCGGTCGGCTCGTCGAGCAGAATGATCTTGGGCTCCAGCATCATCGCGCGGGCGATCGCCAGCATCTGCTGTTCGCCGCCCGAAAGCGTTCCGCCGGCCTGGTTGCGACGCTCGGCCAACACCGGAAAATAATTAAACACCTTGTCGAGTAGCGCCTGCTTCTTTTCGTCAGTCACGCCTTGGCGATCGAGGCCGGTGCGCAAGTTTTCCATCACCGTCAGCAGCCGGAAAATGCGGCGATCTTCCGGGACATAGCCTACCCCGAGCCGCGCGAGCTTGTGCGGGGGCATTCCCGTTATCGGCGCGCCGTCAAGCTGAATGCTGCCCTCAGTGGGACGCACCAGACCCATGATTGTCTTCAGCGTGGTGCTTTTGCCGACCCCGTTGCGACCGAGCAGCCCGACAACTTCACCCGGCCCGACATGCAGGGTTACGCCGTGCAAGATGTGGCTCTTGCCGTAATAAGTGTGCACATCGTCGACCGCAATCAGCGGCGCATCTTTTGCGGCGGTGCTCATGTTTTGAGATAGACCTCCAGCACCTTCGGATTGTTTTGGATTTCCGTCGGGGTGCCTTCGGCAAGCACCTGGCCATAGTTGAGCACCGTGATCCTATTGGCGAGGCCCATGACGACTTCCATGTCGTGCTCGACAATCAGGATCGTGAGATTCTTGGCGATGCTGCGCACCAATTGCACGGTGTCGCGTGTTTCCGCGGAGCTCATGCCCGCGGTCGGTTCGTCGAGGCAGAGTAATTGCGGTTCGGTTGCGAGCGCTATTCCGATTTCGAGATTTCGCTGCTCGCCGTGCGAAAGATTAGCCGCAAGTTCGTCAACCTTCGCATAGAGACCGACAGATTTGAGGACCGCTTCGGCTTTCTCGATGATGTCCTGGTAAGCCGTATAGTCTCTCAGCATGCTCCAGCCATGCCGACGTGATTGCGCGGCAATGCGGACATTTTCCAGTGTCGTCGCATTCGGCAGGATGTTCGTGATCTGGTAAGAGCGTGCGATGCCCTTCATCGAGATCCGGTCGGGCGAAAGGCCGGTTATATCTTCGCCATTGAACAGAATGCGGCCCGAAGTCGGCGCCAGCACACCGGTCAGGCAATTGAAGAAGGTACTTTTACCGGCGCCATTCGGTCCGATAATTGCGCGAATTTCTTCCCGGTTGACCTCGAAATTGATGTTGTTGACCGCGGTGAGGCCGCCAAATCTGCGCGTCAGCCCTTCCGTGCGCAGCACGGGGCCTGTCGCGCCGACCCCGGCCTCGCCGGCCGGGGCGGCTTCGATAGCGGACTGTGTCGGCACTTACGTCGAGGCAAACTTGCAGGCCGGCGGGAAGAAGGTTTTGTCACCGGGAATCGTCTCGATGATGCGATGTTTTCCGTCCTTTATCTCGAAGATGACTTGCAACGGAAATGCCTGGTGATCGTCCTTACGGAGCAGCTTGTCTCCGGTCGGGAAGTCGTCACTCAATTTCATCTGCAGGCCCTCCAGCGCCTCGATGAGCTTCATCGTGTCCTCGCGACCGCGGAATTTCGACTTCTCCATACCGACTCTGAGCGCGTTCATTGCCTCATAGTTCGATTGCACATACCGATCAGGCAGGGGCCCTGAGGGATCGATCTTCGCCAGCCGTGCTTTCGACTCATCAAAGAACTTCTTGTGCTCCGGCGTATTGAAAGGCCCTTCCTGAATCGGTATGTAGCGATTGATACCGACGAAGCCTTCGATCTTGTTGCCGAGCGCCGGAAGATTGGTGGACTCAGCAATGGCGCCGTCGCCGGCCCATTTGTACCTCTTGGTCAGACCCAGGTCGTAGGCCTGGTTGCCGATTGTCACGCCGTCTTTGCCGAAGAAGATTCCGAGGAGTCCGTCGAATTGGCCGGTGACCTTTGACAGGAACGGCGTCATGTCGGCGGTGCCGAGCGGGATGCCGGTCGTCTCCACGATCTCGCCACCCGCTTTGTTGATCTCCTGAGCATAGGCGTCGCGCGTCGACTGGCCCCAGGAATAATCGGCATAGGCGATGTGCCATTTCTTGCCGAGGTTCTTGATCAGATAGGGTGCGAAGGCGACCGCCTGCGCCGGTGCGTAGTCGTGAACCCGGAAGCTGTAGCGGTTGCACTTTGTCGTGGTCAGCGTGGTGTCGAGGCACACGCTGATCATGTTGACGATCTTGGCCTCTTCCCAGACCGGCATGCAGGCAAGGCAGATGTTGGACAGAAAGCCGCCGACATGGGCATCGATCTGGTCTTCGTCGACCAGCTTGCTGGTCTTGCGGCGTCCGACATCGGGTTTGGATTCATCATCTGCGACGATCAGCTCGATTGGCCTGCCATTGACGCCGCCAGCCTTATTGATGCGATCCACGGCCATCTGCACGCCGACCAGCGCAGTCTTGCCGCCCGCTGCCCCCGCGCCTGACAGCGGATTGATCGCGCCGATCTTGTAAGGCTTTGTCTGGCCAAACGCGGCGCGCCACGGGGCCGGTACCAGCATCATTGCGCCGATCGCACCGCCGCCCCAGCCGATGACACTGCGGCGGGTGACCTTGCCGCTGTACCAAAAGTCTTGCGCCCAATCCTCCTCTTTCCATTTTTCACTCATCTCGTGTCCTCCCTCTGGATCACATTCGTGCCGATCGACTCACGCGCCTGTGCGCGAGAGGCGATGCAGAACCAGCACCGATTTGGAAAAGTTACGATTTCGCCCAAACGCCGACAGCACGGCAAGCGCAGCCGTAAGAGTAGTCACCGCACGCCTATGCCGGACGGCATGACGCGGCATTGCCAGTCCTCCCGTGTCGGCCCTTGGCAGGCTCTTGATACCGTTAGCAAACGCGATCCGGCCGCAACTTTCAACCGCTATATCCTTGTTGATGGTGCGCCACTCACATGGTCGAATGGAGATGCCCGCGAATTGAGCAGGTGCGCTCGAACGGAGCGGCGGCAGATGTTAGGCTTGCTGCAGAAGAGGCGGGAGGATTGATGGCCGGCACAATTTCACGGCGAAAAGACCAACCGCACATCAACAGCGGGCTTTCCGCGCGCCTGGCAATCCGGGCTGGTGCGCATCGCGGACCGACCGCGGGACTTGCCCCGGGCAATGTGCAGGGCAACCTCGCTATTTTGCCGCAGGCGCTCGCAGCCGATTTCCTTCGCTTCTGCCAGCTCAATCCCAAGCCCTGTCCGTTGATTGGGACCTCCGCCCCGGGCGATCCGCGCGTGCCGGAGCTGGGCGAGGACCTCGACATTCGCACCGACCTGCCGCGCTACCGTGTCTGGAAAAACGGCGAGCTGGTCGCCGAACCGGAAGACGTACGGGAATTCTGGCGCGATGACCTCGTCAGCTTCGTGATCGGGTGCTCGTTCTCATTCGAGGAAGCTTTGGCGATTGAGGGCATCGAGTTGCGGCACATCACGCACGGTTGCAACGTGCCGATGTACCGGACATCGATCGCCACCCAGCAAGCGGGCCCGTTCCGCGGGCCAATGGTCGTATCGATGCGGCCGATGACGCCCCGCGACGCCATTCGTGCTGTTCAGATCACCACTCGCTTCCCGTCGGTGCATGGCGCACCGGTGCATATCGGTAAGCCAGAGTTGATCGGGATCGTAGATGTCAACAAACCGGACTATGGCGATGCCGTGCCCGTGCGGGATGACGAATTGCCTGTGTTCTGGGCCTGCGGAGTAACGCCGCAATCGGTCATCGCGACCGTGAAGCCTGAATTCTGCATCACGCACTATCCGGGTAGCATGCTCGTGACGGACCGGAAGAACACCGAGTTTGCAATCTTGTGATCGGTCAGGCGAACGCGCGCCCTCGATAGTCAGGCGGCGTCCCGCGCGCTCTTGTCCAGCAACCCGGCTTCGATCAACGCCTGACGGATGGCCCCGATCTCCGCACGCTCGATCCTGACCAAAGGCGGCCGCACGACCGCGCGCGGCAGCTTGCCGAGCAACACTAGCGCCTCTTTCATGCGGTTATGCATGTCGACGAACGGGTCGGCGTAAAAGACCCTAGCCGTCGGCTCGATACGGTCGTTGAGGCGTTTGGCCTCCGCCATGTCATTCTTCTGCACGGCGCGGAATAATTTTGCCTGCAGATCGGCGATGACGCTGCCGGATCCCGACAGCAATCCATTGCAACCAAGCACCAGCGAAGAGAACAACCATGAACTGTGCGTCGTAAGCACGTTCACCGGTCGCGGCAGATTCTGTAGCGTGCGAATGTGCCACTCGTGATGCGGTACGTTAGCGATCCAGTCCTTGATCGCGCGGATCGAGGGTATTTCCTCGCATAGCTTCAGCAGCGTTTCCTTCGGATAACCCTGGCCAGTTGCGAGAGGATACTGGAACACGATCAGTGGCAGATCGGTTGCGTCGGCGATGCGGCGGAAATGCGTGAGCGCCATGGCCGGCGAATGCCCGAGGGTAAAAGGAGCCGGTGGAAAAACCAGCAGTGCCGACGCGCCGCCCTGCGCCGCCATCCTGGCAAGCCGGGCAGCCTCGATGCTTCCGTCAGCCCAAATTCCGTTGATCAGCGGTAGGCGTCCGCCGATCTCGTCCTGCGCGATTTCGAGCACGCGCCTCTGTTCGTCGAAGGCGCAAGAAGCGACTTCGGTCGAATGTGCGTTGATCGTGATGGCAGACAGACCTTCGACCGCTGCCACGTCGCGCAGATGTTTGCGGAAACTCGCTTCGTCGATTGCAAAATCGTTATCGAATGGCAGCAGAACGGCCGGGATCACGCCGTGGGGAACATGAGTCGCGTGCCGGGGCATTCGCCGCCCTCCTCTTCAGATCGCTGCTGTCATGCGCGCTTCGAAGCATAATCTAATTCCGCGGAAAGACGATTGGCCCTGCGCTGGGCCGGACCTGACGCTATGCGCGGCTAATGCGATTGAAGGCGCCGTTTCTCGCCGTATGAAATCATCGCCCAGACCCAGTATTCACCACTTGCAGTGAGGTATTTTTGTTTCAAGCGGGCGGGTCGCTCAAGGCGCGCAGGACGATTTCTATAACTAATTCAAAGTCATCACGCCCATTCTTCACCCGCTTCGGGATCTTTGCTCGGACGGAACTTTTCTCGGGTTAGCGGATTTAATTGCTCGCGGGCGCTCCGCCGGGGATTACTGGCCGGAGCGGCGGGAGGGTCAGGTTCTGCCCCAAACCAATGCGACGAACGGAACATGGCGTTGCGGCTGCAAGACCCTGCGGTAGCTAGCCATGAGGTTCAGGCTTAGGGCCTGAACGCGCGGCCGGCGCATTCGTGTTCGCCGGGGGGACGGGGTTATTCGGGAGGCGTCGATGGATCAGACGGAAATTACAAACAAGAAGACTGCCAATGGCGTGCTGTCAAAGAAGCGTCCGCGCCAATCGGATGAAGGCGCTCCGAACGTAACCTCACCGGTTGAACTGCAGGAACTGCTGCAGGCGCTACGCGCAATGCGTTCCGGCGACTTCTCAGTGAGAATGGGCGTGGAGCACGAGGGACTGCTAGGAAAAATCGCCGACACCTTCAATGATATCGTCGCTTCGAACGAGCGAATGGCGCAGCAACTCGAGCGCGTTGGCCAGGTCGTCGGTCGTGAAGGGAAAACCCGCCATCGCGTGAAATTCGGCCTCGCCAGCGGCGCCTGGGGCGAGATGGAAGGTTCGGTCAATACCCTGATCGACGACCTCCTCTGGCCAACAAAAGAAGTCGCCACGGCGGTCGCCGCCGTCGCACAGGGCGACCTTTTGAAGACCGTCCGACTGGAAGTCGACGGCCGCCCACTCAAAGGCGAGTTCCTCGAAGCCGCCACCATCGTGAACACGATGATCAAGCAACTCAGTGTGTTCACTTCCGAAGTGACCCGCGTCGCTCGCGAAGTCGGCACCGAGGGTAAGCTGGGCGGCCAGGCCCAAGTACGCGAAGTCACCGGCGTTTGGAAGGACCTGACGGAAAGCGTCAACTCAATGGCGAATAACCTGACCGCTCAGGTTCGCAATATCGCCGAAGTCACTATCGCCGTCGCTGACGGCGACCTATCCAAGAAAATCACCGTCGACGTGCGCGGGGAAATTCTCCAGCTCAAAGAAGCCATCAATACGATGGTCGACCAGCTGCGTTCATTCGCGTCGGAAGTGACGCGCGTCGCGCGCGAAGTCGGTACCGACGGAAAACTTGGCGGCCAGGCCATCGTGCCGGGTGTCGCCGGAACGTGGAAGGACCTGACCGACAACGTCAACCTTCTGGCGGCAAACCTGACCACACAAGTGCGTAACATCGCCGAAGTTACGACCGCCGTCGCGCGCGGCGACCTTTCGCGCAAGATCACGGTGGATGTGCGCGGCGAAATCCTCGCGCTGAAGGACACCATCAACACGATGGTGGACCAGCTCAACGGTTTTGCCTCAGAAGTGACGCGCGTCGCGCGCGAAGTCGGTACCGAAGGCAAGCTGGGTGGGCAGGCGCAGGTACCCGGCGTCGCCGGCACGTGGAAAGACCTGACCGACAGCGTCAACTTCATGGCCTCGAACCTGACAGCCCAGGTCCGCAATATCGCCGACGTGGCAACGGCAATCGCCGGTGGCGACTTGTCGAAGAAAATCACCGTCAGCGTCTCGGGTGAGATCCTGCAACTCAAAGAAACCATCAATACCATGGTGGACCAGCTCAACGCGTTCGCCGGCGAAGTGACGCGCGTCGCGCGCGAAGTCGGCACCGAGGGCCGACTCGGCGGCCAGGCCAACGTGCCGGGCGTCGCTGGTACCTGGAAAGACCTCACCGATTCGGTGAATTCGATGGCCGGCAACCTCACCGCCCAGGTCCGCAACATCGCCGAAGTGACGACCGCCGTGGCGCGCGGCGACCTGTCGCGCAAGATCACCGTCGACGTGAAGGGGGAAATTCTGCAGCTGAAAGAGACCATCAACACGATGGTGGACCAGCTCAACTCGTTTGCGTCGGAAGTGACGCGCGTCGCGCGCGAAGTCGGCACTGAAGGTAAGCTCGGCGGTCAGGCGGAAGTGCCGGAAGTCGCGGGCACATGGAAGGACCTCACCGACAACGTTAATTTCATGGCCTCGAACCTGACCGCTCAGGTTCGCAACATCGCCGAAGTGGCCACAGCCGTCGCCAATGGTGACCTCTCCAAGAAGATCACCGTCGACGTTCGTGGCGAACTTCTGCAGCTTAAGGAAACGCTCAATACGACGACCGACCAACTGCGATCGTTCGCCGGCGAAGTGACGCGCGTGGCGCGCGAAGTGGGCACCGAAGGCCGGCTCGGCGGCCAGGCCAACGTGCCGGGCGTCGCCGGCACCTGGAAAGACTTGACCGACAACGTCAACCTGCTGGCGGCGAACCTCACCACACAGGTCCGTAACATCGCCGAAGTCACCACCGCTGTCGCCCGCGGCGACCTGTCGCGTAAAATTACGGTGGACGTGAAGGGCGAAATTCTCGAACTGAAGAACACCATCAACACGATGGTGGACCAACTCAACGCGTTTGCCTCGGAAGTGACACGCGTCGCCCGCGAAGTCGGCACCGAGGGTAAGCTCGGCGGCCAGGCGCAAGTTTCGGGCGTTGCCGGCACCTGGAAAGACCTGACCGATACCGTGAACGTGATGGCGGCAAATCTCACCGAACAGGTGCGCGGTATCGTCAAGGTCGTTACCGCCGTCGCCAATGGCGATCTGAAGCAGAATCTCACCGTGAAATCGAAAGGCGAAGTGGCGGCGCTCGCCGAAACGATCAACAACATGACCGATACGCTCGCGATCTTTGCCGATCAGGTGACGAGCGTTGCGCGCGAAGTCGGTGTCGACGGACGTCTTGGCGGCCAAGCCAACGTGCCTGGAGCGGCCGGCACGTGGAAGGCCCTCACCGGTAACGTCAACCTGCTCGCCGCCAATCTCACGACCCAGGTGCGCGCGATCGCCGAGGTCGCAACGGCCGTGACCAAAGGCGACCTAACGCGGTCGGTTCAAGTCGATGCACGCGGCGAAGTGGCCGAGCTCAAAGACAACATCAATACGATGATCGACAACCTCCGCCTGACCACGGATCGCAACACCGAGCAAGACTGGCTGAAGACCAACCTCGCCAAGTTCACCAACATGCTGCAGGGCCAGCGCGATCTCACCACCGTCGGCCGTTTGTTGCTGAGCGAACTAACGCCCCTCGTCCATGCGCAGCAGGGTGTTATTTATCAGGTGGAAAGCGAAGAATTGCAGAGCATGCGGCTGCTCTCGGCCTATGCCGATGATGGCGCAAACGGCCATCCCCAGCGGCTGCGCATCGGTGAAGGTCTCATTGGCCAGTGCGCTGCCGACAAGCGCCGCCTGCTCATAACAGAGATGCCGGACCACGCCGTGCCGATCGGTTCGGCGTTGTTCAAGGTTAAACCGGCCAATATCATCGTCTTGCCGGTGCTCTTCGAAAATCAGGTTAAAGCCGTGATC
>Ga0307498_10000040_pt1 | contig 12654 bp, 15 predicted proteins | sample 12_S_MG_FD_201369 | JGI IMG/M metagenome (GOLD analysis project Ga0307498, IMG submission 201369) | Soil microbial communities from Populus trichocarpa stands in riparian zone in the Pacific Northwest, United States - 12_S | ecosystem: Environmental > Terrestrial > Soil > Riparian zone > Trees...
GAAGTGCGTGCATTTCTATGCATTCGCCTTCGCAATTTTGCTAAACGAGAACACTGACAGACCGGGCAGGCATGGCGGGCAAAACAGTTCATGCAGCAGGAGGCATCGTGGTGCGCAACGGTTCGCCCCCGCTGATCGCCGTCGTACAGCGCGCGAAAGATGAGCTCTGGGTCCTGCCACGCGGCAAGCTTAAGTCCAATGAAAGCGCGCTTGCCGGCGCACGGCGGGAGGTTGTCGAAGAAACCGGCCATCGCGTCCGCGTGCGTGAATTCCTGGGCGCAATCACCTACCGCGCGCGCGGCCGCCCGAAGGTCGTACAGTTCTGGCGCATGCAGGCGCAAGTCAAAGCCAGCCGTGATGTGATGAAAGACATCATGGCCGTGGAGTGGCTTCCGCTCCCCGCGGCCATTCGACGGCTTAGCTATCCTCTTGAAAAGCTGTTCCTGCGCAGCGTCGGCCGGACCGCGGTGCGCCGTCGCAGACGCCGCCTGCGACACAAGCGTCTCGCAGGCAAAGGGAAACCGCGGCACCGCGCCGCTAAAACGCGCGGACATAAGTCGCAATCGCGCCGCGCTACGACATCGCGAGGACGCGCGCACAAGATATCCGGGCATTCGGCGGCGCGCGTCGGCCAAGGGACCATCCTGCAGCGCGTGTTGGGACGGCTTTCCCAATAGGCACGCGGATGTCTCGCGGCAGTCTTGCCAAAATTTAATTCACCCGCGGACGCCGGTAGGGCAAGCCCAAACGCATCATTCACCGGTCATTCAAGCGAACAACCGCAACCTCACGCGCACAACATAGGAGGTTCGCCATGACTACTCGGGCCAAAACTTTTACTGCACTTGCGGCTATCGCGACGCTCGGTCTCACAGCCTTCACCACCGCGCAACAAGCGTAGGCGCACCAACACAACGGTCACCATCATCATCACCACAGACACGTCGGCGTGGTCATAGCGCCCGTCGGTCCGGTCTACGCTTACTCCGGAGCCTACGGCTGCTACTGGACCCGTCAGCGCGTGTGGGATGGCTGGGGATGGCATCTGCGTCGCGTGCGAGTCTGCGTTTAGAATGACGGACAACAACAAATAGAAGCTAGGCGGTCCTTGCGTCTGCGGATGCAAGGACCGTTTTCGGTATTCGGTTGGCAAAACACTGCATTGTAGCAGCCATTTCGCCGCCATCCCGCCGCAAGCATTGCCAAAATTTAATGCGCGCAAACAGGCCCTTAGTTCAATTCCGAATGGGCTATTCACCGGCCATTCACGCGAAAAGCAGGAACCTCGCATCCAAGACGTTGCTGAACCCACGTACGCAGGAAATGAACACAACCGTCGTTGAATGAAACGAACTCAGCGAACCAGAGGTGAGCCATGACTAAACTGACCAAAACCCTGACTGCTCTCGCGGCCGCCGCAACCATTGGACTCGCAGCTGTCGCCACCCCGCAGCCAGCTGAAGCGCGAAACGGTGGCGCCATCGCAGCCGGCATCATCGGCGGTCTTGCTGTCGGCGCGATCATCGGCGCGGCCGCAACCGGCCCGCATTACGGATACGGCCCGGGCTACTACGCCGCGGGTCCCGCATACGGATATGGCGGCTGCTATTGGACCCGTCAGCGTGTCTGGGACGGATGGGGATGGCGCTCCCGCCCCGTCAGAGTCTGTGGTTAAGGCCTAGAATCGGACAAAGTAACGCATGAAGAAAAAAGCCCGGATTCGATAACGCATCCGGGCTTTTCTCGGAACGAGGGGCGGGCCGGCGCTCAACAAATTTCCGACATATTGAAACCTTCTCTATCTCGGCACGGGGACAGGTTTAGCTTAGACTCAGCATTCGCGGTCGGCCCCACCGACCTCACCTGGAGGGAACACTCTATGAAGAAGACGATGTTCGCGCTTGCGACCGCGGCCGTGCTGGCAGCGGGTACACTGAGTGCCCCGACCACCGCAGAAGCCCGTTGCTACGGCTGCGCGGTCGGCGCGGGCGTCGCAGCCGGCGTGATCGGCGGCGCCATCATCGGCGGCGCGATCGCCAACAGTGCGGGCGCCTATCCGGCTTACGCGCCGGCCCCCGGCTACGTTGTGTACCAGGGCTATGGTGCGCCTTATCCGGCTGGTTGCCCGGGTGGCTACTGGGCCCGCCGGCCGCTGCGTGATCCTTATGGCAACGTCGTCGGCTGGAGCCGTCCGCGGTTCATCTGCCCTTAAAGATCGCGTAACCATTTAGGGTGGATGATCGCGCCGAAACGGAACTTCGGCCCGAGAGGACACCATGAGGAATGTAATTATTGCGCTCGCCGCGGCCGGCATCCTGGCCGCGGCGTTGCCGTCTCCGGTGCACGCGAATTGTAATGGCTGCGGTGTTGCCGCCGGCGTGGTCGGCGGGCTTGCCGCCGGCGCCATCGTCGGGTCGGCCATCGCAAACAGCCGCCCGGTCTATGTGGAGCCGGCGCCCGTCTATGTCGCGCCGCCATCGGTTTATGCCGTGCCGCCCCCGTATGACGGCCCGATCTGTCATGTGGAACGTCAGCAGGTATGGGACGGCTACGCCTACCGGACAAGACGCGTCCAGGTCTGCGATTGATGCTACTCAGCGCCGCATGTGCTCGAGCACGGCGGCGGTCGGCCAGCAATCGACCTTAAGTCCATTCTTCTTCTGATATGCGCCGAGCGCCGCGCGTGTGAGCATGCCTGCCTTGCCGTCGATCTTGTCCTTGTAGAGGCCAAGCGCGGTCAGCCGCTTTTGCATTAACTCGACGTCTGTCGTCTTGAGCTGGGCATTCTTACTCCAGGGCGTCTCGAATGGCCGCCCACCGGAGATGCGGTCGCTCAGGTGCCCGACAAACAGCACATAGAGATCCGAAAAATTGTAGTCCTTGAGAACAAAATAGTTTTTCGGCGCCAAGAATGACGGCCCGTAACTCCCTTCCGGCTGCAAAAGCGATGCGTCATAGGTAAGTTCGCTCGCAGCGAGCTTGCGGCCATTGGTCGGTACAAAACCGCTTTTCACCCATGCGCCGATTGGTCGTATCGTTTCGGGCACACCGATGCTGCAATCAGCGGTGGCCGGTGCGCGCACCTCGATCGCCCAAGGCTCGCCGGGACGCCAGCCTTTGCCGACAAGCTGCTTTGCCGCCGAGGCAAGTGCATCCGGCACCGAACGCCATATGTCCGCGCGGCCATCGCCGTCGAAATCAACCGCATATTTGAAGTATTCGGATGGCAGGAATTGCGTGAGACCCATGGCGCCGCCCCAGGACGAGCGCAAATCACTGCGCGGCACGCCGTTCTGCAGCATCTTCAACGCATGCAGGAATTCATTGTGGAAGAATTCCTTGCGCTTACCGACGTAAGCTTGTGTGGCCAGCACGCGAATAGCATCGTTCGGTAGCTGATAGCCACCATAGTCGGTTTCGCGCGCCCAGATCGCCAACACCACGCTGCCAGGCACGCCAAGTTCTTTTTCGATGCGTGCCAGCGTATCGCGATACTGCGTGGCGAGCTGCCGACCCCGCGTGGCAAGGCGATCGAAGCTCGACTCGCGCAGGTATTGCGACGGGGTCTGCACAAATTCCGGCTGCTGTGGAGCCTTCTCGGCCTGACCCGGAATGGCGAGGTCGGGCAGCGACAAGTCGGGTTCAAGTCCCCGGATAGCGGTATCGAACGTGGCCCGGGAGACGCCCATAGCTTGCGCCGCCGGCCATTGTGCGGCGAGCCATTGCTGAAAAGCAGCGTCCGCTGCCTCGCCGCAAACAGTTGCCGCCACCGTAAAAAAGGCGATCGCAACCGCGCGAGCTATTGTCCTCATCATTCCGCCGCAACCTCACGTCCATAGAACCGGATGCCCGGGCATGAGCGAAGAAATTGTCTATTCCGCGTCGGACGACTACCGCGAGAACTTCTTGTATTTCAGCCGGTGCGGGATCACCGAGTCTGTGCCTAACCGGCGCATCTTGTCGGTCTCGTAATCCTGGAAATTCCCCTCGAACCACTCCACGTGGCTATCGCCTTCAAACGACAGGATATGCGTCGCGATCCGGTCAAGGAACCAGCGGTCATGGCTGATGATCACCGCGCAACCGGCGAAATCTTCCAGTGCTTCTTCGAGCGCCCGAAGCGTTTCGACATCAAGATCGTTTGTCGGCTCGTCGAGCAGCAATAAGTTGGCACCCGAGCGGAGCATCTTGGCGAGATGCACGCGATTGCGCTCGCCGCCGGACAGCGTACCGACCTTCTTTTGCTGGTCGGGACCCTTGAAGTTGAAGGACGCGCAGTAGGCTCGCGAGTTCATTTCCTTCTTGCCGAGAAGGATTATGTCGTTGCCGTCGGAAATCTCCTCCCAAACGGTCTTTTTGCCGTCGAGCGAATCCCGCGACTGATCGACATAGCCGAGATGAACCGACTCGCCGATCTTGATCGTTCCTTTGTCGGGCTTTTCCTGTCCGGTAATCATGCGGAACAGGGTGGTTTTGCCGGCGCCGTTGGGGCCGATCACGCCGACAATGCCGCCCGGGGGCAACTTGAAGGTCAAGTCGTCGATCAGAAGATTGTCGCCAAAGCCTTTTGACAGGTTGTTGAAGTCAACCACATTCTGGCCGAGCCGCTCAACCACCGGAATGGTGATCTGCGCAACCGTGTTCTGCTTGGCATTGGCGATCTTGAGTAGATCCTCATAGCGCTGGTAGCGCGCCTTCGATTTCGCCTGTCGCGCCTTCGGCGAGGAGGAAATCCACTCGCTTTCGCGCTGGAGCGTACGTTGACGCGCTTCGTCCTCGCGCTGTTCCTGCTGCATACGCTTCTGCTTCTGCCCAAGCCATGAAGTGTAGTTGCCCTCGTATGGAATCCCGCGTCCGTGGTCGAGTTCGAGAATCCAGCCCGTCACATTGTCGAGGAAGTAACGGTCATGGGTCACGATCAGGATCGCGCCGAGATAGTTGCGCAGGTGGCCTTCGAGCCAGTTCACACTCTCGGCGTCGAGATGGTTGGTCGGCTCGTCCAGCAGCAGAAGCTCCGGTTGGTCGAGGAGCAACCGGCACAGCGCCACACGACGCCGCTCCCCGCCTGACAATTTGGTCACTTCGGCATCGTCCGCGGGACACCGCAGCGCATCCATTGCCAGGTCGACCTGACTATCAAGATCCCAGAGATTCTGGCTGTCGATCTTGTCCTGTAGCTTGGCCATCTCGTCGGCGGTTTCGTCGGAGTAATTGGAGGCGATCTCGTTGTAGCGGTCGAGCAGCGCTTTCTTGGCGGCGACCCCCTCCATGATGTTCTCGCGCACCGTCTTCGTGGAATCGAGCTGCGGCTCCTGCTCGAGGTAGCCGACGCGCGCACCCTCGGCGACCCAGCCTTCGCCCGTGAACTCCTTGTCGATGCCCGCCATGATGCGCAGCAGTGTCGACTTGCCCGAACCGTTCACGCCGAGAACGCCGATCTTGGCGTCCGGGTAAAAGGACAGATGGATGTTATCCAATACCTTCTTGGAGGGCGGGAAGGTCTTGGTGAGACCTTGCATGTGATAGATGAATTGCCGACCGTTCATCGTGTTTTTGAAGCCGTGTTTTCAGGGAAAGCGGGGCTGATGTAGCGGCGGAACTGCGAAAGAGCAAGCGCCACAGCGCCGTCTGCAGCAGCGGTATCGGTAAATTTCTGGAAAGCTTGATTGTAAAAATCCCTTTGGCCGGCCCTTGGGGTACCTGGTTCTTAACCGCTTCGACGACATCATCCGATTCCATGAACCTGGCCGCCAGTCAGGGCGACCAAGGAATAAGCGGACGAACGCGTCCGTGGTCCATGTGGGAGATGTGTCATGGGTCGCGCCATATTGGCTATGTCGGGTTCCGCGGCATCCCTGCTGCCCCGTCCCTTCGTCACATTCCGCAACCTCTTCGTGGATTTCTGGCGTGACATGACCCGCGACGCGATCCGGCCATACCGGCCAGAATTGCACTATATGCGCGGTCCCGGCCCGGCCTGGCGCGCTAAGCATAGTCTGCCGCCGCTCGGCTGAAGCCCCCTTACATTTCGGTGTTCCATGCCTAAGGTGGCGCGGCCCGGACCCTCCCGGGCGCGCAGCGAAAGGACTTTGCATGGTTCGGGCGGCCGTTCTCGACGACTATCAAAATGTGGGGCTGACTTTCGCCGACTGGTCCCCGATCACCAGGGACGTCGAGGTCAAGGTCTTCGACAAACCCTTCGCCAACCAGGCTGAAGTGATCAAGGCCCTGCAGGGCTTCGCGATCATTGTCGGTATGCGCGAGCGCACCCCCTTCCCGCGCAAAGTCATCGAGGCTCTCCCGGACCTGAAACTGCTGATCACCACCGGCGCCCGTAACAATTCCTTCGATGTCAAAGCGTGCAGCGAGCGCGGTATTACCGTCTGCGGCACCGGCGTCGTCGGCAGTCCCACGACCGGTATTGCTTTCGGCCTGATGCTCGAATTGACCCGCCGGGTTGGTTTCGAGAACGCCCGCCTCAAGGCGGGCGCGCCCTGGCAGGTGACCATTGGCCGCGACCTCGAGGGCCTCACGCTCGGGATCCTCGGCCTGGGCAAGCTCGGGCAGCGGTCGGCAACGGTCGGCAAGGCTTTCGGGATGAAGACAATTGCCTGGAGCCAGAACCTGACGCCCGAGAAAGCACAAGCGGGCGGCGCGGAACTCGTCACAAAGGAGGACCTCTTCCGCAGCGCGGATGTGGTGACAATCCACCTCATCCTCAGCGACCGCTCACGTGGGCTCGTCGGCGCGAAGGAACTCGGTCTGATGAAAAAGACATCCTACCTGGTCAACACCTCGCGCGGGCCCATTGTCGATGAAAAGGCGCTCATTGCGACCTTACAATCGAAGTCGATTGCCGGCGCCGGCCTTGACGTATTCGATGTCGAACCGCTCCCGCTCGACCATCCCTTTCGCAAGATGGACAATGTCGTGATCACGCCGCATCTCGGCTATGTCAGCGAGCAGAATTACCGGAAATATTTTCCCGACATCGTCGAGGACATCCGAGCCTGGCTCGATGGCAAGCCGGTGAGGGTCGTCGAAGCGAAGTGACGACGCCGGTCGTCATAACCTGTCATCGCCGGGCTTGACCCGGTAATCCATGCGCAGGTTCAACGCGCGACTTATGAACGGCTTCCCTCGCTGACATTCATCGTGGATGCGCGGGTTTGCGCCAGTTCGGCTATGCCGCACATAATCTCACGGAGGCGCTAAGCCAAACGCAACAGCTTTGCCGCGTTGTTGTAGGCAATATCCGCACGCAAGGATTCATCGAGCGGCGTCGTGTCCAGGAACGGACCGGCCCCTTCCGCATCAAAAGGGTAATCCGCCGAGAACATCACACGGTCCCGCCCCACCGCATCGAGCGAGCAGTGCAATGGTGCGGCGTCATACATGCCGGAGAGAGTGACCCAGAGATTCTCCTTGATGTATTGCGACGGCGGCTTCGGCAAGTTCCAGCCATACGGTTTCGAACGGCTGTCAAAGCGCCAAAGGAGGAAAGGCAGCGTTTCGCCGAGATGGCCAAGCACCAGCCTGGCTTTCGGGTAGCGATGGAAAACGCCACCGGAGATGATGCGCAGCGCGTGTGAGCCGGTTTCTACGCCCCAACCCCACATCGGCCGCACCAGCACATTGTGTCCCGCCAGCACCGGCAAAGGTGCAACCGGGTCGGCAGGGTGCAGATACACCGGCGCCCCCAAGGCCGCCGCACGTTCCCAGAAGAGATCATAGGATCGGTCGTCGAGATATTTGCCGTTCGTGTGCCCATTGATCATGGCGCCACAGAAATTCAGATCCCGTACACAACGCTCAAGTTCGTCGGCAGCGGCTTTCGCATCCTGCATGGGCAGATGAGCAAAGCCGGAATACCGGTCAGGACGTTTCTGCACTTCCTTGGCGAGAAAATCGTTCGATGCACGCGCGGCCCGCAGGGCTGATGCGGCTTGGCGTTCCACCTGTACGCCGGGCCCGGCGATCGCCAGCACGGCCCGTGCGATGCCGTGCTGCTCCATCATTTGCAGCCGCTGTTCGCCGAAATCGGTGAGGCTCGCGTAGAGTTGCGCCGTTTTGGCCGGCGCGACATCGACCATGGTGGGGCGCCAATAGGACTCGGTCGCAGGGTCCAGGAAATGCTCTTCGAGCGCGATTTTCTTGACCATGACGCCTCCTCACCAAGAGCCAATTTGCGATGCTTTTTTGTTTTTCCTGTACCGTATTTTGGGCTAACGTGTACCATCATGCAAGGCGGCAAAGACCGCCAACGTGGGTGCGGGAAGCGTCATGAGTCGTTTGATCACGAACGACAAAAGTCAGGTTCAGGTGATTGCGCGCGCGGCCACTATTTTGCGTGCGTTGGAAGAAGAAAACGCAGGTCTCAGTCTCGGACAGATTGCCCAACGGGTGAACCTCGCCCGCTCCACCGTTCAGCGCATCGTTGCGGCACTTGAAACCGAAAAACTCGTCATTGCGGCGACCCCCAATGGACGTGTGCGGCTCGGCCCCGCGATCCTCAGACTCGCGGCTTCCGTTCGCAGCGATTTCATCACGCTGGCACGGCCGCTTCTCGAACGGTTGTCGGAGGAACTGCACGAAACCGTCGATCTCTCGACCATCAAGAAGGATCATCTCGTATTCATCGACCAGGTTATCGGTTCGCAGCGCTTGCGCGCGGTGTCCGCGGTCGGCGACACGTTTCCGCTGTATTGCACCGCCAACGGCAAGGCCTACCTCGCACAGCTTTCCGACGACGCCATCGAGGCACTGGTCGGACGCGCTTACGACGCGCGCACGCCGAAGACGCTTACGCGGCTCGACAGCCTACTCAATGACCTCAAGGCCGTACGTCGCAACGGCGTCGCCTATGACCGCGAGGAACACACGCTCGGCATCTGCGCAGTCGGTGTCGCCTTACACGATCCGCTCGGCAACGCGGTGGCCATTTCGGTGCCGGTCCCGAGCCAGCGATTTCAGAATCGTCAGGCATTGATCGCCGACCGCCTGATCGCCACCAAAGCAGCATTGGAGAGTCGCATGAATTCCGCCGCCGCCTGACATCGGGCGGCGTATCAATCACACACCGCTATCACGCATGAACAAGGGAGGGTGCCGTGGCCAAACGAATTCGCGGCGTGATGCTCGAAGAAAATCTCAAGAACAGCATGGGGCTGGAATTTTATAATCTGTCCCATCGCTTCGGCTATCAGTCTCCGAACTGGCCGTATTTCGAGGACGTCAAGATCGAGCGTATCCACTACATGGCCAAGTCAGGTGTGCTGTCGCAGCGCATCACAACGTCGATGCATAACACCACTCATATCGATGCGCCGGCCCATGTCGTGCAGGGCACGCCGTTCATCGACGAAGTGCCGCTGCCGCATTTCTTCGGCTCGGGCATCGTTGTATCGCTGCCGAAAAACAAGTGGGAGCCGATCACCGGCGATGATCTGGAAAAAGCCTGCGGTAAGATCATCCGTCCACGCGATGTCGTCATCATCAATACCGGCTGGCACAAGTTCTACGAGGACAGTGAAGATTATTTCTGCCGCGCGCCAGGTTTCGTACCATCCGCCGGCGAATGGTTCGTCGAGAAAAAGATCAAGGTTATCGGTCACGATACACAGGCCAACGATCACCCGCTCGCCACCGCAATCGGTCCGCAGCGAAACGGACCTCTGCATCCACATTTGGCAGAGGAATACCGCGAGTGGTCCGGCGGACGCGACTGGAAAGACGACTTCCCCGAATGGGAGCCGGTCCATCGCATCCTCTTCAAGAATGGCATCATGGGAATTGAAAATGTCGGCGGTGACATCGACAAGGTCACCGGAAAGCGCTGCACCTTTGCCTACTTCCCCTGGAATTGGGATCGTGGCGATGGCTGCATCGTTCGGCTGGTCGCTATTGTCGACCCGACCGGGAAATATCGCATCGAGCGCGGGAGGAAATTCTGATGCACGTCAAACGTTTTGCAGACGCCAAGCCGTACGACGCACCCAATCACCGCAATTACACCTCGCTGCGCATGTTCGGGGCGGAGGCCGGCGGTACCAAGGGTCTGGTATTCGGCTATTCGCACTTCCTCCCGGGCGGCGGCGCCGGACCGGACGCGTCTCCGCCGGAAAAGGTTTATTTCGTTTTGCGCGGCGAATTGACCGTTATCGTCAAAGGCAAGGAGACGGTGCTCAAGGCAAACGACTCCTGCGTCATCGAGCCGAACGAAACACGCGAGATCATCAACCGCGGCAATGAGGTCTGCACGATCGTGGTCGCGGTAGCGAATCCGCCGAAGTAACGGACCTTCATCACCGGGCTTGGCCCGGTGATCTCGACCAGATGGCGGGGACAAGCCCGGCCATGGCAATAATACCGGGAGGAGATGATGTCTGAGGCGTTCCTCAAGAATCCGTTGTCGCTATTCGACATCAAGGGCAAGACAGCCGTTATCGCCGGTGCATCGGGTGCCTTCGGAGCCCTGGCGGCGAAGACGCTGGCAGGCGCCGGCGCTAACGTGGTTTTGGCTGCGAGCAAGGCTGAAGAGCTAAAAAAAGTCGCGGCAGAATGCGAAAAACTCGGCGCCAAAGCCGAGATCATCGCGTTGCGGCCAAGCTCGGAAGAGAATTGCGACAAGATCGTCAAGGCGGCGGTCGATAAGTTTGGCCGCGTCGATATCCTTGTTGTTGCGTCAGGGCTCAACAAAGTTTCGAAAATCGTCGATCAAAAAGTCGAGGATTTTCTCGACGTGATGGACGCAAATGTCAATCAGTCCTGGCTGATGGCACGCGCGGCGGGCAAGCAGATGCTCAAGCAAGGTCAGGGCGGCAAGGTGATCCTCACGTCATCAGCGCGCGGGCTGCTCGGCCACCCAGCCGGCTACACCGCCTATTGCGCATCGAAGTCGGCGGTTGACGGAATCACCAAGGCGCTCGGCTGCGAATGGGGCGAAACCGGCATCACGGTCAACGCGCTCGGACCAACCGTCTTCCGTTCGCCCTTGACGGCTTGGATGTATGAAGGCTCGGAACGTGCACAGACGGTGCGGAAGGGCTTTCTCGCACGCGTGCCGAAGGGCCGGCTGGGCGAGCCGGAGGATCTCGCGGGACCGCTGCTGTTTCTGGCGTCAAAAGCATCTGACTTTTATACGGGCCATATCCTTTACGCCGATGGCGGCTATACAGCCGGGTAGTCCTCGATGCCGACGGAAACGACGGGAAAGCCATGAGCGCGATCATCGACATTTACTGTCATATTTTTCCCGATCGCTACTTCCAGGAAATGACCAAAGTCGCGCCGAATCTAGAAAACATCGGCAAGCGGCTGCGCGGCGTTACCAAGCTCTTCGACCTCGACGCGCGTTTCAAGGAGATGGACGAATTCGGCGACTATCGGCAAATCATCTCGCTGCCCAACCCGGCCATCGAGGATATCGCTAGGCCGGATGTCGGTTTGAATCTCGCCCGCATCGCCAACGACGCGATGGCCGAACTGTGTCGGAAACATCCCGAACGTTTCCCCGGATTTGCTGCGGCTTTATGCATGACGGACGTCGAAGGCTCGGTCGCGGAGGCGCGGCGTGCCGTCAAGGATCTTGGCGCGCGCGGCGTGCTTCTCTACACGAATGTCGCTGGTCGGCCGCTCGACGATCCCGAGTTTGAGCCGATTTTTGCGACCATGGCCGAGCTCGATCTGCCGATCTGGCTGCATCCCGTCGGCACGGCTGCCATGCCCGACTATCCGTCCGAGAACAAGTCTCGATTTGAGATGTGGTGGTGTTTCCACTGGCCTTATGAAACGTCGGTCGCGATGGTGCGCATGGTTTTTTCGGGCCTGCTCGATCGCTACCCGCAGCTGAAAATCATCACGCACCACCTCGGCGGAATGATCCCGTACTACGATGGTCGCGTCGGTCCGGGCCTCAAGGTGCTGGGGCAGCGCACATCGGACGAGGACTATTCGAAAATTCTTACGTCGCTGAAACGGCCGCACATGGATTATTTGCACGATTTTTATGCCGACACCGCAATGTTCGGCGGCGGCGTCGGGGCAACGCGTTGCGGTTTTGAATTTTTCGGCGTCAATCAGGTCGTTTTCGCGACCGACACGCCGCTCGGGCCGATCGCGCCGACCATTGCTACGGTCAAAAAGCTGGAGCTTGGTTCGGCGGATGAGCGAAAGATTTTTTGCGGAAACGCCGAGAAATTGCTGAACATGCAATTTGGTTAGAGCTAATTCGTCTTCTTCTTCCTTTCGATATCCGCCGCGCTGGTGACACCGGTAAAACTTGGCGGGTCGCTCGCCGGAAAGCTGTCGTCGGAACTGTTCACGACCTCGTCTTCCTTGCTCTTATCCCGCGCACGCTCCTCCTCGATACTTTTGCGAACCCGCTTGTCAAGTCTGTCGCCCCGGCGGTTTTTGGATTCGGTCATTTTTTGCCTCCCCAAAAGGTCACGGGCAAAGTTCCGCGCCCGCGTGAATTCGTGAATTCATGTGCCGATAGGAACTCCCAAAGTCTTGTGGACGTTCCACCCCAAATCTCCCGGCCCCCCAACAGACCTGCTGACAGTCTGATCAGGCAGCTTTCGCCAGGATCTTTGCACAGATTTTGAGATCGGCAACGAACTGCCGATATTGCGTTTGCTTATCGGCTTCATCCTC
>Ga0307498_10000041_pt1 | contig 12538 bp, 9 predicted proteins | sample 12_S_MG_FD_201369 | JGI IMG/M metagenome (GOLD analysis project Ga0307498, IMG submission 201369) | Soil microbial communities from Populus trichocarpa stands in riparian zone in the Pacific Northwest, United States - 12_S | ecosystem: Environmental > Terrestrial > Soil > Riparian zone > Trees...
GCCGTTCAAAAAAGCGGCATCAAATGGATATCGAGTTTCCCGGAAAACAGGGGCAGCAACTTAGCCCGAGCATCGGCAGTCCTAATTCTGAACGATGCCACGACAGGTTATCCCCTGGCCTGTATCGAGGCATCGCTAATCAGTGCTACGCGCACTGCCGCCTCTGCCGCGTTGGCAGCAGAGCATATTTCCGTCAATCCCTTTAAAGGAACCCTCGGCGTAATCGGAACTGGGGTAATCGCCCGTACAACCGTTGAGTGGCTTTTATTTCGAAATTGGAAGTTTCGTAAAATCAGTCTGTACGATGTGGACCGCAAGGAGGCGGAGCACTTCAGTAAGTGGCTTCGCGATCAGCACAACCTGCAGGCTGACATTCAAGATCGCTTGGAAAGCGCTATATCGGGCTCTTCTCTTATACTATTCACCACGACCACGCTGGACCCTTATCTTACCGACGAAAAGCTGTTCGACCACTACCCCACTGTCCTACATTTGTCGCTCCGCGATATTTGCGTGAATGTGATTCTCACATCGCAAAACATTGTCGATGATGTGGATCATTGCCTGAAGGCAAAAACTTCGCTCCATCTTGCGGAAATGGCGATGGGAAATAGGGACTTTGTCTCGGGTAGTTTGGTGGATGTCCTAGAGAAGAAGTTTAAACTAGATCATGAAAGGCCTCGCATATTTTCGCCATTTGGGCTTGGCGTCCTTGATCTTGCAGTAGGCAATTTTGTACTCGAGGCAGCAAAATCGTCCGGCGCGGCAATTGCGCTACCGGACTTCTTCAGCAATTCTGCCCGATGGTGACGAAGATGTCAGACTTTTCGAACTCGAAATACGTCAACTTTAAACGCGGAGCACTCGAGAGCTAAGTATTACGAAGGAAACAGGGCAGATCACTCCCAGAACAAGCGAGGCGCAGATTGTACGTGTCAGGTGTATGGAGTTGCAATGAGTGGGATCAACTGGAAGAAGTTATTGTAGGCAATCCGCTGAGTGCGCGGTATCCTACGCCAGACAAAAGCACCCAGCTCGCGGAATTTCCTGACCGTTCGTTGGCCGAAATTCCGTGCGGACCTTTTCCGCAGCGGATTATTGAAGAGACGGAAGAGGATTTGAATGGATTTGCCAAAATCTTGGAAGGTTTGGGCATCGCTGTCAAACGTCCGTGCACGTGGCCACACGCTGCCAAATTTTCCACGATCCATTGGCAGGCTCAGGGGTACTACAATTATTGTCCCCGTGATGTTTTGTTGATCGTCGGCGACCACATTATCGAAACTCCCAATGTCATCCGCAGCCGCGCCCAGGAAACGTTCAGCTATCGCACGTTGCTGATGGAGTATATGAAGTCAGGCGCAAAGTGGTACAGCGCCCCCAAGCCCATGCTTTTGGACTCACTCTTCGAAGGCGTTGATCTAAACAAGCCCACGCCACGCAACGATGAGCCGGTCTTTGATGCAGCTAACGTCCTGCGTTTTGGCAGAGATTTAATCTATTTGGTCAGCGCTACCGGTAATGAATTGGGGGGACATTGGCTACAGTCGATTCTAGGCGACAAATATCGGGTCCATTTCCTCAAAGATGTTTACTATGGCAGCCATATTGATTCGACCATTGTGGCCTTACGCCCTGGCTTGCTCCTCGCCAATCCTGCTCGTGTTAACGACGACACCCTGCCGAAAATCCTGAAGCAGTGGAAAGTCATTTACAGTTCACCGATGGAGAACACAGACAGATATGATGCCGACTATCTGTCCAAATGCATTGGTAGTGACTGGATTGACATGAATGCATTCAGCATCAATCCGAATTTGGTCGTGGTCGATCGAAATCAGCCGTCTCTCATAAAACTCTTAGAGAGGGAGGGTCTTGATGTAATCCCCCTGAAATTGCGGCACTCCAAACTGTTGGGCGGTGGACCCCATTGCGTTACCTTAGACGTCCGCCGAACTGGAACGCTACAGCGATACTTCGATTAAAACGTGGTACTTTCGCCATGCTCACCAAGCGGGCAACTTTGACGTTTGATGTCAAGACCCAAGTGTCTCTGGAGTCTCTAAGAACTAGGGAGCTTGGGAGTTCTGGACTTACGAGCATGTGAGGAAGAGTTTGGCGGCAATTTTTGCAACAACTGTTCTCGCGGTTTTCTTTGCGCTGACGTTTGTGGCTTGGAGGCGGTACCTTTGGGCGGCGGAGAAGGGGCCGCACGAGCAGGCGAATTCCTGCCAATACACCTTGACGGATGTCTTCGGCGACCGTCCCCTAGTGAACGTACCGCATCAGAAAGGAGTCCGGTGGCTCACGGAGGTCTTCGGCCGCTCCGCCGAGAAGTTTCCGAATCTTACGGCCTTACAGATTCCCCACACCGGAGAATCCCTGACCTTCGCTGAGCTCGACGCGCGAGCGGAAAGCGTGGCCGCCGCCCTTTCTCCCTTCCTCACAGGCCACGATCAGATCGTGGCCGTGGCCATGTCGCAAGACAACTGGCAAATCGTGGCCTCCCACCTCGGCATTCTCAAGGCTGGCGGCACCGTGATGGTCCTCGATACCACCATGCCCGACGCCCTGATCACCCACATGCTCAACGACGCACGGCCGGTAGTTATTCTCACACGGGGGCAAGACAAGTTTCGCGACCTGCCGACTCTCGACGTCCTGACGTTGCCGGACACGGTTCCCCGAAGAGAACCGCCGCCTTGGATGGACGACCCCACGCAGCGCCTTGCGACCATCTTTTACACGAGCGGCACCACTGGGATGCCTAAGGGCGTGGAATGTCCGCACGCAGGTTACGTGAACCTGGCCCTGAGCTATGCCGATTACTTCGATCTCCTTCCGGGCATGGACGCAACCTCACTTATTTCGTCGCTGGGCTACGACGGCAGCATTCCAGAGATGTACAGCGCCTGGGTGTCGGGCTGCGCTGTGGTAATGCTAACCAAGGAGCAGACCCGATCCGGCCCGGACCTCGTCCCCGTTCTCCGCCAAGCTGAGGTCACGGTGCTCTTCTGTCCTCCGGTGCTGCTCACTACCCTTACACCAACCCCAGAATTAGATCTGCCCTATCCGCTGTGCCGCTACATCGTTCCGGCGGGCGAAGCCTTCCCTAGCGCGCTCGTGGAGCCTTGGACCAGGGCCAGACGCCAGATCGTCAACACCTACGGTCCCACAGAGGCGAGCAGCGACACGAGCCGCCAGACCTTGCGGCCAGGGGAGCCCATCACAATTGGTTCGCCATTCGCCAACGTCACCTACGTCATCCTGGAGGTCGATCAACTCCAACCACTACCCCATGGGGAGGTTGGAGAACTCTGTATCGGTGGGGTGCACGTTGCACGTGGGTACCGCAACTTGCCGGAGCAAACCGCGCAGAAGTTCATCACGCACCCTAAGTTCGGCCGCCTCTACCGCACCGGGGACAAATGCAAAATCGACATCCAAACGCAGCGCGTGCACTTCCTCGGCCGAATCGACACGCAGCTCAAAGTGCGCGGGCATCGCGTTGAGGCGCAGGTCGTTGAGGATATTCTCCAGACGCGGTTCAGTGAGATTGAGGCTGCCGTTTTGGATTACCAGAACGAGACGCTGGTCGCCTTTGTTGCCGCACCTTCAGTCTGCGAAGGAAAGATCTCGGTGGTCGCTTCTGCGCCGGCGGAGTGGGCCGCCCGGGTGAGGGCGACGCTGGCCAAACAGCTTCCAGCGCCGTCGGTCCCGACGAGGATCTTTCTTGTAGAAAAATTCGTTATGAAACCGGTTTCAGGGAAGATCGACCGGAAGTGCTTGCCAAACCTATCTCATCTACAGAGAAACGCCGAGCCCGAGGCTGAGGACGTTCGTTGGGACACACCGGGCAGTGCGCGCGACACACGGGAGGGGGACGTCACGGTGCCTGCTGCCGAAGCGGGCATGGATCCTGAGTGTGAGGAAGTGCTGTCGATCTGCCGGGCTGTGTTCGAGACGCCGTTGGGATTGGACGATGGATTCGCTGAGGCTGGTGGGCACTCGATCCTCATTGCGCGCTTGGCTCAGAAACTGCAAACCGCAGGATGGGTGGTGCAGGTCCGGGCGCTGCTCAGTGACTGCAACACTGCTCGAAAGGTGGCCAACCGCCCTCGGGCGCTCCAGCAGGCCTCCAAGGTCGTTACGGCCCCTGTGAAATCCGACGAGAACAGCGCCGAGCGCGACGAGGCCGCAGCGGAGGTGCTCTCCATCGGATATTTCACCACCTTACAGGTCCTGTTCGCGACTTTGTTGTATTCCCCGGGCTTTGTGGTCTTGTTCGGCGTCCTCGGCGTCATTGACGTTGAGGCGTACTTCGCGACCGGCAGCCTCTGGGCGTTCATCGTCGCGAGCTTCTTCGTGTACCTGGGTGGTCTCGTCGTGCCGCTCGTCAGCCTGCCCTGGGTCATGATGATAAAGCTCTTCTTGGGCGGTGACATCTACAAGAACAATGTAACGCCGGGTGTGTACCCCAAGTGGAGCAAGATGCATCTGCGAATCTGGTGCATCGGACGGCTGGAGAACATGGTGCTCGTGCCGTTGGCTGCGATGTATCGCAGCGCGCCGCTTAGGTCATTCGCGTTGCGGCAGCTCGGCGCAACCGTGGGCGATAACCTTCAGTGCGCGCACGATGCTGACCTATCCGGGCCCCTGGATTTGATGTCCATCGAGGATGATGTCGCCGTTCAGACTGGAGCCTACATTCAAACGACCAAATGGTCGGGGCAGCACCTGCACGTCGGCTCTGTTCACCTCGAGAGCGGTTGCAAGATCGGGATGCGAGCCGCTATCGCCAATAATGTGACGGTAGGCCGCGGCACGTGGGTCACTCCGTTCACCCCGATCCTCACCAACGTGGGCTCGCAGGAGATGTGGGAAGGAGCTCCCGCGCGCCGCAGCGGCCGCTGCACGGAGCTGAAGCGCACCGCGATCATCTGCCAGTACGCGTATCCGATCTGGCTACTGGAGACCCTCAACTTCCTTATGCAGATCTTCCTATCCTTTTGGCTCATCGTGGTCCCCACCGCCGCCATCTTCTGGTTCTCCCGCGCCTTAGTACCTGCCGGAGCAGCTGAACTTTCCGACGAATATTTCAGGGTGACGCCGCTGTTCGAGATCGTCTGGCATCTGACTTTTTACGCGTTCATCGCCACCTGGGGCACCATCGTCGTGACCTCTTTGCTGGGCTGCCTCTTCATTCGCTGGACGGCCGCTTCGCCGGGTCTATACCCCTCGCGCGGGCTCAGGGGCGCTCTCCTCATGTACAGAATGAAGAGGTTCAACAGCATCCAGAGACTGTGGACTTGGACCATCACTGGGCAGTACCTGAGAGCGCTCGCTGGAATGCACTTCCCGCGGTTTGGCGCCTCCGAGTGCGACGTCATGTTCAACCTGGTCCCGGACGTTGCTACGGCCGACTCCCAAGTGTTCTTCTCCAATGGATGTTTCACGAATATGCTCGATTATGGCGCCGAGCACTTCAAGCTGCGCCACCTCGATATGCCCCCGAATTTCTTCGGCGGTAACAATTGCGTGGCGGAGTACGGGAATTTCCCGTCTAACTTTCTGCTAGGCGTCTCCACGCCGGGCAATGATATACAGTTCCGACGACAAATGCGGTCGCGGCTTGGCGAGCCAATCACAGTGGCGGGAAATCCGCCCGTGAAATTCGCGAGCGCGTCATTTCAGGCGAAGAATGAAACCCACAGACTGCCGGACTTCCTCCTCTTCCTGACTCGAGTCTTCCTATTCGATTTCGTCGGCATCGGTATGCTGCCTATCGCCGAGATGATCGTATTCCCGATTCTGTACATTTGTTTGCTGCGATTGGGCGGACACCCAATCGCCACCGCGGCGATTGCTCTGATCCTCGTAGAAGTCAGTCTGGTCCTGTTCAGCGTCGCGATCAAGAAATCCCTCGTCGGCAGCAAATGGGGAGCTGATCACTCGACCCCCTTCTGGTCCTGGCGCCACTTTGCCTACTTCTTCGCGCAGGACTGCTTCTTCGTCTGGTGCAGAAGTCCGCTCTTGTTCTGCGCCGGGACTATTCTCGCGAATCCCATCCTCCGGTGGATGGGATGTCATATCGGCCACGGGACAATCGTAGCCCGGCCAATGCAGTGCTCCGACTGGAACGCGGTGAGCTTCGGCAATGACTGTGTTATCGACGGCTTCCTGCAGTTTCACAGCTTCGAGAACATGACGCTGAAGGTGAAGCGAACTCACATCCGGGACGGCTGCACCGTCGCCTTCGGCGCCACGGTGATGGGCGGCGCGGTCATTGAGCGGGACACAACGCTCTTGCCGTTGTCCCTGGTCCTCAAAGAGATGAACATGATCACAGCTACATACGAGGGGAGCCCCGCGGAGCCCGTGAGCGGTGCAACCCTCCTGACGGGCCTGCAAAGATCCTGAGCTCTCTGGAGAAAGCAGCTATCGCTGGTTTTACGAAGCTCATGACCTCAGATGATGCGAGACGATAGCGAGTGGGTCAACAATCTGTTCGCCGCCAGCGCACGCGATTGGACGCCGGCGTTGGCGCGTCATGCGGCTTACGTTTTGTATGCACCGGTTTCGCGCGATTCGGAGGCATCAAGGCGTTGCGGATCAGTCCTGTCGGATACTGAGCTGCAGAGAGCCGACCGCTTTGTAACGGAAGACGGCAAGGCTCATTTCAAACAGCGGCGTGCGTTCCGTCGCTATTGCGCTGCCTTCGCGCTCGGATCACCGCGGCCCTTATCTCGGATCGCTTTCAAGGAGACGGAGAAAGGGCGTCCCTACCTTCCAGATTTGCCCGAGGTCTGGTTTAGTTTTTCCTCCTGTCGGTTCGGCTTTTTCGGCGCGTGGTCGTCTACACACTGGATCGGTGTCGACCTCGAAGATCAAACGAGGAACTTGGAGGCGGTAGAACTTGCTCAACAGTTCTTTTCGGAAGCCGAGGTGAGGGCTGTTAAAGTGGTAGGCGGCTTGGCGCGCCTGAGGACTTTCTGTCAACTTTGGAGTCTCAAGGAGGCAGCGCTGAAATCCATTGGAGAGGGATTGCCCTTCGGCCTGGACGCGTTCGAATTCGAACTAGCCCCAAATCTGCGTGTCGTTCATGCGCCCCCTGATTATGGCGGCCCGCGACGATTTAATGCCCAGGTTATCGGGGAAACTGATATTTGCGCTGCACTTGTCATTCGAAGCGTGGCCTGATGTAGGGCGAGATTGACCGTTTGCGAAACAAGCTTTCCTGTGGGTTTAGGAAGTGCACGACAGCATGTATTCGACGAGCACATCGCATCGAAACCCGCACACGCCTCGCGCCGTTGACAACGCCGACTGGCTGAAAACCGTGGCAATCATCTCGGTCTCGGTTGGCCATTTCGGCCATTTCTTTATGGAGGACGAGCGCTGGTGGAGCGTTTTCGGGCGCCTTGCGGCTCCGACGTTTTTCTTCCTTCTGGGCTACGCCCAGACCCGGACCGTCCCGCTCAACTGGATTTGGCTCGGTGTCATCCTAACCCTTCTCGAAAGCTGGAACGACGGCTGGACCTGGGTGGCACCGAACATTCTTTTGAGCTTGGCACTCGTCCGCATTGCACGTCCCTATGTGCAAATCCTTGCGCAAAATCACTGGGCCGCCTTCGCCCTCCTCGTCTCAGCACTTCTCGCGGTGCTGCCGATAGCTGCGAAGATTGTCGACTACGGCGCGGAGGGTTGGCTATGGGCGCTGTTCGGCTTATACCAACGTATGTATGTCGACGGCAGATCAGCTGCCGACGTGGACGGCGCAGCCCCAAACTCAGCGCCGTCCAAGCACGCGATTACAGAGAAAGCGAGCCAAATACGCCTTCTGGCCTGCTTTGTCGCCGTGGTGGTCTACGTCTGGCAGGAACAAAGGGAATTCTCGTTTCCTCAGATCCACTTTGCCGCCTTCATTCTTGGCATCGGCGTTTTGTCCGCTTGCCTGTGTCTGTTCGTGCGCGGCCCGAGCCGCATCCAACCGCCAGAAGCCATAGCAGGCGTTCTGCGCTTCATTGGTCGGCACACTTTGGAAATCTACGCCATCCAGCTTGCTGGCTCCGAACTCCTTGTAAAGTTGGTGCCCGATCTCGCCCCCTGACCCAAGACCGGGTCGTCGCCACGAGAAGTTGTCGTAGCGGCGCCACATCGTTGTTGGCGCCCTATAGGATCAGAAACGCGCGACCATCCTGGGCACGCGCTTGTTTGCCAAGGGCTCAAACGATTTCCCGCTCGGCTCCGATAATGGCGCGCTGCAACTAACCACTACACGCCGTCCGGCCGTTCAATACAGGCCAAGCGCATCGTCCCCGACATTGAAGTGCTGCAGGACCTGCCGGACGACATCAAGCAAGTGCTTCAACACCGAAGGGGACTCGCTGCGCGGTCATCTCAAGGGCCACGCCGGCAAAGAGCAGGCCGGATCGCAATCTTACATCCCGCCGCGTTTGAGGATCCTATTTTTTTCCAGCCACGGCCTGCGCGAGCGCCTCCTTGCATTGGTCGCTCTTGATGTTGCCAATAATTTTCTGGATGCAAGCCCGGACCTTACCCCGACCTTTTTCCTTGTCAGCGCAATTTTCCTTTATATCAGCCGCGCAGGCTTTGGTGATCTCAGCGACCCGCGCCAGCCTTGCCTTACACGGTTCGGAAAATTCTGCGGCGTGTGTTTTAACGCAGGCTATAATGCGGCCCTCGCCGGGCTCAACTCCAGCGCATTTTGCTTTGATGTCGGCCACACAGACCCCGGCTGACCGCTGCTGTGCCATCGCGACCGGCGCGGCGAGAAGTACTATTGTACCAATTGCCATGATACTTTTCATCATAGGTCATTCTCCCAAAAAAGAAAAAAGTTGCGAATGCCCTCGCTGAGGATACTTGGTCAGCGTGAGATGCGCCCAGACCAACGGGCCGTATTGTGGACGATAAACGCGACAGTCGGTTGATGTACGTCAACGAGACGAGCACCCATATTGCTCTGCGCGGATCGGGTCCTAGTCGTTAGCACGCACTTTAAAGTGGGACGACCCAAACGGGGGTTCCCCGATCCCCGCAACGACCTTGTCTGCATTACCTCTTCATATCCTCGCCAATTCCTTCAAGACTTCAAACGCCGTCTCATTGCCTGGCCTCACCTCCTTGAATCGTTCGTTTGCTGACACAACCACCTTGTCGGACTTCGATGCCGCAGAGGACCCGATTTATCCAAAGCGGTTACGATCCGATGTGCCTGGCACGCATGCCCAGTAGATCAGGACAAGCGTGCCGATGGCTGTAGCCGCGATCAAGACCCACCAGCCTGTGCGATCGATATCATGCAATCGTCTGACCGAGACGGCCAGGCTGGGCAGAATCAAAGCCAACACAATCGCCATGGTGACGTAGCTAAAGGGGCCCATCGCTAGCGGTCCCGGATAAAGCGATCCATTGATTGCACCAAACACAATCAAAACAATGGCTACGAAAATATACCAGTACCAAAACTCCGAACGAACTGCTCGACCTGTGAAATTGGCATAGTTGCGGAAGCATGAGCTGATCGCTTCTACAAAACTCATAGGACGCCTCCTTGGTTTGGCCGCGGCTCGGGTCGGCTGTCACAGCGCGGCGAAGCAACTACTTCCGTGAGTGCGAGCCCGCTACTACCCTCCACACAAGTTGTCGTATATGTCATCTAGTAGCGACTCTATCTGCTGAGCAACGTCAGATTTCGGATCGATGTCCTCAAGCCCGTCCATCAGTGCGACATATTCGGGACCCAGTCTTTCTTCCAATAAATCCAATTTCTGGGACAACTCATTGACTGTTTTGCTGTCCTTTTTCTCTTTAGCCTGCTTGATCTGCTCATCGAGCTTGGTCATATCGCAATAGGATTGGGTCTTGGCCTTGTCGCCACTGATAATTTCGACGACCTTTTGCGCATCTGCCTTGGTCACCTGGTGTGTGCGCAGGCTGAAAAAGCCGAGCGGCACGGCGGTGATCACCAAGACGGCAATAATTAGTTTCGGGTGCATGAGGCTCTTTACCGGCAGTTCGAGAAATTGTACCCGCGCAAGACGCTCAGGCGATTGGACCGAGGTCCAATACTGTTCGCTTTGGGTCATTAGCGGGCTTTCTGTGATGTCCGCCGCATGTCCGCTTTACCCCCAAAAGCGGACATCGGCAGTCTGCAATCGTAAGCTCATTCTTGGCGCCCGCCCAAAATACCCTTCAACAGTTTCCATGCAGGTGCGAAGGCAAATCCGACCACTGGGATGGACGCCGCGCCGATTGACAGTCCAAAGACCCCCGATAGGACGGCGGCAACTATCCACTTCACCGCTCCTGCGGCGGACGGCAGCGCGCGAGCAACTTCTTCGGCAGCGGAGTTGATGCCTTGGCCAAAGAAATGCAGGCCGTACGCCTCTAGACCATGCACAATAATGCCGCCACCAACCCAGATCATGGCGGCCGTGCCGGCGGCGCGGAGAAATATCAGGGAGCCGGGCATACCGAGAACAAGAGCCCGTCCGAATGCGCGGCTTATGCCCCCCATAGCCGACCTACGGTCGTTCGTCGCAAGAGCCACACCAACATCATCGGCTTTCACAATCAGAGCTGCCGCGCCATAGACCACGACAGTGATCCCAATTCCGACAAACGCCAACACGAGCGCCTGCATAAAGATGCTCCCATCGGGAACAGACGCCAGTGTTATCGCCATGATCTCTGCCGAGAGGATGAAGTCGGTCTTGATGGCGCTTGCGACCTTCTCATCCTCGAGCGTTTGCGGATTCAACGCTACCGTGCCCAGCTGAGCTTCATGCGCGTGTGCCTGATATGGCATGGTGGCTTCGAAGACTTTTTCCGCCCCCTCGTAGCAGAGATAGGCGCCGCCTAACATGAGAAGTGGCGTTATCATCCAAGGGATGAAATAGCTAAGGGCCAAAGTTGCGGGAAGCAGGAGCAGAAGTTTGTTGCGAAGTGATCCCGCCGCGATCTTGCCCACAATCGGCAGTTCGCGCTCGGCAGCAAATCCGAGCACATAACGCGGAGTAACTGCTGTGTCGTCGATGACGACACCCGCCGCCTTGACCCCCGCTTTGGCAGCCTGGGTAACTACGTCGTCAAGGGAGGCTGCTGCCGCCTTTGCGATCGCCGCGATATCGTCAAGAAGAGCGATCAGTCCGATGCTCAAGGGAATTTCCCCTGTTTTCAGAACTTGGGTGGTGGCGCGGGGAGTGACACCGCAAAAAAGGCCCGACGTTAGATTTGAATCATTCGCAGACATGTCGCCGCGACATTTGGAATGTCCGCTAAGTACCAATAGCGGACCTGTAGCGACGCTGAGTACTATGACAAATTTAACAATGGGCCCAAGGTCCAACTTGGTGCACGGCCCTCGAAAATCTTAACGTGCTTTCTTATTAGCGCAGACACGGGGCGTAGAATGATCAATTTGGCGTTCCCACACACACCTGCGGCGGCAGGCCTGGGCCCTGGGCGGGATTCCCCAAGTACCACGCAAGCTTTCGGAGGGCTTATTCGGGACGAATACAAAAGTTTGGCTCGCACTATTTTCGCGCTCAGGCGCGGCCCTGTTCGTCACAGTCGCGACCAGACAATCGTCGTTGAGGGTGACGCTTCCGACTACATTTTTCTGGTGATCAGTGGCGTTGTCCGTAGTTTTAGATCATTTCAGAACGGTACTCGCAGCATCGTATCTTTTTATCTTCCAACAGAGTTTTTTGGCTTGACCAATCATCCAACGCATTTGCTGACCGCGGAAGCCGTCACGGATGCGAACATACTATTTTTCAAACGCTCCGCATTATTTTCTATGGCGAAGCGTGAAAGCCAAATTGCAGATTTCTTATTGACGACGACGCTAACTGAACTGCGGCGTACGCAAAAATACTCACTTCAAATTAGCAAGAGTGCCAAAGGCCGTGTTGCATCCTTTCTGGTAGACCTATCAAAGAGGATGAGAACGCAAACCTGCCTCGATCTTCCAATGTCACACAAAGATATAGCCGATCATCTGGGAATGACCATTGAGACCCTTAGCCGAATAATCACTCAAATGGAGAATTCAGGTGTGATTGCGCGAGGACGGTCTCATGACTTGATATTGAACAATCTCCAGGCGCTGGCGCAGATGGCGGACTGAATTGCGACCTATTGCGCTTCGGTCCCGTTAGACGGCGTCCCCCCAGATCCAATAGCGGGTATGACGGCTCAACCTCGATGTCCGCTTTGGGTCAAAAGCAGACATGTGCGCTGCAACTAGAGATGTCCGCTAAGTGCCAATAGCGGACATCGCACGCGCTTTCCGATTGCATCGTCGGGATACGATTCGTCTCAGTCCCACAAGCCGACGTTCTTGATTGCAGTCGGCAGACTTTGGGACTTGTGGCTCTTGCAATACGCCGCAACCTTTGCAGAATTGTTTTGCAGACGGTCGTAGTTCAGGATGTTGCTGTTGGCGGCGGCATTGTAATAACCGCTCATCCAATAGCGGACGAATTCCCGGTTCTCCGGACTGTATCCG
>Ga0307498_10000042_pt1 | contig 12521 bp, 12 predicted proteins | sample 12_S_MG_FD_201369 | JGI IMG/M metagenome (GOLD analysis project Ga0307498, IMG submission 201369) | Soil microbial communities from Populus trichocarpa stands in riparian zone in the Pacific Northwest, United States - 12_S | ecosystem: Environmental > Terrestrial > Soil > Riparian zone > Trees...
GGGCAAATCTCGCTCGGTCACGCTGGGCTGCTTGCAGCGGGCGCCTTCACAACCGGAATTCTTGCGCGCGAAATTGCCGCGCCGTTCTGGATCACGCTGCCGGCGTCGGCGGTCACCGGCATCGTGCTGGGCTTTGTTTTCGGCCTGCCCTCCTTACGGCTTCGCGGCCTCTATCTTGCGGTCAGCACGCTGGCGCTGCATTTCGTCGTCATCTATCTGGGCGGGGAATACGAAACCAAGCGTGGCTTCTCGACCGGCATTGTGATCGAGCCGCCTAGTCTCGCCGGCATCAAGCTCGGTGGACGCGGCTGGTATTTCGTCCTGTTGCTGGCCGCGGTTGCGGCCCTTTTGATATGCATCAACCTGCTGCGAAGCCGCAGCGGTCGCGCCTGGCGGGCCATCCACGTCCGTGAAACGGTGGCCGAGGCCCTCGGCATCGGTATCGCGCGCTACAAGCTTCTTGCGTTCGTAATCTCTTCCAGCATGACCTCGGTTGCCGGCTGTCTGTTTGCCTATTACCGCGGTTTCGTTTCGGTCGAAGCCTTCGATCTGTTCGTGGCCATTCAATACGTTGCGATGATCATCATCGGAGGCATGGGCTCGCTGTTGGGGGCGCTGCTGGGTGCGATGTTCGTCACCGTTTTCCCCTACCTGATCGAGGCCTTGCTGCGACTACTGCCAAATGCCCAGAAACTTGCGGGCGACATATTTGCCGTGAACTACGCCGCGTTCGGCGTGGTGATGATCCTGTTCCTCGTCTTCGAACCGCTCGGTCTCGTGGGGATCTGGCGACGTTTACAGAGCTACTTCCTCCTCTGGCCCTTCAGATACAAGCCGCTGGCAGGAGCCCGCAAATGACCGCTCCCCTCCTCCAGGTCGACAAGATCGAAGTGGTCTACAAGCGCGTCATTACTGCCGTGCAGGGCGTGACGTTGTCGGTCGGGGAAAGGCAAATTGTCACGATCCTCGGCACGAACGGTGCGGGAAAAACCACAACCCTGCGCGCAATCTCCGGATTTCTCGGCATCGACGACGCGCGCATCACCGAAGGAACGGTGACCTTCAAAGGCACGCGGATTGAAAACGAACCGCCGCACAAGATCACCGGCAGGGGAATCGTCCTCGTGCCGGAGCGCGAAAAGGTGTTCCCCAATCTCACAGTCGCGGAAAATCTCGCGGCTCCCGTGTCCCGCGCCGCGCGTTCAGACGAACGCGCCTATCACTTCTTTCCCCGCCTGGCCGAACTGCGAGGCCGAATCGCCGGTCTCCTCTCGGGCGGCGAGCGGCAAATGTTGGCGATTGGCGCCGCGCTGATGTGCCGACCACAACTGCTGTTAGTTGACGAACTGTCGCTCGGCCTTGCACCCGTTGTCGTGCAAGACCTCACCCGCCGCCTCAGATCGATACGCGATGAACTCGGCATCGGTATCCTGCTGGTCGAACAAAGTGCAGCCGCTGCGCTGGAGATTGCCGATTATGCCTATGTGATGGAAAACGGGCGCGTTGTTCTCGATGGGAATCGTGAACGGCTGAGAGGCCACCAGGATGTGCAGGAATTCTACCTTGGCCAAGCCGCTGGCGGGCGCCGCTCATACCGCGACGTGAAACAATATCGCCGCTCGCGGAGGTGGTATGGCTGAGCTTGCGATCGAGCGTCTGTGTCTGCGCTTCGGCGGGCTGACCGTGCTCGATAACGTGTCGTTCGCGGTCGGCCAAGGCGAATTGTTCGCGCTGATCGGACCGAACGGCGCCGGCAAGACCAGCGTGCTCAACTGCATCAGCGGCATCTATCGCGGCAACGGTTCAGTGCGCTTTCGCGGGACGGATATCGCCGGCCTTGCGGCGCACGAAATCGCTGGTCTGGGTGTCGCACGCACGTTTCAGCACGGCGAACTTTTTCCGCAGATGAGCGTGCTGGACAATTTGTTGACCGGGCGCCACACGCGCATCCGGACCAATCCGCTGGCCGAGATACTTTTTCTGCCGAGCGTGCGCCGGGCTGAAATCGCACACCGAGAGGCCGTTGAGCGGATCATCGACGTTGTGGAGCTCGAACGTTATCGCCACGCGACTGTCGGTGATCTGCCGTTCGGACTGCAGAAGCTCGTCGGCTTCGCGCGCGCTTTGGCGCTCGAGCCTTCAATCATGTTGCTCGATGAACCTTCGGCCGGGCTCAATCGCGAGGAGCGCGAGGACCTGGCCCGCTTCATTTTGCGGCTCAAGCACCAGCTCGGAATGACAATGATCTGGATCGAGCACGATATGCAGATGATCGCGGACCTCGCCGACCGCATCCACGTTCTCGACTACGGGAGAACAATTGCGGAAGGCACGCCCGACGCGGTCCTCACCAATCCGGACGTTTTGTCGGCATATCTCGGCACCGTCGATACTACCGCGGCGCCGCGTCAATCTGACGCCTGAGGGTTTCGACCAGATCCGCTATCCGCCGGTCATTCGGAGCGATCTGAGCCAGGCGCTGCGCGTACTCCAGGGCAGATGCGATGTTGCCACCGTCGCGATTGAAGGTAACCAAAGCGAGTAACGACTCGCGGTCTGTTGGGTGCTTCGCCAGATTGTCTTTGAGCACCGCGATCGCATCGTCGGCCTGTCCCGCCGAATGAAGACCGACGGCATAAACATAGGCGTAGTGGGCCTGATCCGGCGCGAGCTCAGTCGCGCGTTTAAGCTCCGGCAGCGCGTCACTTTGCTTCTTTTGGCGCACGAGCGCCAAGCCAAGCGCATAGCGAAGGCTCGCATCCTGAGGGTTGGTCGATACCGCATCGCGCAGCACGGTCACTCCCTCCTCCTCACGCCTCAATGAGCGATAGAGGTCGGCGAGATTGATGGCTGCGGGCGCAAACTGCGGGTTAAGGCGGCGCGCGGCTTTGAATTCGGTTTCGGCGTCGGCCGTCTGGCCTCGCTGCGCCAGAAAATTCGCCAGCGTGACACGCGCTTCAGGCCGATCCGCATTGAGACGTTGCGCTGCAACGAACTCCGCCGCCGCCTTATCGAAGCGTTCCCGGTCCGCCGCGGGTTGGCTGGCAGTCGGAGTCGCCGCGAGCAAAGCCAAGGCGCGGATGCGGACACCCTGAATTGGATCCGACAGGAGAGGCGAAATGAGCGGCCACAGCTGGTTGGCGGGGACGCGGCCCAACATTTCCAGCGCGGCCATGCGTACCATCGGATCGCTGTCAGACAGGGCTTCTTGCGCCAGCCCGAAATTGGCGGGAGAAATATAGCCACCGAGTTCAATCAGCGCGCTGGCACGAGCAACGGCCGGCGCATTCCTGTCGGAAACCACCTCATTGAGAAGTCTTCCCGCATCCGGCTGCTGCGTCCACGCCGCATGGAAAGCCGCCGCGTATGTCTGGAACCCTTCGCGCCGGGGCCCGAACCACGTTTCAATGGTGGTCGCCGCCCATTGAGCCGATTGATCGCGGTGACAATCGTTGCAGGCATTCGGTGTACCGAGCTTCACCGACAAATCCGGCCGTGGAATCCGGAAACTATGGTCGTGCCGACGGTCGACCACCATGTAGCTGCGCTCGGGCATGTGGCACGACACGCACGAGACAGCGCTGCTCACGTTTTCATGATGACGATGCGACACGCTCTCGTATTTGGCGGGCGTGTGGCACTGCAGGCAGACGCCATCACCCGGCGCGCGCAACGTGGCGCTATGCGGGTCGTGACAATCGCTGCAGGTCACGCCTGCCGCAAACATCTTGCTCTCCTTGAATGGAAGATAGTTGTAGAGTTCCTCGACATCGCGCATCTGTCCGTCAGCGTACGACAGGTTGCGATGCATCGGCGTTGGCAGATGCGTGTTGGAAACCAGCTGCCCCGGAACCCATTTTTCCGAGAATTGCGCGCGCCGTGCGTGACATAGACCGCACGTTTCGACTTCCTTGCGCAGACCCAGCGGCATGCCGTTGCGTTGGGGCATTCCGGTCTTTTCGTTCTGCGTCCAGGTCGTGCCGGCTCGTTCGTCGAACTGCACCAGGAGGCCTTTGGTCCGGTCTTCCTGCTTGCTCGCGGGCCACCAGCTTTTTTTATCCTGCGCCCACGCGACATGACGCGAGCCGGCCCCGTGGCACGCTTCGCAGCTGACGCTGATCTCCGCCCATTTCGTCGCAAAACGATCGGCGGCAGCATCGTAATTCTTCTGCACGCCGGTTGAATGGCATTCCGCGCACATGAAATTCCAGTTCTGATTGAGTTTTGTCCAATGCAGAACGTCGTCGTGGCGGATGTTCTCGTTCGGATAGAGATGGAACCAGCGCTGGCCGCCTTTGTCTTTCGGCCGGCTGTCCCAGGCAATCGACAAAGCCTGCAATCGTCCATCGGGAAATTCGATCAGGTACTGCTGAAGGGGATCCACGCCGAATGTGTATTTCACCTGATACGTTGCCAGCTTGCCGTCAGGTCCGTCGGTCTCGAGAAAAAAATTCCCGTCCTTGCGAAAGAACCGGGACTGGACCTCGAAATACTGAAAACTTGCATCGTTAAAATCACCGAGCACCGACTTGTCCGTCGCATGAGCCATTGCGCGCTCATGCTGGGACGAGTGCCAAAGCTTGTCTTCGACTTGATGGCAGCCGGCGCAAACCTCACTCCCGGCAAACGTTGCCTCGCCCGCCGATGCCGGCGCGCCGGAACGGTTGGAGAGCAGCTGCCAGGACACAACACCAGCTCCCGCGAACAGGATGACGACGGCCAGCGCACTCAAAATCGACTTTCGGGAAATCATTTCAAAATGCCCGCGATTGCCTTCCACGCTTGATTTTTCAGATTCACGATCGGTGGATTGGCCAGTTCCAGCGCTGTCTCGACCTTCGTACTGCAGCCGGAAACAAGCCGCGAAATTTCGATTTCACCATCCGTGTAATAACGGTCGCCCTCGCCATTCCGCCCAAACAGTGTATGACCGACGCCGGTAACTTCGTAGATGGCCTCCACGACTTTAACGGCCCTCAGGTCATTGGTGAGGCGGTCGCGCTCGGCGTCGACGTCCGGTCCGATATGGTGCGTGACTTGCCCCGTGTCGCGGCTCAGACCAACGTCTTTGTCGAACGTCGCGGAGCCGAGCCACACTGGACGACCTTCCTGTCCGGCTTTCAACACCTCCCAGAAACGGACGTGCTGACGACGATCGGCGCTCGTGCCGTCCGGCTTTTCGAACGCAAGATCCTCACGTCTGCCATCGTAAAACAGACTGCTGACCGGCGCATCGCGATAGGGTCGGTCCAGAACAACACTGCCGATGATTTCCACGCTTGAGCGCAATGTGATCGGATCGGCGGGATACCAGGCCGCAGCATGCATGGCGCACAGAACGTCGGCCTTGGCGCCGACCAGTCCGACATTGATCGGATCACCCGGAATGCCTTGGGCCGTGCGGGTCACCATCGGATGTCCCGCCAGCCCCTTTTGATGCTCGTAGTGAGTCCAGGCGAAAGGCAGGGCGATATAGGCGATGATCCCGTAAGCGACGAGAAACACCACCGCGGCAACGATCGCCGTCCTCAACCTTGAATGGCGACTTGCCATGGGGCGGATGCGTCAAAAACTCGGATCGAGAATGCTGTCCATGCTGTCGCCGAGGTTCGCCGGAACATAGGGAGCGGGGACATAAGAATCGATCGCATCCATGGCATTGAGAGACCCGCCATCCCCTCCCGGACCAATATTAGCCCAGTTGCGGTATGCCGCGTACGCTTCGGGCGTTCCGACATAGGCACAGTTACAGCGTTCGGGGTCGGCGTAGACGTAATAGAGCCTGCCGTCTCTTTTCCGCGTTACGAGCTTGTCCGGCGGAAGCGATCGGAGAAGAGCGGTTTTCTCCGGCGTGGTTGCATATTTCACCACGAAGCCCGCCTGCGTGAACAGGTTGTCGGGGATGACAATGGTCTGTTGGGCAAGCGCGACCGAAAATCCAAACACAACCAGCACGGATGCGATAGCGACACGACATTTCGACATTACCAATACTCTCTCGAAATCAGTTTGGGGGGGGACCGGGGTTTTGCAGCTGAAGAGGGAATAGTCCCTGTGCATTTTCCGAAGAGGGATATTGCATGGGTTGCGCCGCTTGCTGCGAACCGGCGGCCGGATTCATAATACATACTCCACCGACGCCGCTCACGGTCTCAAGACATTCCTGCTGAGTGTAATAGTTGCATTGCTGTTCGTCGCCGTCCAAGAGCGCACACCACGTAGGGGTCTGCGCGTAAGCCGTGTCGGCAAGCAGGACAATCGTGCCCGCGGCAACAGCAAGAAGTGTACATGTTACTTTCATTAATCTCTTCCTTTTAAACCCCGGCCGGGTTTGATCCCGTTTGTAGTGTCATCGTTTCAAGCGCGCATCAGGCACGAAGCAGCGTCGAGCTTGTGCCATTCAAAGTCAGGCGGCGTTGCGCCATCAAATATTGCAGGCGTTGACTGGCCAAGCTTATGGCGCCCATCTCTCCGGGCTCGACCTTGCCGGCGGAACACTTCTCCAATTCATCTTTGAGAATTTCGTCGATCTGCTGTTCGATCGTCGCCAATTCTGCTTCGGATTTGACCTCATTGATCTTTCCCACCAACGCGTACAGCCGCATTGACGGCCGTTCGTCCGGTTTACCGATGTCCCTCGTCATGAATTTCCAGATCGCCGCCAGTATCGACATCATCGTTCCAAGCAGCATCGATCCATAGAAGAATTGATCGCCGTATTTGTCGAAGACCGTTTTTTCGTCGCCATCGAAAACCGCCGCCGCTCCCGGGTGAATTGGAACGTATGCGTCCTTGTCGGTGCTCGGCGAAGTGACCTGGGCGAGAAGCGGATATTCGCCGGCCAGATCCCGGCGTGCCTCCATCATCGATTTGGCCAGCCCCGCCACGACGTCATCGCTCAGATTCTTGTTAGCGACGAGATAAAACGGGACACGCAAGGTCGTTAGATCGTCATCGGGCACGGGCGGAGACCCGCGCAGCGTCCCTTTCGGCAGCTCATAACTCTTATACGGCGGCGAAACCGCCTCGATAGCGCCCGCCGACTCGATGGGCACGAGGCCAAGCGGAGCCTTCGCGTTGCGCGGGAAAATCTCGCGAAGCATCGTGATGTACTTTTCTGAAAGAGGCATCACCACCAGAAGGGCCTGGATTTGCCTGGTCTGAAACGCCTGCGGTACCTCCGTCAGCGTGAGATCCTTGAAATTCACTTTCACCGATTCAAGGGCATATTCCTTCGTGACCGCCGCAATCACCTGGCGGTTAGTATCGCCGGCAATAACACCGACCGTTTTCCCCTTGAGTCCGTCCATATCCTCAATGGGACTTGCGGGTGGCACCACGATGAGCACCACGCCGTGAGTCACCGTCAGGACGGTGCGGGCGAGCGACAGATCGACCGTATCGGCCCGGGCAATCGTAAGATCCACTTTGCCCGCGGCAAATTCTTTCGCCGCCTCCTGTGCCGTCGCCTTGTCCACCACCTTCAGCCGCACGGGCGCATTCGTGGAGGCCATGCGTGCGGCTATCGCCGACATGATGCGCGGCACATCGCCGTCAAGCGAGCCAGTCGCGATCGTCAGCGTGGTGGGCTGGGTGAAATAGCGATATCCGAAAAGTCCGGCACCGGCCCCGAGAATACCGAGGCTGAGTACGAGCACGATGCGCAGCCAGCGCGGCAACCGGCCCGACATAAGTGCAACAATAACCGCAAGCGCGCCCGCTACGATCGCGACCTGCTGATATTGCTCGCGCTCCATATGAGCGGTGCCCTCCCAACTCAGTTCTTCGGCAGACTCTTCACATCCTTTGCCATCTGCAGGCAGGTCAGCAGTTCGACATAGCTTTGCGGGCCGGCAACATCGCCCACCATCTGCGAACAGCGCGACCTGCTTTCAGGAGCAAATTGTGTCCACTGACTGACCAATGTTGCCCGCGCGTTCTGTTCATCCGTAAGACAGCCGGCCACGCTTTGTGCCGTTGAATAGGCCTGCACATCGGCCTTGCAGCTCTTGCGCATATCATACGTCGGAACATCATCTCCGACGGCAGCAGACATCGGCAAGCCGAGGGACACTGCCGCAAGGACGGCCATCATCGAAACTTTTGTCATGCTCTCTTTTCTCCGATCAAGCGAACGCAAAATCCCGCTTCCAGTCATCTCATACCGGTTCACGGTCCATTTGTCCGGCGCCGCCGCGTCCAACGCGGCCCACGATGAGTGATCGGCGCGGAACTGCTGTCATAATTTGCGCAACACGAAGGTAACCATGTGCGGCTCAGAAACGGCTTGCAGTTCACGAGGGCCTCCTGCGCTGACGTATCCGCCTCTTGGGACAAGTCAAGTGCACACGCCGATTCAGGATGCAGGATGCGCCCTGCCCCCTGCGCGATTCTCCAACCCGTCTTGCGGGGCATCAATTGGCCCAAAGGGAACTACGGCCGGTGCCGGAAAAATGGCATTCGGTCAGCCAGTTATCGGTAGTGGGTGGCGACGAAATTTACGCCGGATTTACCGGGCCTGGCGTGACGCGTCTAATTACACGCAACCCAGCAAATTCCGTAAACGTTGCACGCCAGATGCGTGCCGCGGCCGCTGCACACCCCGCGGGTGACAAAGCCCGTGTAGTAGTTATTGAGGTAGCTGCTCCCGTAGCCGGCGTAATGGATCGGATCGCATTGCTCAAAAGGTCCGCGCCGGACGCCGAGGCCGCACCCGCTTGCAACTGGGACAATCAAGCTCACCTGCGCCGGATAAAAAGGTATCGCCCATGGCGCGAATGAATCGACAATCAACATGGAAAAGATAACGACCGCCGCTAACGGTGCGCCGCACTCTTAACATTCGCCGTCTCCCGGAGGCGCGTTCAGTTCCCAAGCCATATTGCAATAAACAAACATGCCTTGCGTATTGGACCAGCGTCCAATGCCCTGGGTGAACGCCTTTATTGCGGCTCAGGGCGCATAACGGAGTGCAATATAAGGCACGGTGTCATTGACAAACGTGCCGAGCCTTTCCATTCCCATTTTGTCGTGCGCGCGAAGCGACACCTCGTTATCGGCCCTCACGAATGCCATCGCCGGACGTCCGTCCTTGTACTTCTGCAATGTCTTGAACATTGCGGCGGCGAGACCCTTTCCCCGTTCGGTTTGGGCAACGCAAACCGGGCCATAGAGATAGCAGTCGGCTGGCGGCGGGAAACTGCGCAACATGGTCTGAATGATTGCCACATGCGCTTGCGCCGCAAGTGACGTGCCTGACACGTAGCCGACGACTTTGCCGTCCCGACGGCCGACTACAACCGATTTTTCCGAAATGGCTTGCCTGAACCAGTCTTCGGTCAAACGCACCGAGAGACTGCCGCCACTATCCGGCAGGTTGGGCTCCTGCAGAACCAGAATGCCGGAAATATCATCGGGGGTTGCAAGCGAAATATCGTAAGCGATGGTCATTGAAATGAAGCCCTATCAAATCGCGCTCTCAGTGATGAGCGATTTCGAAAGAAGCGCCACATCGCAAAATTAAGAAGTACTAAGGTGATGAAGGCAACCAGATATTTCTCGAAGCCGTCACCAAAATCGCCGTAGGGAATAACCACTTGCGCGCCGCCGGATCGACGAAAGCGCCGGCGGCAAGAAGACCGACCGAAAGAGTTCGAAGAAATCCTTGTCGCAATTCGCCACCCTCGTTCGGCTTCGAATTCGCTCATCAACGGCCCGAGCCCACGCTGAAAGCGCGACCGCGTTTTTAATGTTTTCCATTGTACGAGGACTAACGGTGACCACGATGCCGCAAACCTAATTTTATGGAATTGCTGAGCTATTTTTCGGCTTGGCGGAGAGGGAGTCCGCCGTGCGCTTTTGATAATGTTAGCGTTTTAGCCAGTTGAATAACCCTACCCACGTTCTAGCCCACACTGCCCACGGGGTTCTGACGAATGGCCGCGAACGGTGGCGGCGTTACATTGATTCATTGCCAACCGATTTCACCAAACGATGATGCGAGTCGATTCTACGAACGATCAGGGGGCGACCCGCCGCGTCCTGCGCGAGATGTGGGACAAAGCCGATTCGCGCGATAACGAGCAGACTAGGCGATCGATGCCGAAAAGATACCTGCGCTCCCATGTCCGCTTTCGGGGGCAAAGCGGACATCCAGCTGAAGCCTCACAATGCCTGCCGTGCGGTCGATAGCTGCACTTGTCCGTCAAACGGTAGCGGAGCTCGTATGCTCCGCTACCGTCATCACCATTAATAGTAGTAGTGGCGGTGGTGGTAATGATGACGCCAATAGTGACGACGAGGGTAATACGCGTAGGCGCCGTAGCCACGGTGGTAGTTGGGTCGCCACCAGCACCGGCCATAACCAGTGCAGACCCAACGTACTTGCTCTACGTTCGCAGCGCTGTTTGCCGGGATTGGTGCGATCGGAATTGCAGTCGCTGCAGTCGCTGTGAGGCCGCCACATAGCGCAGCAGCCGCAACAAGTAGCTTGATTTTATTCATGCGCATTCCTCCCTTGATGCTCCCATAACGCGCAACACTGACGGAAGGTTTGCTCAATTAGCTGAACGTTCATTCAGACAAAAAAACATTTTGGTGATGTCCGATAATGACCCGAAGCGGACATAAGCCAATCGCCGCCCACCTGATCAGCGTTATGTAATCCGACATCGATAATGGCGGCAATGGACCGCTACGAAATTGTTGCTGTGACTGTGCCGGCGACGGTGCTTCTCCGGCGCCGGGAGGCGTAGTTCCTGTCTGGATGTCTGTTCATGGAACGGCTCAGCTTATTTTTGAGTTTATTTACCGTCCAACAATGGAGGCTCACAATGAAATTTACTTTCCCAGGAATTGTACTGACGGCTTTTCTCGCAGCTTCGCCTGCTGCTCTCGCGCAAAACACAAACTATACCGGCTCCACCTCGAAGCCTGGTGCAAGTTTTCAAAAGGACGACACCACAACGAGCGTGACCAAGACATCAAAGAAACACATGGCCAGCCACAAGAAGAAGCACCAAGCCAAGGCCATGAACTCCAAAGCCATGAAGTCCAAGGCGCAATCAACGGGCTCTGGCAGTTCCTCTGCGCCAGGAGCGAGCTTTAACAAGGACGATACGACGCCAAAGTCGAAGCAGTGAGTTGCCAACTTTCGCGTAAGACAAAGGAAGAGCCGCTGTAATTTGCGACTCTTTCTTTTTTTATCGTGAATGCACCAATGGGTGTCCGCTGTTTTGACCCGACATTGGGATGGTCGCCCACTACCAGCGCCGAAATCTTAATTTGTAGCGGCGGAATAATTTATTGTGCCGTGAAATTAGTTCACGAGGGGTGACGTTTACCAAGGTAGGAGCGTTGCCATAACTTTTAAGAAATTAGCCACCCTCAGCTTGCTCTCCCGGAATGTTTTTGTCGGTTCGCTTCGCACATAGGAACTGGAAGTTATTTTGGAATTGCGCGCGCCATAGGCTTGTCCGCCAAGCAATCGCGGATTTAAAAGTTCAGCCTATGACGACTGCAAACCCTATAGGGTAGCGACGAGTCGCGCAGCGCGAATAATCCCAGGAAACTCGACGATGATAATCCCGCCGACGGCTAAGAGCAGCAGTGCGATGACAATCGCAATTTTATCGCCCAGACTTGTGCCCAAGACGAACCTCCCCGTTTGGAGGTCAAACAGTTTAGACAACGGAAGGCGCGTGCCTCTGGTAAAAGGGTAGAGGCATAGAAAGAAATAATACCATTAAGCGGCACGATGATCTTCACTGCGCGCAGCCATGGCGGATACTAGTTGGGGGGCCAACGGCATCATGACCCCTGGGCTGCCGTCACGCTGCCTTATATCGCCGATGTGTCAGTGCGTGTGCCTAATTCACACCGCAAATGAGGCTTGAGATGCACGGTTTCAAAACAACGAACCAGCCGCGCAAAGTACCGTGGTGGCACCGGTTGAATGACTTTCCCAACCCGACACTCGACGCGCTGCGGACGCTGTTCGGCGTGATGGTGATCATCGCGGTGATCTATCTGTTTAGCCGCTGACGTTTCAAAAAGCCTGAAGGCGCCTTCTTCGATCGGGATTGTCGAAAGGCGCCTAGATCAAAATCGGATAGACCAGTCAAAAGTATGTGGGCATACCAGAAGGGCTTCCATGAACCTGAAGTTGACTGTTGCCGTCTTGTTGATCACGGCCGTGCCGGTGTCCGCGCAGGCGCAAAAGCCGAACGCTGTGATTGTGACCCATGCAGAGGCGCGAAAGGTCCTCGAAATTATCAAGGGCGACAAGGCCAAGACCCAGACCTATTGCGATATGGTCAAGCTCGGTCACGAGATGGCCGCGGCTGACGAGAAAAAAACCGATGAACTGAACCAAAAAATGGGTGAATTGCAGAAGAAACTGGGTACTGAATATGCTGCGTTAATGGAGGGGTTTCAGGACATCGACCTGGGTTCCGAGGTTGGTCAAGAGATCAGTTCGATGTTCGCGGCGCTCGATGGGCTGTGTGGTGGATAGCAACGGA
>Ga0307498_10000043_pt1 | contig 12419 bp, 10 predicted proteins | sample 12_S_MG_FD_201369 | JGI IMG/M metagenome (GOLD analysis project Ga0307498, IMG submission 201369) | Soil microbial communities from Populus trichocarpa stands in riparian zone in the Pacific Northwest, United States - 12_S | ecosystem: Environmental > Terrestrial > Soil > Riparian zone > Trees...
AGCCAGCGGAAAGGTGCGCGCCCTCGTTTCGACGATGGCTGTTCCGTTCGGGAGCGAACATTCATTTTTGCAAGTAGCGGCCGACGATGAGGCGTTGCCGTTTGCGAACGGGTCGCTTGACCTCGTTGTGTCGGCGCTGGCTCTACAATTTGTCAACGACTTGCCGGGGACCTTGATCCAAATTCGCCGCGCGCTGAAGCCGGATGGTCTGCTGCTGGCCGCCCTGGTCGGAGGCGAGAGTTTGGCGGAGCTTCGCGAGGCCATCGCGACCGCGGAGATCGAGATCGAAGGCGGAGTCTCACCGCACATTGCTCCATTTGCCGACGTGCGCGAACTCGGTGCGTTGTTGCAGCGCGCGGGGTTTGCCCTGCCGGTGGTCGACAATGAACGACTGGTCGTCCGATACGATTCCGTGTCCGCTTTGGTGCGCGATCTGCGACTCATGGGTGCTACCAATGTATTGAGTGAGCGCAGGCGAAAACCGCTAAAACGCGCAACGGCGAAACGGATGGCCGAAATTTACAGCGAGCGGTTTGCCTTCAGCGATGGTCGCTTGCGCGCAAGTTTCGAAATCATCTGGTTGTCCGGTTGGGCGCCGCACGAGAGCCAGCAAAAGTCACTCAAGCCGGGTTCGGCCGCGCGCCGACTATCCGACGCCCTGAACACCACCGAAATATCGGTCGGGGAAAAACCCGAGCGATTGCGTTAGAGGAGTGCCATCAGGTGGGCGATCAGAGGCACGTCGGCCGGAGGCATTTCGTACTCGCGCAATTTGTTCGGTCTCACCCAGGCGAGTCGCTGCCCTTCGGTCGCAGTGACGGTTCCGTCCCATTGGCGGCAAACATAAAGCGGCATCAGGATGTGAAAGTCGGGGTAGCTGTGGCTGGCAAAGGTGAGGGGCGCGAGACAATTGTCGCTGACGGTTATTGCGAGTTCTTCCCGTAGCTCGCGGATCAGGGTTTCCTCGGGCCGCTCACCGCTCTCGATTTTGCCGCCGGGAAACTCCCACAATCCCGCCATCGGCTTGCCTGCTGGACGCCTAGCGATCAGCACGCGGCCCTCGGGGTCCACAAGCGCGCACGCGGCAACCAGAACGACTTTCATAGCGACGGCCATCAACAGCTGCGCATTCTATGACCGATAGTCGCCATTGATAGCGACATACTCCTTGGTCAGATCGCACGTGAGAACACGATCGCGGCCCTTACCCAGCCCAAGGGCCACTTTCAGACTGATTTCCGGCTTCTTCATTGCCGCACTTACGGTGGCCTCGTCGTAGCCCGGGTCGCGGGCGCCTTTGTGTGCCACGCGAATGCCGCCAAACCAGATCGAGAGCTTGTCGCGGTCGGCCGGTTCACCGGCCTTGCCGACAGCCATGACAACGCGGCCCCAGTTGGCGTCTTCGCCGGCAATCGCCGTTTTCACGAGCGGGGAATTGGCAATCGACATGGCGATACGCCGGGCGGAAATTTTCGAGACCGCACCCTCGACCACGATCTCGACCAGCTTGCGCGCGCCTTCGCCGTCCCGCGCAATCTGTTCGGAGAGATTGGCCAGTACGCCGTGCAGCGCCTTCTTGAAGGCTTTCAGGCGCGGATCGGCGGCACGTGTAATGCGCGGCGAGCCGGACGCCTTGCCGGTGGCGAACATCATCAGCGTGTCCGATGTGGAAGTGTCGCCATCGATCGTTACAGCATTGAACGTGTCGGTCGTCCCAACCTTCAGGAGTGTTTGAAGGGCGGGCCCCGAAATTGCCGCATCGGTGAAAATAAACGACAGCATGGTCGCCATATCCGGCGCGATCATGCCGGCGCCTTTGGCAATGCCATTGATCGTTACGTTTGCTTTGCCGACTTTTGCGGTCGCGGTCGCGACCTTCGGAAACGTATCCGTCGTCATGATCGCGCGCGCGGCGGCGATAAAATCGCCAGGTTGTGCGCGCGCAACCAGGCCTTCCATCACGCCGTCGAAAGCCTGCGCCTTGAGCGGCTCCCCGATCACACCCGTCGATGCCAGAAAAACATCCCCCGGCTTGCAACCAGCCGCCCGCGAAGTGATTTGTGCCGTGAACTTGCAGGCTTCCCGTCCGCTTTTGCCTGTGAAGGCGTTGGCATTGCCGGAATTGACGACGAGCGCCCGGGCTTTTCCTTTCTGCAGGGTGGTGCGGCACCACTCGACCGGCGCGGACGGACATTTCGAGCGTGTAAATACGCCGGCCGTTGTTGTTCCCGCGTCAAGCAGCGCAAGCAGAACGTCGGTGCGTCCCGCGTATCGGATCCCGGCGGCGGCTGTTGCCAGCCGCACGCCGGCAATCGCCGGCATGTCAGGCACGTGAAGCGGGGCGAGAGGGGAAATGGTAGTCGACATGGCGATCTCCGGCGTCATGGCCGGGCTTGCCCCGGGCGCATCCGAAACATCGGCATAAAAGACGTCAATGGCCGGGACAAGCCCGGCCATTGCGAAATCATTTGATGAATGGGATCGACGCTATTTCTTAGTGGGCGCGGCCGGCTTGTCTGCAGCCGGCTTGTCTTCGGCCTTGGCCGGTTTGTCCATTCGTTCAATCTTGGCGTCAGCGCGCAGCTTGGTGACCAGCTCGGCTTGAGCTTTCCGGGTCACAAAGTTTTCGATCTGCGGCTTCACGTCCTCGAATTTCGGGGGTTGTTTATTGCGTTTGTCTTCGACTTTGATGACGTGCCAGCCGAATTGCGTTTTGACAGGGTCCGATATCTGTCCCGCGTCCAGCTTAAATGCGGCTTCGGCAAATTCCGGCACCATCTGATCTTTTGTGAAGTAGCCGAGATCGCCGCCGTTGGCCTTTCCCGACGGGTCTTCAGTAACCTCGCCAGCCACCTTGGCGAAGTCCTCTCCTTTCTTAAGCCGGGCGATCACCGCCTTGACTTTATCCTCTGCCTCCTTGCCGGCCTTGTCGTCGCCGGCGGGCGTACGGAAAAGGATGTGGCGCGCGTGCACTTCTTTCTCGTCGCTGATCTGCTTGATAGCTTCGTCATAGACTTTGCGCATCTCCGCATCGGTGAGCGCTTCCTTGCCGACCGATTGCAGCAGTCCTTCCATCAGCAGCTTTTTGCGGGCGAACTCGAGCTTGCGTTTGAAATCAGGCGAGTCGCCGAACTTCTTATCTTGCGCAGCTTTGGAAACGAGAATCATGTCGGCCACGAACTGGACCAGATAGTCTTGCTTGGCTTCCGGTGACATCGGCGGAATTTGCCCGGCTTCATCCTCTGCGGCGGCGAGATCACTTTGATGGACTTCGACGCCATTAACCTTGGCGACAAGCGGATCCTTGTCCTGGGCATAGAGGGGTCCGCTCGAAAGGACGAGCAGCGCCAGAGCGTGAGCGACAAGACTGGCCGGGCGTGGGCGGACCGGAAAGCCGGCGGGAACAGAAATCATCATGACGCTATCCTTGGATAGGGTAGGTTGGCGGCGCGAGACTATTCGCCTAACAACCGTGGCTTTGCAATGGCCGACCAAAGGACGAGCCTTAAAGTACGCGTGACCGGAGGATGGTTAAGTCATTGTCATGTCGCCGATTGACAACAATCCGACCCCCTCATATCTCTCGCACGGCTTTGGCCATTCGCTAACTGCCGCCGCGTTTAGCGTCGAATTTGCCCGAAAAGTGCCGCATTCCGGCGTGCCGGAAGCAAATCCGGTCGTGGCGGCGTGATATAAGCCCCGGCCCACGTTAGGAGCTCCCGTATGATCGGCGCCGTCGCCCGCAAACTGTTTGGATCCGCCAACGAGCGGCGCATTCGCAGCTATACGCCCCGGGTCAGCGAGATCAATGAGCTCGAAAAGGAACTCGAGGCGCTGTCCGATGATACGTTGAAGGCCCGCACCGAAGAATTCAAAAAGCGGGTCGCCGAAGGCGTCTCGCTCGATGAGCTTCTGGTGCCAGCCTTCGCCACTGTCCGCGAAGCCGCGAAGCGCACACTTGGTCAACGTCATTTCGACGTTCAGCTGATCGGCGGCATGATCCTTCACGAGGGCAAGATTGCCGAAATGAAGACCGGCGAAGGCAAGACGCTGGTCGCGACCCTTCCGGTCTATCTCAACGCCATCTCTGGTCGCGGCGTGCATGTCGTTACAGTGAACGACTATCTGGCCAAACGCGACGCCGAGTGGATGGGGCAGATTTACAATTTCCTCGGACTTTCCGTCGGCGTCATCGTGCACGGGCTCGACGACGAAGAGCGCAAGAAGGCCTACGATTGCGACATCACCTACGGGACCAACAACGAACTCGGTTTCGATTATTTGCGCGACAATATGAAGTACCGGCTGGAGGATATGGTCCAGCGTGGGCACATCTATGCCATCGTGGACGAAGTCGACTCGATTCTCGTTGACGAGGCGCGCACGCCATTGATCATTTCCGGGCCGCTCGACGATCGGTCAGAATTCTACAACACGATCGACAGTTATATTCCGCAACTCGATAAGAGCGACTATGAGGTTGATGAAAAGCAACGAACCGTCACGCTGACTGAAGTCGGCATGGAGAGGCTTGAGCAGCGGCTGCGCGACGCCGGCCAGCTCAAAGGAGATTCCCTGTACGACGTGGAGAACGTTTCCGTAGTTCACCACGTCAATCAGGCGCTCCGCGCACACAAGCTTTTCCAGCGCGACAAAGATTACATTGTGCGCAATGGCGAGGTTGTCATCATCGACGAATTCACGGGCCGCATGATGCCGGGTCGCCGATACTCGGAAGGCCTGCACCAGGCGCTGGAAGCGAAAGAGCATCAGCCGATCCAGCCCGAGAACCAGACGCTCGCCTCGATTACGTTTCAGAACTACTTCCGTATGTACGAAAAGCTCGCCGGCATGACCGGGACGGCGCTTACCGAAGCCGAAGAGTTCATGGATATCTACGGCCTCGAAGTGCTCGAGGTGCCGACCAATATGCCGCTGGTTCGTCTTGACGACGACGATGAGGTCTACCGCACCGCTGCCGAAAAATATCGGGCGATCATCACTCTGATCGAGGATTGCAAGCAGCGCGGCCAGCCCGTTCTGGTTGGCACCACTTCGATCGAAAAGTCGGAGCAGCTCGCTGAAATGCTGCGCAAAGCCGGCTGGGAGCAGCACGATTTCTCAGATCCCAACGCCTTTGCTGCACTCTATTCTGGCGATGACGGCGCCACCAAGACCAAGGTGTTTGCCATCCTCAATGCCCGCTACCACGAGCAGGAAGCGTATATCGTCTCGCAAGCTGGCGTGCCGGGCGCGATCACAATTGCCACCAACATGGCGGGCCGCGGCACTGACATTCAGCTCGGCGGCAATTCCGACATGCGTATTCGCCAGGAAATTGCTGAGATTGAGGATCCGCGCGAGCGCGAAAAAAGTCCAAAAGCTGACGAGATACGCCGACAGGTTGCGCGACTTAAGGAAAAGGCGCTTGGCGCCGGTGGCCTTTTTGTGCTCGGCACCGAGCGCCACGAAAGCCGCCGCATTGACAACCAACTGCGCGGCCGTTCAGGCAGGCAAGGCGATCCGGGTCACTCCAAATTCTTCCTGTCATTGGAAGACGACCTGATGCGGATTTTCGGATCCGACAAGCTTGACGGAATGCTGCAGAAGCTCGGCCTAAAGGAGAACGAGGCGATCGTTCATCCCTGGATCAACAAGGCCCTGGAGAAGGCGCAGCAGAAAGTCGAGGCGCGCAACTTCGACATCCGCAAGAACCTGCTCAAGTTCGACAACGTGATGAACGACCAGCGTAAGGTGATTTTCGAACAACGTCTCGAATTGATGCGCGACGAGAGCGTGGACGAAACTATCGCCGACATGCGTCACGCAATGATAGAAGACGTGGTGGCCAAGCACGTTCCCGAAAATGCGTATCCGGAACAATGGGATTCGGCCGGCCTCGATCAGGCCTTGCGCGAGGTCCTGACCCTGTCATTGCCTGTTCAGGACTGGGCGAAGGAAGAAGGAATTACGCCTGACGATGTACGCGAACGCATTACGCGTCGTGCCGACGAGTGGATGGCTACCAAGGTGGCCAAGTGGGGCCCCGACGTCATGCGTTACGTCGAGAAGTCGATTCTGCTGCAGACCCTGGATCACTTGTGGCGCGAGCATCTCGTCATGCTCGAACATTTGCGGCAGGTGATCGGTCTGCGCGGCTACGGTCAGCGCGATCCGTTAAACGAATACAAGGCCGAGGCGTTCTCGCTGTTCGAAGCGATGGTCGCGCATTTGCGCGAAGCGGTGACGGCGCAGCTCATGCGCGTCGAGGTCGTTCAGGCACCGCCGGCGGAAGAGGCCTCGAAGCTTCCATACATGGAAGCACATAAGGTCGATCCAACGACCGGTGAGGATGAGATGGCGCCGGCCCTGGCGCCTATGTTGGTCGGCAACGGAAACGAAGCGCAGGCAGAACGCAAGCCGAGCGACCCGTCGAGCTGGGGCAAGGTCGGGCGCAATGAGGTGTGCCCGTGCGGGTCGGGCAAGAAATTCAAACACTGCCACGGCAAATTCGGCTGAGGCACGTTCAGGGCAACACGATTTCCGTGCGAACACCGCGAACATCCATTTCATAGTCGAGCACATCGACCGGGGGACGACAGAACTGCCAAGTCAGCCCCGCGTTTGCGGCTCCGCGGCCAACGATTTCGTCCGCCATGATGTGGTGAACGTCATAAAGTGTGTAGAGATGCGTTGCCGTAGAATCGGCCCACGTCACGCCAAGTGCTGCCATCCGCCGCTCCATCTCACGCAAGACCCACTGAGCCTTTTCGCGGATTGCGTCGGGTGAGTGATCACCGATGCGCACTGCCTTTTCGCCGTAAGTTTTCCGACCTTCTGGTGCTTCGCCGCTGCCAGCAATGACGAAGGTCGGCGCAACGGATGCGGTCACCGGCGCCGTATAAGAAAATGCGTAAAAACCCGACTCCGAAGGCGGGTTGACGGCAGGGCACACATTGCTGCGTGCGACCGGGTTCACGTCGTTTTTGACGATGCCCCAACGCCGTAAGGGTTCCACGTAATTCTGGTTAAATGCAAGAAAACCGGCATCGTCGAAGGGGTGTGGCGAACGAAGTTCACACGCGCAGAGAGCGTCAATCGGTCGGTCTAACCGAGTGAGATGCGCTTCGATCCGCTTGAAGCCTTCATCGATCGGTACGTGCCTCCCGAAACGCGCGCGAATGATCTCAAAACCGGGTTCGGCCCCGACACCTGCGGAATATTGAAACACTCCATTCACGAAGCGATATCCGCCCTGCGTGAATTTCGAAACAAGACTCATGGCAGGTCTGTCGATATCCGGAATTCGGCTATTTGATCTTCAGTGCCAGCTCTTTACGAAAATTGCGGTCGCGTTTGAGGTGCCACTCGCGGCTCATAGCGTGGCGCTTGCTCACGCACCGCTCCGAGTAGAGCAGAACCCAAGTGCGGCCGCGTGTCGAGCGTGCGCCCTTCCCGGCGTTGTGTTGCGTCAGACGCCGAGCGACGTCGTCCGTCCAACCGACGTAAGTCAGATGGCGGTTACGCGTGACGGTGCCGAGAACATAGACGTAGCAGTCCATGTTTCGTCCATCTTGTTGTATGAAGCGGCTACCGGAAGCTGTTGAACGTACCGACCGGCACAACCGGTTGGGCACCCGTAAGCAAGCCGTTATTGCTCGCCGGCGGCGTCGTATAAGCGGTACGAATTTCCGGCTGCGGTGGCGGCTCAGCTTTTGCGGTTTGCACGGCAGGGGCTAGTGCGGGCGTCGCAGGTCGGACGGCCGGCTCGGCCGGTTTTGGCGAGGCCTCGCGTTGCTTTGGTGTCGGGGCGGCCTGCGCGCTTTGCACGGGCGCTGAAGTCGTGGTTCGGACCGGAGCGGCGCGCTTCGACTTTGTATCCGTACTGGCGCTGCGCGCGGCCGCTTGGTCTTTCTCAGGCGATGCGGGCGTTTCCGTTTTCGAACCGCTGAACCAGCTGCCGATCAAGCCCGCAATCGTGGTCGGCTTTTGCTCAGGGGCAGGGGCTTCGCCCTGTTGGGCCTGCGGCGCCGTCCGCGGCATCGGCACGTTTGCCGCTACAGTCGGCTGGCTGGGCTTTGCCGCAGGAGCGGTCTTGGCCGGGGTCTCCGCGGCAGCAGCCGGTGGCGTGGTATCGCGCGGAAGCGAGCCAGGCGCATTCTCGACACGCGGCAAGGCACCGGGCCCGACACTCGCCACCTGATAGCTACGTCCGTTGTTGTCAAATCCGGCCTGAGGCGAAAGCTTCGCCACGAATACGGGATTCATACCGCCATCGATGCCGGCGCGGGACGGAACCGTGGCAACTCCGCTGGCGATGTATTCCGCCATTTTGTTCTGCTCTTGCCGCCTGTGATTGAGCACCGCGTCGGCGACCGTCTTATCGAGCTGATAGGCCGGGCAAGCGCCATTGGGGTTAAACGAGAGCGGCCTGTTGGAATCATCCGCCGCCGCGGCGTCAAAAACATAATGGCGGTCGCAGACGGCGACTTTCGGTTCCCGGCGCGTGGCATTGAAGTGGTCGTAGCCTTCTTTCAACGTCTTCCAGAACGCGAAGTTCGGATTGTTGCGGTGCTTCGCCATGTTCAGTGGAGTCATGCGGAAGGGAAACGCCTGCAGCTGGAACGCCTTTTGCCCACCAAAGAAAGACTCGCGAGCGAGCGCATAGATTTCCTGGATCTGTTCATCGGTCATGGCGTAGCAGCCGCGCGACGAACAGTCGCCATGAACCATCAGTTCTCCGCCCGTGTAGCCCATGGCGCGGTCGTAGGCGTTCGGAAACCCGGTGTTGAAGGCGAGATAATAACTCGAATTCGGATTCATCTGTCCGGGGGTAATCGTGTAGAAGCCCTCGGGCGCCTGCCGGTCGCCTTCCTTTTTCTTTGGACCGAGATCACCGGACCAGCGGCAGATCGGGTAGGTCTTCAGCAGCACGAACTCGCCATCGCGGTTCTGCTTCCAAATCTCCATTTCCGACTCTTCTTTGAAGATTCGACCGAGAATCGGAGACTCTTTGTCCATATTTTTCGCCGCGATCTCGGCGACCATCTTCTCGGACAGCGGGGCCTTCGCTCGGCCCGTGGGAGAAATGCTCTCGCCGTCACAACCGGCCAGAACGATCGCAGTGGCAATAGCCGCAGATGCCAGCAGCGCGCGAGCGAAAGGTCGTTTCAAACTGGTACTCCCCGAAGCGGCGCGTCCCTCAGAACCCAATGGTTACCCATAAGATGTGGCATCCGCAAGGCGTTCCCCACTATCCTCGCCGACCGCTAACCCCATGGTACGCAAAAGTAAATTGCCAACCCGTTAACCGGCATCCCGTCCCATTGTGAGGAACTTCTCGCTGCGGTGCTTGCGGATGGCCTCTCGATCGAGGCCCTGCAGCTCCGAAAAGGCGCTTGCAATGGCGTCCCCGGCTAGCGCTATGGCCGCCTGGGGGTCCCGGTGGGCCCCGCCGGTGGGCTCCTCCACGATGGTGTCGATCACGCCGAAACGCACCATGTCCGGGGCGGTGATTTTCATGCTGGTCGCAGCCTCCTGGGCCTTGGCTGTGTCACGCCACAGGATAGACGCAGCGCCTTCGGGGGAGATCACACTGTAGATGGCGTGCTCTAGCATTAGAACGCGGTTGGCTGTGGCAATCGCGATTGCGCCACCAGAACCGCCTTCGCCGAGGATGACCGCAATGTTCGGGACGCCGAGCGACAGACAGGTTTCCGTCGACCGTGCAATCGCTTCAGCCTGACCGCGTTCTTCCGCACCGATGCCAGGGTACGCGCCGGCTGTGTCGACCAGCGAGATCACCGGAATTCCGAATCGGTCAGCCATTTCCATCAGGCGCACAGCCTTTCGGTACCCTTCCGGGCGGGCCATTCCAAAATTGTGCTTGAGACGGCTTTCGGTGTCCGAACCTTTCTCATGGCCAATAACGCAGACACTTTCTCCGCGAAAGCGGCCGAAGCCGCCGACGATCGCTGCGTCGTCACCAAATTTGCGGTCGCCAGCGAGAGGAATGAAATTTTCGATCAGCCCGGAGATATAGTCCAAACAATGCGGTCGTTGCGGATGCCGGGCGACCTGGGTCTTCTGCCAGGGCGTGAGGTCGGCATAGAGCTCTTTTAGCGCCGCCGCCGCTTTTGATTCGAGTCGACCGATTTCTTCGCCGATAGCGACGGCGTCACCCGTCTCGCCCATGGCGCGCAATTCTTCGACCTTGGCCTCAAGTTCGGCTACGGGCTTTTCGAAATCGAGGTAGCTGCGCATTGGGTCCGTGTAAAATGTGCTTTTTCGAAGCGAAGTGACGGGGGCGAAGCCCTTAAGTCAAGCAAACGCGTTAAATTTGGCTCTCAGGTACGTTTTTGGCCGGTTTCGGCCAAAGGATGCAAGTCGCGCACAAGCGTCTTCAGACGTTCTTCCAGCACATGCGTGTAGATTTGCGTTGTCGAAATATCTGAGTGCCCGAGCAGTGTCTGCACCACGCGCAGGTCAGCGCCGTTGTGCAGGAGATGGCTGGCGAAGGCGTGACGCAGCACATGCGGGCTCAGGCGGTCCGATCGAATGCCGCAGGCTTGCCCGAGTGCCTTGAGCTCGCGCGCAAAGTGCTGTCGGGTCAGGTGGCCCTGCGCACCAAAGGAAGGAAACAGCCATTTCGACTTGATATCCCGCTCGGTCGAAGCCTGCAGTTCAAGATACTCGGACATCGCGTGTTTGGCCTTGGCATTGAGGGGCACAAGACGTTCCTTGCCCCCCTTGCCGCGCACAACCAGCATCCGCTGGTCGCGGCGAGCTGCAGACGCCGGCAGTGTCACAAGCTCCGATACACGCAGTCCCGTGGCGTAAACCACCTCCAGAAGACAAAATAGGCGCGCGGCTCGCAGGCGCTGCGCAAGCGGCTGCCTGGCGTTCTCGCTGTTTGCCTGCGCCTTTTTGAGGAGCTTCTCAACATCTCCGATCGAAAGCACTTTGGGCAGGAGTCGCGCACGTTTCGGCCCTTCCAGAACTGCGGCAGGGTCGTCGCTGCGCCGTTCTTCTGCATAGAGAAAGCGATAGAGCTGACGGACCGCCGACAGTCGACGCGCAAGCGATGACGCTTTGAATCCACGGTCGGAGAGACTCGCGATAAAGTCACGCAGGTCATCGGTCGTCGCACTAGTGATCGAACGACCTGATGCGCGTAGATGCGCCGACATATCCTCCAGGTCATTGCGGTAGGCGGCAAGCGTGTTCGCGCCGGCACCGCGCTCAGCTGCAAGCATGTCGAGAAACAATTCGACCAACGCTTCGTCGGATGCTCTTGGCCGGCGGGTCATCGCCTCGCTTGTGTCCGGCGTCAGTGGTTTTTGAGAAATTTGTCAGGTGGAATGGTCACGATGATCTCGCGCGGCTGATATTTAACAAAGGTGGCGAGCGAAAACACCGCGCCGTAACCGAGCCCGACAAGCAAGCCAAGAAAGATCAGAAATCTGAATAGACTCGGCATGAGCAAACCCGGCAAGTGTCCGTGCACCAGCGCCTAGCGATTTTAGGCGGGTTACGACCACGTCCCAGAACCGCTGGCAAGACTGCCCTCGCGGTTGGCGTGATTGCTGGTATATGGAACCGTGAAGTCGTACTGGAACTATAGCATGGTTAACGGCGCCGTTCAAAAGCCGGCGGACAGTGGCCCGGAATCGGCGGTAGTCCGTGCGCTCGGCCACCGCTCGATCGTGCTCGTCGGTATGATGGGTGCCGGCAAGTCGTCGATCGGCCGAAGGCTAGCTGCCAGACTCGGCATTCCGTTCATCGATGCCGATGCCGAAATTGAAAGTGCCGCAGGAATGACGATTCCGGAAATTTTCGACAAACACGGCGAACCGTATTTCCGCGCGGGCGAGGCGCGCGTGATTGCCCGATTGCTCGATAACGGACCACAGGTATTGGCAACCGGCGGCGGTTCCCTGATGGATGCACAAACTCGCACGCTGATTGGGGAAAAAGGCGTTTCGATATGGTTGAAAGCGGATATCGAGGTTCTGCTCAAGCGCACCAAACGTCGCAATGACCGTCCGTTGGCGGAGAAAATCAAGGACCTGCTGCCCATACGCGAGCCTCTGTATGCTCAGGCGGACATCGTTGTCCAATCGCGCGACGAACCGCACGACAACATCGTCGATGAGATCATGAGCCAGTTGCCCCGGCGTCTTGGTGTTGGGATGGAGAAGCCGTCGTGACCGCGCCCCTGCGCCAGGCCGAACCGAACGCTGTGAAGGTCGCGCTTGGAACGCGCGCTTATGACATTGTCATCGGTCGCGGACTGCTTGCAGATTTGGGCGAGCGCATCAAGGCGTCGCGCCCAGGCGCGCGAACTGTAATCATCAGTGACGAGACCGTTGACAAAATCCATCTCGCCGCCGCCGAAGCGGCGCTCAAATCGTCCGGTA
>Ga0307498_10000045_pt1 | contig 12271 bp, 11 predicted proteins | sample 12_S_MG_FD_201369 | JGI IMG/M metagenome (GOLD analysis project Ga0307498, IMG submission 201369) | Soil microbial communities from Populus trichocarpa stands in riparian zone in the Pacific Northwest, United States - 12_S | ecosystem: Environmental > Terrestrial > Soil > Riparian zone > Trees...
GGGGGAGTTATTGCCGCCGTACGTCCGACGAGGGGGATATGTCGACTGACCTGCCGGCGTCGGCGCGCCCCGCGCCTGTCATTTTTTACAATGATCCTCGGGTCCGCAGTATTGCCTACCAGGTTGCGCTATGCGCGGTGGTCGCATTCCTCGTTTACGGCGCTGCCAGCAATGCGATCGAAAATCTCGCGCGGGCGCGGATAGCCTCGGGATTCGGGTTCTGGGACCAGATCGCCGGCTTCGACATCAGCCAGACTCTGATTGAATATTCGTCGCGCGGTTCGACATATGGCCGAGCGTTCTGGGTTGGTCTGCTCAACACGCTGCTTGTGGCCGGAATCGGGATCGTATTTGCGACCATTCTCGGATTTGCAATCGGCATATCGCGGCTGTCGAGTAATTGGCTGCTGGCCAAAGTTGCGGGCTGCTACGTCGAGCTCATCCGTAACCTGCCGCTGCTCCTGCAATTGCTGTTCTGGTACAACGCAGTCCTCAAGACGCTGCCTGACATCCGCGACAGTATTTCGATCGGCTGGGGTATCTTTCTCAACAATCGTGGCTTGTTTCTGCCGACACCGATTTTCAAACACGGGTTCGGCGGAGCGGAAATCGCCTTGTTTGTCGGAATCGCCGGCGGGGTCGCCTATCGCATCTGGGCACGCAGACAACAAGAGCGGACGGGGCGACAAGCGCCGGTGTTGTGGGTCACGCTTGCGTTGGTGATCGGGCTGCCGCTCGCGACCTTCATCGTCTCGGGTGCCCCGCTAAGTTTCGAATTTCCTCAGGCCGGGCGCTTTAACATCACTGGCGGGAGCGAGGTGTTGCCGGAATTCGTCGCGCTTCTGTTTGGTCTTTCGGTCTATACGGCGGCATTTATCGCGGAGGTAGTTCGCGCAGGGATACTCGCGGTATCGCGCGGCCAGACCGAGGCCGCTTTTTCATTGGGCTTGCGGCCGGGACCGACTCTTCGCCTGATCGTGGTGCCGCAGGCAATGCGTGTGATTATCCCACCGCTGACGAGCCAATACCTCAACCTGACCAAAAATTCTTCCCTGGCGGTGGCAATCGGTTATCCCGATTTGGTGCAGGTTTTCACCGGGACCGTACTCAACCAGACCGGCCAGGCGGTCGAGGTCGTCGCCATTACGATGCTGGTCTATCTGGTGATCAGCCTCGTTACCTCACTACTGATGAATGTTTACAACAGCCGTATGGCCCTGAGGGAACGGTGAGGGCCATATCATGACCATGGCCGAAGGCGATCTTGCCGTTGCCGAACTGGCCTTCGTGCGCCACTCCACGATCGCGCCGAGGCCGGCGCCGGCGACAATGACCGGCGCACGCGGCTGGCTACGCAAGAACCTTCTCTCGTCGCCGTTCAATATCGCGCTGACGATTTTGATCAGTCTGCTGTTAGCCTGGGCAATTCCGGAAATCGTCAAGTTCCTCTTCATCGACGCAGTGTGGACCGGGACCGATCGCGACGCCTGCCTCGAGTCCGTGCAACATCGCGAGCTCGGCGCCTGCTGGCCATTCGTCTGGGAGCGGCTGCCTTATTTCATCTATGGCTCCTATCCGATTTCCGAACGCTGGCGCGTCGACTTGTTTTTCGTGATGCTCGCGGTCGGAATAGTCTGGCTCCTGTGGCTCAACGCGCCTCGGCGCGATCTCGGCGCCATCTATTTCTTCCTGATCTTGCCGGTGACCTCATTCATTCTGCTGACGGGGTGGTCGGCGATCGGTTTGCGTCCGGTGGACACGGTGCTGTGGGGTGGCGTGCTGGTGACCATCGTAGTCGCGGCGGTCGGCATTGTGTGTTCTTTGCCACTGGGAATTCTTCTAGCGCTCGGCAGGCGCTCGCGCATGCCGACCGTGCGGTTGCTCTCGGTCATCTTCATTGAATTTGTTCGCGGCGTGCCGCTCGTGACCGTACTGTTCATGGCGAGTGTGATGCTGCCTCTGTTTATCCCCGAGCAGTGGTCGCCCGACAAACTGGTGCGTGCTCTCGTCGGCATTGCGCTATTCGCATCGGCCTATATGGCGGAGGTCGTGCGCGCGGGCCTGCAGGCTATTCCGAAAGGCCAGTACGAGGGCGCGATGGCGGTCGGTTTGCGCTACTGGCAGATGATGCGCCTCGTTGTCCTGCCGCAGGCGCTGAAAGTTACGATCCCAAATATCGTCAACACATACATCGGCCTGTTCAAGGACACTACGCTGGTCTTTATCGTCGGCATATTCGATCTCCTGCGCACGATTGAAGTTTCACGAATCGATCCGAAATGGGCGACGCCGGTCACCAGCACGACGGGCTATGCGGTGGCTGCTATCTTCTATCTGGTCTTCTGCTACGGCATGTCGCGCTACGCGCGCGCCACGGAGGCCCGGCTGACGAAAGGCGATCGACGTTGAACGATAGTTCCGAACATCATGGGTCGCTGCTCAAGCCGGCAAAGCTCAACACCGCCGTTGCGGTCGAGCTTGCCGATCTGAACAAGTGGTACGGAGATTTTCACGTCCTGCGCGACATCAACCTCAAGGTGATGGGCGGAGAACGCATCGTCATTTGCGGGCCATCCGGATCGGGCAAGTCGACGATGATCCGCTGCATCAACCGTCTGGAAGAGCACCAGATCGGCCGCATCTTTATTGACGGCGTGGAATTAACCGCGGACCTGAAAAAGATCGATGAAGTCCGCCGCGAGGTTGGCATGGTGTTCCAGCATTTCAACCTGTTCCCCCATCTGACGGTGCTAGAGAATTGTACTCTTGCGCCGATTTGGGTGCGGAAAATGCCGAAGAAAGAGGCCGAGGAGGTAGCCCTGCACTATCTCACGCGGGTGAAAATCCCGGAGCAGGCCAACAAATACCCCGGCCAGTTGTCGGGCGGTCAGCAACAAAGGGTCGCAATTGCTCGCGCGTTATGCATGAACCCGAAGATCATGCTGTTCGACGAGCCGACATCGGCACTAGATCCGGAAATGGTCAAGGAAGTGCTCGATACCATGGTGGAGCTGGCTCACGATGGCATGACCATGCTGGTTGTGACGCACGAAATGGGCTTTGCCCGTCAGGTGGCAAACCGCATCGTTTTTATGGACGAAGGGCAGATTGTCGAGGCCAACGTCCCAGAGGAATTCTTCGCTCACCCGCAACACGAGCGCACAAAACTATTCCTGAGTCAGATTTTGCACTGACGCGGTACGCTCAGTCCTTTTCAACCGCGAGGTCGGGCCGGGCGCCCCATTCCGACCAAGACCCGTCATAGATGCGCGGCATTTTCTTGCCGATGGCGTCGAGGCCGATCGCGAGGATCACGGCGGTGACTCCCGAGCCGCAAGTTGTGATGATCGGCTTGTCGGTGTCGATACCGGCTTTGTTGAATGCGGCGGCGATCTTTTCGGGGGAGGCCAGACGGCCGTTTTCGACAATTTCAGTCGAGGGTACGCTGCGTGCGCCCGGCATGTGACCGGAGCGCAGTCCGGCACGGGGCTCGGGCTCGGTGCCGGCGAAACGCCCGGCTGAACGCGCGTCGACAACCTGGACGCTGCTATCATTAAGCGCCATCTGCACGTCGCTCACCATTGCGACAGCGCCCGTGTCCATATCGGCGTTGAACGTGCGCTTTGGACGTTTGACCTCACCTGAATCGACTGGCCGTCCTTCTTGCGTCCAGACCGGTAGACCGCCATCGAGGATGAACACGTTGCGCGCGCCGAAGATTCTGAATGTCCACCAGACGCGCGGCGCAGAAAAAAATCCGCTGCTATCATAAACGACGATCGTATCGTTCTCGGTGATGCCGAGACTTCCGACCGCGTCGGCGAACTGGTCTGGTCCGGGCAGCATGTGCGGCAAATCGGTTGAATCGTCTGCGATGGCATTGATGTCGAAAAAGACCGCACCCGGAATATGCCCGGCGACGTACTCGGCCTTCGGATCTCTCTTTTGCGTGGGCAGATAGTATGAGCCATCCACAATAGAGACGCCGGGCTTGCCGAGCTGGCCAGCCAGCCATTCGGTCGATTTGAGCCAGGGGCTTGATGTTGATATTGCCATTGCAAACTCCGTATAACGCAAGCTTGTTCGATCTGGCGTCCGAGTGCAACGATTGAGGCGCCATTTAGGTTGCATGATTGCAACACAGGGGAGCCGGGATGATTGCAAGGATTTGGTACGGCTATACGACCCCCGACAATGCCGACGCCTACGAGGCCTTGCTCAAGACTGAGATTTTCCCGGGCATTGTCGCACGCAACATTGCCGGCTTTCGGCGCATCGAGCTGTTACGCGGGCCTGTCGGTGAAGAAGTCGAGTTTGCAACCGTGATGTGGTTCGACTCACTCGAATCGGTGAAAGCTTTTGCCGGCGCGGACTATGAAACTGCGGTGGTGTCGCCAAAGGCGCGCGCCGTCCTCAAACGTTTTGAGGGACGCTCGCGTCATTACGACGTGCGCGAAGAGCGTGTTGCGCGTTAGGCAAGCGCCAAGCGCACGCGCCGATTTTGTTTGCCCTTCTTTTCGATCTGGGTGACGCGCACGGCGCCGATTTCCCCGGTCGCACGAACGTGAGTGCCGCCGCACGGTTGCAGGTCGAGGCCTGCAATCTCAATCAGGCGGACACGACCTGTGCCCGTCGGCGGCTTCACCGACATGGTTTTGACGAGGCCGGGATTTGCTTCGAGTTCGGCATCGGTGATCCACCGACTGCTGACGGCGGCATTCGTCGCAACCATCTCGGCGACTTTTGCGGTGATGGCGTCCTTATCGAGACCGGCTTCCGGGATATCGAAATCGAGACGGCTCTCGCTGTCGCCAACAGACCCGCCGGTGACGGCATAAGGCAACACCGCAGAGAGTACATGCAGCGCCGTGTGCATGCGCATGCGGGCGTATCGCTTGTCCCAATCAATCTCGGCGGTGACGCTGTCGCCGATCTTTGGCACGGAAGTGCCGACCGCCAGCACGTGCGCGATCTCGGTCTTGGCGGCATCGGTATAAATGGCGGTTTCGACCGGAATGCGCGTGCCGTCCGCAAATGTGAGCGAACCGGTGTCACCCGGTTGCCCGCCCGACGTCGCATAAAAAATTGTGCGGTCGAGCACGATGCCGCCTTGTTCGGTCACGGCGACAACACGAGCCTCGCAGCTTTTGAGGTATGAATCCTCTCGGAACAAGCATTCCGTGGGCATCGTTAGCTCTTTTCGAACGGTGGCTTGATATCCGATTTGCGCTCAAGCCATTCGGGCACAGGCAATTTCTTCGCGCGCAGGAATTCCGGATTGAATAATTTCGATTGGTAGCGCGTGCCGTAATCGGCAAGGATCGTGACGATCGTTTTCCCGGGTCCGAGATCATTTGCCAGCCGGATTGCCCCGGCAATGTTGATGCCTGATGAGCCGCCGAGACAAAGCCCCTCATGTTCGAGCACATCGAAGATGACAGGTAGCGCTTCTTCGTCAGGAATGAGGTAGGCCTTATCGACCTTGAGGCCTTCGATAATCGGGGTTACCCGGCCAAGGCCGATGCCTTCGGTAATGGACCCGCCTTCCGTCGCCTTGGCTTGGCCATCCTTGAACAGATGATACATGGCAGCGCCGCGCGGGTCGGCGACGCCGATCGCGATGTCTTTTTTCTTTTCACGTAGGAACGACGATGCGCCCGCAATCGTGCCGCCGGTTCCGATCGCGCAGATGAAGCCATCGATATTGCCGTTGGACTCTTCCCAGATTTCCGGACCGGTCGACACGTAGTGCGCCTTGCGGTTGTCCAGATTGTTCCACTGATCGGCAAATATCACACCGTTCTTTTCGGTTTTCTTCAACTGTTCGGCGAGTCGTCGACCGACGTGCTGATAATTGTTCGGATTGGAATATGGAACGGCAGGGACTTGTACCAATTCGGCCCCGCAGAGGCGCAGCATGTCTTTCTTTTCCTGGCTCTGCGTCTCCGGAATGACAATCAGTGTGCGGTAACCGCGCGCATTGGCGACCAAGGCCAGGCCGATGCCGGTATTGCCGGCGGTCGCCTCGACGACGAGTCCGCCGGGGCGCAATTCGCCGCGCTTTTCCGCCTCCACGATCATCTGCCGGCCGGCGCGATCTTTCACCGAGCCGCCCGGGTTCATGAATTCGGCCTTGCCGAGGATGATGCATCCGGTCGCCTTGGAGGCGTGCTCCAGCTTTATGAGCGGCGTGTTGCCGATGGCCTCGATAATGCCTTTGCGGATTTGCATGCCCGGTTCCGGGACTGATGAGGGTCTTCGAACCTAGTAGAGGGGCGAGGGCCCTACAAGACCGCCCGCGCGGGCTGGATCGCCAAGAAATTCGACGATTGAGCAGACATTGGAAAGATCTTTGAAACCATACCGGCGCATAGCAGGAGGTGGCGCGCGGGAATTGTTCTTTCCGGGGCGAAGCCCACGATACGGGTCCGGACAGACTGACCAGCCCGAGCAATGACCCTCGATCTCCACACGCTGTTTCTGGTGACGATCTACATTGAGGCCATCCTCGGCCTGTTGCTGCTCTTCGTCTGGGCGCAGAATCTGGCGCTTCGCGCAGTGTGCTGGTGGGGCTTCGCGCATCTGCTGCGGCTTGCCTCGATTGCGCTGTTTGGTATGTACGGGCAGATCCCCGATTTGATCAGCGTCGATCTCGCCAATGCCTTGCTTTTCACCGCGTTCGCGGTGACATGGACTGGTGCGCGTGTCTTTGACGGACGTCCGGTCGAGCCCGTCTATCTGGTTACAGGCGCCGTGTTGTGGCTTCTGATCTGTCGCCTTCCATTTTTGGCCGATGACAACAGCCTGCAATCCTTGATCGCCTCGGGAATTATCACCGCCTATACCTGGTTGACGGCTTACGAGTTCTGGGGCGGCCGCGATGAGCCTTTGGTGTCGCGCTGGCCGGCGATTTTCATGCTGTTCGCCCAGGGCGCATTATTTTTGCTGCGCACGCCGATGGTTGCGCTGTTGCCCGGTTCGCCAGGCGACAGTTTGTTTGGCAGCGTTTGGATGACCGTGCTCAGCTCCGAGGCGCTGCTACTCACAATCTCGGATGCGTTCATCCTGCTGGCCATGGCGAAGGAGCGCACCGAGTTGCATCACCGAACGGCCGCTATGGTCGATCCGGTCACCGGCATCGCCAATCGCCGATCGTTCCTGCAAAACGTCGTGCTGGCGGCCAAGCGTCATATCGGCAATCCGCGGCCAGCTGCCGTGCTCCTGATCGATCTCGATCATTTTAAATCGATCAATGACCGTTTTGGTCATGCGATCGGCGACCGTGTTTTGAGGATGTTTGCTGAAGCCGCAAGAAAATCGATGCGTGGGTCGGATCTGATAGGTCGATCCGGCGGCGACGAATTCGCCTCGATGCTCCTGGAGACCACCCGGGAAAAAGCCGTCGAGGTGGCTGAACGGATTCGGGCAACCTTCGCGCAGACAACAAAGGATGCGGACGGTCTTCAGGTCGGTGCGACGGGGCCGCCGTCAGGGCCGCCAGCGCGGCCGGCATCGGCACGAAAAGCGCTGACTGACCCAATCCTGCACTGATCGCCTCTTATTTTTGCGCAGCCGTGACGCGCTGCCGCGCCGATGCCGATTGACCAAAGGCGCCGAACTAGTCCAGTTTAGCGACAGTGGGTGGCATAAAAATTTCGGGAATTAGTGGGATTCCAAACTAATTCAAAGACCTAGGGAGGAATGACATGCGCTTAAATGGGTGGCTCGGAGTGGCCGCCGTGGCTCTCACCGTGGGCGGAACCGCTCTGGCCGAGACCGTCAAAATCGGAGTGGTTTTGCCGTTCAGTGGCGCCAATGCCGACCTGGGCCACCAGGTCGACAAGGCTTTCGACCTTTACGTGAAACTTCACGCCAAGGATATCGAGCCCAACAAAATCGAGATCATTAAGCGTGACGAAGGCCCGCCGACCGGCGCGCAGGCAAAAACGGTCGCAACTGAGCTGATCACCAATGACAAGGTGCAGATCCTGACCGGCTTTGTGTTCTCGCCGTCCGCGATAGCGCTTGCACCGGTGGTGACGCAGGCGAAAGTGCCAATGATCATCGCCAATGCGGGTACCGCCTGGATCACCAACCTGTCGCCTTATATCGCGCGGCTGTCGTTCAGCATGTGGCACCATGGCTACCCGATGGGCGCCTATGCCTTTAACAAGATCGGCTGCAAGACCGCGGCGCTGGCTTACACCGATTTCCCGCCGGGCAAAGACTCCACAGAGGCTTTTAAGACTGGCTTTGAAAAGGCTGGCGGAAAGGTCACCGAATCCATCCCAATGGGCAGCCCGGTGCAGGTTCCGGATTTCACGCCGTTCTTCCAGCGCATCAAGGACGCTAAGCCCGATTGCATGTATGTCTTCATCCCTTCCGGTGCGCACGCGACCGGAGTGACGAAGGCCTATGGCGAGCTCGGCATGCGCAAGGCCGGCGTCAAGTTGATCGGCCCGATGGATCTGATCCCCGACAACAAGCTGCAAGACATGGGCGACGCCGCCATCGGCACCGTCGTAATGGGGAATTACGCGGTCGACCTCGACAATGCCGACAACAAGGCATTCAACAAGGCCTGGCATGAAGCCTATGGCAAGGACTCCTATCCGGACTTCATGTCGGCGGCCGGCTGGGACACCATGCACGCCATTTTCGATGCCATCAAAAAGCTCAATGGCAAGGTCGAAGACGGTTCCAAAGTAATTGATGTCATGAAGGGCTGGACCGGCAATGGTCCTCGCGGGCAGGTCTCGATCGACGCTGCGACCCGCGACATCGTGCAGGACGAACACGCAATGGAAGTCATCCGCAAGCCGGACGGCAAACTTGGCATCAAAGTTCTCGGCACGACCAAGGCCGTAAAAGACGAATGCAAGGAGCTTAAAGTCGGTCGCTGCGGTTCCTGATTGTCCGACTGATTGACACTCAATAACGCCGCCGCTCATAAAGTTGCGGCGGCGTTTTCACAACCACGGGGTGGGGCTCGTGCCGCAGGTCGCCAATATCGCCGTCAGCATTCTCTTCGACGGCTTGGCCTATGCCATGTTTCTCTTCATTACCTCCGTTGGCCTCTCGGTCACGATGGGGTTGATGGGGTTCGTGAACCTGGCGCACGGCGCGTTCGCCATGGCCGGTGGCTATGTCGTCGTCACGTTGACGCGTACGTACGGCGTCGGCTTCGTACCATCCCTCGTCATTGCTGCGGTTGTCGTCGGCGCGGTGAGCGTCGTGTTCGAACGCGTTCTCTACCGCCGGCTTTACAAGTCGACCGACCTCGAACAGGTTTTGCTGACGATTGGTCTGGCGTTCATGGCGATCGCCACTGCCACATATCTCTATGGCCCGATCCCGAAATCGGTGCCCTTGCCGGAGTGGTTGCAAGGCGACGTCAATCTCGGCTTTCGCTACTTCCCGAGCTATCGCGCATTTTTGATCGTCCTCGGGGCGGTGCTTATCGCGGTTCTCTGGTACGCGTTCGAGCGTACAAATATAGGGGCCAAGATCCGTGCCGCAGTCGATAACCGGCGCATGGCGGAATCGGTTGGCATCAATGTCGACCGGCTATTCACCCTGACATTCGCGGTCGGATCCGGCCTCGCCGCGCTCGGCGGTGGCCTTGCCATTCAGTTGCTCGGGCTCTCGCCAAGCTTTGCGGTGCTTTACCTGGTGCTGTTTCTGATCGTGGTGGCGGTCGGCGGCCTCGGCAGCCTGAAGGGGACACTGCTCGCAGCGCTGGTGCTCGGCATATTCGACACCGGCGGGAAATATCTTCTGGCCGATGCGGGAGGCTTTTTTGTCTACGCGGTGACGGTCGTCGTCCTTCTTATAAAGCCGGCGGGGTTCTATGGCCGCGAGTGACACCATCGGCGGTACACCGCGCCAGCGCGCGACGGATTATCTGCTCAGGCGGCACCGTTTCCGCATGGCCGAGGCCTTACCGTGGCTGATCGCCATCGCTGTCTTCTTCATTTTTCCCACCCGCATGACCTTCGGCAGCCAGGTGCTGGTGATGGTCATGTTCGCGCTCTCGCTTGACTTGATTCTTGGCTATGCCGGGATTGTCACGCTCGGCCATGCCGCGTTCTTCGGCGTCGGCGCCTACACGGTCGGGCTGGCCGCGGCGCGTCTCGACTGGACCGAACCCATCAGCGGGCTCTTCGCGGCTGCAATTGCTGCAGGACTGGTCGGCTTTGTTACTGGATGGTTCCTGTTGCGCTATCGCGGCCTTACGCTGCTAATGCTGACGCTCGCAACCGCCATCCTGCTGCAGGAAACCGGCAATCTGCGCTCCGATATTTCCGGCGGCTATGACGGGCTGCCGGGACTGACGTTCAAGCCGCTGCTGGGTGTTTTCGATTACGATCTCTATGGGCACACAAATTATCTTTACGCGCTCACAGTTCTCGCGATCATATTCTTCTTTGTCCGCAGGATCGTGTATTCACCTTTCGGGCAGGCGCTCACTGGTATCCGCGAAAATGTCCGGCGCATGCATGCCATCGGCTCGCCTGTCCATCGGCGGCTGGTAACGGTCTATACCATCGCGGCCGCCATTGCGGGCGTTGCCGGTGCACTGTTCACACAGACCAACGCTTACGTGACGCTGACGGTTTTCGATTTCGACAATTCCGCAAAGGTGATGGTCATGCTGATCCTCGGCGGAACCGGCCGGCTTTACGGCGCCTTCGTTGGCGCGGCTGTCTATATGGTGCTTGAGGATTATTTCTCGAAACTCAGCCCGACCTTCTGGCAGTTCGGTATCGGTCTGATGCTGGTGCTGGCGGTGTTGTTCGCGCCGCGCGGCATCCTCGGCCTGTTCGAGCGCATTGGCGATTATCTGGCCGAGAGGAAACGATCGTGATGGCCGCGCTGCAAGTCGAGAAATTGAACCGGACTTTCGGCGCCTTGCCCGTCACGCGCGACGTCGATCTTACGCTCGAACGCGGAGCGCGATGCGCGTTGATCGGCCCAAACGGGGCCGGGAAGACAACACTGGTCAACCTGATTACCGGGGTGCTGAAGCCGCACTCCGGTCGGGTCCTCCTCAATGGCGAGGACATCACGGCATCCAGCCAGGCAGACCGCGCGCGGAGAGGGCTCGCGCGCACCTTTCAAATCAACCAGCTTTTCCGCGGCCTCACTGTGCTGGAAAATCTTTGCATGACCGTCGGCGAACGTGACGGTCACTGCAATAATTTGTGGCGATCGTCCGGATCGAAACGCGAGGTGATCGATGAGGCCATCGGCTATCTCGATTCCCTGCGGTTGACGGATGACGCGCTCAAACTTGTGCGCGAACTGCCGTATGGACGTCAGCGGCTCGTGGAAATTGCGATCGCGTTGGCGCAAAAACCGCGCGTGCTCCTGCTTGACGAACCGGCCGCGGGGGTGCCGTCTTCCGAAAGCCATCTCATTCTCGATGTTGTCGCGGCGCTCGATCCCGATATCGCCGTTCTCATCATCGAGCACGACATGGACGTCGTGTTCCGTTTTGCCAAGGAGATCACCGTGCTTGTGCAGGGCGCGGTGTTCACGCAAGGCACGCCCGCCGAAATCATGAGCAACGAAATGGTGAGGGCGGTCTATCTCGGGCAGGAAGGCCACCGCGGAGGCCATCATGGCTGAACGCGTGCTGGAGCTCGATAATGTCCGCGCCGGCTACGGCGAGACCGTGGTGCTAGAGGATATTGGCCTCGTGCTCGGTGCCAGCGAAACCGTATCGATAATCGGTCGTAACGGCGTGGGAAAGACGACCCTGCTGGCGACGATCATGGGTCACACGACGTTGCATAGCGGCCAGATTTCATTGCACGGAAAGGATATCTCGGGTCTCGCGACCTATCGGCGTGTCACGGCGGGGCTTGGCTATGTGCCACAGGAGCGGGAGATATTCCCCTCTCTAACGCTGCGCGAGAATCTGGAGGTCGCGACGAGACCGGGTGCTTGGACGATGGCGACAGTCTTCGAGCTGTTTCCGCGTCTTGGCGAGCGTGCAGAAAACCGTGGCAATCAGCTGTCTGGCGGCGAGCAGCAAATGCTTGCGATTGGGCGCGCGCTGATCGGGAATCCGAGCGTCCTGCTAATGGACGAGCCATCGGAGGGGCTGGCGCCGGTGATCGTCGAGGAACTGGCGCGCGTGGTGAAACGGCTCGCCCAGACCAGCGGACTGGCAATTATATTGGTCGAGCAGAATTCACGTCTTGCGCTCGACATTGCGCCACGCGCCATTGTCCTGGATCGCGGGCGGATTGTTTTTGATGGGCCA
>Ga0307498_10000046_pt1 | contig 12266 bp, 11 predicted proteins | sample 12_S_MG_FD_201369 | JGI IMG/M metagenome (GOLD analysis project Ga0307498, IMG submission 201369) | Soil microbial communities from Populus trichocarpa stands in riparian zone in the Pacific Northwest, United States - 12_S | ecosystem: Environmental > Terrestrial > Soil > Riparian zone > Trees...
CTTCAAGGCCAGAAGCTGGAAGGCGTTCTTCCGGCCCTCCTTGAGAAATCACTTGAACGCGGATGGAAAGTGATTGTTCAAGGATCCTCGGAAGAGCGCATCGACGCGCTTGATGCGCACTTGTGGACCTACCGCGACGACGGCTTTCTGCCGCACGGCACCTGGCGCGAGCCGGAAGCCGCATTACAGCCGGTGCTTTTTACGGTGACCGAGAGCAATCCGAACAATGCTGCAGTTCGTTTCTTGATCGACGGTGCGCCAATGCCGGCCGACCCGCAAAACTACCAACGCATCGTACTTTTGTTCGATGGAGAAGACGAGGAAGCGGTACTCGCCGCACGCGCGCACTGGTCCGCCGTCAAAGAAAGGGGCCTTGAAGCAATTTACTGGCAGGCTGACGAACGGGGGCGTTGGTCAAAGAAGGCGTAGCGGCAGGCCTAGGCCCGCCAATGACCGAGTCAGCCAGTGAACGACCGGCCATTGGCCTAGATGCTAAGCCTTTGGAAGACCGAGCTTGCCGTGCGCCATCGTGATGACGCAAAATACGCCTTAAGGGACCAACAGACAATCAATCGAGGCTAATTTTGCCGCGCCGTAGCGTCTACGTCAGCATTGCACTCGTCTGGGCCATCGCGTCCGTTGTGGGCGGATGTAAGAACACGGCCCAGGTGTTCGAAGACCAAAACGATGGTGGCTGGTTTTCCAAGCCGGCCAATATTTTTGCCAAGCCCGATTGGGCGCGGCCGAACACGGGCAACGTAACGCTGGGCCCCCAAGGACCAGTTGGCCCGGACGACATGGTGAGTACTGAAGGTCAGTGCGCAGCTCCTGCCGCTGTGCTTGCGCAGTCGGCCGAGCCAAGTACGAATGAAGCTGCGGGTGGTGCGCCGCCGGCAACGCCGGCCGCCACGGCCCCCAATTCAGCCCTGCAACGACTTGAACCGACTTCCGGGCCGCTAGTGACGGGTGGCATCGCGCTCGGCATGACAGAATGTCAGACCGTCCAGCGCGCGGGTACCCCCAGCAATGTTGCGATAAGTGCTGGCGAGAAAGGCGAGCGTAAAGTTGTTCTGACCTACTTGAGTGGTCCGCGGCCCGGCATCTACACGTTCAGCGCCGGCCGGCTAAACGTCGTGGAACGCGCGCCGGAACAGCCTAAGGCGGCAAAACCAACCGCGAAGAAAACGCCGAAAAAGAAGCCGGCCAATACAGCTCAGTTCGAGCGCAACTCCGCGCAGTAGTCACTACGTGTGTTTGCGCAGCATTCCGTCGCCGGTTTCCCGTTGATAGATGATCAGATCGAAACTGGGCGTAAGCTCGTTGCCGTTAATGGCGCTCAGCAATGCGTGGGCCTGGCCACGGTGGTGCGTCTGGTGATTGAAAAAATGATCGAGCGCGGGGGCCAGTACCTGTTCGATATCCTGCGGATTGACGACGGTTCTATAGCGGATTGTTTTGGTCAGATCTTCGTCGGTCAAGTCTGAAATGAATCGTCTGATACGATCATCTTCCGTGCGCCGCGCTGATCGCAATTGCGCAAAATCGTCGTACAAAATGGCACCAAGTCCTGGGGGAACCTCACCTTGGTCCGTGAAGCGCCGCATCCAGATTCGGTCACCTACCAGGAGGTGGTTGAGCGTGCCGTGCAAGGATCTAAAAAAGACACCTCGATCCGCGCGATAGTCAGCGTCGTCGATTCGGGAGCTCGCGTCATAAAGTCGCTCGTTGCACCACGCATTGTAGCCGGCGAACATCGAATAGCGGCTCAACATGTTGCCCTCCTGCGCACAATCAAAGGCCTTTTGGCGACTGATCTTGCCGCACGAAACAGCCACCGGTATAAGCCGCGCGGCCTATCTTCTCCAATGAACTCCGTCAATTCTCCGATTAGTCCCAGTGAAGGAAGAACCGATGGCGATCGAGCGAACTTTTTCGATCCTCAAACCCGATGCAACCGAGCGTAACCTGACCGGCGCCATCAACGCCCTGATCGAGAAGGCGGGTCTGCGTATTGTGGCGCAGAAGCGGGTACGTATTTCTCGCGAACAAGCGGAAAAATTCTACTCGGTACACCGAGAACGTCCGTTCTTTTCCGAGCTGGTGGATTTTATGATATCCGGGCCTGTCGTCGTCCAGGTGTTGGAAGGGGACAATGTCATCGCAAAGTATCGCGATGTCATGGGCGCGACCGATCCGGCAAAAGCGGCGCCCGGCACCATCCGCAAGACCCACGCGAGGTCGATTGGCGAAAATTCCGTCCACGGTTCCGACGCGCCGGAAACTGCAGTACGGGAAATTGCGCAATTTTTCTCAGAAAACGAGATCGTCGGCTAAGACGACGCACGAGGACGAGTGGAAATGACGGCCGGCAAAAAAGGTCGCAATCGTCCAAACGCGCAAATGGGAGGAAATAAAAGGTGGGTTCGATTTCTCAGCTGATTGATCCGGCCGGTTGGTGGGCGCTGATCAGCTCCGGTTGGAGCGATGTGGGCCACACAGAGTTCTGGATCGCGCTCGCCAAGATCATGTGGATCAACATCCTGTTGTCTGGCGACAACGCGGTAGTAATCGCAATGGCCTGCCGCGGTCTGCCGCATCGACAACGGGTGTGGGGCATGATCCTCGGTGCCGGCGTCGCGGTCGGGCTGCGCATAATTTTCACAGGGGTCGTCGCGTCGTTGATGACGCTGCCGTATTTGAAAATCATCGGCGGGCTCGCTTTGTTTTATATCGCAGCCAAGTTGCTGGTGCCTGACGATCCGGATGAAGGCGAGTCTGAAGCGGCAGAGCACCTTTGGCGTGCCGTTCGCATCGTAGCCATCGCCGATATCATCATGAGCCTCGACAATGTGATTGCAATTGCTGCGGCGGCAGGCGGCAATATGGCGCTGTTGGTGATCGGTCTGGCGATCAGCATCCCCCTGATCGTTGCGGGAGCCGCTTTGATCATGTCGCTGCTCGACCGCTTTCCGATCCTGGTCTGGGCCGGCGCCGGGTTGCTGGGCTGGATTGTAGGTGAAGTAATCGCAACGGATCCTGTGGTGGTCGGATGGCTCACTGCCAAATACGGAGCAGCAGTAGCTCATCAGGTCGAAATCGCGGCTGCAGTTGTGGGTGCTATACTGGTGTTGGTAGTGGGCGGCGCATGGCGTCGCTCCAAGGTTCAGTCGGAGAGCAAAGCCTAGGCCGTTCCGCTATAATGGGAGCCTATGAATCAAACCGTCAGGCTCCCCAGTGCAAAGCGGATCGGCTATTCGGCCTGTCCCCATGATTGCCCGTCGACGTGCGCGCTCGAGGTCGAATTGGTCGACGAGCGCACAATTGGACGTGTGCATGGTGCCGCGGATAACGATTACACCGCGGGTGTCGTTTGCGCCAAGGTCGCACGTTATGCAGAGCGGGAGCACCATCCGCAGCGGCTGCTGCATCCATTGCGGCGAAGGGGCGCGAAAGGGTCCGGCGAGTTCGAACAAATCTCTTGGGACGCAGCGCTTGATCTTGTCGCCGAAAAATTCATTAAAGCCGAGCAACAATACGGCGCCGAAAGTATCTGGCCGTATTACTACGCTGGCACAATGGGCCTCGTTATGCGCGATGGTATCAACCGTTTGCGCCATGTAAAAAAATATTCCGGCTTCCATTCGACGATTTGCGTCAATCCCGCCTATGCCGGATTCGCGGCCGGGGTCGGCCGCATTGCGGGTGTCGATCCGCGGGAAATGGCCAAATCCGATTTAGTCATCATCTGGGGTACCAATGCGGTCAATACCCAAGTCAATGTGATGACCCACGCCGTGCGCGCCCGCAAAGAACGCGGCGCGAAGATCGCGGCGGTGGATATCTATATGAACGGCACAATGGAGCACGCCGACCTTCCGGTTTTGGTCAAGCCAGGAACGGATGGTGCGCTGGCGTGCGCGGTCATGCATTGTCTGTTCCGAGACGGAAAGGCCGATTGGGCCTATCTGGAAAAATACACCGACGCACCGCGCGAGCTAGAAGTGCATTTACGTACGCGAGGTCCCGACTGGGCGTCTCCGATCACGAGTGCGCCTGTCGAAACGATTGAACAATTCGCGAAGCTCATCGGCGAGAACAAACGCGCTTTTTTCCGCCTCGGCTATGGCTTCTCGCGTTCACGCAACGGCGCAGCGAACATGCACGCGGCCAGTTGCATTCCTGCAATCACGGGTGCGTGGCAGTACGAGGGCGGGGGTGCCTTCCACATCAGCGCTGATATTTTTCAGCTCGACAAAACGTTGATTGAGGGGCTCGATGTTCGCGACAATTCTGTGCGCATGCTCGATCAGTCGCGCATCGGAGCAATCCTGACCGGCGAGATGGACGTACTGCAAGGCGGTGGTCCCGTTCACGCGCTTATCGTCCAGAATACCAATCCGGTTTCCGTCGCACCGGATCAGACCAAGGTTAAGCGAGGTTTCGCCCGCGACGACCTCTTCGTCTGTGTGCACGAGCAATTCATGACGGAGACGGCGCAGATGGCGGATGTGGTCCTTCCGGCCACAACATTTCTTGAGCATGACGATATTTATCGTGGCGGCGGTCACCAATACCTCATTCTGGGTCCGCAATTGGTCGAGCCACCGGGCGAATGCCGCAACAATCATGAGGTGATCTCCGACCTCGCCAAGCGTGTGGGCGCCAGACATGCCGGATTCGAAATGAGCCCCCGCCAATTAATTGATCAGATGTTGCGAGTTTCCAAACGCGGCACGCTGGCGGAGATCGAGGCTAACCGTTGGCTCGATTGCCAGCCTCCATTCCGCCAATCGCATTATCTGGACGGTTTTCCCTGGCCCGATGGCAAATTCCGCTTCAAACCGGACTGGCCGAACGTGCCGTTTCGCAGCCCATATAGGAGCGGACCTGTTGCCGAAATGCCTCCACTTCCGGATCATTGGACGGCAATTGAGCAGCCAGATGAGGAGCATCCATTCCGGCTGGCGACATCTCCAGCGCGGGGGTTCCTCAATTCAACCTTCAATGAGACGCCAACCTCGATCGAGCAAGAACGGCGACCGACTGTGATGATCCATCCCGACGACGCACGCGCCTACGAAATCGGGGAGGGAGACTTTGTGGTGCTTGGCAACAAGAGGGGCCAAGTGCACCTCCACGCAAAGCTCTTCGACGGGGTGCGCCGCGGTGTGCTGATCGCTGAGTCAATCTGGCCGAATTCGGCCTATGCGAATGGTTGCGGCATCAATACGCTGACAGGCGCCGATCCAATTGCACCTTATGGTGGTGCGGCCTTCCACGATAACAGCGTGTGGATACGAAAAGCGCGGGCGTGATGCCCGCGCTTGATGTTCCGTTTCCACACCTCTCAGAGTTCTTTGCCGATCGCGTTGTCAGCTGAATACGGGCCACCGCCACGAATTGCGATAGCGAAGAGCACCACCCCGAGAAGCAAAACGTACTCGTAACCGCCCTGGCTGACCGAGAATCCTCTCACCCAGTGCACACCAAACAAGGCAATCAGCATCTCGATTGCCAATGCCGCTGCAAAGAAACGGGTGAATAACCCTATGATGAGGCAAACCCCGCCAACGGCCTCGAGAAATATCGCTGCGTAGGCAAACGCCATTGACGGCTCAAGTCCGTTTTTTGCCATGACGTTGGCCGCGACTGCTCCTGCGCCAATTTTGAACTTGCCCCAGACGTGCATAATCATGACGACGCCGACGACGATACGCACCAGCGTGTAGCTGATATCGCGCCACGTCGCGTAAAAGTCGGCTAATCCCGGATACAGCAATCTCGCATTGCTTTTTGCCGCCATGGTTTCCCCCTCTGTTGGTCACGCCACTGAGTGTGACGTCGCTAATTCAAATCAACTCTATAACACCGCGCGTGCAATTGAATTATTTTTTGTCGTGCTGTTGCACCGCGAAATTTTTAGATTGGATCGGTAGGAGCAAGGTCAGTGACGTTCGGAACAGGAACACCGTCGATCAAGCAGCGGTTTTTTTTAAGCTGAACTCGGCCCTCGGCCACCAGTTTGAGCGCCAAAGGATAAATGCGATGCTCGACCTTTAGTACGCGAACAGCGAGTGTTTCCTCGCTATCGTCTGGTCTTATAGGGATTGCGGCCTGTGCGATGATCGGTCCGGAATCCATTTCGGGCACGACAAAATGCACGGTTGCGCCGTGAATTTTTGCGTTTGCCTCGAGGACGCGCCGGTGCGTATCCAAGCCTTTGAAATCCGGTAGCAGGGCAGGGTGAATGTTGAGAATACGCCACTGCCATTTCTCCAGAAAGTTGGCAGTCAGCAATCGCATGAAGCCGGCTAAGCAGACAATCTCGATCCGGTAGCTTTCCAGGACCGTTTGAAGCGCGCTTTCAAAACGATCGCGATCTTGGCCGAATTTGGTGTGATCAACGATCTCTGTATCGATGCCTGCAGCACTCGCCACGAGCAGGCCGCCAGCGTCTGCACGGTTGGATACTACTACCGCGATTTCTGCAGGATAATCTTTCGCCTTCGCAGCCTCTATGAGGGCCACCATGTTAGACCCGCGGCCGGAAATCAGCACAGCGACGCGTTTGCGACTCATGGCTTAGCCCAGATCGAGGGATCCGTGATAAATTACACGCTGATCGCCGGTTTCCTTAGTCACTGTCCCTAATACTACGGCCGTTTCTCCCGAACGTTCAAAAGTCTTCGTGACCGCATCTACCTCACCCGGCGCAGTAACAACGGTCATTCCAATTCCGCAGTTGAAGGTTCGTAGCATTTCGTTCTGCGCAATGTTTCCCTCGCGCGCGAGCCATTGAAACACCGGCGGAACAGTTATCTGGGTCAAATCGATACGGGCGCCAAGTCCCTTGGGCAGGATCCGCGGAATGTTGTCCGGGAATCCACCGCCTGTGATGTGCGCCATACCTTTGACCGCTTTGGTCTCACGGATAGCTGTGATGCATGCGTTCACGTAGATGCGGGTTGGGGTGAGGATGGCGTTGCCGAGACTTCGCTCAGGCAGGAATGGCGCTGGTGCCGCCCACGGCAGCCCTGTTTTTTCGACTACCTTGCGCGCGAGTGAATAGCCATTGGAGTGTATGCCGGACGACGCAAGTCCGACGATGATGTCTCCGTCCGCGATATCGGAGCGTGGCAAGATGGCGTCGCGCTCAACTGCACCGACCGCGAAACCCGCGAGGTCGTAGTCATCGCCCTGATAGACGCCCGGCATTTCCGCCGTTTCGCCCCCGATAAGAGCACAGCCGGCTTCCCGGCAGCCGATACTGATGCCGGCAACCACCGCGGCCCCGATTTCTGGCTCAAGTTTCCCACAGGCGTAGTAGTCAAGAAAAAAAAGGGGCTCGGCACCTTGGACCACCAGGTCGTTCACGCTCATCGCGACCAGATCAATGCCGATAGTGTCGTGGCGGCCGGTTTCGATGGCGACCTTGAGCTTGGTTCCGACGCCATCGGTCGCCGCAACCAATACGGGGTCGCGATAGCCTATCCGCTTGAGATCAAAAAGCCCGCCAAATCCCCCAATCTCGGCGTCTGCGCCCGGGCGGGCGGTAGCCCGGACCAAAGGCTTGATCAACTCGACCATTCGGTTGCCGGCGTCGATATCAACACCGGCTTGCGCGTAAGTGAGACCGCGCTTTTTTTCCGTCATAGAGGCCCTCGTCCGCGCCGGGTCCTACGTTGGAATCGCAAGTCGCGCAATGGTCTGAGCGCCGTTATACTCCACCGGTAGAATTGGCGTGTTTCCGGCACTCGGTGCCGGACCGTGTTCGCAAGCCGGGTTTCACTTGAGCATTCCAAATCTCATTACGCTGGGCCGCATCCTACTCGTGCCGGTCGTAGTCTGGGCAATCGCCTCGGGGGCGATGTGGATCGCATTCGTGCTGTTCCTGGGCGCCGGCCTGAGCGACGCCGTCGACGGCTACCTTGCCAAACGTTTCCACATGACGACTGAACTCGGCGCTTATCTGGACCCGCTGGCCGATAAGGCTCTCATCGTATCAATTTACATCGCTTTGGGAGTCAATGGCCTGATCCCTGGCTGGCTGGTGATACTGGTAGTCTCGCGTGATATCATGATTGTCGGTGCGGTTATGCTGTCTTGGTTGGTGGGCACACCGATCAAGGTCAAACCGTTGCTCGTGTCCAAGCTCAATACCGTCGCTCAGATCGTCTTTGCTTGTGTCGTACTTGGCACGCTCGGATTTGGTTACCCACTGCCAACGCTCTCGCTAATTCTTATGGGAGTCGTCGCGGTGTTGACGTTGCTGTCTGTCGCTGCATACGTGGCCGAGTGGGTGCGTCACATAAATTCCACGGCGGCGAAAAAGTGAGCGGAGCGGCCCACACCTTTTTGCATCGAGTCGTCCCTCTATCGGCGCGTTGTCCCGTTCCGCAGGATCCGCCAGCTTCATTTTTTTCAGGTGAATCGGGCTGATGACATGAGTGGCCCATTCATTCCTCGTCAGCTGGTACTCGATCTTGATCACTCGGTGAGCTTTGCGCGCGAGGATTTTCTGAGCGGCCCATCAAACATTGCAGCCCTGACGTTGGTCGAGCGCTGGCCTGACTGGCCAGATCGGATTGTTGCTCTCATCGGTTCTGAGGGATCTGGTAAGAGCCATCTCGCCGCGATGTGGGCGGATGAGTCCGGCGCACGTGTGTTATCCGCTAAATTATTATCTATCGCCGACGTGCCCGGCGCGCTCGCAACCGGGGCGCTGGTGGTGGAAGATCTGGAAGTAGAAGATCTCGATGAGCACGCACTATTTCATCTAATCAATCTGGCACGTGAAGTAGATGCATATGTATTGCTGACGTCCCGTTCTGCGGTGGCAAACCTACCTGTAACAGTTCGCGATCTTGTATCTCGATTACGTGCGCTGCCGGCGGTAATGGTCAAGCCGCCTGACGACACGCTCTTGCGCTCGCTTCTGATCAAGCTAGCTGCCGATCGGCAGTTGATTCTTGATGAATCGGTGGTGAACTATCTCGTTAACCGCATTGACCGTTCATTTGCAGCGGCGCACGCGGCTATTCAGACGCTTGATGACGAAGCAATGCGGCAGCGCCGGCCGGTGACGCGCGCGCTCGCCATAGAGTTGTTTCGCACTCCTTAACGCTGGCATGGCACACTTGACGAAGTGGGGTGCAACGAGGCGAACTGTCATCCCGCAGCCTTTATTTTTGGCTACGGTTATAAAATCATAGGCAAGTTCGATGGCTGATCGCGGCCAAGCTATTGTTCAGATTGATGAAATCGATGCGACCAATGACCGCCTCGGTTCCGCAACGTCTACTGAGCCAAACACACTCCTCAACATAAGACAGAGCCCCGAACGGTTCATCAATCGCGAGCTGTCATGGCTCCATTTCAATAGACGCGTGCTGGAGGAGGCTGCCAATGAGCAGCATCCGCTACTTGAGCGTGTGCGCTTTCTCTCGATCTCAGCAAACAATCTCGACGAATTTTTTATGGTGCGCGTTGCCGGCCTCAAGGGCCAACTGCGCGAAGGCATTCTGACGCAAAGTCCGGATGGGTTGACGCCGTCCGAACAACTGACTCGCATCGGAGAGGCGGTTTCGCAGCTCGCTAAGGACCAGCAGAAACGTTGGCTAGAGTTGCGTGTTGCACTTGCTGCAGCAAATGTTGCTCTGGTTGAGGGCGGAGATCTCAAAAAGGCGGAACGCAACTGGCTGGAGGAGCATTTCCTCACACATGTTTTTCCGCTGCTAACGCCACTCGCGATCGATCCCGCGCACCCATTCCCGTTCATTCCCAATCTGGCTTTTTCGATTGCGTTGCAGCTCGCACGTGTCAAAGACGGCAAGGCGATGAACGCGCTCATTCGTATGCCGCAAAAGATCGAGCGGTTCATCAAGCTTCCGGGTGGCAGCGATCATGCGATCCGCCTGATCACGCTGGAGGAAGCGACGGCGCTGTTCATCAGTCGTCTTTTCCCAGGTTACACGGTCAAAGGGCAGGGGGTATTTCGTGCCATCCGCGACTCCGAAGTTGAAATCGAAGAAGAGGCCGAGGACCTGGTGCGTCTATTCGAGACCGCTCTTAAGCAGCGGCGGCGCGGCTCGGTGATTCGGCTCGAACTCAGTGCATCGATGCCTGCAGAACTGTGCGGTTTCGTGCAACGCGCACTTGCGGTCGCCGACGATGAAGTCTTCAGGGTCGATGGTGTGCTCGCGCTTAACGACCTTAACCAACTTACAAAACTCGACCGCCCCGATCTTGAGTTCGTTCCTTACAATCCGCGTTATCCGGAGCGCATACGTGATCATGGCGGGGATTGTTTCGCCGCTATTCGTCAAAAAGATCTTGTCGTTCACCACCCTTACGAATCCTTCGACGTGGTGGTGCAGTTCCTGCAACAGGCGGCCCGCGATCCCAATGTTGTTGCGATAAAACAGACCCTCTATCGCACATCTGCTGAATCGCCGATCGTGAAACAACTCGTTGAGGCGGCTGAAGCGGGCAAGTCGGTGACGGCGCTGGTCGAATTGAAAGCGCGCTTCGATGAGGAAGCCAACATTCGATGGGCGCGCGACCTCGAGCGTGCAGGCGTGCAGGTTGTATATGGATTTATAGAATTAAAGACACACGCCAAGTTGTCGTTGGTGGTGCGTCGCGAAGCGGGCGAACTGGCCACTTACGTTCACGTTGGCACCGGCAACTACCATCCGGTCACGGCGCGCATATATACCGACCTGTCTTTCTTCACCGCCGACGCCGTTATTGCCCGGGATGTCGCACGTGTATTCAACTACATAACCGGTTACGCTGAGCCCGCCGAGCTTGAACGCATGGCCATTTCGCCGATAAATCTCCGCAAGCGCATCCTGGACCACATCGCCCAGGAGATCACCCACGCCAAGACCGGCCGGCCAGCATCGATTTGGATGAAGATGAACGCCTTGGTGGACCCTGGAATTATTGACGCACTTTACGATGCGTCCGCTGCGGGCGTCTCAATTGATCTGGTCGTTCGCGGCATTTGTTGTTTGCGGCCTGGGGTTGCGGGACTGTCCGAAAACATCCGCGTCAAATCAATTATCGGCCGTTTTCTCGAACATGGTCGCATTTATTGTTTCGGGGCCGGTCACCCTCTGCCGCATCAAAAGTCCGCTATTTATATCTCGTCAGCCGATATGATGCCGCGGAACCTCGACCGTCGGGTGGAGGTTCTGTGTCCGATTCTCAATGCGACCGTGCATGAGCAGGTTCTCGGTCAAATTATGGTGGCAAATTTCAAGGACAACGAGCAAAGCTGGAAGCTCTTGCCGGATGGCAGTTCCACGCGCATAAAGGCCGCCCCGGGCGAAGAGCCGTTCAACGCCCACAAGTATTTCATGACAAATCCGAGTCTGTCCGGCCGTGGGAAATCGCTCAAGGAATCGCAACCGCGCAGTCTTATACGCCGCCTCATCGAAGGGGCGTAAGCGATCACCCAAAATCATCGGCGCGGCTAAAGGCCGACTCGATCACGGTCCACCGATTGCCGTTATCGATATTGGATCGAACTCGATCCGTCTTGTTGTCTATGAGGGGCTGACTCGGTCGCCGACGCCAATCTTTAACGAAAAGGTGCTGGCCGGCCTGGGGCGACAGGTGCAATCGACTGGTCTACTGCCCGTGGATGCGATCGACACCGCGTTTGATGCGTTACGACGGTTTCGCGCCCTGTGCGATATCTTGCACGTGCGACAGATTTGGGCGATTGCTACTGCCGCTTGCCGGGACGCGCGCAATGGCCGGGCGTTCATCGCCGAAGCTGAGCGCATTTGCCGAACAAAGATCACGATCCTCTCCGGCAAACGTGAGGCCTATCTCACCGCGCTCGGTATTGTGTCGGGAATTCACAGGCCGGATGGCATCGTCGGCGACCTCGGCGGTGGCTCGCTTGAGCTTGTCGATGTGCATGGCTCTCGTGTGAGGGGCGGTGTAACGCTGCCGTTCGGTGGCCTGGCACTTCAGGACATTACCGGCAAATCTCTCAAAAAAGCCGAGAAATTCGTCGAGGAAGCCTTCGAAGATCTCGAGATGTTGCACGATGGCGAGGACCGCACTTTCTACGCGGTCGGCGGAACGTGGCGCGCACTGGCGCGGCTGCACATGTGGCAGACAGGCTATCCCTTCCACGTCATGCACAATTACCGGATATCCGCGCGCGAGGCGCAGGAGTTTTCCAGGCTTGTGCACCACGTCGATACCGACACGCTTTCGAAAATCGAGGTCGTGAACGCCGCTCGCCG
>Ga0307498_10000047_pt1 | contig 12243 bp, 10 predicted proteins | sample 12_S_MG_FD_201369 | JGI IMG/M metagenome (GOLD analysis project Ga0307498, IMG submission 201369) | Soil microbial communities from Populus trichocarpa stands in riparian zone in the Pacific Northwest, United States - 12_S | ecosystem: Environmental > Terrestrial > Soil > Riparian zone > Trees...
AGCATCAGACGTCGAATAAAGGCGGCGGCCATCGATACTCGTCATGCCGGCCTGTGCCGGGCATCAGTCATCGTTCAATGCGCAATATCAAAGACGCCGATGGCCGGGACAAGCCCGGCCATCGGAACAGATACGCGCTTTGACTGCTCTACTACACCCGCATCGGCATTAGCACGTACAGCGCGCCTTTGGCGTCCTTATCCTGGATCAAGGTTGGCGAGCCCGGATCGGCGAGCTTGAGCACGGCGACTTCGCCCTCGATCTGGGCAGCGATATCCATCAGGTAGCGGGAGTTGAAACCGATATCCAGCGGCTCCGCGCCATATTCGACCTCGATCTCTTCGGTGGCGCTTCCGGAGTCGGGATTGGTCACCGACAACACGAGCCGCCCGCTGGTGATGGACAGCTTGACTGCGCGCCCACGTTCGCTGGACACCGTCGAGACGCGGTCGACGGCAGCCTCGAAATCCTTTTTGTCAACGACCAGCCTCTTGTCGTTGTTCACGGGAATCACACGTCCGTAGTCGGGGAACGTGCCATCGATCAGCTTTGAAGTGAGCACCACGTTGCCGATGTTGAAACGGATCTTTCCGGTGGAAAGCTCGATCGCGACTTCTCCTTCCCCCGTCTCGATCAGCCGCTGGACTTCGCCAACCGTCTTGCGTGGCACGATGATGCCGGGCATTCCGGTGGCGCCCTGCGGCAAAGGGAGATCCACCTGAGCGAGCCGGTGGCCGTCGGTCGCAACCGCCCGCAGGGTCGGAGACTTCGACGTGCCCGCCGTGTGCAGATAGATGCCGTTAAGGTAGTAGCGCGTCTCCTCGGTCGAGATGGCAAACTGCGTCTTGTCGATCAGTCGCTTCAGATCGCCAGCCGCAAGCTTGAAAGAGTGGCTCATTTCGCCGGCGGCGAGATCCGGGAAATCGCTTTCCGGGAGCGTCTGCAACGTGAAGCGGGAGCGGCCCGCGCGCAGCGAAAGCACGGCACGGTCGCCCGATCCTTCGAGAACGATTTGCGCGCCGTCGGGAAGCTTGCGCACGATCTCGTAGAACATGTGCGCGGGCACGGTCGTCGAGCCGCCGGGCGAGACCTCGGCGGCGGTCGAGTCAGTCACCTCGAGATCGAGATCGGTGGCCTTGAGGCTCAGGTTGCCGCGGTCGGCCTTCACCAGGACGTTCGCGAGAATTGGAATGGTATTGCGTCGCTCGACCACGCGGTGGACGTGGCCCAGCGACTTCAAAAGCTCTGCACGCTCTACGGTAACTTTCATGAAAATCCCGCTCCGGCGCCTTCGAAACGACCCTGAGACCAGGCGCAACGGCAAGCCGGCGCTCGCGGAATGCGAAGCCGGGGAGCAAAGGTGGCGAAAGCGCGCGTTTTTCGCAAGGGCGGGTTTGGGGTGCCGTGGCATATCCCCAGGCGTCCACAACCCTCCACAAAGCAAAAGGCCCACCCGAACCGCGGATGGGGCCTTTCTCCGATTGTAGGCGCCAGCCTATTCCTGCAATTGCCGCTTCAGAATCTCGATTTCCTCCGCGAGTGCCATGTCGTTGCCGACCAGGCCTTCGATCTTGCGGACCGCGTGCAGAACCGTCGTGTGGTCACGCCCGCCGAAACGCCGGCCGATTTCAGGCAGCGAACGCAAGGTGAGGGTCTTCGCGAGGTACATCGCGACCTGTCGAGGCCGCACGACATTCGCGGTGCGTCGCGACGACAGCAGGTCGGAACGGCTCACATTGTATTGCCGCGCGACGACCCGTTGGATGTCCTCGATCTTGACCCGCTTGGGTTCCTGCGGCCGGATCAGATCGCGCACCTCGCGCTCGGCCATCTCGAGCGTCACGGCATGACCCGTGAGCTTGTTGTGCGCGAGCAGTCGATTGAGCGCGCCTTCCAGATCGCGACCATTGTGCGTGACGGTTTTCGCGATATAGCCGAGCACCGGCAGGGGCACGTCGAAAGCCGGATGGTGTGTACGCGCCGCCAGTACGCGGGCTTTGAGGATTTCAAACCGCAGCTCCTCGCCGAGCGGGCCCATTTCGACGACCAATCCACCGGCCAGCCGCGAGCGCACGCGATCATCGAGACTTTCGAGGTCCGACGGTGGACGATCGGATGCGATGACTACTTGGCGGCCGGCGTCGATCAACGCGTTAAGGGTGTGGCAGAACTCGGCCTGGGTCGACTTGCCTTGCAGGAACTGCAGATCGTCGATGACCAGCACGCCAATTCCGCGCAACGCTTCCTTGAAGGCGAGCGCGGTCTGCGTGCGCAGGGCCGAGACGAAGCCGTACATGAATTTCTCGGCCGTGAGGTAGAGCACCTTGCGCTCACCCGCTGCGTTGCCTGCCCAGGTCACCGCCTGCAACAGATGCGTCTTTCCGAGGCCAACACCCGAATGGATGTAAAGCGGATTGAACATCACCGGGTCGCCACGCTTGGCGCTCGCCACCTGCTTCGCTGCCGCATGGGCGAGGGTGTTGGAGCGGCCGACAACGAATGTGTCGAACGTTAGTCGAGGGTCGAGCGGCGAACCGCCGAGGGCCTCGTGTACGCTCGGGTCGCCCACTGTCAGGGGCCGTCCAATACCGTTGCCATTCGTGTAGCGCGTGCCGAGTTCACCGATCCCGACATCAGGTTTCACCTTGGGCAGCATCGCGGACTTCAGCACCGCCGAGCGCACAATCAGCTCGACCCGGGTGACCTTCCCGTCCTGGGCCTGCCAGCAGGCCAGAACGCGTTCCGCATAGTGCGATTGAATCCAGCTCTTGAGGAAACGGGTTGGGACCGACAGACGGACCGCACCTTCCTCGATTGCTTCCAGGTCCATCCGTGCAAACCAGCTCGAATAGACGTCGTCACCGACCTCTGCGCGCAAGCGCTCTTTGACCCGTGACCAGCTCTCCTGCTCCCCGTTCGACATCTATTTGTTCTCGATCCGATTTATAGGGTTGGGCGGACTCGGTTACTCCGGCTTGCCAGCAGACGGCCAACACGCCGGTAACAGGACGCAACAGCACTCACTTGATGATCTGGAGATGCGTTCCCCACCGCAGTAGCAGAGTCCGGCGGAGCGCATCGACGACAGTCGAGGAGCGTTGCGCCTTCAGCCCACGGGTGGCGGGGTAGCGCCGCAGGTCCCGATCGCGAAAATGGACGCGGTACGAGACATATGACGGCTGAAATCAACGATGTATGACAGCAAAGCTGACTGACCGGAAACGCGGGTCGCAGCGACGAATGAACATGTATTGGACGACACCCATCCGACGCCATCAAAATTGGTCGCCGACTCTGTCCCTGCGCGTGTCATGACATCACCCCTCGAATGACTTCGGGCTTCCGCCCTGTGGTTTTGTTTTTACGCCTATCGGTGCAGGCCGGTTTATTTTGATCTGCTGCTACCGAACTCACTCTCAAAAATCGAATACCGGATTTTTCCAACGCTTTACACAAACTGACTCAATTCGTACGCCGGGCAAACCAACTGCGTTCTCATCCACCGATGAGCGTGAAGTGGAACCCTGTTTCTGAGCGCGCGCGAAGAATTCCCGTGCGTGTTTTCGAAGATACACGAGCGAAGGTCGCTCGCAATGAAATTTGCGCAGGCGGCGGTAAGCCAAACCACAATTCGAGCAGGTGTGGCGGTAGCGCCACTCTCCCGTCTGACCCAACGTGTTGGAGTCTCGCGAATTTCGACGCTGAAAAACTTCGTCGGAGTCGCCAAAAAGCCAAAATAACTAAGAAATTACCGGCCGCCAAAACAGCCTGTCACAAAAGAGTTTTTTGGGTCCCTGCGTCGCTTTTCCGTTAAGTCGTTATCTTCCCGAAAAAAAATCTGTGCGAATTTTTGGGTAACTCCCATTCGAAAACCCCGTTGGCATCGGCACTGACGGGTGATGGGATGACAATTCGATCAATAAATCCGCGTCGAGCAAATTTCTCTGACGCTGCGATGACGTTTTGACTACATCGATACTCCGGCCGACCATCTAATGTCCGGCGCGGCGCGCGTCTTTATACATGATTTCTCAGCGGAATACTCCGCGACACATAAATTCTGAGCAAAAAATCTCGTCGTGCTGATGTCGCCGACGCTACTTGCCGAGTTTGGCAATGCGATGGGCGAGGCGCGAAACTTTCCGGCCGGCGTTGCTCTTGTGTACGACGCCGCGTTGCGCCGCGCGCATGATAACCGGCTCAGCCGCCTTGAATGCGGCCAGGGCCGCATTGCGATCGCCACTCTGGATCGCCTCTTCGACCTTGCGCATCGAATTCCGCAACAGCGTGCGGCGAGCTTTATTCACTTCGGTGCGACGTGCGATCACGCGCGTGGCTTTACGGGCGGACTTCGTATTGGCCATTACTCTCTCATTCGCAGCTGGCGCTCCCGGCGAGCAGCGCGGAAGCGACTAGGATTTACAAGAAGTTAGCGGGCGGCGAAACACGCCAAGGCTGAGGCTTATAGAGAGACGACACGCGGGCGTCAACGTCCGCGAACTCTTGCTCTTAGGCGACGCGCTTGGCTCGCGCCGCATCGTGTCCGGCGACGACGGATGCGCGATCGGCGGCCGAGAAGGGCGCCAACGGGGGCCTCACCCGCGCCAAGCCAGCATCGCCATGGATATGAGCGAGCAGTGCTTTGACGCCCGGGACCAGCGGCTTGCCGTCGAAAAGCTTGCGGATCGTGACGGCCGCCTCGAGTGCGGCCGTATCGCCCTCGCTCCAGGCCCGCGCGCAAAGATCGGCGTTCACATTGGCGGTTGCGGAGATGCACCCGGCGAAATCGCCGCGGCGCGCATCCAGCAGGCATGCTTCCGTCGATGGGAATACCGCAAAATCTTTCAAGATGGCCGCGGCCGAGCGCGCATAGGCCATGTCGCCGGAGGAGTCCTTCAGGCCGACAATGCGGGAGGAGTATGAATCGAGCAGTCGACGGATCAGCGCCACGTGCCAGGGCAGGCCGGACATCGCTGGAAAATGATAAAGGTAGATCGGGATCGGCTTTTGCTCTGTCGCCTTTACCAAGGTCTCGACATAGGCAACCAATCCGTCATCCGGCACGCCTTTGTAGTAAAATGGCGGCAGAACCAGCGCACCGCCGAAGCCTAGGTCGGCCGCGTGGCGGGTGAGTGCAACGGCATCCGTGACCGAAGCTGCGCCGGTCCCAACCATCAGACGGTGCATCGGAAGGCCGTTCGCCTTGTAGGCGCTCATGACGCCCTTGCGTTCATCGACGGAAAAGGACGTCGCCTCGCCGGTCGTACCGAGCACGTTGAGGCCGTCGCAGCCATTGTCCAAAAGATAGCGCGCCAGACTGACCGCGCGCTTGAGATCGGGCGCACCGTTTTCATCGATCGGTGTAGCAATAGCGGCGATCACGCCGGACAGGGCTTTGCTCAACGTCGTCTCCGTCTTTATTGGCCTAGCCGCTGACATTATAGGCGGCAAGCGCAGCCATATTCACAAGTTGATTATCTTTGGCGCCGAGTTGCACGATCTGTACCGGGCGATCAAGTCCGACCAGCAGCGGTCCGATTACCGTTGCTCCGCCGAGTTCCTGGAGCATCTTCGTTGAGATCGACGCTGAGTGGAATGCCGGCATCACCAGCACATTGGCGGGCCCTGAAAGTCGGCAAAACGGATAAGCGGCCGCGAGCTCTGGATTGAGTGCCACGTCGGCGGCCATCTCACCGTCATATTCAAAATCGACCCGCTTGCTGTCGAGAATTTTTACCGCTTCGATCACGCGTGCAGAACGCTCGCCGGACGGATGTCCGAAAGTCGAGAACGCGAGCAGCGCCAAGCGAGGTTCATAGCCGAGCCGGCGCGCGACGCCGGCTGCTTCGATGGCAATTTCAGCAATCTCGTGTGAGCCGGGCATTTCGGTGACTGCAGTATCGGCCACCAGCACGGTGCGCCCGCGCGCGATGACAACCGATACACCGATCACCCGGTGTCCCGGCTTGGGATCAATGACGTGGCGGATGTCTTCCAGCGCGACAGAGAAATTGCGGGTGACGCCAGTCACCATCGCGTCCGCGTCGCCGAGCGCCACCATGCAGGCCGCGAAATGATTGCGATCCTGATTCACCAGCCGCTGGCAGTCGCGGACCAGGTAACCGCGCCGCTGCAGTCGCTCATAGAGGTAGTTGATGTAGGAAGCGTTGCGCGTCGACAAGCGTGCGTTGACGATCTCGATCCCTTCGCCGAGTTCGATGCCGTTGTCGTCGGCTGATTGTCGCACGCGATCCTCGCGCCCGACCAACAGCGCGGTGCCGAGCCCCTGGTGCACGAAGCTTGCTGCCGCGCGGATCACCTGCTCCTCTTCGCCCTCTGCGAAGACGACACGTTTGGGCTGGCGACGCAGCCGGTCGAATACGTGTACCAGTGTCCCCGCGATCGGGTCGCGCCGTGCGTTGAGCTGATGGCGATACGCGTCCATGTCGACGATCGGCTTGCGCGCGACGCCGGTATCCATGGCCGCCTGCGCCACCGCCGGAGGGACGAATGAGATCAGCCGCGGATCGAACGGCACCGGAATAATGTAGTCGGGTCCGAATTTCGGCCGGGCGCCGTATGCGCTGGCGACTTCGTCGGGGACGTCCTCGCGCGCGAGCTCGGCGAGGGCGCGGGCGGCGGCGATCTTCATTTCCATGTTGATGGCGGAGGCGCGCACATCGAGCGCACCCCGGAAGATGTAGGGGAAGCCGAGCACATTGTTAATCTGGTTCGGATAGTCGGATCGACCCGTTGCCATGATCGCATCGTCGCGCACGGCGGCCACTTCCTCAGCCGTAATCTCCGGATCCGGATTGGCCATGGCGAAGATGATCGGCTTGGGCGCCATCTTCTTCACCATCTCCTGCGTGACTGCGCCCTTCACCGAGAGGCCGAAGAAAACGTCGGCTCCATCGAGCGCCTCGGCGAGGGTCCGCGCGGAGGTCTTGATGGCGTACCCGGACTTCCACTGGTTCATGCCGTCTTTGCGGCCCTGATAGATCACGCCCTTCGTGTCGCAAAGGATGAGGTTCTCGGGCCTGAAGCCGACCGCCTTGAGCAGTTCGAGGCAGGCAATTCCGGCGGCACCCGCTCCGTTGCAAACGAGTTTGGTGGTTGCGATCTCACGGCCTGTCAGGTCGAGTGCGTTGAGCAGGCCGGCGGCGGCGATAATGGCAGTACCGTGTTGATCGTCATGAAAGACAGGAATGTCCATCAGCTCGCGCAGACGCTGTTCGATCACGAAGCATTCAGGTGCCTTGATGTCTTCGAGATTGATCCCGCCCCAGCCTTTGCCCAGAAGTTTCACGCAATTGATGATCTCGTCGGGATCCTCCGAGGAAACCTCTAGATCGATTGAATCGATGTCGGCGAAACGTTTGAACAGAACGGCCTTGCCTTCCATGACCGGCTTCGCGGCGAGCGCGCCAAGATTGCCGAGCCCAAGGATCGCGGTTCCGTTTGTGATGACCGCAACGAAATTCCCTTTTGTCGTGTAGTCGTAAGCCCGAGATTCATCCTCGGCGATTGCAAGGACCGGGACAGCGACGCCCGGCGAATAGGCAAGCGACAGGTCGCGTTGGGTTGCCATCGGCTTGGTGGCAATGACTTCCAGCTTGCCCGGCCGGCCAACGCTGTGAAATTGCAGGGCTTCCTGGTCGGTAAAGGTCGGCCGCGTGCGGCCGGGGGGCTTGGCGGGCATTGTTACTCCATATACGCGACCGGTTTTGCCCGGCCGGCCGACGTTAGCGGATGCAACCGCAATGACTCAAGAAAATGCGAATACCAGCAAGGCTATGGTTGAATGAAAGAGGGGCGCGGGTTAATCGGTGGCCATCCGTACGAATGATCCTATGATTGGCGGCCATGATCCGTTTCCTGCTCCGTTTTATCGGTCTGATCTGCCTGGCCGCCGGGTTCATCCTGCTGATCTATGACGGCACGAAGTCGATCGCGGGTAACAGGCTGTTTCTCACCAGCGTGCGCGCGCTGTGGGAGTTGATCAACGCTAGCAGCCTCGCAAAACTCGAGCCGACCATTCAATCTTATGCCGGGGGCTACCTGTGGGACCCCGTGATGATGACGATTTTGTCGGCGCCTAGCTGGGGTTTGCTCGGCGGGCTTGGCATCATTTTGCTCCTGCTCGGCCGCAAGAAAAGGCCCCTGATCGGCTACGCGCGGTCCTGACTGTCGCTCGCACCGGCGTGAACCCCGGATTCGGCTGACTTTCCGAGACGTGATCGGGTCGCCCATTTCGGCCGGCCACCCGCCGACATATATTGTCGGCAGCGATTGCAGGAGAACGAAGCATGTTCGGCTTCAAGAAAGTTGCCATGCCTAAAGCCGGCGAGGCATTGCCGGGCCGCGCCAGTCCGATCCGCACTGCCGCGACGCATTTCATCAATCAGCACGCGCTGAAGGGGCCGTATCCGGAGGGTTTCGAGAAGGCGATGTTCGGTCTCGGGTGCTTCTGGGGCGCCGAGCGTAAGTTCTGGGAATTGGGCGACGGCATTTATGTTACCGCCGTGGGTTACGCCGGCGGAATGACGCCAAACCCGACCTATGAGGAAGTCTGCTCGGGCCGCACCGGCCACAATGAGGTGGTGCTGGTCGTCTATGACCCGAAGAAGATCTCCTATGAGACGCTGCTGAAGACCTTCTGGGAAAACCACGACCCGACGCAGGGCATGCGTCAGGGAAATGATATCGGAACCCAATATCGGTCCGGTATCTACACCTACAATGCCGCGCAGCGTCAGGCGGCCGAAGCGTCGAAAGCGATGTACGAGCAGGAGCTGAAGAACAAGCGCTATGGTGCGATCACCACTGAGATCGTCGATGCGCCAGAGTTCTATTTCGCCGAGGATTATCACCAGCAGTACCTGGAGAAGAATCCACACGGCTATTGCGGCCTCGGCGGTACCGGAGTGTCTTGCCCTATCGGCACCGGCGCCAAGCTGACGCAAGGCGCGCCGGCCTGATTGCTCTGAGAATATTTCGCCGGTCTCCGTGAGAGCGGAGACCGGCGAGTGCTTTTTTGGATTGACGCGCTCCGCGAACGCGCGGATCGCGCCGCTATTTTTTCATGTGCTTTGTGAGAAATTCCTGTGTCCGTTTCCAGGCGAGGTCGCCGGCTTCCTTGCGATAGCTCGCGCGCTCGTCGCAGTAAAAGCCATGCGGCGCATCCGGATAGGTGTAGATTTCCGCCTGCGGCTGTTTCTCCTTGATCTCGTCTACGACCGACATCGGAATGCCGTCGTCCTTCTCGCCGAAATGCATCTGTATCGGGCACTTCGGTTTCTCATCGGCGAACTTGCCAATCATGCCGCCATAGAACGCAACCGCCGCCGAAAACCCGGGAATCCGGCAGGCGGCGAGGAACGCGGCGGTGCCGCCCATGCAGAACCCGACCACACCGAGCGGCCCCACGCCTTTGAGGTCGCCCTGGGCGGCGGCGATGTCCGCCATCATGTGATCCCAGTTGAGATTGCCGAGGTAGCTGCGTGCATGCGCAATTTCGTCCGGCGTGTAGCCGCTCTCGAAGTTGCGCACGAAGCGATCGAACACCGCGGGTGCAACAGCCACATAGCCAAGCGCGGCAAGCCGGTCGCACACCGCGCGGATATGGTGGTTGACGCCGAAAATCTCCTGCACCACGACCATGCCGCCCTTCGGCGTTCCGGCCGCATCGGCGCGATAGGCGCCGAGCGAGTGCTTGTCGGCGGCGGTCAAAGTGAACTGCTTACTCAAAGGGACCTCCCATAATCTTTTGCGAGCAAAAACCCGGGCGGCTTTTAGCATGGCCGACCGGCTTCGTCATTCCAACGCCCTGAAACAAGGCGTTTCGCGCCTGTCAGGCGAACATCTTGGCCAGCAGTTCGTACGACCGTTTGCGCGCGGCGTGATCGAACAGCATGGTCGTCACCATCAGCTCATCGGCCTTTGTCGCTTCGATCAGCGGCATTAATTTCGCTCCCACGGTCGCCGGCGAACCGACAGAAACGCGTTCGCGGTTGCGCGCGATGCGCGCGCGATCAACCGGCGTGTATTCGTAACTCGTGGCCTCCTCCGGCGAAGCAAGTGGCTGATACTCGCCCTTGGCACGGCGCACGAAGTTGAGGTCGACGGTCGATGCCAGGCGCTCGGCTTCCTCGTCGGTATCCGCGCACACCACATGCGTTGCGAGGATCGCCAAGGGCTTGTCATGCGACAGCGACGGCTTGAAGTTGCCCCGATAGAGCCGCATCGCTTCCGCGGCATCGAAGTCGGCAAAATGATGCGCGAAGGAAAAGGCGGCGCCGATATGGCCCGCAAGCTGGGCGCTGTAGTCGGACGAGCCGAGCAGGTAGATCGGCGGAAGGGGTACGTCCGACGGCATCGCGCGCACATTGTGAAATGGATGACCGGCTGTGAAGGCGCGGGTTTCCAGCAGCATCAGCTCGTTGAAGCGCTCGAGGAAATCGTCCTCATCGCTGATGCCTTGCCGGCGCCGAAGCGCATAGGACGTGGCCGGGTCGGTGCCGGGCGCACGCCCGAGGCCGAGGTCGATGCGGCCCGGATAAAGCGCCTCAAGGACCTTGAAGCGCTCGGCCACCATCAAAGGCGCGTGGTTGGGCAGCATGACGCCGCCCGAGCCGACGCGCAGGGTCTTCGTCACCGCCGCAATCTGCCCGATCATGATATCGGGGGCCGAGCTCGCGATCGCCGGCAGATTATGATGTTCGGCCACCCAATAGCGCCTGAAGCCCAGGCCATCGGCGTGTCGCGCAAGGTCGAGCGAATTGCGTAAGGCCTGTGCGCCGGTCGAATTGGCGGAAACGGGGGATAGGTCGAGAATGGAAAGCGGGATCATGGAATGAAGCTCACACTAACATGTGAGCGCCGTCTTTTCGCCCGCATGATCCGGCGTATGATAAACGGAACCTCTTGGGAGCGCATCTTGGGAGCGCATCGATGGCGTCGTTGATTGAATGGAAAGTGCCGCAGGCGGTGCAACCACGAGCGGAGGATTTCTCCTACGATCTCGCGCGCGCTCTTTCCTCCGTGGTCGGCCTGCATTCGATCGTGCCCTCCGATGCCTTCACGGCCGATACGCTGGGTATCGAGCGCGCCGGCAATGGCGTGCTGATCGACGATGGCCTCGTGCTCACCATCGGCTATCTGATCACCGAAGCCGAGACCGTGTGGCTTCATCTGATAGATGGACGTGTCGTGCAAGGTCATGCCCTCGGCTTCGATCAGGAGACCGGTTTCGGTCTGGTGCAGGCCCTCGGCAAAATCGATTTCCCGGTACTTGAAGTCGGCTCCTCGAAAACCGCCGAAGTCGGCGAACGCGTCGTGGTCGGCGGGGCGGGGGGCCGGACACGGTCGCTCGCCGGGCGGATCGCTGCAAAGCAGGAATTCGCCGGGTATTGGGAATATGTCCTCGACGAAGCGATTTTCACCTCCCCCGCGCATCCCAACTGGGGCGGCACGGCGCTGATCTCAGGCGCGGGCAAATTGATCGGCGTCGGTTCACTGCAGCTCGAGCGCGCGCGCGAAGGCAAGAACGAATATCTCAACATGATCGTACCGATCGATCTGTTGTCGCCGGTGCTTGACGATCTCCGCAAGTTCGGCCGCGTCAACCGGCCCGTGCGGCCGTGGCTCGGGCTCTATTCAACTGAAATCGAAGACAAGATCGTCGTGGTCGGTATTGCGCCGAAGGGACCCGCTGCACGCGCCGAAATCAAGACCGGCGATGTCGTGGTTGCGGTCAAAGGCGATCGGGTTTCCACGCTCGCCAGGCTCTATCGCAAGGTCTGGGCGCTCGGACAGGCCGGCGTCGAAATCCCGCTCACGCTGTACCGTGAAGGAGTGACGTTCGACGTGCGGGTGAATTCATCCGATCGCGCGAAATTCCTCAAGGCACCACGATTGCACTAGGCGAACGTCAACTCTCTTCGATCTTGTCCACGCGGTTCGGATAGAAAGCCAGGTAGTCCTTGATCTGCGCCATCGCCGGGTACGGCTGCTCGTAACTCCACACCGCGTTTTCAGCGCTGCGACCATCGGCATCAATGCTGAAGTAACTTGCATCGCCTTTGTAGGGGCAATGCGTGCGGTGATCGGTGGGACGAAGCGCGCTCATGTCCGCATCGCTGCGCGGAACGTAAACGACCGGCTTGTAGCTCGCTTCGGTCAATGTGAGCGCGTGTGTGGAATCGGCGATCACGCGGCCCGCAAAGGTCACGCGCACATGCT
>Ga0307498_10000049_pt1 | contig 12136 bp, 14 predicted proteins | sample 12_S_MG_FD_201369 | JGI IMG/M metagenome (GOLD analysis project Ga0307498, IMG submission 201369) | Soil microbial communities from Populus trichocarpa stands in riparian zone in the Pacific Northwest, United States - 12_S | ecosystem: Environmental > Terrestrial > Soil > Riparian zone > Trees...
ATTCCAACGAGAGCCTTCCGCTGTCAGCGCGATTGAAGCAGCGCAATACGTCCATCCAAAGCTTGCCGTAACTGCGACCATCAATTCTGGCGACTTTGCAGTTCAATTAGATAGAGCCATTGAACGCAGTCGAATGATCGAAACCAAGCCAATGATCGAAGGCAGCGCCAACGTTTCAACTAGCGACACTAAAAGCCTTAATGGGAAGCCAACCATAATCGATCGCAGATACAGGAAGTGGTTAGGATTGGGTAGTGTGATAGAGTTCGGGAGTGATTTTCTCGATGGATGCATCGCATGGCCAAAAAGCGGAAGGCGAAAAAATCTAAAATCAGACGCAAGCGAACGGCGAAGAAAAGCAAGCCGAAAAAGAGGTCAACCCGTAAAGTCGATGTTCTTACGCCTACTGTTTCAGACGAAGCACTAGAACGAAGTGCAATTCTCCCAGCCACAGCGGGATGCACGGCGAGGCTTTGTCTTTGAAGTTAGAAGAGCGTAAAATCGGAGCCGTACTCACGCGTAAGGAAGTACGACCCCGATCTCACCCCGTCCCAATGGGCGGTCGAGGCCAACATTTCTAAACTGATTTGTAGTCGTTTGGTGGACGCAATGCGTTTGCGCCTACGAATTCTCTCCTAAGTTGTTGCAGTTTGGCCACACGCCCGCTCAGTTGGCTCAAAGGGGTTAACAATTTATCCGATACTGGCCAAACGTGCTTAGGCTGACTGAGTAGAGAGCCAATATCCGGTTTATCGTTGGCATTACAGAACGGAGCGTGATCTGCAAACGTCTCGTGGGTTTTTTCGCCCAGAGATCGCATTTCCGCCTCCAGTCTGAGGGTGGTTGCTTCGAACGCAATACGCTCGCTTATTGTTTCGAGTGTTGAAAATTGTGGGTCGTGTCTACGCAATTGTGCAGCGAGAACCTTTCGTGCGTGTTCGTACAATTCTTGGCGAGCCTGAGCGTTGTTGGTCGCTAGTCTCGAAACTGCACGGGCAAGGATGGGATAATAATCGGCCATACCCTTTATCGACCTATTGAAATTGGGAGATGCAAGTCAAAGGGATCAATGTTCAATCTTTAGACTGACCACGTTTCAAATTTGTTAAAAAAATAGCAGGGAACTGGCTGCTAATGAGCGTAATGGAGACGGCGGACAGTCTTAGAGCCTAGAAATTGTCGAATGGCTAACGTTATAAGACCGACCTATCTCAGCTAACGCCTTTCCCGCTTCTCTCCGCCGTAGCGCCTCCGTGATTTGATGTTGCGTGAGCTTGAGCTTGCGACCGAACCAAACACCTCTGGCCTGTGCTCGCTTCCTGCCCTCAGCCGTGCGGGCTTTGATTAGCTCACGCTCGAACTCAGCGAGCCCACCTAGCACAGTCAACATCAACCGACCGTGAGCGTAGTTGTATCGGCCCAAGCATCAGCCAGCGATTTAAACCCCGCGCCTTTCTCTGAAATCGTCGCAAGGACATTGAGCAAGTCTCTTGTGCTTCTCGCCAGCCGATCTAACCGAGTGACAAGCAACACATCACCAACGCCCAAGGCCTCGATTGCTAGCTGTAGCTGGCGACGGTTGGTCTTAGCTCCACTAATCTTCTCAGCATAGGTTCGCTCAACGCCAGCGGCTTTAAGCGTAGTCCGTTGCGCATCTAGCGTTTGTCCATCAGTGCTAACTCGGGCATAGCCTACGATCATTGTTTAACCTCCATCATGCAGAGGGATTTCCTTGGGCCTCTCATGGCCTTGCGTTTCATTTCGTTCACGATATTTGCACAACGAAAGCCCTTGCAGCTCAGGGCTTCCGTCGCCGTGCAAATCGTGCTGCACAGCTTTAGTTTTCTTGGGGGTCGCAATCGGCCACTTGCAACAAGGCTGCGGTACTGTTCAGTGGCGAAGGCGATGCTCTCGGGGTGATCGTCAATGTATTTATTCGCAGCGATGGTGATCTCCCTGCTTTCGACATGCACCAGCTTGATCCCTTGCGCATACAGCTGCCGCTTAATCACTTGCCTTGCGTGCCATCTCGCTAACGTAATCACTGCTCCGTTCATGGTAGCTCCTCCAATGTGAAAGGGGTTTGGCAGTAGCGCTTTCAATCTCGGCGCTAGTGTCCGAGATCAGTCAATTACAATCAGCGCAAGATCGAGTCGTTCTCGCTCGCACGAACGCAATCATTGTTCGCTGCGAACACTACGAACTCGTGGCGATGCGAGACCCCGGGGCCAAAACTTTGCTCGCTGGATCAACGCAGTGTATCCTCGCAAATTATGTGAAATTTTCACCCTTGCTTTTTGCAAAGGGCCGTCAGCAGCGTTGGGAGCGTTCGATGAAATCGATATGTGGGATTGCACTTGTATTGGGGCTTCTGGGCCAAACGACAAATTCAATGGCAGATTACGCAATTATGGGACCGGGCTCCGTAACTTGCGGCAAGTTTGCAGCGGACTACCGGCAGAACCCCGATCAAGTCGATAATTTATTTTTTACATGGGCCCAGGGATTTATGAGCGGCTTTAATATCACGGAGACAACGGGAAGCTATCAGATATGACGGCAGTACCCATTGATGCCCAAAAAAAGTTTATCCTGAATTATTGTGATCAACATCCGTCACTTGAATACGCCAAAGCTGTTATGGAGCTTTATCACTATAAGCTCCCCTCGAAGAAGACGCCGCCTGCCTCCTCACGCTGATTTGCGTATCCCTGTAGCCCTTCGTAACCCATGCAAATGTATGCAATGATTTAATCGAGAAAGCCGTCCATGCAACCGCGCATGGGAGTGGGGCAAAACTTGGCGATACGAAGGCAGGGGCAGTATTACAACCTATTTTTAAATGACATGGAGAGATCGGATGGCTAAAAAAGCAAAGCGACGACGCACAAAGCGAATGGCTTGGACGAGAGCGCATATAGCGGAGCTAAGACGGTATTCGAAGGACAAGCTACAGGTGAAGAAAATTTCAAGGCTGATGAAACGTACCATCGGCGGATTGCGCCAAAAAGCGAGAGCGTTAGGAATTAGGCTCGGTCATCGTCGTTGAAGAGAATGCCAGACCTGATGTCGGCTTTGGGTCAAAAGCAAACATTGCGATAGGTCCAGGCGATGTTCGCTTTTACCTCCGCAAGCGGGGACTGATTGGACTTAGGTCCAACTTACACAGCTTTTCGCCGAAGCAAATGATGGGTCGCACAAAGACGGGTGCTGATGTCTTAGCACCGCCCCAGCGCGTAGAAATCAAGTGGAGAGTAAAATGTCTAAAGTGCGAATGTACATTCTGGCAGCAGCAGTCGCCACGGCCGGCATTGGACTTGGCGGAACCTTCGGTGCCTCGGCAGTACCAATCAACGGAAATCTAATAGGCGCAACTGCTCCCGCGCCTGAGCTACATAAGGTTTACTACTACAATAGAGTCGCACGCCGACAGTACCGGCGCGCCTACCGCCGTAACTACTACGGCTACGGTGGCTACTACGGTGGCTACAACCCTGGCTACTACGGTGCCTACAGCGGTGGCTATTACCCCGGCTACAACCGTGGCTACTACCGTGGTTATTGGTAATGTAGTGCTGGTAGCCTGACAGGCGAGGCTGCGCATAGTGTTGGCGCAGCCTCTTTGTTTTTGCGTCTCGTCACGGCTGTTGGGTTTTCTCTGGTTGTATCGAGACCTTTGCGTGCAGCCATAAGCGGGCCAAAGGAAGTTCCCTCGATCCCTCTCACACCTCCACATCAGGGTGCAGGCTGAACACCTTGGGGGTCTCTTCATCAAGGACGAACGCAAGCGCAATTGCGAGATAGCGCAGCTAGCACGGTCTTGAAGTAATCGAGTGGAGATGGACGGAGCTAGCGGATGACCGTGCTAGCGCAACTTGCGCAATCGAACGAGATAGCACTGTCAGCCGATAGCACTGTCATGTTGCATTGGTAGTGCAGTCATAGCGCAGTCGGCGTCGAAGCGGCTGAAGCGAAGTAGCGCAGTCATACGCTAGACATACGCAACGATAGGGCCCGTGAGCGCACTTGGCGTTCAAGTGCATGAACGTGGTCGCAGTCTTCGCACCGAAAAAGTCTACGAGTGATCCGGTTGTGGGGCTTTCAACTGTGTTCCTAAACTCCAGTTTGCAGCCACAACGTGAACAAGGCTCGTGGTTGCTTTTGGTAGGCTCCACAGCGTCCTCCTGGTGCCTAAGGCAGAGGCACACAGTGAACACACATTGTGCTACGCAAGGCAGTTGAACTTTAGGGCAACTAATGTCCGCTTCCCGGCATAGCGTCCCGCTCAGAGTTGCAAAAAAAGTGATACGGCGGTGTCTTAGTAAACCGATAGGACCGACTACGCCCCAAGGGTGGGGACCCGCCCATGACATATTTTCTTTCGCAGCGCTTGTGCACTGCCGCCGCTTCCAGCGGGTCAGGAAGCGCGGCCAAAGGCCGTCCTATTCCTAAGTGCAGTATCGCTACCCTAAGTACAGTATCGCTGCCGCTCCATGGGACGATGATGCAAATATTCCGTCCTTCGGATGGGGACCGCCCATGACAACACGCAGTGACCACCATTCTGACTATGGACCTAGTCAACTAGTGCTCTTTGGCATGGCAGTATTTGTGCTTTTGGTTTTCACGTGGACCTACGTCCACTGACATGCCGCGCTGAGTAGGTGCAATAACGTAATCGTTGCGCTGTTTTGCGTAAGCGCCATTCATCGGCCCTGCAATGGCTAACCTGGGGGTCGTTTCATCATGTTGCGCAGTCGGTGATATTCGAGGCCCGTTTGCTATGGATCAACTCAGAGCGTACCCCCTAAGCATCATCGCTACGCCAAACGCTAGAAACACCATGATGACGGCCGGATATAGAACGAGCGACGCTTCGAACCGCAGAAAGCTCATGGACGAAGCAAGAGATAGCGCAACCTGCCGTGATGGTAGCGCCGTGGCGAGATAGCGCAGGCGATCTAGTTGATGTTCGTTACAGCGGTTTGGGAAATATCGCACACCGGGCAGGTAAAGGTGCGCTTATCATCAGGGTTAATACCCACATTGGTGATCCGCAATTCGGGCAAGTCGGGCGCTTGTTAGGTTCAGAGTTCGGTGGGGTCTGCGTCATGGCGCTTCCCATCCTGTAGCAGGCGGGAGCGCGGGAGCGTCTCTCTGACGGACAGTGCCTTGGCAGCGATTTTACTTATGTCGTGTGCCTGACCTCAATAGTCCAGTGTCGAAAGGCGTAGTGATGTCAATTGCTCTCAATCGAATGAATATGGTCGCAGCCTTTGCACGTGAAAAAGTGGATTTCTGACCCTACCCTGATGCTGGCAACGCTCGCTTTATATTCGAGTTCACCACCACAATGCGGACAAGGCCCAGGACTGAGGTCGGGCTGCATGGGAGGGTGAAGTACACAGCCAACCAATTGGTTCAAATTATTAAGCAAGAGCATAGCGCAACCTTGCACTAATCGAACCTTCCCTCACATCACATGGGGAACTTCCTTTGGACCTCTCATGGCCTCTTAGGGAGACGGGCCGAAAGGCGTGACGTTGGAAAAGAGGTCCGTACCTCAGGCGTACCTAGACCGATCTGAGTTGGAACCAAGTGATTAGTAGACAACATTAATTGCGAAGTAGATCTATCATTCCAGTAGACGGCTGCATGGAAGGAATGGCGGCGCGTGTTCGTCCGCCAGATGGTCAGCATGTATTCAGCCGATTCCGCGCTGAGCTCGTCAAACAGGTGCGTCAACTCGTAAATCCGACGGGCGGATTGACCGATGGCCGGATTGAGAAAAAGCAGAATGCGCTGAAGCACGTCGAGCTTCATGCCTATGGCCTTGGCGGCAACGACAATCGGCTCACCGCACGCGTCGTTGGTGATCTTCTCGGCGAGGTCGCGACCGACCCCAAGCGCGCGCTCCAGGATGCGACTGAATTCGCCGGGATTGCGTTTGAGCGCGGCGCTTTCAAGCCGGCGTATCAACTCGCTGGCGACCGGCATAAGGCGGCGAGCCGTCCTCACGGAGGCGACATCGAGATTGACGAGAATAAGCCGGCGTTCTTCCGAGGGGGCCAAAAAGAAGAGACTTGTCAGGTCATTCCGGCCCGGCTCAGCGCGCGCTTCGACGCCCGAGGACGCTGTGCCCGCGAGCTTCCCGAGAACGCCTGCCGGAGCCCCCGGATAGCTGGCGAGAGTCGCCGAGATGACGGCTCTCGTTTGCGGGTCGACGGCCTCAATGAGCCCAAGCGCCAGCTCAACGAACTGGGTTTCTTCCTCGGCGCTGTGGTTGGGCTTCTGGACGTAAAGGTCGGTGACCACGCGTAAGAGGGTCGGGCGGATGTCGACGCCGTCCCGACACGCCAGATCGACCAGACTGTCCAATGGATTGGACGCGGAAGGCTTCAACATGACCACTTACGCTACAGCACCGAGGGATGGCGCCCAGATTATCCGCGCGGCGTTAGCGGACCGTTAACCTTGCAAGTCCTTTAATTGAGGAAAGGCGCCGAGCCGGCAGCCTCGAGGAGGCAGACATACACCCGGACTGTAGGGGGTAACTTGCAATGGGCGAGGTCATCCGATTTCCCGATGAGATGGGCGCGCGCGGCGGCAAATATGTCGACGCCAACACCGAGCCCGCCACCGTCATCATCCTGCCGGTAATCCGCATCGATCGCGGACCTGACGGCTCGAACGGTCTCGAGCCCGATACAGGCAACAATGCGGGACGCCGCCGTCGTCGCAGAGCGACGCGCTGATCGGACATCAGTCGAAATTACAAATGAAAATTCTGTCGCAGCCGCCAAAGCTGATAGTCGCTTGGCGGCCGCGCGTGCTGGCCTTCATACTCGCCTCATTGGGTCTTCTTACCGGGTGCGCCAACAGCGATTTCGGCGAGGTCAATCCGGTGTTGGTGACGGACGGGATCCACGACTGGATCGGCTGCGATCGGTCGGCAAATCCGGTTCCTCCGTCGAAATTTGAATACACCGACGACGAGCGCGCGTTGCGCGACAATGCCTATCCGCTGATCGAGCCTCCCTTCGATCACCAGCAATGGTATTCGGTCGCCGGCGAGTACGGGCTCATTCGTTTCAACATCGCTGACTAACGCAAGTATTACGATCGCTTGATGTCGGATTGGCATCGTTCGCCGTCTTCGCGTTATGCGAAACTGATCGACGACATCCGTAACGATACGACGCGCCTTTCTCAGTTTTTCGAAACGGCCGGCCGTGTGATGGATATCGATCAGAAGCGGCAAAAAAGCCTGGCGTATGTGTCCGGGCTGAACAAGAGCGAGTGGATCAACGCCAAGCGCCGTATCCGGGAGAACGCGCATGTCGTGGAAATCGTGTATCAGAGCCTCTCGGATCGAGTCGCGGCTTACCACTTCGCCCTCGAGCGCCTGGTCATCGCGACGCCAGAGACGGAAGCGGTCGAAGTGGAACGAGTGCTCAACCAGTTGCAAAACCAGATCGCGCGCTATCGCACGCTGCCGCCGACCTGGGTCCGCGAGCCGAGCCTCGCTTCAACCCGCTGATGTTACTTGCGCGGCCGCGCAGGCTCCGCCTGCGCCGCGCATCGTGAGGCGGCAACAGTACTTTCCGCCACACGTATCAAGCTTGGCTCGGGTGCCATGGCCCTGATGGCGATGATCCCGGTCGGGGTCGGAGATTCTACGATCAACCGGTCGGCCGCGGTGATTTCTTCATCCTCCGGGACCTGTTCGTGTTGGGCCGTCGTCATCAGATCGAGCTCGATAACCCGCCGTCCGGCAGCCCTATCGTTGATCGCGTAATAGGCGACGTTATTTCGCGTGTAAAAAGACACCGACGTGTAGGCCGGACTGACCGGGACGGTGAGCTTCAATGGTCCCTTGGAAAGGTCGTAAACGCAAACGGCGCTCGCGAAGGCGGGATCCATGAACGGCATGACCGCTTTCTCGGGTGTGGGGGCGGGCAGGGCCATCACGGAATTCACGGGCGCCATCGGCGCTAACCGCGCATAGGCGTCCTGAGTCGCAGTGCGCGGCAGAATGATGACGGATGCCAAGTGTACAATGCCGCCGAGGAGCGCGCCGCCAAGAATCAACAGAAGCCACCGAATCATGGACAGCTCCTGGTCGCTACGTCCGGCATGGGGACTTCGCGGCCCGCCTTGGTCGAAACCCCCACGGCGGTGTCGTAAAGCCGCAGCACGAGTTCGTACCGTTCGACGCCGCCGGTGGGCAACCAGTTACCGGAATTGGCCCGGGGCGCCACGACAACCTCGAAGCTTCCGTCACTGCGGCGGACGATTTCCTGGCTGGTGAAGCCGTAACGGTTGGTTGAATTGGCGACCAGACCGCCATCGGAATTGTAGAGCGTCAGCGTCCAGAAGCGCGCCACTGGCGTAATTCCGGAGACGACAACCTCGCAGCGCCCGTCGAGAGATTTGCCCTCGTCATCGGACTTCAGGCTGAACGACACGCCGTCACCCATGGCTGTCGGCAACCGGCCGGTCCTTGCGATGGACGCGCGCGCATAGGGATCGGCGTCGACAGTTCCGGTCTTGGGCCACGCGGTCCAACTCTCAATCGACAGGCCGCCGAAAGATGTGCCATGGGCGAGCGCGTAGTAGGTCAGGCCGAGCCCAACGAATGCGGCTATGGCAAGACCGAAAAGCGTTCCGAAAAGCAGTCGCACGGACAATCCGTCAGGTAGATATGTGTGAGAAAGATACGCCGGTCGCAGACGCGCGCCAATCAGTTGTGGTTGCCGAATGCACGTCCTTCCAGAGAAGAAGCAAACGCATCGCCAGTCCCCGGCGCCTGGGCCTGCTTGTCCTTGCCGCTCGAAACGGTCGGGCGCGCCGGTCCCAGCGCGCGATTGGCGTCATCCATCAGGCGCTCGACCCGGACCAGGATATCGGCGCCACGTTTCGTCAGCAGGGCAGGCCGCGGCGGAGGCGCCGGCTCGTCCGACTTCGATTTAACTTCGGCGACGGCAGGCTGCTGTCGGACTTGCGGAGCTCCGACACCCGGCAACTGTTTGATTTCGATGCCCTGGTGCGCATACACCATGATCTTGTTCCACGTCATCGCCGGCAGCGAGCCACCGGTCATACGGTTGGTCACTTGGTAGTCGTCGTTGCCGAACCAGACACCGCACACGAAATTACCCGTGTAACCCATGAACCAGGCATCGCGATAAGCGTTGGTGGTGCCGGTTTTTCCGGCGGCGGCGACGCCGTCGAGGCGCGCGCGACGGCCGGTGCCGTTTTCAACCACATTGTTCATCATCTTGATCATGTCGCCGGCAACGCCGGCTGACATCACTTGCCGCGGCTTCGGCCCGTCGCGATCGAAACGCCAGACCAGATCCCCGGCGCCGGTGCGCACTTCAAGGAGCGCATGCGGTGTCACCGCCTTGCCCATGTTCGGGAATGTGGCATAGGCCCCGGTATGGTCGAGCACGGTGACCTCATCGGCCCCGATCGGAAGCGATGGCGTGTCCGGCAGCGGGCTGCGGATACCCATATCGTGCGCGAGTTTGACGATCTTCGCGCGGCCAACTTTCGCATTTCCGTTGCCGATCGAGATCGACAGTTTAACGGCGATGGTGTTGATCGAATGCGTGAGCGCCTGCAAGAGGGACATCGATCCGGCGTAGCCGTGGCCGTAGTTATGAGGGCACCAGTTTCCGATACAGACAGGACCGTCCACCACTGTCGACGTCGGCTTCATGCCATTGATGAGTGCGGCGGCGTAGACATAAGGTTTGAACGATGAACCGGGCTGGCGCATAGCGTCGGTCGCGCGATTGAACTGGCTTGCACCGTAGTCGCGGCCGCCGACCATTGCGCGAACCGCGCCATCGACATCCATCAGCACTGCAGCGGACTGCTTTGCGTGATATTCCTGGCCGTACTGCCGCAGCGAGCTCTCGACTGCCGCATCGGCGTTGTTTTGCAGATTCGTATCGAGCGCGGTGCGAACCACGAAAACGCGTTCAGTCATCGATTTCGGGAAAGTATCGACAAGCTTCCGCATTTCGTCGAAAGCCCAGTCGAGATAATAGTTCGGCGCCCGATCGTCGCGACGGTCGACGGGCGTGGCCGGATGCCGGCGAGCCCCGAACACCTGGCCTTCGGTCATCATGTTTGCTTCGACGAGGTTGTCGAGCACGACGTTGGCGCGCGCGCGGGCTGCCGGCAGGTTGACGTGCGGCGCGAATTTGGTCGGCGCCTTGAATAGACCCGCCAACATCGCTGCTTCCGCGAGGTTCACGTCACGCGCGGACTTGTTGAAATAGTATTGCGCGGCCGCGTCGACACCGAAAGCGCCGCCGCCCATATACGCGCGGTCGAGGTAGAGCTTGAGAATTTCGTTTTTGGTCAGGCGCGCTTCCAGCCACATGGCAAGAAACGCTTCCTTGACCTTGCGTTCGATCGTCCGCTCGTTGTTGAGGAACAGATTTTTCGCAAGCTGCTGGGTGATGGAGGAGCCACCCTGCACGACGCCGCCGGCGCGCGTGTTCGCCACCAGCGCGCGCGCCGTACCGGGAAGATCGATGCCGAAGTGCTCGTAGAAACGCCGGTCCTCGGTCGAGAGCACGGCCTTTATGAGATGATCGGGAAACTGGTCGAGCGGAATTGCGTCGTTGTGTTTGATCCCGCGCGAGCCGACCTCATTGCCGTAGCGATCGAGGAATGTCACCGCCAGCTCGGATTTCTTCAGCCAATCGTCGTCTGACGTCTCGCGGAATGCCGGCACCGCGAGCGCCAGCATCACGATCAACCCGACAGTGCCGAGTGTCGCGCCTTCCGAGACGATTTCATTGAGCCCGCGCCGCCAGCCGGACACGTGGAAACGGTCCATAAAGGTCGAAAAACGCTCATAGGTCTCGCGCAGGCCGGAGGCGCTGCGAAAGACGCTGAAATCGACCCAGGCGTCCAGCCCGAGCAGGAATCGCCTGATATTGGGCTTCCAGTCCTCGGGAAACAGATCGCGCAAAGCTGTGCTGCTCGTATTTTTACCGCCGGCGGGTTGCCGGCGAGGGGAATTTTAGCCGATCCGCCAACGTAGGGCCAATGCCTCGGTTCCGCTCGACTGGAACCAAGGTGAACGAAAATTGCGGTGAAAAATGGCCCGTTTCCATTCTTCCCCAGATCAGATCGCCGGAGGTAACGGGCTTTGCCTCATAAATCCGCAAATCGGCTCGTCTTAAAGCACAGGTTTAGGGACCTCCTCCTCCGCCACAAGTTGAAGAACACGCACCAACCAATGACGAACCCCGCCACAGCCGTTAAAAGAGCGCTTGAGGATTCACAACTATGGCCGAAACCCAACTCCCTTTTTGGCGCCGCAAGGCGATGTCCGAAATGACGCGGGCCGAATGGGAGAGTCTGTGCGACGGCTGCGGCCGTTGCTGCCTGAACAAGCTGATCGATGAGGACACGAATGCAACCGTGTTCACGGATGTCAGCTGCAAGCTGCTTGACTGCCAGACCTGTCGCTGCAGCGACTATGCCCATCGGCAGGCCAAGGTGAAGGATTGCGTGCGACTCACGCCTCGCAATGTGCGGCGCCTGAAATGGCTGCCGCCGACCTGTGCTTACCGGCTTGTGGCCGAGGGCAGAGATCTCGCCTGGTGGCATCCTCTCGTCTCGGGTGACCCCGAAACGATCCACGCCGCCGGCATCTCAGTACGCGGACGCGTTTCAGCGAGCGAAGTCGATGTGCCCGACGAAAAGCTCGAGGAATATATCGTCAGCTGGCCGGGTAAATGGCCGAAGGGAGCCCGCAGGAAGCCGGCTCATCGTCCGCGCGGTGTAATCGCAAAATCATAGGCCGGTGATTCAGCCGAGCCGTTATAGGAAAAGTGCCACCACTCGCGGAAATAACCGGCAAAGCCATGCCCGCGCATTACCGAATTTAGTAGGGCACGCCACTGCCGCTGCTCCGGGGCAATCGCGGTGCTCTGGCCATAGCTCTTGACGTCAAAACAATCGTAGCCAGTGCCCATGTCGAGACTGTTGTCGGGTGCGCGTTTGCCGCCAGGACCCGTGCAGGGTCCGTAACGTGCCGCCGAGTCGAAGCGCGGAACAGGGGCGGGTGGCAATCTGACCAGTGTCAAATCGACCGTCGTTCCGGTCG
>Ga0307498_10000050_pt1 | contig 12100 bp, 12 predicted proteins | sample 12_S_MG_FD_201369 | JGI IMG/M metagenome (GOLD analysis project Ga0307498, IMG submission 201369) | Soil microbial communities from Populus trichocarpa stands in riparian zone in the Pacific Northwest, United States - 12_S | ecosystem: Environmental > Terrestrial > Soil > Riparian zone > Trees...
CTTGGCCGACGTCGAACGTTTCGTCCTCCGGGAACGTGACCGGAGTGGTGTGCTCTAAGGAATTCCTGGCCACTTCCTTGCCGTCCACGGAAAGTACACCTGTCCCGCCCTTGCCCAAGCCTGGACCGTCGGACTTGAAGTCGAAGACGATGGTATGCTTGCCGGCGCTCAACTCCGGTCCTTCCCACGTCGTTCGCTTGAGATCGAGCAAGTTATAGAGAAACACCACCTTGCCCCGACCGATTTCGAGCGGGCCATTTACAGGCGCCTTGCTCAGAAACAGGCCGTAGCCGCCGAAGCGCCCGCCCTCGGTGACGATCATGCCTTCCGCACCGCCCTCTGGGATCTCGACCTCGGCGGTGATCGTATAGGACTTGTCCAAGATATTCGGGGCAGCGCTTTTCGGCACGCCGGTTAGTTCGCCAGAATATGTGAAAACCGTTCGACCCGCCGTCAGGCTCGGACGCGGCGTATTCCAGCGCGCGAGGGTCGAGTTGTCGAGCGGCAGCACGTTGTATTTTTTCGCCTCGGAGTAGAAAAGCTGCTGCATCTGCTTGAGCTTCTCCGGCATCTTGACGGCAAGGTCGTTGAACTGGGTGGGGTCCTCCTTGACGTTGTAAAGCTCCCACTTGTATCCGGTGATCACATCCGGCGGCGTCTTGCTACTGAGTTCCCATGGGAGAGTTGCCGGCGTCGTGGCCGCTACCCACCCGTCGTGATAGATGGATCGGTTGCCAAGCATCTCGAAGTATTGCGTGGTGTGTCGCGTGGTTGCGTTGGCGTTCGCCTTGTCCCACGTGTAACCCATGCTAACGCCTTCAACGGGAACCTGGTTGATGCCGTTGATCGTATCGGGTTGCGGAATGCCGGTCGCTTCGAGGATCGTCGGTACGATGTCAATGACGTGATGGAATTGGCGGCGGATGCCGCCCACGTCGTTGATATGGCCAGACCATGACATGGCCACGCCCTGCGCGGTCCCGCCGAAGTGCGACGGCACCTGCTTCACCCATTTGAACGGGGTGTCCATGGCCCACGCCCAAGGCGCCGCAAAGTGCGGGAATGTGCGATCCGAGCCCCAGAACTCGTACCAGAGAAACTGGTCTTTGACCGGAACAGCAACGCCATTGAAGGTCGTGAACTCGTTCGGAGTGCCGTTGAGCATGCCTTCGGCGCTCGCGCCGTTGTCGCCACCAATGTAGATGATCAAAGTGTTGTTGAGCTCGCCGATGTCTTCGACCGCCTGGATGACGCGGCCGATCTCATGGTCGGCGTAGGCAAGGTACGCGCCATAGACGTCCGCTTGCTTGATGAAGAGCTTCTTCTCCTCGAAACTGAGGGAATCCCATTCCGGCAGTTCTTTCGGCCAAGGCGTGAGCTTGGCGTTCTCGGGCATGATGCCCAGGCGCTTTTGGTTGGCGAAGATCGTTTCGCGCACCTTGTTCCAGCCCTCGTCGAAGAGGTGCATGTCGCTGATCTTCTGGATCCACTCCGGCGTCGGATGATGCGGCGCATGGGTGGCGCCCGGCACGTAATAGATGAAGAACGGTTTGTCAGGCGCGATCTCCTTGAGCTGCTTCATGTGCTGGATGGCCTCGTCGGCCATCGCCGTCTCCAGGTTCCAGCCGGGATTGCCAAGGAACGGATAGATGGCCGTCGTATTGCGGAACAGGTTCGGCTGCCACTGGCTGGCGTCGCCCCCGACAAATCCGTAGAAATAATCGAAGCCCATCCCGTTCGGCCATTGGTCGAACGGCCCAGCCTGGCTCGACTGGAAAGACGGCGTGTTGTGGTCTTTGCCAAACCACGAGGTTGCGTAGCCGTTCGCCTTTAGGATTGTGCCGATGGTGCCTTTCTCAATCGGGATGATTGAGTCGTAACCCGGGAATCCCGTCGATATTTCGCCGACCACCCCGAAGCCCACCGAGTGATGGTTGCGGCCCGTGATCAGTGCCGCCCGCGTCGGTGAGCAGAGCGAGGTAGAGTGGAAATTCGTATAGCGCAGCCCCTCCGACGCGATGCGATCCATGGCAGGGGTCGGTATGACGCCGCCGAAGGTGCTCGGTGCACCAAATCCCTGGTCATCTGTCATAATAAGCAAGATATTGGGAGCGCCCTTCGGTGGCACGACGCGCGGCGCCCACCAGGCCTTCGACTCCGAAGCCTTCTCTTTGATCACGCCGCCGAATTTCGATGGCGGCGGCGGAAGCTGTTTTCCGTCGATTGTTGTGGTTGCGCCGGGCGAACCGGGAGTGCCCGTGACTTGCTGAGCTAATGCTGAGATACAGCCGAGGGCTAGCAATGCCGCAACCGGAACAACGGCGCCGATAATTCTCATGTCGCACCTCTTACAGAGAGTCGTACTTGGTCTACCAGCAGGGCGGATAAGGGTAATAACCGCAGGCGGGACGAGCGTAGTAAGGCGCCGCATATGCGCCGTAGGCGGCCGTCGCACCCGGTGAGACCAACATTTGCTACCACATTTGTTTTTGGATCTTTGAGTCCGTCGATGTCTGTCAGTCCAACGTCGTCTAATGTCCTCCCCCGGGCATGATCTTGCCATCATAGATTTCGGGGTTCGGCGATCCTTCGACGTGCAGGATTCCTACCAAGCCGCGCTCGAGTCGTGAGAGGGCATGATCAACCAGAATGTAATTCCCCGGCACATCGATCTTGAATTCGGTGATGACGGCGCCACCTGGAGGCACCGTGACCGTCTGAATGCCCTTTAGCGGTTCGCTGAGCACGCCGCCCAAGTTGTAAACTTTGTCGAACATTTCCCCGATGACGTGGAACGCCGAGGTGAAATTCGGGCCGCCGACACCGAAGAAGATGCGGACTGTTTCGCCGACTTTCGCTTCCAGGGGATGCAGCTTCGACAAGGCCCCAACCGCGCCATTAAAGACGAAATATTCCGGCCGCTCGTTGAGTAGTTTCTCGACGTTGAACTCCTGGCTGCCGTGCTGTCCAAACGCCGCTTCGGTGTAGATCTCGCCCTGCATCACATAAAATTCGCGGTCAACCGGCGGCAACCCTTCTTCGGGCTCCACCAGGATAAGACCGTACATGCCGTTGGCGATGTGGTGCGCCACCATCGGCGTGGCACAGTGATAGACATAAAGCCCTGGGATCAGCGCTTTGAATTTAACGCTGGTTTCTTCGCCCGGATTGGTCTGCGTCGCTGCAGCCCCGCCTCCCGGCCCGGTAGCCGCATGGAAATCCACCGAGTGAACCATTGCGCTGTCGCTGGAATTCTTGAGCCGGACATCGACGGTGTCGCCGACACGCACGCGCAGGAATGGACCCGGCACCTTGCCGTCGAAAGTCCAGTAGCCGAACGTCGTGCCTTCGGCGAGGCGGCCTTCCAGTTCCACCGTTGTCAGATCCACGCGGATAGTCTGCGGTGCCCGCTTGGTGATCGGCGGCGGCAAATCGGTCGACAGTTTTGAAATGTCCGCCTCGACCAGAGTTTGGGGCGGGGCCTGGGGCGTAACGAGAAATTGCCCCTGCATACCGGCGAGTTGGTGGCCCGGCAGGCTGCAGAAGTATATGTAGTCGCCAGCTTTGCCGGCGCGGAACGCGATATTGGTGCTCGCACCCTTGCCGGTGATATGGGCCGACCTTGCGGTCGCCTCCTGATCAGCAAAAACGATGTCGTGTTCGGCGCCTTCGCCATTGATCAAGGTGATCTGCACGCCCTGCCCCTCTGCGGCAGACAAGACTGGATTAACCTGGCCGTCGATCGCACCGCCGACGCCAATAAAGACCATGCGGCCTTCGGCAATCCCGGTGCGCAACGTGTATCGTAGGCCGGGAACGTAGCTTGACGCGGGCTGATTGGCCGAAGCGGGCGGCGTGGCAGCCGCGGCCGCAGGCGCGCGGGCTGCAGCTGCTGCCGGCGCTGCGGGACCTGGAACGGACGTCGACGCCAGAAACGCGATCACCGCGTTGCGTTCGTTCTCGGTCTTAAGCCCAGGAAACGGCATCTTGTTGCCGGGGACCAACCTCTGGGGATCCGACAGGTACGCGTCAAGCGTAGCGACATCCCACGTGAGGCTGCTGCCTTTCATAGCCGGCGAATAATTGTAGTTTGGTACACCGCTAGCCTTTTTGCCAATCAGTCCGGCGAGGCTGGGGCCTAGCCCGTTCTTACCAGGTTCGAGCGAATGGCAAGCCTGGCATTTACGAAATACCAGCTTGCCTGTGGCAACGTCGCCGATGACAGGCGCAATCGCGGCCGTGGGAGCGGGCGTACCTTGGCCACTGGTCTGCGCAGACGGAGCGGCGGCCACGCGGTCATGCGACTGTACTTTGGCGGGCGCTTGAGCAGAATTCGGAGTGGCTTTTGCTGACGTTGGTGCGGGACGTATACTTTGTTCGGCGCTTGGAGCTGGGGCGTTCGCCGCTGTTGGCTGGCCGGCGGACTCGCCTCTACGATTTAACGATGGCGCATTCGCGATCGATTTCGATGATGAGGCATCATAGGAAGAAAAATACAGCAGGGGGACAATCACAAGAATGGCCACAATCAATATCGGCCATTCACGAATGAATGCCGGCAATTTTTGCCACATCACAGAATCCCTCAAGCCATCGGCCCAATCGATCACTTAGTTTTTTTGTTTGAACAGCGCATCGAGCGTAAACGCATTCGGACAGAACTCGCGGTAATGTTCGGAAGCAGTGCCCTTGGCCAGTTCATGTTCGCAACGACCTTTTTGGCTGCAGACAATGCACAGCCGCTGCAGATCGCGCATAACAGCAGGATTGGTGTTGACCAAGACGTGTGGATCGACACGTAATGCGATCAGCATTTTTTTCATCAGATCAGCAGCCTCAGGGCCTTTTGCGGCAAGCTTACGCAGTTCGCTTACAGGCACGCCCAAGTCCTTCGCGATCTGCATCACATCTTCAGGACTGCAGTGTCCGAATTCATCATGCAGGTTGCTTGACTGACGATACTTGTTGATCCAGCCGGCGACAGCGTCCAACACGAATTCGACCGTTTGATAGTGCGGCGAATGGACTTCCCCGTCAGGCATGGCGCCCTCCTTGGAGAAATTGGCAATGTGCTCTTCTCCCACGCGCTCTGGAAAACTGCATTGCGCTAGATCAAACATTCCGTCGTGTTTGAAGGACGTCCGTTAGAGGCCAAGACCGGACCCCAATCTTATCTGCTTAGGCGTTGCGCCGTGGCAGACAGCACTCTTTTGTTGGCTTTCATGATGCGGCGTTCCCCTTCGCATGTACTCATCTGGTTGGCTGCGAGGCAGTTCTTATAGTCCGCAATGGAGCGTTCGTAGTCGCGGCGTGCGTCGTGCTCCGACCTCTTTGTCGTGCATGCGGAGAGCACGCCTGCGCCTGCTACAATTGCCATCACTGCAAAACGAATTCTCACCGCTAATCCCACAGACCGTCCGCTTTATCCGAGAGCGGACAACACACATTTCATTTGATCGCCTCATCAACCGCCACCAACTGATTAGGCGGATAACCACTAACATGTCCGCTAAGCGCCAAAAGGGGACGCGAGGGCTGCAAACTAAGCGTCGGCAGTTCGACGAGTCTAGGACTCCACACCAATACGCGCCGCAGGGTGGCCTTCAAGGAAATGACGAAGGGCCATGAACAATTCCTGCGCGTGCCTGATGCGTCCTGCGCAAAGCGCTTGATGAATATCGTCGACGATCATTGCGCGGATCGCTTCGCCCCCATGAGGCTGTTTCAGGAGATAGTCAGCCAAGGCGCAGGCTGCGACTTGCGGAATATGCTCGTGCTCCCCTATCGCCGCCACTTCGTCTTCGCTCAGACCGCTAAAAGCGATGCAGTCTTCCAAGGAGATCATGACGCCCTCCCATCGCTCATTCCAACACACTATGTAGTGCGCCGCTATTCCACCACCAATCTCGCCAGAAACTCTTCAGCTAGCTCGGTGGCAGATGGTTCGTAAGTTATGCCCTCTTCTCGTGTCTCGCACTGATGTCCACACTTAGCCGGCAGCCGCCTTGTTTGCCTGATTCAGGTCAAATGGGCTGACGGACTCGCGCAACCTCGTCACTCGGTTCAATGACCACTCCTGAGGTCGGTTCAACCCACGCCAGATGATTTTTAACTTCTTTAACACCCGGCGTATTTTCGGCAGCGACGATCAGTGCCTCACGTTGGCGGTCGTCGACGATCGCGCCCCACAATTCCACCACACCATCGCGCACCACGACATTGATCATAGACGCCAATGCCCACTTTTCGTTTTTCAATTCTGACAATAGTTTTTGGCGGATAGCGGCATCGTCCTTTGCCGCCTTGTGCTCGGTGCGAGCCAGACTCACCATCGCGTGCATCAAATTGGAGCGCGTCACAATGCCGACAACCTTATTGTTGTGCAGGACAGGTACGCGTTTGATGCGACGTTTCTCCATCAGCTCCACAATTTTCTCGAGCGGTGTATCCTCGGTGACCGTGTGCACCTTGGTGGTCATTACTTCGGACACCTTGCTGCCGTGCGTATGCGTGTATTCGGCAGCCATCTTGCCAGGTCCCATCAGAAATTCGAGCCAGCGCGATGTTTTTCGGTCCGTATGTGTCTCCCGGCGACGCAAAAAATTACCTTCGGAGAGAATACCGACGAGCGCTCCACTTTTGTCGATGACCGGAAGACCACTGATATGGTGCTGGAGCATGTAGCGCGCCGCGTGAAGCACCGTCGCATCAGGGTCCGCCGAAATCACGCCCGGTGTCATGATGTCGCTGGCTTTCATGGCAAGTCCTCCATACCCGGGAAAAGCAATCCGATTCTATGAGGTCAACCGACTCAACGCTTTGCGATTGCACAGAATGATGTGACGCGAGCTCGGCAAAGCGATAGTCGCGGCATTTTCGAGTTGCATCAGCGAGCGCGACACGGTCTCGATCGTCAACCCGAGATAATCCGCAATATCCTGACGCGACATCGGCAGATTAATCTCATCGCTGTCGCCTGATCGTTTTGACATTTCCAGCAAGAACCCTGTGACACGCTGCCGCGCGGTCCTGACAAGCAGCATGACGTGATTCTGGGCTCGTTGCAGTTCGGTGACAGTCACGGCGCATAGCTGGCGAGCAACCGAGCTATCACGGGCAGCCAGCGCTGCAACTGACGCCCGACGCAGCACACACAGCTGGCAATCGACGATTGCCTCAGCCGACAACGTATGTTCGTCACCGACCTCGAACCCGAAAATATCGCCCGGCAGATAGAAAGCCTCGATCAGTCGACGACCGTCCTGGAGTATCTTGTAAGTGCGAACACTGCCTTTGAGCACCTTGTACAGGTACTCGACGGGCTCGTTCGCTCCGTAAATCTCTGCATTGCGCGCAAAGGGCATAACCGCGCCAATTATTTCGATCGGGCCTGCCGGCGAGTGCGCCGGTGGCACATCTCTTACAACGCAGCTTGCCGATTGCAGGGACGTTGGACGTTTGATCATTGCTTGGCTGAACATGGCCTTGGTCCTCGCTTAATCCGATTGACCATCCATAGCGGCCAGTTCGCGTGATCTAAATTCAGATAATGTCCCTAGGGGATTTACCGGAGACGAAATCGGCGGCGCCGTTGCGGTAAAGCAAATCTAGGATAGGTTGAGTCTCTATGGCCGAAGCCATTGAAAACAAAGACCGTTCATCGCTCTTTGAGTACGGCTGGGCATTGCGCTACGGGGTTGCGCCGATGATGGTCGCGCTCGGGCTCGCAATCCGCTCCCTGCTCGCGCCCGTCCTGACGAGCGAGACCGTCTATACCTATTTCGTGCCCTCGGTATTGGTCTCTGCCTGGTTGGGCGGACTCGGCCCCGGTCTCGTTGCAACCGTGCTCAGCGTTTTTGCAGCGACTTTCCTGCTTCCCGGCGCTCCTAATTTGACGACAACATCGATCGTCAACGGGATCGCTTTTATCCTTATCGGAGGGGTGGTTTCGTGGGGCGGCGAATTGTTGCACCAAAGCCGACGCCGCATGATGGCAATGACCCGCGATGCCTTGGCGCGCGAAGCTCATTTGCAGTCAATCCTGGATACGGTGCCCGAAGCAATGATCGTCATCGACGACCGCGGCATCATGCGATCGTTCAGCAGCGCCGCTGAGCGGTTGTTCGGATACGGCGCAAATGCAGCGATTGGACAGAACGTTAAGATCTTGATGCCGGCTCCCTACCAGGAAAACCACGACGGCTATTTGCAGCGTTACTTGCACACCGGTGAACGACACATCATCGGCATAGGACGCGTGGTCGTCGGCCGGCGCAAGGACGGCTCGACCTTCCCGATGGAGTTGGCAGTCGGCGAGATGAATTCTGGCAATCGCCGTTTTTTCACTGGGTTCATTCGTGATCTTACCGAACGCCAGAAAACAGAATCGCGTTTGCAGGAACTGCAGTCCGAGCTCGTCCATATTTCGAGATTGACGGCTATGGGCGAGATGGCCTCGACGCTAGCACACGAACTTAACCAGCCGCTGTCCGCCATCGCCAATTATCTGAAAGGCTCACGAAACCTGTTGGAGGGCCGCAGCGATGATAACTCGACGACAATACGGACCGCGCTGGATAGAGCCGCCGATCAAGCTGTGCGAGCGGGACAGATCATCCGCCGGCTCCGCGATTTTGTTTCCCGTGGCGAGACGGAACGGCACGCCGAGAGCGTCAGCAAGCTGGTCGAAGAAGCCAGCGCGCTGGCACTGGTTGGCGTCAAGGACCGCGGCATCAACGTACAATTTCAATTCGATCCCTCAATTGACCTAGTGCTGGTCGATCGCGTGCAGATCCAGCAGGTGCTTCTCAATCTGATCCGAAATTCCATGGATGCAATGGAAACTTCGCAGGTCCGCGATCTCAAGATCACCCTCGCAGCGACCGACAATGGTTTTATACGTATTAGTGTCATCGACAGCGGCTCAGGAATTGCTCCCGAGGTTGCTAAACAGCTGTTTCAACCATTCGTAACGACGAAACGTGATGGCATGGGTGTCGGTTTGTCGATATCGCGCACGATCGTCGAAGCACACGGTGGGCAAATCTGGGTAGAACAAAACCCTTCCGGCGGCACAATTTTTCACTTTACACTCCCAGCTATTGCCGAGGGGGATGTCGATCGTGCAACGTGACCAAATCGTCTATGTGATCGACGACGACGATGCCGCCCGGCAATCGCTTGAATTCCTGTTGACGACCGCCGGTATTGAGGTGCGGGGATTCGAGTCCGCCAAGGTATTCCTGGAAAAGCTCCCGGACATTGGACGCGGCTGCATCATCACCGACGTGCGCATGCCGGAGATCACGGGAATCGATCTCTTGCGTCGGGTGAAGGAAAGCGGCGCCGACATCCCAGTGATCGTCATTACCGGGCATGGCGACGTTTCACTTGCCGTGGAGGCCATGAAGCTGGGCGCGGTCGACTTTCTCGAAAAACCGTTCGACAATGACCTGCTGCTCTCATCGGTGCGTTCCGCTCTCAGCAAAGGCGCGGACGCAGCTAGATATAAAGCCAACGTCTCTGACATTCACAATAAGCTGTCGATGCTGTCGAACCGCGAGCGTCAAGTGCTCGAAGGGCTAGTAGCCGGTAAGGCTAATAAGGCCATCGCGTTTGACCTCCGGATCAGCCCGCGTACGGTCGAGATCTACCGCGCCAATGTCATGACCAAGATGGCAGCCAATAGTCTTTCCGACTTGGTTCGCCTGGCTATGACGGCTGGCATCTTAGCTAGTTCTGTCAAGAGCGAGCGCTAGAAATTATACATCGGGCTCGCTTGACCTCTGCTTTGGCCCCCAACACACCAGCAGGTTCAATGACACGAACTCGGTCCCCTGCAAGCAACCAGATCACTCGCGCTGACGAACTCCGCTTTTGGATGAAATGCTGACTCCCATTCCAACCAGAGCACGTCCGCTAAGTGCCAATGGTGGACATCGCCGCCGGGCACGAACGTCCCGGCTTTCAATTTACCAGTTGCGCCGCGCTGGATGTCCGCACTATGGGCTTAATCACAAATCGTTGGCGTGAACTTCGTCGTAAGCAAGACGTGCCCGGCGCGCGAAGTCTGTACAGTCGCCGCCCTTGTGCTTCGCGCGATACAGACACGCCGCCGCGAGTAAGAGCGCTTCGATAGCTTCACCGGCCCCGCCTTTGCAAACGCGCTCCGCTGACGTCATCAGCTTTTCGGCTTGTTTTCTGCGCAGCTTCAAACAATGTTTCGGCCTCCATGGAAAGCGTTTAAAAAGTAGCACAGTTTTCAGTTCTTCCCGTTACCCCCGGGGCTTAGGGCGTCGTACCGCTTCCCACCCAGCCGAATATTTTCATCGACGCCGTGTGTCGGAGGTACGCAAACATCCGGAATTGAAGTCCGGAATGCTTTGGGTCTTCGATATGACTGCATGAGGGATCGATCCCACTCCTAATGGAGGGACAGATGGACTTCTCAGACATATTCTCAACCGCTTTATTCATCGTGGTGGCACTCCTCGTCCTAGGTGTCGGCGTGTACGTTATGAGCCCGGAGAAAAAATCATAGTGACCCGAGGCCACCGTAGTTGCGGTTCTTGTGGTTGCTGATCGGCTTTGCCGCAGTCAGATAGCGTCGATCGGTGTCGACCGGACCGCGCTTGATCTCGGGTTTGTCGGTCATCGGCGTCGCCGGGGATAATGCCAGCTTTGGGTCATTAACGGACATTGCCGCATGTCCGAACGATGTCCGCTCCACCCCCGAAAGCGGACATTTGCAGTGCACAAGCCCATGTCCGCTTTGTGCCAATAGCGGACATGGCCGATCATTCGATCACTTCAGCGGCGGGCGCGAGCAGCGACTACGGCCGAGGGTGGGGCGTGCTAGCCGCCCGGCTGCGGCACGATGCGAATGTATGGCCGGGGTGCCTTGAAGCCTTGCGGCCAGATCGTCTTGGCTTCGTCGTCACTTACGGAGCCTGCGATAATCACGTCTTCGCCCTGTTTCCAGTTTGCGGGGGTGGCCACGCGGTGTTTGGCCATCATCTGAAGCGAGTCGATGACCCGCAGCACCTCGTCGAAATTGCGGCCAGTCGTCATCGGATACACCAGAATGAGCTTAATCTTTTTGTCAGGACCCACGATGAAGACATTGCGCACGGTTTGATTGTCGGCCGCAGTTCGCCCTTCGGATGAACCGAAGGTCGCCGCGGGGAGCATCTCATATGCTTTGGAAATTTTCAGATCCGTGTCGCCAATCATTGGATAGTTTGGCGCGAAGCCGACCACGTCCTTGATGTCGGCCGACCATTTTTTATGGTTGTCGACCGGGTCCACCGACAGGCCGATTATCTTTGTGTTTCGCTTGTCGAATTCAGGCTTTAGACGGGCCATTGCGCCGAGTTCGGTGGTGCAGACGGGAGTGAAATCCTTCGGATGCGAAAACAACACACCCCAGGAGTTACCTAGCCAATCGTGAAACCGGACTTTGCCTTCCGTAGTTTCGGCTTCGAAATCGGGTGCCATGTCGCCAATAGCCAACGTCATGATCAACCTGTGCGCACGGTAAGAAAGTATTTACGCGTACCTTCCCCAATGAAGGGCTTCTCCACCGTTCCTAAAAAGAGAAGCCCAAGCATTCAACGGCGGCATTGATGCAGATCAACTAATGATTGAGCGCGGCGTCTTGTCACGCACGGTAAAGCTTCAGTTAGTGGTGAGCAAAAATGCGGTCGAGCAGAGAAAAGCAACAACGACAATTTTCAAATGTGTGCTGCGATCGGGAGTGGCCATCAAGCAGTTCATGCGGCGTCTCCTTGCAACAAATCTATCATATTTATATTGACCATCGCCCGGTTGGCCACACCTAAGGAATGATTCGGAGTGCGGCATGCCACCACGGACGAAGCTGGCGAGTTCATCCGACTCTTTTGAGCGAAATTTATAAATCGAAGCCTTTAACGCTGCTCGTTTTTCCACGGCCGCCAATGTGTAGGCTCAAACAGAAAGCACCGATTCGCTTGCACATTGAGCCAGCCCAAGTCACCACGTTGACAGGGAAATACCAGCGCGTGGTATTCGCCCTTATCATAAATACTGAGCTCCAGCTCGACATTTGCCGGGGCTGTCG
>Ga0307498_10000051_pt1 | contig 12017 bp, 9 predicted proteins | sample 12_S_MG_FD_201369 | JGI IMG/M metagenome (GOLD analysis project Ga0307498, IMG submission 201369) | Soil microbial communities from Populus trichocarpa stands in riparian zone in the Pacific Northwest, United States - 12_S | ecosystem: Environmental > Terrestrial > Soil > Riparian zone > Trees...
GCAATACGGTCGCCGGCATCCCGTGCGTGCCGGCCAGGACCCCGGCCACGCGCGATGCGAACTTGCCGTTCGGGCTGTCATCAACGGCAATAAGCAAGCGCTCGAGATTTGGCACGAAGCCTCTTTCCTCAAGCTCCTCGCGCTCGAGCCGTTGCTTTTCCTCCTTACGCATCGGGATGCGGCCGAGGGCCCAGCGCAGCGTCGGCGGCATGGCGGTCGTCGTGATCACCGCCATGGCGACGATCATCGTGAAGAGGTCCTGATTGAGCGCGCCCATCGACAATCCGACGGTCGCAATAATGACCTCGGTCGAGCCGCGCGCATTCATTCCGCAGGCAAGAGCGAGACCCTCGCGTCGTGTCAGGCCTCCGAGTTCCGCGCCGATGAATGCACCGCCAAATTTTCCGATGCTCGCCACCAGCACAATGCCGATCGTGAACAGCGCGATTTTCGGATCGGCCAGGATCGTGAGATCGGCGGTCAATCCGGCAATGCCGAAAAAGACTGGCGCGAAGAAAGCAGTGATCAGTCCGCGCAACTGTTCGTCGATGTGGCGCGTCAGGATGGGGGATTCGCCAACCAGGATGCCGGCGACGAAAGCACCAAGCACGGTATGCACGCCGATCAGATGCGTAATGAGGGCCATGACGCCCATGATGCAGAGAATGGCAGTGACCACCGCGAATTCGCTGACGAGATGATCGTTGACCCAGCGGATCGCAAAAAACACAGCGCGACGGCCGATCGTCAGGCTTGCGATCATAAATGCGACGGTTCCGATGACACTCTGCGCGAGCGAAATCGGTTCGACCGAGCCGTGCAAGGCAAGACTGAAGATGATTGAAACGATGATCCAGCCGATGCTGTCGTCGATGATGGCCGATGCGAGGATCACCTGGCCGACGACGCGCCGCATAAAGTTCATCTCGCGCACAACCATGGCAACGATTTTCACCGATGCTATCGAGAGTGCTGTTCCGAGAAAGAGCGAGGTGATCAGGCGTTTGCTGGGGTCCGGCAGCATGCTGTCGGGCAAGGCCTCACCAAGCGCGATACCGCAGACAAAGGGGATGAGGATGCCCATCAGCGATGCAAACAGCGACGCACGTCCGGTCTGGCGCACCAACTTGAGATCGGTTTCCATCCCCGCGAGCAAAAGCAGCAGCAGGATACCGAACTGCGAGATGCCGTCGATCATCGCCTTCTGTTCGGGATTTTTCGGAAACAGCGCGTGCTGCGCATCGGGCAGCTGCAGGCCAAAAAGAGAAGGGCCAAGCAGGAGGCCGGCGATCAACTGGCCCATAACGGAAGGCTGGCGCAGCCGCGTCATGGCTTCGCCGAGTAATCGGCCCACCAGCATGAGCACGACGATCTGGGCAATGAAGATTGCGTCGGATGCGCCCTTGCCGCCGCCTTCCGCGGCCCAAGCCGGCCCCGCCGCCAGCAAGGGCACGATGGACAGCCACAGCCAATCGCGATGGATCCTCATGGCGCGGCAGTGCTCCTGGGGCGAGACACTTGCGACCGTCGCTCATGTGCCGGCTACAAGCGCCAGATAACTCAGGGGAATTCCAAAAGTTCCCGCCCGTTATGCAATTGCAAATTATTCGCAACTAGATATATTGGCATTGAAGCGATTTGGTTTTTTAGGGCGCTCACGATGCATGCACGCGTGGAGCCATCTGTGATCGCCGAACCGGCCGGTTGGCGGCGCCAACGTGGCCGGCCGCCGCTCGCCGAGGTCTTTGGCTCGATCGCCACCCGGCCGACCGGCTCGCTTGGCAAGAAGCTCGTGGCTTTTCTCGGCCCCGGCTATCTGGTCGCGGTCGGCTACATGGATCCCGGCAACTGGGCGACGTCGCTCGCCGGCGGTTCGAAGTTCGGTTACGCGCTGCTCACGGTCGCGCTGCTGTCCAACCTGATGGCGATCTTGCTGCAGGCGTTGTGTGCGCGGCTTGGCATAGCCTCGGGCCGCGATCTCGCGCAGGCCTGCCGCGATGCGTTTCCGCGCTACGTTTCATGGCCGCTCTGGGTGCTGGCCGAGATTGCAATTTGCGCGACGGATCTTGCCGAGGTGATCGGCACGGCCATCGGCCTCAATCTTCTTTTTCATATCCCTCTCGAGATTGGTGTCGTGCTGACAGCACTCGACGTTTTCCTCGTGCTGTGGATGCAAAATCTGGGTTTCCGCTACGTGGAGATTTTCGTGGTCACGCTGCTTGGCGTGATTGCCGCGTGCTTTGCGGTGCAGATCGCCATGGCGGACCCGGAATGGGGTGCGGTGATCCGCGGTTTTGCGCCGACAACAGAGATCGTTACCAATCCGGAGATGCTCTATCTCGCGCTCGGCATCCTCGGCGCCACCGTGATGCCGCACAATCTCTATCTGCATTCCGGCGTTGTGCAGACACGCCGCTTCGGCGACAGCGTCGAGGATCGGCGCGAGGCAATCAAGCTGGCAACGCTCGATTCAACGATCGCGCTGATGTTCGCACTTTTGATCAACGCTTCGATCCTTATTCTCGCCGCGTCCACGTTTCACAAGGCCGGCAAAAGCGACATCGCCGAACTCGAGCAGGCGCATGCGTTCATCGCGCCGCTGCTCGGTTCAGCAATCGCGCCCACATTGTTCGGCATAGCGCTGCTATGCTGCGGAATGAATTCGACGGTGACCGCCACGCTCGCGGGTCAGATCGTCATGGAAGGCTTCCTCGACATACGCCTTCCCGGTTGGGCCCGGCGACTGATCACGCGCGCCATCGCGATCGTGCCCGCGGCTATCGTCACCATCTGGTTCGGCGCGAAAGGCACCGCGCAGTTGCTGATCCTGTCGCAGGTTGTCTTGAGCCTGCAATTGCCGTTCGCCATCGTGCCACTGGTGATGTTCACCGCCGATCGCGGGAAGATGGGCGTACTGGTGGCGCCCCGCTGGGTGACGATGCTTGCCGTGATCACGGCCGTTGCCATCATTGCGCTGAATATCAAACTTCTCGTCGATGTCGCGCTGGGAAACGGCTGAGGTGGGCTACTTTTCTACCCGGCTCCAGCCGGCCGGCATCAGCCGCTCCTGCGGCAGAAAGCGGCCTTTGTAGTCCATCTTGCGCGAGCCGGCGACCCAATAGCCGAGATAGACGTAAGGCAGGCCCATGCGGTTTGCCCGTTCGATGTGATCGAGGATCATAAAGGTGCCGAGCGAACGATCGGCCTCATCCGGCTCGAAAAACGAATAGACCATCGATAGGCCGTCGCTGAGCACATCGGTAAGGGCCACAGCGACCATCTGTCCAACCCCGCGCCGGTTTATACCGGTATCGGGGCCGCGCCGCCGATATTCGACCAGGCGGGTGTCAACGTGGCTGTCCTCAATCATCATCGCGTAATCGAGCACGGTCATGTCGGCCATACCGCCATCGCGGTGACGAGCGTCGAGATAAGCGCGAAAAACCGAATATTGCTCGGACGTCGGCGCCGGGATGCGCATCTCCCCGACGATATCCGAATTGCGTTCGGCGATTCGTCGCATGTTGCGCGAGGGCGCGAAATCGGCCGCCACGACGCGCACCGAGACGCATGCTCGGCAGCCTTCGCAGGCCGGGCGATATGCGATCGACTGGCTGCGGCGGAAACCGCCATGCGTCAGCAGATCATTCAGCTCCCCAGCGCGGTCGCCTACGAGGTGCGTGAAGACCTTGCGCTCTTCCTGGCCCTCCAGATAAGGGCACGGTGACGGGGCGGTCAGATAGAACTGCGGTGTATCGCGAGAGTGCTGGGTCACCTATCAGTCCGTCATTTCATTTCATGTTTGCCACTAGCATCGCGCGCCGGGCGCTCTTCGTCAAAGGTTATCCGGTCCGGGCGGGCTGCATGGACGAACGCAGCACCGATGCACGGGCGTTGTTGTTGATGACCACAGTGCCGAGAAGAATGTCGTGCAGGAGGCGGCGACGCTCGTTGAAGAACGGAACCAGCAGGACAAACGGCGTGAAAAAAGAGACTGTGAACCAGAAGGCGATGGCTTGCACCGCGCCCAGCACGAAATAGGCTGGCGCGCCGTACCAGGTGCGCATTTCAAGATCCATGACGCGCATTCCGACGGTGGCCGAGGCCGGGCCGCCAAGGGTGAAGCCGAAATAAAGAATCGCCCAGATCACTGTAGCCGAGGGCAGCAGCCAGTAGAGTGCAAAACCGAGGCCGAGGGTCACGATTCCGAAGGCGAAAATGAACATGGCCGCGAGCACGACCGGCACGGAGAGAATGATGAAATCGATGATGAAAGCGACAACCCTGCGCGCCAGAACGCCATCGAACAGTTCCGGCTGAGTTGCCGGATCATACGCGTGAGGTTTGATATCGATCGACATGCGGCCCATTCTCGCTGCTGGCAACGCATTATAGCGCAGCCGGTTTCGCCGGAGATGGAGAAAGAATCGGGCGTGCGCAAGGGGTTGCCCGGGCGCTGGAACCTTCGCCGGCCTTGCGGCATGGTGCAGCGGTCAAGCCCAGGAGCGCCGCGTTGAGCGTCACACTTGCCGATATGGAGGCCGCCCGCCGGGTGATCGAAGGGGTGGTGCTACGCACGCCAATGCTGCCCGCCCCGAAGCTCTCCGCGCTCACCGGCGCCGAGGTGTACGTCAAATACGAGAATCTCCAGGTCACCAATTCGTTCAAGGATCGCGGCGCACTGGTAAAGCTTGCCTCGCTGAGCGAAGCCGACCGCAAACGCGGCGTCATTACAATGTCGGCCGGCAACCACGCCCAGGCAGTGGCCTATCACGCCGCGCGCCTGGGCATTCCGGCAACGATCGTGATGCCGGTAACAACCCCATTCGTGAAGACCGCGGCAACGCGCTCGCATGGTGCGGAGGTCGTTTTATACGGTGAATCGGTGTCGGAAGCGCAGGCGCGTTGCGAGGAGATTCAGGTGCAGCGCGGCCTCCTGCTCGTTCACCCTTACGACGACCGCCAGATCATCGCCGGGCAGGGCACGATCGCGCTCGAAATGCTCGAAGACAAGCCCGACCTCGATGTGCTGGTTTTTCCGATCGGCGGGGGCGGGCTGATCGCCGGCAACGCGGTCGCAGGGCGGGCGAAAAATCCGAAAGTCGAAATCGTCGGCGCGGAGGCCGCGCTCTACCCGTCGGTATGGAATGCACTACGCGGCGACAACCGGCCGCTCGGCGGGCCGACGCTCGCCGAAGGCATTGCGGTCAAGAATGTCGGCAAGGTGACGCTACCGATCATCCGCGATCTTGTCGCCGAAATCATTCTGGTCGGCGAAGCCGAGCTTGAGCGCGCGGTCAATGCCTACCTGACGCTGCAGAAGACGATGGCAGAGGGGGCTGGCGCCGCGGGTCTTGCCGCCATGTTGACGAAGCCGGAGCGGTTCAAGGGACGGAAGGTTGGTCTTGTCCTGTGCGGCGGCAATATCGATCCGCGCGTGCTCGCGTCCATCATGGTGCGAGAGCTTGAACGCGAGGATCGCATCGTGTCGTTCCGGCTCACCATTCCGGATCAGCCGGGCGTGCTCGGTAACATCGCGACGCGCATCGGCGGGCTCGGCGCCAATATTCTCGAGGTCGATCATCGTCGGCTGTTTCTCGATGTACCGGCGAAGGGGGCAAAGCTCGACGTGACGCTTGAGACGCGCGACGCCGCGCATGCCGAGGAGATCATGGCGGCGCTCGCAGCCGACGGCTACGCGCCGTTGCGGCTCGAGGCCGTCGCCGCGATGGAGTGAGACGATCAGGTCGCCGACTGCGCCTGCATGTCGGGTATCTGCAGCGCATCGTCAAACTATGTCTGAAAACGGCACAACGCATCGGCGAAGTCGCCGGCATGGTGCCAGCCGAGCTTGATCTGAAAGCCCGCGAGTGGCGGCTACCGGGAAGCAGAACCAAAAATGCCAACGCTCATGTTGTGCCACTGTCCGATCTGGCGCTTGAGATCATCAAGGAGGCCGCGGCTGACGCGGGGAAGGGTGCGCCGATATTTCCTTATGGCAATGGCTCCGTGTCCCCGGTCGCGATCGGAAACGCAATCCGGCGCTCTCGCCGCGTTTTGACGACAAGGTCTATTACCGGCCAGCGTATAGGCCTCAGAGGCACTTTTGCCCTTGGCTAATTCTTGGGCGAACAATTCGTGTCTTGGATTTGTGAGAATTCCCATTGGAACGGCTCAATCAATTTAGCTGACAATAAATATATCCCAATTTCCGTGAAATTGAATCAGGGCGCGGACGCTCCAAGCCGTCTTGGTTACACAATACCCGTCCAGCGTATGTCCGCTATTGGCACTTAGCGGACAGGCGCACAGTTGTCGCGACGCACAGCAGACGCTCCAGACGACCTATGCTATGTTTTTAACCGTGCCGGGCGCGTTGTTTGGTTTGCCCCTTTCGACGCGACCTCACGCGAAGCCCTAGCCGCAAGGCTGGGGCTTCTGCTGTTCTGGGTGGGTCAATCGACACGCGTCATGTCCGCTATTGGTACGTAGCGGACATCGGCTTGTGCGCCACACATATCTGCTTTTGACCCAAAGCGGACACCGAGTGAGTGGTGAGCTACGTCAACTGTAATCCGCATAGCCATGAAAAAAAGCAGGGATGTTGATAGCCGCGCTACGGGATCAGCAGCGATTCCAGCTGTTTCGGCGAGAGCCATGTTGATCTGGGTCAACGATTGTTGAGCCAGAAGCCACGACTATCTATGCTTCGAGGATTATCGTTATCACCTGGAACACCCTCACTGTCGCAGCCAATGACGCGCCTTCGGTCGTCACTCTCCTAGCTAGCGCTAGAATGGAAGGAGGAAGTTATGTCTGACACAACGAGGCAAGGCGGGACGAAACCCGCGGCCATGGCGATGCCCAAAGGGGGCTTCTCCAAGGATAAAATTGAGCAAGGCAGATACGGCCCGATCTTTCCCAAGACTCCGGCTTGCTACGGCTTCTCCATCATCGCGAAGATCATCCCCGGACGGGAGCCGGTTTTTTATGAGTACGCCAAGAACATCGAGAAGGCCGTCGCTGATCAACCTGACGTCCTCGCCGTGCTCAAGCTGCATTATCTCCGATGGAACCTTTTCGACATCAAGGGGGAAACCTATTTCCAATACATGGGCATTTTCGACACCGACTTCGACAAATACACCGAGGATGCGGTTGCCATCTTTGCGGCATCCGGTCTCAACACCGTTTTCGAAAATCTAGAGGGCTTTCCAAAAGATTGGAAAACGAACGCCCCGGCATTCATCAAGTTCGTCCGTGACCATCATCGACCTAGCTTCCTTGAATATGGCGAATATCCGTTCGTGAGTGCGGACGAGATCAAGAAGGCCCTGCAACTCAAGGCGGCCTTCTCAAACATGCTCGACCAGATGCAGTGATCCGCCGCAGGATGCGCTATGCTTGAAAATGAAGACATCCAGCACATCCTGCTGACTCGGACGCCCGCGCTCACGGGACGATACGAATTTCTTTCGTTTCGCAACGCCGCGGGCGGAAGGGCCTGGTTGTCGGCAATTCGTGAAAAGGCGCAGTCGGTCGCGGAAGTCATGGCTTCGGTCGAAAAAGACAAGCGCTGGGTGACGCTGGCCTTCAGCTGGAACGGCCTGCGCGCGCTTGGCGTCGATGAGGGTTCGTTGACCACGTTCCCCGAAGAGTTCAAGCAAGGCATGGTCGCCCGCGCCGAGATGCTCGGCGACTCCGGAGAGAATCATCCTGACAACTGGGTGGGAGGCCTCGCCAGGCCGGACCTTCACGCCATCGCCATCCTGTTCGCCCGCGATGCTGCCGAGCGTGGTCGCTGCCAGATAGAGCACGACAAACTCGTTGCGCAGTGCCAAGGCGTGGAGGTGCTTTCCGCGCTGGACCTAGAGGCGACGCCGCCGTTCGACTATGCACACGACCACTTCGGCTATCGCGACCGGCTCTCGCAGCCGGTCATCGAGGGCACTGGCGAAGTGCCGACGCCCGGCACCGGCGCACCGCTCAAGCCGGGCGAATTCATCCTCGGGTACCCGGACGAAGACGGGCCGCCCGCCAATCTGCCGCAACCAGAAATTCTTTCCCGCAACGGCAGCTATATGGCCTATCGCCGACTCCAGGAGCATGTGGGCAGGTTTCGCGATTTCCTGCGCGAGCACGGCAAGACACACGAAGAACGGGAGTTGATCGCAGCGAAGCTCATGGGACGCTGGCGCAGCGGCGCACCGCTCACACTGGCGCCTGAGAAAGACGATCCCGCATTAGGCGCCGATCTCCAACGGAACAACGACTTCAACTACAAGGAGATGGATCCGCACGGCTACGCGGTGCCGCTCGGCTCGCACATGCGCCGAATGAACCCCCGCGACACGGCGGCGAACATGAACCGCCGCCGCATGATCCGCCGCGGTGCCACCTACGGTTCGCATTTGCCGGAGGACGCGCCGGAGGACGGCGTGGAGCGCGGCATCGCAGCATTCGTGATCTGCGCGAGCCTCATTCGACAGTTCGAGTTCGCGCAAAATGTTTGGACGAACGACCGGAATTTTCACGAGCTTGGCAATGAACGCGACCCGATCATCGGCACTCAAGACGGCACGCTCGAATACAAAATCCCCAAACGCCCAATCCGCAAAAAAATCACCGGCTTGCCGGCCTTCACCACCGTGAGAGGCGGCGCCTACTTCTTTCTCCCAGGCATCAAGGCGCTTCGATACCTCGCCACATTGGATGATGTCCGTTGAAACGGAATGGGTCTCATTCATAGTCGGGATAGCCAGACATGATCGACATCATCGTTTTTGGCGCCGGACCCGCGGGTGTACTGGCAGCCCTCCGCGCTGCGGACCTGGGCGCGCGTACAATACTGGTAACTCGTGCTGAGTTTGGCGGTATGGCAGCCAACGACGGACCAGTTCCGGTGCGGACCCTAGCCCATGCAGCCCGCCTGATCCGCGAAGCTCGACAGCTAGGTCAATACGGCATCGGCGTAAGCGAGCCGGTGCTGGATTATCCCCGGCTGCTTGCGCGTGTGCGCGAGGTCGTCAGAGAAGCGCGTGCGCATTCTTCCTTGCGCCAGCAAATCGACTCCCTGGGAGTGACCGTACACGAGCACGCTGGCGTTGCACGCTTCGCCGACCAGCACACCATCGAAACCGAGGGCGGCCTACGGCTTCAGGCTGAAAAGATCATCATTTGCACTGGCGGCGTGAGCCGGCGGCTCCCAGTCCCCGGCTTCGAGTTGGCAAGTACCCATAGCGACGCCTGGCGTTTAACCTCCGTACCGCCGTCGATGCTGGTCGTTGGCGCTGGGGCAACGGGGGTGCAGGTCGCCTCGATTTTCAACGCGTATGGGTCACGAATCCAGCTCTTCCAGACAGGCTCACGAATCCTACCGAGCGAGGATGAAGATGTATCGGCAGTGGTTTCAACGGCTTTCCGAGAGTCGGGGATCGTGGTGCATGAGAACTTCGGCACGATCGATTCTTTCGAGAAGACCCCGACGGGGGTGCGAATGATCTTCTCCAAGAACGGAGACCGGGACAGCGCCGAGGCGACACTTGCGGTCGTGGCGGTGGGCTGGGTGGCCGATACTGCAGGGCTGAGCCTCGCTGCGGCGGGCGTCGAGACCGATCTTCGGGGGTTCGTGAAGGTTGATGGGTATCTGCGGACCTCCACGCCCCACATCTTCGCCGCTGGAGATATTACCGGTCGCCAGATGCTGGTGCCGCAGGCGATACAGGACGGCTTCGTGGCGGCTACGAACGCCGTGCAAGGCCCGAGGATGACGATTGGAGATCCGGTGAGTCCTATCGGCAGCTTCACGGACCCGGAATATGCCCAGGTCGGCCTCACCGAAGCGAAGGCCCGTGAAACACACGATGTCGTGACCGCAGTTATACGTTTCGACTCAACCACGCGCACAATCATTGACGGGCGCAAGGTGGGTTTTTGCAAGCTGATCGCCGACCGCACGACTTGCAGGATGTTGGGCTGCCACGTTGTTGGCGAGCGGGCAGTGGAGATCACCCAAGTGGCGGCGATAGCCATCGCTGCGAAAATGCGGGTGGATGACTTGGCGCACATTCCGCTCTCGTTTCCTACCTACGCAGGAATACTGGCTCGCGTGGCGGCCAGCGCGGCACGCGAACTCAATCTGAAAGTGAGTTGGCAAGCACATCAGGTAGAAAGCACTCGTCATCAATTCTGAGAACTAGGGAACAGCCATGAGCACACTAACGCCGGCGCGCACCTACAACCAAAACCACATTCCCCGCAAATACACGTCGGGCAAACGCCGCCTGAGCATCTACTGGACGTGGAGTTACCCGTGGGAATCCCAGCGCGACCCTGCGGCGATGGAAAACCGCTTCTCAACGATGACCGAAGTCCGCAACGTCCTGTGGCCGAATTACGAGACGCCGGAGTGGAGCGCAGCACAATTTCTACAAGGGATTGCGGGTACGCTGGAGCTTTTCCACCGTTCCACACTCAGCTTCCAGCAGATTACCGGCGAGGCCACCGGTCATCCGGTCGCCGTTTTCCAGCGCATTGACCAGGCGGGTTTCAAGCTACCAATTGACGAAAGGGTTCTCGCAGATACCGACACGCTCATGGTGTTTGGACTCGACCACCTCCTTTCCGAGCAGGAAGCGGCGGCGGAGGAAGTCGCGGCCATCCGCGAGTGGCTCAAGCGCGAAGGCACCTGCCTGCTGCTCGCGCCGCACCACGATGTCGGTTTCGCCGACGACCTCAAGCAGCGCCAGATGGAATATCTCCACCACGGCGACGCACTCGTGCCGCGCCAGCAACGCTTCGGGCAATACACCCGTTCGCTAATGAAGGCTCTCGACGTCCCTGTACATAACCGGTGGGGTCTCCGGCCAGCGCTCGCCAAAGGCACGAACGAGATCGCGCCGCTTACGGCCTTTCGGGACATTGACAAGCTCGGTCTGCTCAAAAACGTCCCTACACTCAATTTCCATCCACACCTGCCCCACTATGAGCTGACCACCAAGGACACCAAGTCGGTACATTTGCTGGCGCGCCAGCCCATTGATTCCGACCGTCCGCATCCCTTCACCGCAGCCGGCAACACCGAGTTCAATTGCCTGCTTTGGATGTCGCCAAATCAGCAGCGCGCCGGCGACATCGTGCTCGTGGATTCGACGAATTTCACCACCCTGTTCGGTGGCACAGACAGTCTGGCGAACTTCTGGCGCAATCTCGCACTGATGAAATAAGCGCCGCACCGCGTACACGTCCATATGGGAGGGACAGCCATGCTGATGGACCTATTGAACAAAGCAGTCCCTGTGGCCATGCTTGGCTTTGTGGTTTCAAGCATGCTGGCAATGGGTTTGGGGCTCACCATCCGGCAGATCATTGAACCGCTGCGCAATGCCCGTCTGGTCTTGCTTGCGCTGTTGGCCAATTTCGTCTTGATGCCCCTTGGCGCGCTCGCCCTGGCGAAGCTGCTCTGGCTCGATAACCCCTTCGCAGTTGGACTGTTGGTGCTCGGGTGCGCCGCCGGCGCGCCTTTCTTGCCGAAGCTCGCCGAACTTGCCAAGGGCAACCTCGCATTTTCCGTTGGCACGATGGTGCTTCTGATGGTCGTCACGGTCGGTTACCTGCCGCTCGTCATGCCCTTACTGCTCCCGGGAGTTACTGTTGACCCGTGGAATATTGCTCGCTCCCTCCTCCTGCTGATGCTGCTCCCGCTCGCCGCCGGGCTTGCCCTTAAGGCGCGTTACGAAGATTTGGCCCGTCGGGTGAAGCCCGTGTTCGACTGGATTTCCAACGTCAGCCTCATCCTGCTGGTATTGTTGATTACCGCAGCGAACATCGACAAGGTTCTACAAGTCTTCGGCACACGAGGAATCCTTGCGGGACTTCTATTTATCGCATGGGGCTTTGGGATTGGTTGGTTGCTGGGCGGACCTGAAGGCGACACGAGACGGGTCCTGGCGCTTGGTACTGGCCAGCGCAACATTGCCGCCGCACTCGTGGTCGCAAGCCAAAGTTTCAGCGACCCA
>Ga0307498_10000052_pt1 | contig 11968 bp, 6 predicted proteins | sample 12_S_MG_FD_201369 | JGI IMG/M metagenome (GOLD analysis project Ga0307498, IMG submission 201369) | Soil microbial communities from Populus trichocarpa stands in riparian zone in the Pacific Northwest, United States - 12_S | ecosystem: Environmental > Terrestrial > Soil > Riparian zone > Trees...
CTCTTGTCCGGATTGCGATCAAGCATATCGCACACCGCGAGCGCGAAGATCATGCCGTCGTCGTAACCGCGACCAAACGGCTTGTTGAAAAAGAAGTGTCCCGACTTCTCGAAACCGGCAATCGCACCGAGCTCATTGACCCGCCGTTTGATGTAGGAATGACCGGTCTTCCAGTAGTCGACCTTGACGCCGTTGGCCTTCAGCACCGGATCGGTGAGGAACAGGCCGGTGGATTTCACATCCACCACGAATGTCGTGTTCCGGTGCATGGTCGACATATCCCGCGCCAACATGACGCCAACCTTGTCGGCAAAAATTTCCTCGCCCTCGTTGTCCACCACGCCGCAGCGATCGCCATCGCCGTCGAAGCCGAGCGCAACATCGGCCCGATTGACCAGAACCGCGTCGCGCATCGCGTGCAGCATCTTCATGTCTTCGGTGTTGGGGTTGTAACGCGGGAAAGTGTGGTCGAGATTGCAGTCGAGCGGCACGACCTCGCATCCGATCGCCTGCAATATCCGTGGTGCGAACGCGCCGGCGGTGCCATTGCCGCACGCAGCGACAACCTTGAGCTTGCGCTTCAGCTTCGGTCGTTTGGTCAGATCGGCGATATAGCGCTCGGGAAAATCTTGCACGAACCCGTAGCTGCCGCCGGCCCCGAAATCGAACTTCGCCGCCATGACGATTTCCTTGAGCCGCTTCATCTCGACCGGCCCGAACGTCAGCGGTCGGTTGGCTCCCATCTTCACGCCGGTCCAGCCGTTGTCGTTGTGCGATGCCGTCACCATCGCGACGCAAGGCACGTTGAACTCAAACTGGGCGAAATAGGCCATCGGCGTAATGACCAGGCCTATGTCGTGGACCTTACAGCCCGCCGCCATCAGACCGGAAATGAGCGCCATTTTCACCGACGACGAATAGCTTCGGAAATCGTGCCCGGTCACGATTTCAGGTTTCACGTTGAGCTCATGAATGAGCGTACCGAGACCGATACCGAGGGCCTGGACGCCCATCAGATTGATTTCTTTTTCCAGAAGCCAGCGCGCGTCGTATTCCCGGAAGCCGGTCGGCTTCACCAGCGGCGAGGATTCATAGGCATATGTATTCGGCGTGAGCGCAGGTTTTGGCGTCGGAAACATCAGATCCTCGGGTTAAGGGCGCAAATCCCATACCCTAACGGAAGAGGCGCGGAAAGCGCTCCGCATCGATTTCGAGGGGCAACGAACTACTGTTCGAGCAACAAGCGGCCGTTGGCGTATTCGTAGCGCCTGAGCCGCGACAGGAATGAGACACCGAGCAGGTTTTTGGACAAAACCTCGTCGGGCAAGACCATGGCCGGCACGTCGTAGACTGTGATCCCGCCGACTTCGATGCGATCAATCTTGGCGGGCGCGGCCTTTATCCTGCCGTTGGCGGTGACTGCAGTAGCCGTGTAGTCGCGGGGACTCATACGAATGCCCGCCAACGCGGCGGACGACTCGCGCAGGACAACCAGGGACGCGCCAGTGTCGACCACGAAATCGACAAATCGCCCTTCGACCCTCGCCTCGACCTGGAAATGGCCCTGACGATCGCTTTGCAGCATCAGGGTGCGGCCCGAAGTGCTCGGTTCAAGTAACTCAATTGCGGGTTCGACGACCGCGGCCTGAGGCTCGGTATGCGTTTCGACCGCGCGGTCGGCCGGGCCGCATAGCTTCCGGCGACGACCAAGACGACGGCGAAGAAAACGAGTTGACGCATGACAAAGCCCAATGATCGGCGGCCACCGTGCCATGTCAGAATCAAAGCGGGCTTAACGTATGCGAAATCCCGCGCGCGCTTTTGCGCATGGTGAGCGCTCGGTAACTCGATTGACGACAATTGTAACTATTGGCCGGGCCGCTTGGCGCGACGCGTTGCCAGTGCTGTCAATGGATCTTCGGGCCACGGATGCTTCGGATACCGGCCGCGCAGATCTGTTCTTACATCTCTATAGCTCCCGCGCCAGAATCCTGGCAAATCGCGCGTCATCTGCACCGGCCGATGCGCTGGCGACAGCAATTCAATGAGCAGGGGCACGCGCCCTCCTATGATCGTTGGATGCACCGCAAGGCCGAACAATTCCTGCACGCGTATCGAAAGTTTCGGCCCTGCTTCCGCTTCGTAGTCAATCGGCACCTGCGAGCCGGACGGAGCAGAAAAATGTGTCGGCGCCTCGGCGTCGAGCCGCTTGCGCAGATTCCACGGCAGCAAGGCTGCGAGTACCGCGGCAAGATCATCGGCGCCGATTTGCGACAGTGAAGACTTTCCCGTGAGGAATGGTGCCAACCATTCGGCTGCCGTGCCTGACAGCGCTCCATCCGACAGGTCGGGCCATTCTTCGCCCTCGGCGCGCCGAAGGAACATCACGCGATTGCGCAATTGAAGCTGCGCCTTACTCCACGGCAGCCTGTGCAGCCCCAAGGCGGCAATTCCCTCGGCCAACAACCTGGCGCTTTCGGAATCCGGCGCGACCGGCCGGGTCTGCTCGGTCAAAATCAATGCACCGAGCCGGCGGACACGTCGCGCGCGCAGCGAAGCGGACGTTGCATCGAAGGTCACAAACTCGCGATCTTCGATCCGGTCGAAGAAACGTTGTTCAATCTCCTCTAGCGTAATCGGCGCCGCCAACACGATACGTCCTGCGGCCGCGGCACCCGCAAGCTCCGCGACGACAAGATATGGTTCGCGCGCGAGCGACGATGCGGGGTCGATAATGCCGCCGCGGCCATTGGCAAGCAAAAATGCACCACCGCCGCCCCCACGACTCCTGGCGACGCGATCGGGATAAGCCAGCGCGAGGAACCCGCCGGGAGAATCTCCGTTATCCTTCTTCCTGTTGCCGGCCGTTGCCGCCCAACGTCTCACCATCGCGCGCGCATCTTCGGCACGTCTTGATCGATCGCGCTGGAAGTTTTCAAGCCGGTGGCCGAGGTCGACGTCGTTGCCGCCGAGCCCCCGTTCGGTGAGAACGGCGGCGATTGCAGCGGCCGTTTCGCCCGCGCCTTGCGCCGCTGCGTCCACAACCATGCGCGCCAGTCGCGGCGGCAGTGGTAATGCTCGCAGCTTGCGGCCTTCCTCTGTGATGCGACCCTTCTCGTCGATGGCACCAATTTCACTGAGCAAGGTTTTGGCTTCGTTCAAAGCGGCCTGCGGCGGCACATCGAGAAATGCGAGCTGGCCGGTGTCGGCCGTGCCCCATTGGGCGAGATCGAGTGCGAAGGACGACAGGTCCGCAGACAATATTTCCGGCCGCGTATAAGGCTCGAGCGATCCCGTCTGCGGCTCGTCCCACAACCTGTAAGAGACGCCCGGCTCGGTGCGGCCTGCGCGGCCACGGCGCTGGTCGGCGGCCGCGCGCGAGACGCGCACGGTCTCCAATCGCGTCAGGCCGACATCCGGCTCGTAGCGCGGCACCCGCGCCAATCCGCTGTCGATGACGACGCGAACACCTTCGATGGTAATCGAGGTTTCGGCAATCGAGGTTGCTAAAACGACTTTGCGCCGCCCCGTCGGCGAGGGTGAAATCGCGCGATCCTGTTCGCGAGCATCGAGGGCGCCGAAGAGTTCGACAATGTCGACATTCGGTTCGCGCAAGCGCTCCTTCAGCAACTCACCGGTACGGCGGATCTCACCGGCGCCCGGCAGAAACACCAGCAGCGAGCCGGTTTCGGCACGCAGAGCGCGTTCCACCGCATCCACCACCTGACGCTCAATCGACCCACGGGGATCGCGGCCCAGATAACGGGTTTCAACCGGAAACGCGCGGCCCTCGCATTCGACCGCCGGCGCATTGCCGAGCAGCGCCGCAACCCGCGCACCGTCGAGCGTCGCCGACATCACCAATAGCTTGAGATCCGGTCGCAGACCCAGCTGTGCATCGCGGGCCAGCGCCAGCCCGAGATCGGCATCCAGCGACCGTTCGTGGAATTCGTCGAACAGCACCGCGGCGACGCCATCGAGAGAGGGGTCTTCGAGAACAAGGCGCGTGAATACGCCCTCGGTCACGATCTCGATACGCGTGCGCTTTGTGACTTTCGAATCGAAGCGCACACGCAGGCCCACGGTATCGCCGACCTGTTCGCGCAAGGTGGACGCCATGCGCGCGGCGGCGGTCCGCGCCGCCAGCCGGCGCGGCTCCAGCACGAGAATTTTTTTATCCTTCGCCCACGGCTCGTCGAGCAGCACAAGCGGCACGCGTGTCGTCTTGCCGGCGCCGGGCGAGGCGACCAGCACAGCCGCATCATTGCCGGCGAGCGCCGCGGTAAGTTGCGGCAGCGCAGCATCGATCGACAGGGATGTATCGAAAGTTCGCATGATTCTCGTCGTCATCCGGATAGGCGGATGAACCGGTGGCCACGAAACTAACAGCGATGGAGATGATTAGCGGGTCCCCCGCTCGCGCGGGGACAACAACTTCTATCAAAGGGGACGCTGGCAGACGTCATTTCCGCGGCCGTCCGATGCTTTCATAAACAAAGCCGTGATGGGTGATATCATCCGGCCGGTAAACGTTGCGCAAGTCGACCAGAACGTGCTGCACCATCACGCCCTTCAACCGATCGAAATCTAGGGCACGGAATTGCTCCCATTCCGTGACGATCACCAGCGCTGAGGCACCCTCCGCACAGGAATAAGAGTCGTTGCAGAAGGTGATGTTGCCGATAAGGCTCTTGGCCTGCTCCATGCCGACCGGATCGTAGACGCGAACCTTCGCGCCCATGTCCTGCAGCGCTGTGATGAGCGGAATCGACGGCGCCTCGCGCATGTCGTCGGTATTCGGCTTGAACGTGAGACCGAGGATCGCGACGGTTTTTCCGCGCAACTCGCCGCCAAGCGCGGCCGATACTTTTCGTGCCATCGCGCGCTTGCGCGCATCGTTCACGGCGGCAACAGCCTCGACGATGCGCAGCGGCGAGGCGTGATCCTGCGCAGTCTTAATGAGCGCGACCGTATCCTTGGGAAAGCAGGAGCCGCCGTAGCCGGGGCCGGCGTGCAGGAACTTCGATCCGATCCGATTGTCCAGCCCGATCCCGCGCGCAACCTCCTGCACATCGGCGCCGACTTTTTCGGCGAGATCGGCAATCTCGTTGATGAAGGTGATCTTGGTGGCGAGGAACGCGTTGGCCGCATATTTGATCAGCTCGGCAGTGCGTCGTTCGCTAAAAAGAATGGGGGAACGGTTCAGATAAAGCGGTCGATACAGTTCGGTCATGACCTCCCGCGCGCGCGCGTCGGTCGTACCGATGACGATCCGGTCGGGATGCTTGAAGTCCTGAATGGCGGCGCCTTCGCGCAGGAACTCCGGATTGGACACAACCGCGAAGTCGGCATCGCGCCGCGTCTCGCGAACAATGCGCTCGACCTCGTCGCCGGTGCCGACCGGCACGGTCGATTTGGTGATCACGACGGTGAAACCATCGAGCGCCCGCGCGATCTCGCGCGCAGCGTCATGAACGAAGCTGAGATCCGCGAACCCGTCGCCCCGGCGCGAGGGCGTACCAACCGCGATGAAAACCGCGTTGGCCGCGGCCACCGCGTCGGTGAGCTCAGTGGTGAATTTGAGACGGCCCGCGCGCGTGTTGTTGGCGACCAGGTCATTGAGGCCGGGCTCGTAAATCGGCATCTCGCCACGGCCGAGAGCCGCGATCTTCGCCTTGTCCTTGTCGACGCAAACGACCTCATGGCCGAAATCGGCAAAACAAGCGCCGGAAACAAGGCCGACATAGCCGGTGCCGATCATGGCAACGCGCATGTGAAATCCATCGTGAAGGTGACAAACCGCCTCCGGTCAATGCCGGACCGCGCCTGCATACCAGAAGCCACCCCCCAGTGGCGAGAGGCGCCTGCTGATGCGCATTTTCTGTGGCCGAATATTCTGGCCGATTGATTAACGCTGCTTCCGGGCCCACATTCCGCCCATGCCAGCGTCCGCAAAGTCCACCCCCAAAACAAAAACAGCCGCGCCAGCCCCTACCCCGACAACGGCCGCGTCCCGACCGGTCAAAAAGGGCGATCACGTGTTCCTGGTGGACGGTTCCGGCTACATCTTCCGCGCCTATCACGCGATCAGGTTCGAGCCGCGCACCGCCGATGGCACGCATGTCAATGCGGTCTACGGCTTCTGCAACATGCTCTGGAAGCTGCTCAAGGAGATGAAGCCGGATGAACGACCGACGCATCTCGCGGTGATCTTTGACAAATCAGAGAAGACCTTCCGTACGGAGATGTACAAGGAATACAAGGCGCACCGCCCGCCGCCGCCCGACGATCTTATTCCACAGTTTCCGCTTATCCGCGACGCGGTGCGCGCCTTCGAGATTCCGTGCCTGGAGCAAGCCGGCTACGAGGCGGACGATCTGATCGCAACTTATGCGCGGATCGCTTGCGAGGCGGGCGCGACCGCCACCATCGTATCGTCCGACAAGGACCTCATGCAGCTCGTGAACGAGTGCGTGGTCATGTACGACACGATGAAGGACGTGCGCATCCGCGTTCCCGAGGTCATCGAAAAATTTGGCGTCCCCCCGGCGAAAGTCATCGAGGTGCAGGCGCTAATCGGCGATTCAACCGACAACGTGCCCGGTGTGCCGGGCATCGGCGTGAAGACCGCTGCCCAACTGATCGGCGAATACGGCGACCTCGAAACGCTGCTCAAGCGCGTAAACGAGATCAAGCAGGACAAGCGCCGCCAGGCGCTCGTCGACAATGCCGAGGCCGCGCGTATTTCGAAAAAACTCGTCACCCTCGACGATCGGGTGCCTCTCGATGTGTCGGTCGAAAACCTCGGGGTCCGAGAACCTGACTACAAAGCGCTGATCACGTTTCTCAAGGCGATGGGTTTCAAGACGTTGATGCAACGCGTCGCCGAGAAGGCGGGCGTCGATGCAAGCCAGGTCGAAACTGGGGCAGCCGCATCATCGACACCGATGCCATCCGTCCAGACCGGTCGCACCAGTGGACAGGGACAGCTTCCCCTTGTTGCCCCCGCCCACACCAGGAGAAAGCCCGAACCGGGCCCGGGCTCCGCACAGCTGACACCAATCTCGCTTTCCGAACGGCGACTGGAAGCCCTGCGCGCAAGCAAGATCGATCCCGGGAAGTACGAAACGATCGAAACGCTTGACCGTCTGAAACATTGGATCGCACGCGCTCACGAGACAGGCGTCCTGGCAATCAAGACTGAAACGAGCAGCCTCGATCCGATGCAGACGGGGCTTTGTGGCATGGCGCTGGCCGTCTCGCCGAACGAGGCAGCCTATCTGCCGCTTGGCCATCGCGAGGCCAGCGAAGGAGAAGCGTCAGGTCTGTTCGCCGCCAAGCTCTGCAATGGACAGATCGCCGAGCGTGACGCCCATGCGACGCTAAAGTCCGTTTTCGAAGACCAGAGCATCGTCAAAGTCGGTCACGATGTGAAACGAGACTGGCTGGTCCTGGCCGGCCGAGGCACCCGCCTCGGAACCATCGACGATACGATGCTCATGTCATATGTGCTCGACGCGGGCAAAGGCTCACATGACATCGACAGCGTCGTAACGCGATATCTCGGCCGCAGCCCTTCCCGCTTTATCGATGCAAAAAACAAGGAAAAGGCGCTGTTCACGCCCGAGGCGACACCGATCGCCCGCGCCGCAAGCAATGCGGCGGAAGATGCGGACATCATCCTTCGTCTCTGGCAGGCAATGCGAACGCGCATGGTCGCCGAGAAGGTGACCGGCGTTTACGAAACGCTGGAACGGCCAATGCCGCGCGTGCTTGCTTGCATGGAAGAGCGCGGAATCTCCGTCGACCCAAGCGTTCTGTCGCAACTCTCCAATGACTTCGGCAAGAAGCAGGCGGCGCTCGAGCGCGACATCAATAAGATTGCCGGAACGCAGGTGAACCCAGGCAGCCCGAAACAACTGGGCGACATCCTGTTTGGTCAGATGGGATTGCCGGGCGGCACCAAAACGAAAACCGGACAATGGTCGACCGGCGCCCGCGCGCTGGAAGAACTGGCCGAGCAAGGCCACAAGCTTCCGCAGGTTATTCTCGACTGGCGGCAGGTTTCGAAGCTGCGTTCAACCTATACCGAAGCCCTGCCGAACTACGTCAATCCGAAGACGCACCGCGTCCACACGAGTTACGCGCTCGCGGCGACATCGACCGGCCGGCTCTCATCCTCCGAGCCCAACCTGCAGAACATCCCGATCCGCACCGAGGACGGCCGCAAGATCCGTCGCGCCTTTGTGGCAGCGCCGGGAATGAAGCTCGTCTCTGCCGACTACTCGCAGATCGAACTGCGACTGCTTTCGGAAGTCGCCAATGTGCCGACCTTACGGAAAGCGTTTCAGGACGGCGTCGACATCCACTCCATGACCGCGTCGGAAATGTTCGGCGTTCCGGTCAAGGACATGCCGGCTGAAGTGCGCCGGCGCGCGAAAGCAATCAACTTCGGCATCATCTACGGCATTTCGGCTTTCGGACTAGCCGCGCAACTCGGCATCGAGGGCAAGGAAGCCGGCGCCTACATCAAGAAGTATTTCGAGCGTTTCCCGGGCATCCGCGACTACATGGACGAGACGCGCGAATTCTGCCGGGAGCACGGCTACGTGCTCACGCTGTTCGGCCGCAAATGCCACTACCCCGACATCAAGGCCAGCAATCCGTCGATCCGCTCTTTCAATGAGCGGGCCGCGATCAATGCGCGACTGCAGGGCTCAGCCGCCGACATCATTCGCCGCGCGATGATCCGCATCGAGCCCGAGCTTCAAAAAGACAAGCTCAATGCGCGTATGCTTCTGCAGGTGCACGACGAGTTGATCTTCGAGGTCCCGGAAAAAGAAGTCGAGCGCACACTGCCAATCATCAAGAGTGTGATGCAGAGCGCGCCCGATCCTGCCGTGGCGTTGCACGTCCCGCTTCAGGTCGACGCCCGCGCCGCCGACAACTGGGATGAGGCGCACTAGGCCTGGAAAGCGGCCAACGGTGCCTACTTGCGCTTCTTGCGCGCCTTGACCTTGCTGCCGGAGCGCCGTGCGGCCGGTTTCGCCCTCGCCGCTTTCGTACCCTTCGCTGGCAGCACCGCGATCGCCTCGATCTCGAACAACGCGCCCGGTCGCGCCAATTGAGAGATCGCGACCGTCGTGCTTGCGGGCGGGGCCGCCATGTTGAAGTGGTGGTCGCGCACTTCGCGGAAGATCGAGATGTGCGACATGTCGACGAGATAGTTGTTGATCTTGACCACGTCCTTGAGGGTCGCGCCGGCATCGGCCAGCGCGAGCTTCAGGTTCTCGATTGCTTTATCCGCCTGAGCACGAAATTCGCCCGGCGACCCCACCAGTGTATTTTCCAGGTCGAGCCCGAGCTGGCCGGCGATGAATATCAGCCTGTTTGGCCCGGTGGCCTCGACGACGTAGCTGTAGCCCGGCGGCTTTGCGAGCGTCTTCGGATTGGAAAAGCGAACGTTGGCAGCCATCGAAAACCTCCTGTCGTTTAATTGATTGACCTAGTCTTCCTTCGCGCAACCTTTTTCGCGTTTTCTCCAGAAGTCCAAAATTTCTGCCAGCCATTTTATCGCCGGGGATGCTGCCCGACGCTTCCTGAAATGACAACGGCCGGTTATCGCAATGCCGCTTGACCCGCGACCCGCATTGGGCAGATTTACCCGGAAAGCCCCTCGAACAAGTGAGTCGGTGGACGATGCGAAAAGCGATATTGACAGCGGCAATTTCCGTCCTCGGCCCCATCCTGATAGGGCACGCGTTCGCCGCCACCCCCTGCCGTACCAGCGGCAGTTACGAGCGCTGGCTCGAGGATTTTAAGAAAGAGGCCGCTACGCAGGGCATTTCCCCGCGGGTCATCAACGCGGCCGCTCCCAGCATGGTGTTCGATCAGGCGATCATCCGCCGCGACCACGGCCAGGCGGTCTTCAACCAGACATTCTTGCAATTCTCCGACCGCATGGTCGGCGGTGGTCGTATTCCGTCCGGGCTCGCCAAGATAAAACAGCACGCGTCTCTGTTTGCGCGCATCGAGGAGAAGTATGGCGTGCCGGCGCCAGTTCTGACCGCGTTCTGGGGACTCGAAAGCGACTTCGGCGCGAATTTCGGCAAGTACAATATTCTGAGTGCGATCGCGTCGCTTGCCTATGATTGCCGGCGTCCGGAGTTCTTCCGCCAGCAACTGTTCGATGCGTTGCGTATCATCGAGCGCGGCGACCAGGGTGTTGAGGACATGATCGGCGACTGGGCCGGCGAATTCGGCGGCATGCAATTCACCGCTACCGATTATCTCAAGAACGCGGTCGACTTCGACGGCGACGGGCGCCGCGACCTGATCAAAAGTGTTCCGGACACGCTCGCCTCGGCCGCGAACTTCCTGGTCAGTCTCGGCTGGCAGCGCGGCCAGCCTTGGCTGAAAGAGGTGCGCGTACCCGCCAACCTGCCGTGGCAGGAGGCCGACGTCAGCATTCAGCACCCGCAATCCCAGTGGGTCGCGTGGGGCGTGAAGGCTGCGCAAGGCGAATTGCCGGGCGGCAACTTGCCCGCCTCGCTGATCCTTCCCATGGGCCGGCAAGGGCCGGCGTTCCTCGCCTATCCGAATTTCAAGGCTTTCCTCGGCTGGAATTCGGCGATGGTCTATTCGACGACGGTCGCTTATTTCGCAACCCGATTAGCCGGTGCACCGACCGTGGATCATTCGGGCGCCAGCGTCGCGCCCCTCTCGGCGCAGCAGGTCATGGAATTACAGCGCCTGCTCATCAAGCAGGGCTATGAAGGCGTTGGCGAGCCTGACGGGAAAGTCGGTAACGGCACGCGCAACGCAACCAAGAAGGCGCAGCTGAAAGTTGGCTTGCCCGCCGATTCGTATCCCACCGCCGAGTTGATCGAGCGCCTGCGCAACGGCGGCGCGAACCGGTAATTTCTCGCGAGCGAAAAATTACAAAACGTTCATCTTCCATCACATCCGCACGATTGAACCGCCGGATTCGCGAACTCTCCGCCGTTTAACCAGTTAAAGGACCGAACTCGCGTCCTGAGTTGGTGGAGGATTAAAAATGACACAACAAAAAAGCACGCTGCTGCTGGCAGCGGCGCTTGTTGCTGGTATGGCAGCGACGGCTGACGCCCAGCAACCTCATCCTGGTGGCGGACGACCAGCGGCACCTGCCGCGCGGCCGGCCGCTCCACACTTCGCACCCGCACCCCGCATGGCCGCGCCGCAGATGTCGGCGCCGCGAATGTCTGCACCACACATGTCTGCACCACACATGTCTGCACCACGCATGGCCGCGCCGCAAATGGCGCCACGTATGGCGCAACCGCGTATGCAGCCGCGCGTGGCGACGCCTCACATAAACGCGCAACGGATGGCAACGCCACACATTCAGCGTTCGCCGACGGTCAACCGGACCGTCCAGCAACAGCAGTACCGACAGGAACGACTCCAGCAACGCGCATTACGTCAGCAGCAGCCGTCGGCGCAGGCACGTTCCAACGCGCAGGCGCTGACGAAACAGCAAACGCAGGGACAGCTGCAGACGAATTCACGTGAAGCGCTGCGCACGACACGTGACCAGCAACGCGCCGAGCGTGCCTTGCGTCAATCCGAAGCACGCGAATTACGCCGGCTTCCTCCTTCGCAACGCGCGGCGCGGCGCGAGCAGATCCAGCAGACGCGTGAACAGCGTGCGCTTGCCCGGCAACAGCAGACGCAGCCGAACGCAGCACAGGCGCAATCGAACGTGCGCAACTGGCGTGAAAATCGACGCAACGGAATGGCGCGCGTGACACTGGACGCCGCACGCCAGGGCCGTTTCGCGGCGCGCTTCGCCCGGCAGGCGGGCGGCATCAATGCAAGCGATCGCTGGTCGCACGTTGCCGCACGTAACGCATGGCGAAACCATCACCGCGCCCGCTTCGTCGCCTGGTTCGGACCGGTCTTCTGGCCGTACGCCTATTCAGACATC
>Ga0307498_10000053_pt1 | contig 11962 bp, 12 predicted proteins | sample 12_S_MG_FD_201369 | JGI IMG/M metagenome (GOLD analysis project Ga0307498, IMG submission 201369) | Soil microbial communities from Populus trichocarpa stands in riparian zone in the Pacific Northwest, United States - 12_S | ecosystem: Environmental > Terrestrial > Soil > Riparian zone > Trees...
GGCTGATATGGCTGAACCCGCTCCTTCGTTTTCATGGCTTCGAAGCGCGCGCTAAGGGTGTGCAAGCCATTCTGCGGCACGTGGACGAATTGCGGCCGATCCATAATCTGGAGTCCATGGCCGGTCTGGTGCACGCCCTGTCGGGCGCGCCTGCAAAAGGTTATGATCTGAAACTGATGCTCAGGCGCGTTGCCTGACGGAGGAACTGCGATGCTTGCACGCGATGAAGATATCCTCAAAGCCGCCGAAGAATGGCGCAAGTCCGGTCGCGACGTCGCGCTCGCGACGGTGGTCGAGACATGGGGCTCGGCCCCGCGGCCGGTTGGCTCCAATCTGGTGATCGACAACGATGGCAACTTCCTCGGATCGGTATCCGGCGGCTGCGTTGAAGGTGCGGTGGTTACCGAGGCGATGGATGTGATCGAGAGCGGCAACCCGAAGATGCTGGAATTCGGCGTGGCCGATGAAACCGCATGGAAAGTCGGCCTGTCGTGTGGTGGGACCATCCGTGTTTACGTTGAGAAGGTGAGTTGAGTGAAGCTGGAGATCTTGCACGCACTCAATGCCGAACGCGCCGCGCGCCGCGCAGCGGTGCTTGTCACCGATGTGGCGAATGGCTCGCAACGGTTGGTGAAATTAGCCGAGGCGCCTAAAGATCCTTTGAAGGACACACTGGAAAAACGCCTGCGTATGGCCAAGAGTGGTATGGAAGAGACCCCACAAGGCCGGGTCTTCCTGACCGTCTATGTGCCGTCGCCCCGGCTTGTCATCACAGGCGCGGTTCACATCAGCCAGACGCTGGCGCCGATTGGACAACTGCTTGGCTACGACGTGACAATCGTCGATCCGCGCACTGCCTTTGCCTCAATCGAAAGATTTCCGGATGTGAAAGTCATCGCAGAGTGGCCGGATGAGGCATTGCCCCCGCTCGGCATCGATCACTACACGGCGTTCGTTGCCCTTACGCACGATCCGAAGATTGATGATCCGGCACTCAAGCATGCTTTGGCGCGTGACTGTTTTTATATTGGCGCTCTCGGCTCGAAGAAGACTCACGCCAAGCGTGTCGAGAGGTTAAAGCAGGAAGGCTTGAGCGATTCCGATATTGCCCGGATCCATGCGCCGATAGGCCTCGATATCAGCGCCGTGTCGCCTGCAGAGATTGCCGTTGCCATCATGGGCGAAATTACCGCGCGGCTGCGGCAGAGTGACCAGAAAAAGTTGGTAGCTGCATGAAATTCGGACCAGTTTCGCCTGATGAAGCGCTTGGCTCGACCGCCGTGCACTCGATCCGTAAGGGCGATCTCGTTCTCAAGAAAGGTACGGTGATCGGCGCTGCTGAGGTCGCAGCGCTCAAAGCCGCCGAAGTCCCTGAGGTTGTCGTGTCGCGGCTAGAGCCCGGCGATGTGACGGAAGATCAAGCGGCCGCAGAGATTGCCAGGGCGGTCGGTGGCAAGGGCATACGCTTTGATCGCGCTTTCACTGGCCGCTGCAATCTGTTCGCCGACGTTGCAGGCGTCCTTGTCGTCGACAAGGACGCGGTCGACCGTCTCAATCGTGTCGACGAAGCCGTAACGCTTGCGACGCTGCCAGAATTCAAACCGGTTGTCGAAGGCGAGATGATTGCTACGGTAAAGATCATACCGTTCGCTGTCGCCTCCGGTCCACGCGATGCGGCGCTTCAGGAGGCGTCGAGGGCAAAACCGGTCATTCGGATAGCGCCGTATAAGATACGCAAGATCGGCGTTGTATCGACACTACTGCCGGGTCTTGCGCCGAAGGTCGTTGAGAAGACCCTCAAAGTCATGGCCGACCGGATAGCGGATACCGGTGCGTCGATTTTTGCCGAGCGTCGCGTGCCGCATGATCAGACATCGCTCGCCAAAGCGATCGATGAACTGCTCTCTGCCGGTGCTCAACTGGTGGTTATTTTCGGCGCTTCCGCAATTGCCGACCGGCGTGACGTTATTCCCGCGGCGCTTGAATCGGTTGGCGGCGAGATCGAACATTTCGGCATGCCGGTCGATCCTGGCAATCTGATGCTGGTTGGCAAGGCGCGTGACGTTGCGGTTGTGGGTGCGCCGGGCTGCGCAAGAAGTCCCAAAGAGAACGGTTTTGACTGGGTGCTGATGCGTCTTCTTGCGGGCCTTCCTGTCGGGCGTGAGGACATCACCGGCATGGGCGTTGGCGGTCTGTTGATGGAAATCGTCACGCGCCCGCAACCGCGCGCGAAGCCCGTCGAGGAGGATGGTAAGCGTGTGGCGGCTGTTGTATTGGCGGCGGGCCGCTCGACTCGTATGGGTGCGATCAACAAACTGGTCGAGCAGATTGGCGGGAAGCCGCTCGTTCGCATCGCGGCCGAACAAGCGTTGGCATCGCAGGCTGGACCGGTAATCGTCGTCACTGGCCATCAGCGGGAGAAGGTCGAGGCCGCACTCAAGGATCTCAATGTGCGCTTCGTGCACAATCCCGATTATGCCGAAGGCCTCGGTACGTCGTTGCGCGTCGGTATCGGAGCGGTGTCGGAAAGCGCCGACGGGGCGATCGTTTGTCTTGGCGACATGCCACAGGTTGATACAACACTGATTGACACGCTGCTCAATGCATTCGATCCGGAGAGCGGCGCGTACATCGTCGTCCCCACTATTGACGGACGCCGCGGTAATCCTGTGGTATGGGCGCGGCGCTTCTTCCCAGACCTTATGTCGATCGGCGGCGATTTCGGTGCGCGTTATCTGATCGGCAATTACGCCGAGGCGGTCGTCGAAGTACCGGTTGCCGGTGACGCAGCGCTTACTGACGTCGACACGCCCGAGTCGCTTTCTGCCGTCAAGGCTGAAATCGAACGCGCCTGAGATTCGAATCATTGATCGCGCCACCCGACTCACCCCTATCTTGGAAAGATGCTTGGATAGGGAAGGGCGATGGCCAACATCTACGCGCCAGTGATGCGTGTGCTTGTGGTTCTAGCCTTGGTGTTGGCGACTGCGACGCTGATGTTCGTTGCCGTGAATACAGCGCGCGCGGCCAATAGCTCGCCATCCGAGATAATACGTAACTAAGCTGACATTCCACATAATTTTTGGCTCTTGCAGACGGTCTCTTGTTGCACTAAATTATGACTGACCAGTCAGTCATAATGGTGCAGGCATGCTGCGTCCACCAAGGTCCCGTAAGTCAGCGACCCGGCGAACAAGTCGACGCAAGCGCGCAGCTGAAGCGGCGCGCGCGGCCGGCATTCCGGGGAGCGCCTCGCGCAAGACGCGGAGCGCCGAACGGCGCGACGCGATCTTGTCCGCTGCGCTTGATGAATTCTCGACCCGCGGATTTGAAGCGGCACGCCTCGACGACGTGGCGCGGCGGGCAGGCATCGCCAAAGGAACGATCTATCTCTACTTCCGGGACAAAGAGAGCCTGTTTCAGGAGTTGATCCGGACCATGCTCACCCCGCTTGTCGGCACGATCGAGGCCTTGGGCGAGGCCGATATGCCTGTCGCCTTACTCGCTGACCGCATTGTCGATCTGTTTGTGCGCGAAATCTACGAGACTCGACGTAAGGACGTTATCCGCCTCATGATCACGGAGGGTCGGCGCTTTCCGAAACTTGCGGAATTCTATTATCGCGAAGTCTTGTCGAGGGTCATCGGGGCAGTGCGCTCTTTGCTGCGACGCGCTACCACGCGCGGCGAGATTCCTGAGGGGCTTGCTGATTTTCCGCAAATTGTCGCCGCTCCAGGATTGGTCGCGATCGTCTGGAGTGGGTTGTTCGAACGATTTGAGCCGCTCGACGTTCGCAAAATGATGAAGACGCACATCGAGTTGCTGTTCGCGCCGAGGAGAGCAACATGACTATGAAGCTCACTGGCCTGGGGGCTGTTATACTGGCCGCACTTGTGCTCGGCGGTTGCGGAAAAAACAACGACCGCGTGTTGCAGGGTTGGGTTGAAGCCGAACTGATCTTCGTTTCTCCCGACGAACAAGGGCGTGTCGAGACATTGAAGGTGCGCGAAGGCGATCGCGTTAAAAAGGGCGACGTACTTTTCACCGTAGACGACGATTTGCAAAAGGCTGACGTCGTAGTGAGAAATACAGCCGTCATTAACGCACAGCAGGGCTTCGACCGAGCGAAGGAGCTGTTGAAGTCTTCAGCAGGAACGCAAAAAACCTATGACGATGCCGAGGCCGCTTTGCGTCAGGCGAAGGCCAATCTGGACTGGTCACAAACGCGGCTCATGCGTCGCAACGCCTACAGTCCCGGTGATGGTACGGTCGAGCAGGTCTACTACCGTCCGGGCGAAACCGTGCCCGCAGGTAGGCCGGTTGTCGCGATACTGCCGCCAGGGAATCTCAAGCTTCGTTTTTTCGCGCCGCAGGCGATACTCCCCACCATCAAATACGGGGATATCGTCGACGTGAGTTGCGACGGGTGCGAAAAAGGTCTGACAGCAAAAGTAAGCTTTATCGCGCGGAGCGCCGAATACACGCCACCAGTTATCTATAGTCAGGAGGAACGCGCCAAGCTGGTCTTTTTGATCGAAGCCCGGCCCGAGCAGCCAGACAAATTCCGGGTCGGCCAGCCCGTCACAGTCACATTGCGACAAGAGTCGTCCTGATGAATGCGAACGAAATCGTTATCGATGTCCACGGCCTGACTAAAAAGTTTGACGGTCGTACAGTCGTGCGCAACCTGTCCATGCAGGTCAAGCGCGGCACGATCTACGGCTTTCTCGGACCCAATGGATCCGGCAAGACGACCACGATCCGCATGCTGTGCGGTCTTCTCACGCCGGATGAGGGTACCGGAACGTGCCTGGGCTACGACATCCGCACGGAAACCGACAAGATTAAGCGACAAGTCGGTTATATGACGCAGCACTTTAGCCTGTATCAAGACCTGTCGGTGCGTGAAAATCTGGAGTTCATCGGACGAGTCTATGGCATCGATCATCCGGTCGCTGCCGCCCGCGCCGCGATCGAGCGGCTTGGTCTTAAGGGGCGGGAAGCGCAGATAGCCGGCGAACTTTCCGGCGGGTGGAAACAACGGCTGGCGCTTGGCGCTTGCACGCTGCCGAGCCCTCAGCTGCTGCTGCTGGACGAACCAACCGCGGGTGTCGATCCAAAGGCAAGGCGCGAGTTCTGGAACGAGATCCATTCGCTTGCTGCCGACGGACTGACCGTATTGGTGTCGACGCACTACATGGACGAGGCAGAACGTTGTCACGAGATTGCGTATATCGCTTTCGGGGAACTGCTTGCCCGCGGCACCGTCGATGAAGTGATCAGCTCATCGCATTTGACGACCTACGTGGTGAGCAGCCCACGCGGCGAAGGGCTCGCGGACCTCACAACCGAACTCAGCGGCAAGCCGGGCATTGATATGGTTGCGCCGTTTGGCACCAGCCTGCACGTCTCCGGCCGCGATGAGGCCGCCCTAGAAGCCGCCATCGCGCCATACCGCAAACAAAAGAACTTCAATTGGGAACGGTCCGAACCATCGCTCGAGGATGTGTTCATCGATCTGATGGGCAGAGCGCGGGACAATTTTCAATGACGCATATGCTTCCACCAGCGCAGTCTGCAAGGCGCCTTCCAGGTGAGGGGTTCTGGCGCAAGACCTGGGCCATGCTGGTGAAGGAGTTCATCCAGCTCAGGCGTGATCGCGTTTCCTTCGCCATGATTATCATGATCCCGCTCGTGCAGCTGATGTTGTTTGGGTATGCAATCAACACCACCCCGCGCAATCTGCCGACCGCCGTCCTGATGCAGGAAAGCAGCGACCTGTCGCGCTCCATCCTCGCTGCACTCGAAAATACGAAATATTTCAGAGTTACCCATTTGCCGCACAGTGAAGCGGAGGTTGATCAGTTGCTCGCCTCAGGCTCTGTGCTGTTTGCGATCGAGATACCGGCCAACTTCGAACGGTCGGTGCGTCGCGGCGACAAACCGGCGATGCTGGTGATCGCTGACGCAACCGATCCCGTCGCTTCGGGTACCGCACTCGGTGCTCTCGGAGAGGTTCTTCAGACGGCGCTCTCGCATGATCGCGATGTCCCGAATAGTCCCAACATGCCGTTCGAGATCCGCCCGCACGCCCGCTACAACCCTGCAGCGATCACTCAGCTAAATATCGTGCCGGGACTGGTAGGCACCATCCTGACCATGACGATGCTGATTTTCACGGCACTCTCGGTCACCCGCGAGATCGAGCGTGGCACGATGGAAAATTTGTTGTCGATGCCGATCACGCCGTTCGAGATCATGCTTGGCAAGATCATTCCCTACGTGTTGGTCGGTGTCGTGCAGGCCACGATGATCATATCGATCGGCGTTGTCCTGTTCGGCGTTCCGATCTTTGGCAGCCTGATCATGCTTGCTCTGCTGAGCACACTGTTTATCGCCACCAATCTTTCGATCGGCTACACGTTTTCGACCATCGCACAAAACCAGCTGCAGGCAATGCAGATGGCGCTGATGTTCTTTCTGCCGAACATCCTGCTGTCGGGTTTCATGTTTCCGTTCGCCGGAATGCCGGTCTGGGCGCAATGGATCGGCGAAGCTTTGCCACTCACGCATTTTTTGCGCATCGTGCGATCGATCATGCTGAAGGGCTCGAACTTGTCCGACCTGCGCTACGACGCGATTGCGATGTTTGTCTTGATGGCAGTGGCGATGACGATCGCTGTCACGAGATTCCGCCGCACGCTCGACTAGAGGCGCTTCAACATATTGAGTCGCAGGTAGGGGCTCGCTCGGCCTTGGGAGTCCTGAGCCCAGCCGGCCGCAGCCGACCATTCGGTATCCTCGGTTCTCATGCTGGTAATGTGCGCGCCCAAGCGCAGATGCCGGTATCCGTCCGAGCCGAAATATTCAATGACCGGTCCGACGTAAATGCCTCCCAGCATTTCTTCGAAGACCCGCCAGCCATAGGCAATGCGCGCCGAGTTAGTGGTTGCGATCGACGATAGTGCGGCGTCAGCAGCGACCATGGAATAGGGTGACGGCTCGTACCACAGGTCAAACGCCAATCGCAGGCCGAATGAAGCGCCGCGCAATCGGTTGGAAGGATCATCCGGCTGAAGATGATGTTTTTGAAATTCGGGTCCAAAGAAAAATTTGAATTCCACATCGCCGCGCTTGATCCGCCAGCCGGCGAGAGTCCTTCGGCGCCGATGACGCGTTCGCCCCCGAGGTTTTTCGCGTCGTACCGATAGAGCCCGCTTGCAAACAGAATTTTCAGAAGTAGCCCACCTTGGTCAAGGCCCGACGGCGCAAACAGAAATCCACCGTGGGCGAAAGCTCCGTTGAGCAAGAGGTCGCGACCGGAGAACAGCATGGCATGCGGGTCGTCATCCTCGCCCGCCCATGCGGAAACAAATGATGCGCAAACAAGGCAAACCGACAGGGCCACGCCGGCAATCACCGTCGCGCAAGCGCGCCTCCGCAGACTCATCTATGACCCAGACTTTAAATTACGCCACAAATTGCATAATTATGTTTGCACAACCTTTGCGTGATGGCGTCCGCCATGCGGGGGAGGCTTGCGGCGGGCGACTAGGACAAGGACTATTAATGGGTATATGGAGTGAATCGCCCTTGGACTTGCGTTTACTGACGGGAAGTCGATGAGCACGTCTACGAACCATACCGACGACGACCGGGCCCGGCAGAGGTCGATCGCCTTTCTGAATTGGGCGCACGCACTCGATCATTTCGTGCTGCTGATCTACCCCACGGTCGTAATCGGCCTGCAGGTCGTTTATGGGCGCTCCTACAGCGAGCTGATCGCGCTCTCGAGCGCAGCCTTCGTGGCCTTCGGCGTGTTCTCGCTGCCTGCCGGCTGGCTCGCCGACCGCTGGAGCCGGCGCAACATGATGGCGGCGTTCTATATCGGCTGCGGTCTCTCGCTCGCGGGGGCGGGTTTTGCGCCCGACCTCACAGCGCTCGCCGTAGCGATGTTCGCGCTGGGGATTTTCGCGTCGATTTATCATCCGGTTGGCATGGCGATGCTGATCGAGGCGTCAAATGCACGGGGCCGCACGCTCGCATTCAACGGCGTTTGCGGAAATCTCGGCGTCTCGCTTGCCGCCGGCATCAGCGCGGTGCTTGCCACCTGGTTCGGATGGCGCGCGGCTTTCTTTGCCCCGGCTGCAGTCCTAGTCGCCACCGGAATTTTCTACCTCTGGGTGACGCCGGATGATCGTCGTCATGCCAAGTCACGCCAATCAAAGCCGGCCGTTCCATTGACGCCGCGGCTCGCAGTCATGCTGTTCGGGCTGTTCATCGTTATCGCATTGAGCGCGGGCCTCACGTTCAATGTGCTGACTATCGCGTTACCGAAAATCGTCGATGAACGCCTGTCCGGAGATCTGCCTCTGGTTCTTGTCGGTGGCATTGCGACCGCCGTTCTGGTTTGCGGCGCGCTCGCGCAACTGACCGTTGGCCGCGTGGTCGAATGGGTTCCCCCGCACGTGATATTTGCCGCCGTGACCGGCATCGGCTTTCTCGGCAATCTGTGGGCGGCCTACAGCACCGGCGTCGCGCTGCTGATCGCACTGGCAATCGCGGTCGCTGCGATCTATGGGCAGGTGACGGTCAACGACATGATCATGGCCCGCTACACCGCCGACGCCTGGCGTGGGCGTGTCTACGCCGTGCGCTACTTTCTGCTGTTCATCAGCGCCGGTGCTGCGATCGGCATGATCTCGATCCTGCATGAGAGCGGTGGCTTTGCGCTCGTTCTCGGCGTCAATGCCGTCATCGCGCTGTTGCTCTTCACCACGACGCTGGCTCTCGTTGCCATGATCATCAGTGTCGAAGGCCGGCAGCGCACCCCGCAACCCGCCGAATAACTCAGAACAGCGGCGGGATCAGATCTTCGACATTGACCCGCATGCGTTTCTTCACATTCGCAACGATGCGGCTGCGATGACAGGTCTTCGGATCGCGGCAATAGCACAAAAGCGCTAGCCGCTTGCCCGATTTGATCAACGCAACCAGCTCGCCCAGTTCTTCCTGTGCTTCGGCTTTCTTGATGTGCTTGTCGTAGGTGCGCCACAGCGCATCGGTGTCGCCGCTGCGTGCCGCGGCCCGGCCTTCGGCCGGGGTCCCCAGCTTCTGCAGATGCACGTAGCCTATTCCGGCATCGTCCAACGATGCTGAGAGCTGGCGCTTGGAGAAGCCCGGGCGGCGCGATGCAGCGACCGCGCGCGTGTCGATCAACAGTTCGATTCTCGCGCGCCTGAGTTCGTCGAGCACGGCGGCCGATTTGGCCTGCTCATATCCTATCGTGAATAACGGATGGCTTTTCGCCCTTTTCTTTGCGGCTTTCATTTCAATCTTTCGATCAGCGCCATGGCCGCCGCCGGGGCGCGAATCTTCGCCTCATGGATGAAATACAAGAAGACATCGCGCGGCTCTTTCTTTGCCGACGTCTTGTCGATGCGCGGTAGATCCTTTGGCTCGCCACCTTGCGCCCAGGTTTTTGCACGTGCGGCCCAGGCGTCGAGTGCCTTCGGCGGATAACCGGCTTTCAGTTTTTCGTCGCCTTTCTGCAACCGCGCGTAGACGAAATCGCCGGCGATATCGGCAATGGCCGGATACTTGTCATGCTCGGCGAACACGACCGGAATCGAGAATTTGCGCAGCAGCGCTAGGAAGGCCGGCGTTTTGAAACTGTCGTGGCGCACCTCGACCACGTGGCGCAAGGTGTGTCCGTCGAAAGTCTTGGGCAGCAATTCAAGAAAGCCGCCGAAATCGGCTTCGTCGAATTTTTTGAACGGCGTGAATTGCCAGAGGAGGGGGCCGAGGCGGGGGCCCAGCTCGGTGACGCCGGAATTGAGAAACCGCTTGATGGAATCGCCGGCTTCGCTGAGGACGCGGCGGTTGACGGCGTAGCGCGGACCCTTCAACGAGAAAATGAACTTGTCCGGCACTTCCGAAGCCCATTTGCGATACGTGGCGGGGCTCTGGGTGCGGTAGAACGTGCCGTTGATCTCGATCGCGGTCAGGTGCTCGGCGGCATAGGCAAGTTCGCGGGCGTGCGGCAGGCCTTTGGGGTAGAAGGCGCCACGCCAGGGCTCGTAGGTCCAGCCGCCAATTCCAGCGTAAATATTACCCTGCCGCTTCGTCATTCCGCTGTCATGTCAGTAGGATATTGTGTCTCGCAAATGGCGATGCGTATTGTTTGTCGCCATGACGGTTACTGCGACGGGGCGACGCCGGATGAACGCGCGCCTTTTCGTGTGTGGTCGTTTCATTTTTGGCTTGGCTAATCACCTCGGTAGCAGCATGCGTGCGGCTATCCGGTCATAAGAAGATACGAAGAGCAAGAGGCCCGGGGATTTCCCGGGCCTCTGCATTTTTGCGTGATTAGCGTCGCTTAGAAGTCCATGCCGCCGCCCGGGGGCATGGCGGGCATCGCTTCTTTCTTCTTCGGCAGTTCAGCGACCATGGCTTCCGTGGTGATCAAGAGGCCGGCAACGGATGCCGCGTTCTGGATCGCTGCACGCACGACCTTCGTCGGGTCGATGATGCCCTTGGTCATGAGGTTGCCGTACTCGCCGTTCTGCGCATCGAAGCCGTAGGAGTATTGATCCTTCTCCAGCAGCTTGCCGACTACGACAGAACCGTCAGCGCCCGCATTGATGGCGATCTGGCGAGCCGGAGTCTGGATCGCCTTGCGGACGATTTCGACACCGTGCTTCTGGTCTTCGTTTTCGACCTTGATGCGCTTGAGCCCTTCGACCGCACGCAGCAGAGCGACACCGCCGCCCGGCAGGATGCCTTCCTCAACCGCGGCGCGGGTCGCATGCATCGCGTCATCGACGCGATCCTTACGTTCCTTCACCTCGATCTCGGTCGCACCACCGACGCGGATGACCGCAACGCCGCCGGCGAGCTTCGCCAGCCGCTCCTGCAGCTTCTCTCGGTCGTAGTCCGAGGTCGTCTCCTCGATCTGCGCCTTGATTTGCGCCACGCGCGCCTCGATGTCGGCCTTCTTCCCGGCGCCGTTGACGATCGTGGTGTTCTCCTTGTCGATCATCACCTTCTTGGCGCGGCCGAGCATGGAGATCGTGACGTTCTCGAGCTTGATGCCGAGATCTTCACTGATCGCCTGTCCGCCGGTCAGGATGGCGATATCCTGCAGCATCGCCTTACGACGATCGCCGAAGCCCGGCGCCTTCACAGCCGCGACCTTGAGGCCGCCGCGCAGCTTGTTGACGACGAGCGTGGCAAGCGCCTCGCCTTCGACGTCTTCAGCCACGATCAAAAGCGGCTTTCCGGTTTGCACCACCGACTCGAGCAATGGCAGCAATTCCTGCAAGCCCGACAGCTTCTTTTCGTAGATGAGGATGTAGGGGTCTTCCAACTCCGTCCGCATCTTGTCGGCATTGGTGATGAAGTAGGGGGAGATGTAGCCGCGATCGAACTGCATGCCCTCGACAACGTCGAGTTCGGTCTCGAGAGACTTCGCCTCTTCGACCGTGATCACGCCCTCGTTGCCGACTTTCTGCATAGCCTTGGCGAGGAAGTCACCGATCTCGCGGTCGCCGTTGGCAGAAATAGTGCCGACCTGGGCGATCTCTTCGTTCGATGTGACTTTCTTTGAGTTGGCCTTCAGGTGCTCGACGATAGCCTCGACCGCGAGGTCGACGCCGCGCTTGAGGTCCATCGGGTTCATGCCGGCAGCAACCGCCTTGGTGCCTTCCTTGACGATCGCAGCGGCGAGCACGGTGGCGGTGGTGGTACCATCGCCGGCGAAGTCCGAGGACTTCGACGCAACTTCACGCACCATCTGAGCGCCCATATTCTCGAACTTGTCTTCGAGCTCGATCTCTTTCGCGACTGTCACACCGTCCTTGGTGATGCGCGGGGCGCCGAACGATTTGTCGAGCACGACATTGCGACCCTTCGGGCCGAGGGTGACCTTCACCGCATTGGCGAGGATATCAACGCCGCGCAG
>Ga0307498_10000054_pt1 | contig 11644 bp, 10 predicted proteins | sample 12_S_MG_FD_201369 | JGI IMG/M metagenome (GOLD analysis project Ga0307498, IMG submission 201369) | Soil microbial communities from Populus trichocarpa stands in riparian zone in the Pacific Northwest, United States - 12_S | ecosystem: Environmental > Terrestrial > Soil > Riparian zone > Trees...
TGGCGTACGTCTCCGATAAGACGGGCGATGACGTCGGCCAGAAGTTCTTCATCGCGGAATGGTTTTTTACGCTGCGCGGCGATCATACACATACCGTCTGAGATATTCCGCAAAACCTTCTGTCGTGGCGGCCATGCGCGCGTACTCGGAAAGATGGCTTGCGTCCACTCCATAAAAGTCGGGGAGCCCGAGCGGCCAGGCGCCACGCTCGGCCACCGCCACCGTCTCTACATAAAATCCGGGGAGCGTCCCGGGAGCGAGTGTCGGGTCATCCAGCAGGTTGCCCTCGTGGATTTTCTCCACAGTTGCGATCGTTCTGACGGCGGCGTGCGCCATGGTGGCTAGCTCTCGCTGGCGCCCGATCCAGACATTGCCGAAGCGATCGGCCATCGGCGCGTGAATCAATGCGACGTCCGGTTTGATCGCCGGCAACAGCACGATTTTGTCATTGTCTCCGAACGGGCTGTCGATCACTTTCCAGTCGTCACGGTATTTCAAGATATCCGAGCCAATGAGCCCACGCAGCGGCATGAAGGGCACACCTTTTTCGGATGCCTGCAAGGCCGCGTGCAAGGCCGGACAGGTCGCGTCTTTCATCTGAATTTCTGCCGATTTGATCGCCGAGGTGAAACGCGGGGCGGGGCCAAACTCGCCGAGGCTTACCGCGCTCGTTTCCAATGTTTCGACGCAACCTGCACCGATGAGCAGATCGGCTTGCAGGCTCGAAGTTGGTAGGGCGACCAAGTGCAGTCGTTTCACGCCGCGCCTGATAAGCGCGCGCGTCGCCGCCATGGGCACGCCGGAGACCTCGCGCGGCACCACCAGCATGCAACCGTCATCGATTGGCGCGATCGCATCGTCGATTGATTTCGCCGGTTGAAACATGGCGGCCCGCAAGGTTGCGCGGCGTCGAAACCGCCACCATTTTTCCCATTGTTTCCCTTGCAACGTCCACTGGATTTTGCGACTTGGGTCGGATGTCCATCACGCTAAAAGACAAGCTGCGCGCCCAGCGATTTGTAATCACCGCAGAAGTGACCCCGCCGGTGTCCGCGGACCGTGCCGAACTCTTGGATAAGGCCCTCCCCCTGAAGGGCCTTGCCGATGCGGTCAATATCACCGACGGGGCCGGTGCGCGGCCCCATCTTAGTGCTGTGACCGCAGCCGCCATGCTCGTAGAGCAGGGGATCGAACCGATTCTGCAACTCACCTGTCGTGACCGTAACCGTATTGCGCTGCAGAGCGACCTGCTCGGCGCCGCTGCCTCAGGCATACGCAACTTGCTGGTGCTGCGTGGCGACGATCCTAGCGCCGGGGATCAGCCGGATGCCAAGCCGGTATTCGATCTCGATCCCCGCGCCCTTCTTACGACCGCGCGGCGTCTTCGCGACTCAGGCGAACTGCCGACGGGTCGCAAGATCGGTGGTCACGCCGATTTTTTTCTTGGCAGTGCGGACAATCCGATCGATCCGCCGCCTGGATGGCAGCCAACCGCGTTGCAGGCCAAAGTCGATGCAGGTGCGCAATTTGTGCAGACGCAATTCTGTATGGATGCCGCCTTGGTGCGCCGCTATGTGGCAAGGCTTGTCGAGTGCGGAGTAGCCGAGAAGCTGTCGGTTGTCATCGGCGTGGTGCCGCTGCGCTCGGCCAAGTCGGCGCGCTGGATCAAGGAGAAGCTATTCGGAGCTGTGATCCCGGATTCCATCATCGATCGAATGGAGCGGGCGAGCGATCCGGCAGCGGAAGGCCGCCGCATCTGCGTCGATATCGTGCACGAGCTAGCGGACGTGCCGCACGTTGCTGGCGTCCACATCATGGCACCGGGAAACGATGCTGTGGTGTCCGAGGTCATCACGGCGGTACGAGCCGGTATCGTCCGGCTCGCGCCTGCGTGATTGTTCAGCTTAGCGCCGACTTCACCCGATCGGGAGAAAACGGCACGCGACGAATGCGAACGCCGGTTGCGTCAAATATCGCATTGGCGATGGCGGCGGCGATCGGTCTGATCGACGGCTCGCCGGCGCCGCTTGGCGCGATGTCGGGATGATTGATCAGCACGACATTCACTTCGTCTGGCGTCTCCGTGATATCGAGGATGGGATAAGTCAGCCAATCCACACTGGTCACCGATTTACGGTCAAAGGCAACTTCCTCCCAGAGCGTACGGCTGACGCCCTGCACGATGTTGCCTTCGATGCATTTCACCAGTCCATCCGGATTGATGATCTGTCCGCAATCGTGCGCTACCGTAAACTTGCGCGCCCATATCTTCCCGCTCGAGCGATCGATATCGACTTCAGCAACGATAGCGACACGGGTCCCGTTCCGCTGTGAGTAGGCGATACCGCGGCCCGAGACCTTATTGCCGCTTTGATCGCGGCGCGGGGAAACCCGCGTATCCCAATTCGCCTTCTCTGCGGCCGCTTTGATCACCGCGATATCACGTGGCTCCTTGATGTAGCGTAACCGAAACTCGATCGGGTCGGCGTTCACCGCGGCGGCCACCTCGTCGATGAAGGATTCGCTTGCGAAGTGGATTTGCGGTCCTACGGGATCGCGCAAATGTGCGCTGCGAAGCGGCGAAGCGCGGTCGAGCAAGGGCGGAATGGTCTCCCATGCCATGCGTTTGTTGTCGAAGGCATAGGATTCTGCAGGGACACCGAACCCGTCACCCGATTTCAACGCGACGCCGAGGGTTTGCCCGGCCAGCGTGTCGTGCGGCTTGCCACCGTTCGTGTTCACGTCGATTCGCGAGAAGCCTTTGCTCGTGAACTCATAGGCCGTGATCTTACCAGAAGCGTCCAGCGCGGCGCGGGCCTTATGAATTGATGCCGGACCTTTCGGATCCCAGCCAGTGCCCTGTTCACGCATATATTGCAGCCGGACGGGCTTGCCGACGGACTTGGCCAGTACGCCCGCATCCATGGCGCAGTCATCGGCGTCGTTGCGGCCGTACGAACCGGCCCCCGGGGTGTATTTGACTCTGACCTTGTCGACCGGTACGTCGAGCGTCAACGCAAGTCCTTCCTGTACGAAGTGGGATTTCTGCGTGCCACTCCAGCAAGTGACCTGGCCGTCCTTGATTTCGACGAGGGCGCAGGCAGGACCCATGCTGGCATGCGACTGGAAGGGCCATTCGTACTCCGCCTCGATGATTTTCGCAGCGGTCTTGAAGGCGTCGTCAACGTTTCCGTTTTCCTTGTCGACGCTGCGCTTACGCACGCTCGCCTTGCGAATGTGGTCGTAAAGCGACGATTGCTCGGGGAAGGGTGAGTCGACCTGCGACCATTCAACCTTGAGCGTTTGCGCAGCCTGGATTGCGTCCCATTCCTTGTCAGCGACGACTCCGAGAAAGCCCTTGTCCCAAACGACCTTGGCGCCAGGAATGTCCTTGATCGAGCTCTCATCGATCTTGACTGGCACAGCGCCGGCAATCGCCGGGCGGATCATTCGCCCGTGCACCATGCCGGGCACCCTGACGTCGGTTACGAAGTCCTCTTGCGCGAAGACTTTCGGCCCAACGTCCTCACGTTTGATCGGTTGACCGACAATTTTATGCTCGCTCGGTTTCTTGGGCTGCGCTTTGCCCGGCGCGTAGAGGGTATTGCCGAACTGTTTGTTCCAGTCGAGTTGGACGTTGAAATATTTTCCACCAATCATCTGCGCGTAGGAAATGCGCTTCGTTGCATCTGCGCCGGAGATCACGACGCCGTCGTTGACTTTAAGCTGTTCGACCGGAGTCGAGAGCAGGGCAGAGGCCATCTCCACCAGCACGCGACGGGCCTCCGCCGCTGCTATGCGCATTTGCTTGCCGCCATACTGGATGCCGGTCGAACCGGAAGCACCGCCCTGATTCACCGAATTGGCAGTGTCGCCCATGAAGACTTTGACGCTTTTGAACGGAACGTCGAGCTCATCGGCAACGATCTGCGCGATCGCCACGTGAAGACCGTGACCCATATCCATCTTGCCGAAGAAGGCCGATACGGTGCCATCGGCATTGACCGCGATGTAGGACGAAAGCTGATCAGGTGTCAGCGGCGGTTTCGCACCCTGCGCGTACGCCGCCTGGAGCGATAGCAACGTGTCGAGCGAAACGGCCGCCCCGACGGACACGACAAGAGCACCGCCGCCCAACAATACGGAACGACGGGTGAAGGCCGAGCTGTGTTCGAACTTTGTCATGGCGTCCTCCCTCAACCCATCATCTCGGCGGCACGCTTGACCGCCTTGAGGATGCTGATGTGCGTGCCGCAGCGGCACTTAAGCCCAGAGAGAGCGTCTTTGATTTCGGCCTCGGTCGGTTTCTTTTTGTCACGAAGGAAGGCCGCTGCGGTCATGATCCAGCCGTTGATGCAATAGCCGCATTGCGGCACTTGTTCTTCGATATATGCGGTCTGCAAGGGGTGTGGCTTTTCAGGAGTGCCAAGGCTCACGAGTGTCGTGATTTTGGCATCACCGACGGTAGAGACCGCAGTAATGCAGGAGCGCGCCGCCTGCCCATCGATTTGAACAGTACAGGCACCGCATTGCGCGAGCCCGCAGCCGAAGTGCGGGTTATTGAGCCCGAGGTCGTCGCGCAAAGCATAGAGCAACGGCATGTCGGGATCGGCATTAATGGTATGGGACTTGCCGTCGACAGTCAGTGTAAAGCGCTGGGTCATAGCGTTCAGCTCCCTGAACAAATTGTTGGGCCGGCCGCTTACGGCGGATCGAGCCATCGCAGACGCGTCTGTGCCGACGCTTGCGACCCAGAGGCTAGTCCCACAAACTGCAGTTGGGAACGCCCGCTGGAATAAAATTGATGTTAGGATCATCGGAATAAGGCCCGATCAGAGGCCGCAAGGAACTCGGAGGAACTTCGCGATGCGCAGGTCGGACGGGAGGGCTGTTCTCGGGTTGGTTGTTGCTGCCGCAATTGCGACCGCTCTCTCAACCCAGGCAGGCGCGCAGGAAAAGATTTGGAAACATGGCCTGATCAACGCCAAATCCGACGCCGGTATTTTTCTCATGGTGTCGACGCGCGATTTTGCAAAAAAGCAGGGTCTTAAAATAGAGATTTCGCAGTTCAAGGACGATCAGCTTGCCCTCAAGGCGTTGATCGCCGGCGAGCTCGACAGCTTTGAGGGGGGGCCTCAGGGCGTATTCGCGGTCGATGCCAAGGGCGGCGACGTCAAACTGCTCGGGTGTCACTGGGTCGTGGTTCCGCATGGAATCTACGCCAACGAAAAGGTGACAAAGGTTGAAGACCTGAGGGGCAAACAGATTGCAGTCTCCGCGCCAAATTCCATGCCTGACATGCTGGCGCGTTCCGCGTTGGCAAAATTCGGCGTAGCCGATACGGAAGTGAAACTCGCTGCCATCGGCGGCGACAACGACCGTTACCAGGCGCTGATCGGTGGTGTTGTCGATGCCGCGGTTGTGTCGAACGAGTACCAGCCGGTCGCGCCGAAGAACATTCATCTTCTGGTTGCCGGTCGCGAAGCCGTACCAAACTTCCTGCGCGTTTGTTTGGTATCGACTGCGAAGAAACTGGCTGATCGCGGCGACGACGCCGTCAAATTTCTTGCCGCCGAGATGAATGCGTTGCGGTACGCGCTTTCGCACAGGGATGAAACTATCGCGCTGACCCGAGAGATCACCAACGCAAAACCGGACGACCCGCGGCCCGCTTTTGTGTATGACGACGCGGTCCGGCACCAGGCCGTCGATCCGACCTTGCCCTTGCCGACGGACAAGATCCAATGGATCCAGGAACAGATGGTAAAGGCAGGCCGGTTGAAGGCGCCTCTCGATCTGAAGACTGTGACCGCGCCCGAGTATCGTGAAAAGGCGCTTCAGGTCGTCGGGCACTAGCCGAGCGGCATTTTGGAGAAATGAATGGGTGAGGTGACTTTCCTCGACGTGTCCAAGCGCTTTTCGCTGCGCGTGGACGGCGAGGTTCATCATGTGCAAGCGCTCGACCGGGTCAGCTTCACGGTCAAGGACGGCGAGATCGTTGCATTGATCGGTCCCTCAGGCTGCGGAAAGACAACGGCCTTGCGCGTCGCTATGGGTCTCGATCCCTCCAACGGCGGTCGGGTCACCGTGGATGGGCGCGAAGTGACCGGCTGCGGTCATGACCGTGGCATGGTCTTTCAGCACGCCGAACTGCTGCCCTGGCTCTCGGCCCTGCAGAACGTGATATTCGGACTGGAAATGAAGGGTATCCGCGGCGCGCCGTTACGGGAGACGGCGGAAAAATATCTTCATCTGGTTGGGCTGAAGGATTCGCAGAACCGGCGCCCGCACCAGCTTTCCGGCGGTATGAAGCAACGCGTCGGAATCGCGCGCGCGCTTGCCATCGATCCGAAGGTGTTGCTGATGGATGAACCGTTCGGTGCGCTCGATGCTCAGACCCGCGAGTCCTTGCAGGCGGAGCTTCTCGATATCCATGCTCGCACGCGAAAAACCATACTTTTTGTTACGCACGATCTGGACGAAGCGGTTTTGATTGCCGACCGGATCATCGTTATGAAGCACGGCCGTGTGCACGAAATCATTGATGTGCCACTCAAGCGCCCGCGACCTGATCTCGGGATCGTGCGTGGAACGCCGGAGTTTGCGGAAACCCGCTACAAAGTCTGGCGTGCAATACACGATGGCGCTGTGGTGCACTGATGGTCGACGTTGCCGACAGCAATAAAGCCCCCGCCTCACCGGTGACCGAGACGACCGAGCGGCGTCCACTCCCGCGCTGGATGATTACGTTCGCCTCCGTCGCATGTGTCCTGATCCTGTGGGAAATTTTCGGCCGCCAGATCAATCCGGTTTTTGGCTCCTACCCCTCGGCGATAGCGGTCGCATTCTGGGACCTGGCGGTCACCGGAAAGCTATGGTCGGCGCTGTATGAATCCTTGCGGCCGTTTCTGCTCGGCTACGCCTTGGCGATTCTTATCGGCGTGCCTCTCGGTTTGTTGATTGGCGGATTCCGTGTCGCGGAGGCCGCGCTTGGTATCTATGTCACCGCCGGCTACGCGATGCCGCTGGTCGCGCTGGTACCGCTGTTGATCCTTTGGCTCGGCCTCGGCTTTGCAGTCAAAGTCGCAGTCGTATTTCTCATGGCCCTGTTTCCAATTTGTATTAACACGTGGCTCGGCGTGATCGCCGTGCCGAAGACTTTGATTGAAGTCGGCAAATCCTTTGTCGCACCCAACATTGTTATTCTTCGCCGCATCGTCCTGCCTGCGACACTGCCTTACATCATGGCCGGGATACGTCTTGCGGTTGGCCGCGCAGTTGTTGCAATGGTGATTGCCGAATTCTTCACCACCATCTCCGGTCTGGGCGCGGTGATTATCAATTCGGCCAACAATTTCGACACCGCCACCATGTTCGTTCCGATCATCATTCTGATGGTGATGGCTATCGGACTGAATTCGCTGATCGGATTCGTCGAACGAAAGGTTGCGCCCTGGCAGGCGGAAATTGCCGGACGCGATAGAGAGTAAACCTCTAAACTAGAGCTTTAATGGCCTGAAACAGTGCTCGCACCTGCTGTTCCGGAATATTTCGCGTGATGAAGACAACCCGGCTCTGTCGGGTGCTGTCCGGCCAGGCCTCGAGTTCGACCGGCGGAGGCGCAAGGTGTTGCACGAACTGCACCAGCACTGGTCCTTTGCAGCCTTCAACATTGAGAAAACCTTTGACGCGCAGCAGATCGGCCCCCCGCAGCTGCATCAGTGCATCCATCGAACGCGCGAAAACGCTCCAAGGCATCGGCGCCGATTCGGTTATCACGAAGCTGCCGATACCGTCACTGTGGTCGACCTCAGCCACGAACGCGTTGCGTTGGTCCGCCGCCGGCTCGATCAGACGTCTCGGATCAATTTCGCCGTTGACAGCCTCCAGAATCTCGGCGCCGGGATTGAGCTTGTGTAGTTGAGACGTCAGCCTCGTGTATGCGCTGTCGCCGGCAATATCGGTCTTCGTGATGATCAGGCGATCCGCAAGTATGGCTTGCTTGCGAGCTTCCGCCGACCAGCGAAGAGTCTCTTCGCCGGTGACGACGTCTATGACCGTTACGACCGCCTCGACATGAAAGACGCTACCGAGCGCACGGTCGGTTGCAAAGGTCTGCAGAATTGGGCTGGGATCCGCCAAGCCGCTGGTCTCGATGGCGACGCGGCAGAAATCCGGCAGCTCACCTCGCTCACGCTCGATGACCATGCGGCGTAGGGCTTGCTGCAAATCGCTGCGGGTGATGCAGCACAAACAGCCGTTGCCGAGGAGCACAGTTTCGTCGGCGCTCGATCGCAGCAACGCGTCATCGATGCCTGTCGCACCGAACTCGTTGACGACCACGGCTGTGCCTTTGCCTTCGGGCGTGCCGAGGAATCGCTTGAGAAGCGTGGTCTTACCCGCACCCAGAAAGCCCGTAATCACAGTCACCGGGACACGTGCGCCGCGTTCGCGCTTGAGCCTGCGGCCGAAGCGTCCGGCGGAGGGTGATGGGAAGAGCTCGTTCAGAAATCCATCTCCAGCGTGTAAAGGCCGCCCGTATGGCGGTCGACCGTGTAAACGATGCTGCGTTCATCCACGAACACATCATTGAGTTGAACCGCGCCGGCCGGCGTGCCTTTTGGCGGCGGCGGCACGAACGTGGCGACCTCCTTCGGCTGATACGGATCTGAAATATCGTAGGCGCGTAGGCCGCCGTTGAAGAAGGTGCCGATCACGATCTGATCCGATTGCCAGGCGGTCGGAACAGACGGGTTCTCGTGAATGTTGTGCGCTCCAAAGCGGCCGCCGCGATTGGCATAGGCGTCGACGGGCGGCAGCGGGCAGGTGGAGATGGAGACGAGATTTTTCTCGTCGCGCGCATCCAAAATCCAAACAAGCTTCGGCCAGTCCTCTGCCCTGTTCTCCGTCGACTCGTCGGTGACGATCAGGAGGTTTCGGTCGAACAGCGGCACAGCCGTGTGCATGAAGCCCGTATAGGGCGGGGAATTGGTCCAGTACGAAAGCGGCTTCGGCTTCGACTTATCGGCAATATCCATCACGAACATGCCGCCGTCGATGTAGCAGAGGTAAAGCCTGTCGGGACGCTGCTTGTAGACGTTGGTGTTGTGCGCGCGGTAACCCTTGTCGAGCTTATGTCGGGGTAGTGGCGTCTCGCCTTTCTTGGTGCCCGGCATCCACCAGCGTCCCACCTCAACCGGCTTCGACGGATTGCGTACGTCGATGCAACGGTAGATCTGGTCGTCGAGCGGATGGCTCGGAATGAAATCCGGTGCGCCGGCAGCCATGTGCACGAATTCACCGTCGCAGAACCACAATTGATGCACGCCGCGCGAGGTCGCTCCCGAACAATCGAGGAACGAGATCGAGCGCGGCTTTTCCGGCACGGAGACGTCGAACAATTCAAGCCCGGCCGGCTGCTGGTTCACTTTTTGGGTTTGATAGGCGACGGCCATGATGTCGCCAGACAGCTCCAGCGAGTTGGAGCGCATATACGTCTTCGGCAAGTCGGTCTGCACCACCACTTTTGGCTGTCGCGGGTCGGACACGTCGACGGCGGTGAAGTTCTTCGGCGCGCTTTCGTGCGCCAGCCAGATAATACGTCGGCCGTCCTTTGCGATCTGTACCGACATGCCTTCGCCCATGCCGCCGAAGCCGCTGAGATCGTTCTGCGCAAGTAACTTGAAATTCCGGATGGTGGGCTCCGCACTTTTGTTGAGCGGGCTGTTGGCGGTGGACATTCACGTCTCCGTGGCTTGGTTATGCGGAAAGGCCGGCGCAATTTGCGCCGGCCCGTGGTTACTACAACATGCGCATTAGCACGTCATCGGGGGTATCAGGCGCTTGCCTGTTTGAGGAATTCTGTACGCAGCGCCTTGCTCCAGTCGGGCACGGCCTTGATCTTGTTTTCCTTCAATAGAATTTCGGATTGCTCTTGCATGTAGGGTACAAGGTCGGTCGGCCAACCCGGCTGCACCTCCACTCGCGCCAAGGCCTTGGTAAAAGTGTCTTTCGACATCTTAAATCCCTTCGATTCAAAGAACGAGTAAACCGTGTCGCCGACCTTGTCCGGCTTTGACTTGAAATCGTTTGCAACCTCAAGCCATGCTTTCAGGTAGGCCACCACGGTTTCCGGGCTCTTTTGCACGAAATCAGGCGTGGCAGCCATGAACACCGGCAACTTGTCGAACTGGCTATATTCGGAAACGGTGACCGCCAGCCCATCCGCTTCCGCGATCGCGTTGTAGGGCTCGACGTTGGCCATGGCGTCGACGGTTTTTGCGGCCAGTGCTGCCACCATGTCATCAACGTTCATGCGAACTTCCTGGTAGTCGCCTTTCTTAAGGCCAGCTTTTGGCGCGATCTGATCGACGAAGATATTGCCAGTCGACGAGCCTGTCTGATTGGCAACCTTGAGGCCCTTGAGCTGCTCGATCTTTGTGATGTTGAGATCCTTGCGCGCCATTACCCGCGCGGTTTTGCCGACATATTCGATCATCGCGATGGCGAGCAGGCCGCCTTTGTCGTGGCCGATCGCGAAGGAAGGGCCGGCATAAGTGCCCATGTCGACCTGACGCGCTACCATCTGCTGCATCGTCAGGTTGCCGGAGGGAACAGCAAATTCCTCGAATTTGATGCCGTGTTTTTCCAGTAGCCCGGAGCGCAACAGGTAGTAAGTCGGCATGCCCCACATGTTGGTTTGATATCCCTGCCGCACCGTTTCCAGGGCGGCGGCGGGCTTCACACCAAAGGTCGCCGCGAGCGCGCCGGCACCTGTCGCTGCGAGATAGTGTCGGCGTGTTATTCCGCCTTTCTGAGACATGATGGTCCTCCCTTTATGCAGTTGTCTTGCCGTTGGCTTTCGTCGGCTCGCTCGCGCTTGCCCCGTGACCAAGGTGGCGCAGAAGCTCTTTCTGAAAATCAAGAAATTTCACACTGAGCGGATCGCGTGGCCTGGGCAGTGGAATCCGGATTTCGGCTTTCACCGTACCTGGATGCGGTGTCATCACGATCACCCGATCAGCGAGATAAACCGCTTCTGACACGTTATGCGTCACGTATATCACTGTCTTGCGTGTTTCCCGCCAGACGTCGGCGAGCAGGCGCTGCATGTCGTCGCGGGTCAACGCGTCTAGCGCCGCAAACGGCTCATCCATCAGCAGCACGGCCGGATTGTACGCCAGCGCACGCGCGATAGCGACCCGCTGCTGCATGCCGCCGGAGAGGTGATGGGGGTATGACGCGGTAAATTTCTCCAGTTTGACCAGCCTCAACTGCTCGTGCGCAATCCTTTCCCTTTCGTCCTTTGGCACTCCTTTCATTTCCAGGCCGAAAGCAACATTGCCAAGCGCCGTGCGCCATGGAAACAGCTGGGCGAAGTCCTGAAATACGACCCCACGATCCATGCCGTGGCCGTCGACCTTCTTGCCGCCGATGCGGATCTCCCCTGCTGCTGGAGAAAGAAATCCTGCAACGATATTGAGCAGCGTGGATTTCCCGCAGCCGGAAGGGCCGACAATGCATACGAATTCGGAAGCGCTGATGTTCAAGGTCACGTCTTTGACGCCGGGCACTTTGCCGCCGGGCGTGTCGTAGATCAGCGAGACGTCGCGAATTTCGATGGGGACCATACCTGCTGCCTTAT
>Ga0307498_10000055_pt1 | contig 11627 bp, 10 predicted proteins | sample 12_S_MG_FD_201369 | JGI IMG/M metagenome (GOLD analysis project Ga0307498, IMG submission 201369) | Soil microbial communities from Populus trichocarpa stands in riparian zone in the Pacific Northwest, United States - 12_S | ecosystem: Environmental > Terrestrial > Soil > Riparian zone > Trees...
CCCTCCGCGCGCGTACGCAGCCACCGGCTGATCCGCTCGGAATAGGCGAACAACAGCGTGGCAAAGCCGAGCAGCAGCGGCACGATTTGCGCGAACATCCGCTCCGGCGTCAGCAGCAGACACACCGCACCGATGCCGGCGCCGACAATCGATGCAGCGATCAGGCCGAGGAAAGATCGATCGAACGGAGGCAACTGCGAGCGATCGGACAATGCGGCGAGCATCGTGGCTGGCATGATCGAAGCAAGATTGGAAACGGCCGCGAGATGCGGCGGCACGCCGGTCGCGATCAGCGCCGGATAGATAACGACCGCGGCCCCTCCGACCATTGCGGCGATGATTCCAGAATTACGCCGGCGCCGGCCAGAAAGGCGATCGTAAGAATGTCCATGTGGATGGAAGAATTTGGATTTTCAGTTGCCTTGGCCGGTTTGCGCCGGCCATTCCGCCTTTTGGGCGCAGACTTCAGCTGATCAGAAAAAGGCCTGGATTCCGGTCTGCGCGCGACCCAGGATCAACGCGTGAATATCGTGCGTGCCTTCGTAGGTATTCACGGTCTCAAGGTTCGATAGCACGCGCATCACATGGTATTCCTCGGAGATGCCGTTGCCGCCGTGCATATCGCGCGCAAGTCGCGCGACATCGAGCGCCTTGCCGCAATTGTTGCGCTTCATCAGCGATATCGACGGCGGCGCCGCCTTGCCCGCCTCGAGCATGCGCCCAAGTCGCAACGCGCCGTGCAGGCCAATCGCAATTTCGGTCTGCATATCGGCAAGTTTTTTCTGCACCAGTTGATTGGCCGCGAGCGGACGACCGAACTGCTTGCGCTCGAGTACATATTGGCGTGCCCGGTGCCAGCAGAATTCGGCCGCGCCCATGGCGCCCCAGGAAATGCCGTAGCGTGCGTTGTTGAGGCAACCGAACGGTCCGGCCAGACCTTTCACGTTCGGCATCAGATTTTCTTCCGGTACTACGCAGTCTTCCAGCACGATCTCGCCGGTGATGGATGCGCGTAAAGACAATTTGCCTTCGATCTTCGGCGTGGAAAATCCTTTGGCGCCACGCTCGACGAGGAAGCCGCGAATGACATTGTCGAGCTTGGCCCAAACGATCGCGACATCGGCAACCGGTGCGTTGGAGATCCAGGTCTTTGCACCATTGAGCTTGTAGCCGCCAGAAACTTTCTCGGCGCGCGTGACCATCGAACCGGGATCGGATCCGTGATCGGGCTCCGTCAGTCCGAAACAGCCGACGAGCTCTCCGGTCGCAAGCTTCGGCAGATATTTCCGTCGCTGCGCCTCGGTGCCATAGGCATAGATCGGATACATCACCAGCGACGACTGCACCGACATCGAAGAGCGGTATCCGGAATCGACGCGTTCGAGCTCGCGTGTGATCAGTCCATACGACACGTAACCAAGACCTGCGCCGCCATACTCTTCCGGAATGGTGGGCCCAAGCAGACCGAGCTTGCCCATCTCGGGCAGCAGGCTGGCATCGTATTTTTCGTCGCGAAACGCTTGGACCACGCGCGGCATCAGGTAGCTTTGCGCAAACCCGCGCGCGGTGCTGCGCACCATGCGCTCTTCTTCGGAAAGCTCGCCTTCAAGATCGAGCGGGTCTTCCCACACGAACGCTGCGTCTTTCTGCATCGCGGGCATACCACCGCGTTTCTCGGCCGCTTGCGACATGAAGCCTCCCTGGAATTCTTGGCCCCACTATAGACCGTCTGACGGTGGGGGCGCCAACGCCCAGCCGGCTGCCCTTCTCGGTCGGCCTTATTTCAATCCCGTTCCCCAGCGGCGATGCAGGAATTTTTCCCACGGCGAGAAGAGGATCTTGTCCGCAATCAAGCCAATCATGACGATCACGACCATCACGCCGATGACCTGATCCATCGCGCTCAGTTCGCGCCCGTATTGCAGCAAATGGCCAAGACCAAACCCGGTAAGAATGGTGACAAATATCTCCGCCGCCATAAGCGAACGCCAGGCAAATGCCCAGCCTTGTTTCATTCCGCTGACCACGAACGGCAACGATGCGGGCAGGATAACCCGCGTCCATTTGTCGAAACCCTCCGACCCCATCGTGCGCGCGGCCCGCGCATAGATCGGAGGAATTGTGCGGGCGCCCGCATCGGTGGCAAGCACGACCGACCAGACCGTCCCCATCACGACCACGAACAGCATGGCCGTCTCGGTCTGGCCGAACCAGAGCAGCGCAAGCGGGACCCAACACACGCTCGGTAAGGTCTGCAGTCCGAGGGCCAGCGCGCCGATCGTATCTTCAAAGAAATCGGATGTACTCGTCAGCAGGCCGAGCGGGAGGCCGATGGCAACCCCGATCGCGTAGCCGATCAACAGCCGTCGCAACGTCACTTCAATTGCTTCGACAAGGGAGCCGTCGCGCCATGCATCCAATAGGTAGTGACCGACCATGGTAGGCGGAGGCAAGAGCACAGGCGACCAGCGGCCACTCAACGCCGCCATCTGCCAGAGCCCGAGGAGCGCCAGCAAGAACGCGGCAGCGACAAGCGCGCGTCTCATTCGGCTGCCTCATGCGTGTCGGCAAGATAGCCCTTCAACGCTGCCATTATCCTTTGCGCAATATGAGCCAATTCAGGGCTATTGACGTCACGGGGGCGCGGAAGCGGAATGCGAAATTCTTCACGGATTCTTCCAGGGCCTGGCGACATCAGGAAAACCCGGTCGGCGAGACAGACCGCTTCGCGAACGTCATGGGTGACGAGGACGATCGTCTTCCGCCGCCGCCGCCAGATATCCTGAATGTCGTAGCAAAGTTGCTCGCGCGTAATCGCATCGAGCGCGGACAGCGGTTCATCCATCAACAGCACGCGGGGATCGGGAGCCAAAGATCGCGCCAGCGCGACACGCTGCTTCATGCCGCCCGACAATTCATGGACGTATGCCTTCTTGTATTTTTCCAGTCCGACCAATGTGAGGTAGTATTCGGCAATCGCGCGGCGCTGCGCGTTGGTCAACTCCGGTTTCCGGCGCAAACCGAACATGACGTTACCGAACACGTTGTGCCACGGAAACAACGCCGACTCCTGAAACATCACCAGCCGGTGCCTTCCCGGACCTTGCACTGGCTGACCGTCGGCCATCACACGGCCTGCATCGGCCGTTGTCAGACCGGCGATGATGTCGAGAAGCGTTGATTTACCGCAGCCGCTCGGTCCCACCAGACATACGAACTCGCCGCCCGCGACACGAAAACTCACATCGTCAAGCGCGTGCGTCGTCGCACGGTTCGTGCGAAACCACTTGTCGATACCCTCGACCACGAGCTCGGCCGGTGGTGAAGGCCGTGGTTCGGCGTCGTTCGTCATGGGCTGGCAACAAGACTTGAAATATCCGGCGCGCCGCGGAGGAAGCCTACGGATTGCGCGCTCGCCACAAATTTCTTCAAAGAGTCGAGCGTTACCTCTCCCGTCACGACGATCCGGTCCCATGCCTTTGCCACAAGTTCAGGAGAGAATTTCGTGCGCATTTCCTCGCTCAATTCCTCCCGCGCCATGCGCTGGGCTTCTGTCGGGTTCTTGACGATCCATTCCGTCAATTCGCGGTGTGCCGCCACCAATTTACGCACCAAGCCCTGCTGGCTTGCAAGCATGTCGGCCCTCGCGACCAGAACAGTCGTAATGGCCTCTCGGTCATCAACCAGAACCTCCCCGTCAGCTTCGAGCTCCAGACGCGATACCCAGGGTTCGACCGTCCATACGGCGTCGATCTGTTTTTGTTTGAACAGCAGCAACTGATCGGGATTTGCGGTCGGCACTACCTGCGCATCTCCACCGGTTTGCGCGATTCTCAGGCCGCCTGCCGAAAGCCAGGATCGGGCGGCAACGTCCTGGGTATTTCCGAATTGCGGGGTGGCAATTTTTTTGCCGCGGAAATCGCCGGCGTTCTTGAGCGGCGAGCCCTTGTGAACAACGAGTGCAGAGCCGCCATTCACCGAGCCGGCCACGATCCGGATTTCCTGGCCTTGCGAGCGTACGTAGGCATTGATCGCCGGGTTTGGTCCGACATAGGTCAGGTCAATTGATTTTGCGAAAATAGCTTCGACCGCACTGGGACCTGCATTGTAAACGTACCATTCGATCTTGATGTCGGACCCAAGGCGCTCCTCGAACCAACCTTTCCCCTGACGCGACAGGTGGTGCGCCACAAGAGCCTGAACATGTGTAATGTTGGGAAAATGACCGATGCGCAACGTTGTCTGCGCAACGGATGGGTTCACCGTCAGCAACGAGAAGCAGAACGCCGCAGCGACGCACAATTTGCTCGGGCTGATCGCGTGGTTCATCGGTTACCTGCACCTGCAACATTACAAGGAAGGCCACAAACGCGTCGTCTGCAACGTCACAATGAATGGCTTTGTTCCGGAATGGGTAACTGCCCAGTGTGACAAATAAAAACCCCGCCGGCGAGCAGCGGGGCTTTGCAATCAAAAAGACTTGCGACGTTCAGATCGCCATCTTCAGGTCTTTTGCGGCACGGAAAGCCACTTTCCTGCCGGCTTTGATCTTGATCGCTTCCCCGGTCATTGGGTTGCGGCCCATGCGCGCGGCACGCTTGCGCACGATCAGAATACCGAGGCCCGCGATCTTCACCCGCTCGCCCTTTTTCAGGTGCTTGGTGATCATGCCGATCAGGTCTTCCAGCATTTCGAGCCCCTGCTTCTTGGTGAGCTGATGTTGCTCAGCGAGTGCGGCGGCCAGATGCCTGGTGGTGACCGGCTTGGCGGCCTTCGGCTTGGATGAAGCGGCTGCTGTCATAGAGAAACTCCTTGGGGGCGCATCATGCGCGAACCCCCACAGAAGTAGGGGATTCGTGCGAAGGCGCATAGCTGGGAGCGGCCGGACAGCGGGCTTAACCACAGAAAGCTGGGGCGCCGCGCGCCCGGACCGTGTCGGAAATCCCGGCCCGGGCGGCAGTGCTTAGCGGCACGAACCCGCACTCGGATGCCTCCTTGCTGGAAGCAAACGGTCTTCTCCGAACGATGTCTGCTTTATGCGCGAAAGCGGACATGCGGCCGGTGAGCCCCATGTCTCTGCGCCAATGGTTCGGTCAACGGCAGTCGTATTGCATCGCTGCCAAAGGCGGAGCTGATATCATTGGCAGTTCGGCGAGCGCCTTGGCGCGCAACTGGTCCGGGTCTCGCTCGCCCCGCTTGGCAAGAGACAATATTCGGCGGGCAATAATTTCGTTCACAAGGTCGGCGTGGTTAGTATCGCGAGAAGACTTGCGCGCCTTGATGTACGCCTCGCAGATTACCTCAACGGTCTTCTGATCAAAGCCCGCCCCGCGAAGCAATTCTGAAATCGTCGTCATGGCCACCAAGCGCTCCCGCATTCGTTGGATTCCGAAAAAACAATACAATCAAATTACTACATCTGTGCAAAAGTTCGCTGTCCCAAAAAAGGACACGCAGAAGGTTCGGAATTTTTGCTGACAGTCATTGGCCGAACGATGACCGGCGACGTCGCTTTCCGAGAGATGGGTTGCTTCGTGCCGCGTGGTCGGCCAAAAGGCGCGGCATGCTCATTATCGACGATCTCACTGTCCGCATTGCCGGTCGAACACTGCTGAAAGGGGCTTCAGCGCGCATTCCAACCGGCGCGCGGGTCGGCCTGGTCGGCCGTAACGGAACCGGTAAGACCACCCTGTTTGGCGTCATCACCGGCGATACCGAGGCCGAGCAAGGCCATGTTGAGATCCCGCCGCGCTGGCGTATTGGAAGGCTCGCGCAGGAGGCACCAAACGGGCCGGACAGCCTGCTCGAGGTCGTGCTGATGGCGCATCGCGAGCGCACGGCGCTCTTGCTGGAGGCGGAGACTGCCCAGGACCCCCATCGCATCGCAGAAATCCAGACCCGGCTCGCCGATATAGGCGCGCACGCGGCCCCCGCCCGCGCGGCATCTATCCTCGCTGGCCTTGGCTTCTCAACTACCGACCAGCAGCGACCCTGCACGGAGTTTTCCGGCGGTTGGCGCATGCGCGTGGCGCTCGCCGCGACACTATTCGCGGAGCCCGACTTGCTGCTGCTCGACGAACCGACCAACTATCTCGATCTCGAAGGCACCCTCTGGCTGCAAGACCACCTGGCTCGGTATCCGGCGACGTTGGTCGTCATCAGCCACGACCGCGATCTGCTCGACAACGCGGTCGGCCATATACTGTCGCTCGAAAGCTGCAAGCTGGAACTTTATCGCGGTGGTTATTCGGCCTTCGAGCGCCAGCGGCGCGAGCGCGTAGTGCTCGACCAGAAACTGATCAAGAAGCAGGAGGCGCAGCGCAAGCACTTGCAGGCCTTCGTCGATCGCTTCCGCGCCAAAGCAACCAAGGCGCGGCAAGCGCAATCGCGCTTGAAGATGCTCGCAAAACTCGAGCCGATCGCCGCTCTCGTCACCGACGAGGTGCGGCCGATTCACATACCCGCGCCGGCTAAGCGGCTGTCGCCACCAATTATCGCCACCGATGATGTTGCAGCAGGTTATGAGCCAGGGCATCCGGTGCTGACGGGCTTGTCGCTTCGGATCGACAATGACGACCGTATCGCGCTACTCGGAGCCAACGGCAACGGCAAGTCCACGTTGGTCAAGCTCCTTGCCGAAAGACTGCCGCCCGAGCATGGCACCGTCACGCGCGCTGCAAATCTCAGGGTCGCTTACTTCGCTCAGCACCAACTCGACGAGCTTGAAGTGGACGCGAGTCCCTATGATCACGTGCGTCGACTCATGCCGGACGCACCGGAAGCGAAGGTGCGGGCGCGTGTTGGCGCCATTGGTTTTTCAGGACCTGCCGGCAATACGAAGGTCGAGAAACTTTCGGGCGGCGAGAAAGCGCGGCTGCTGCTCGGACTTGCCACCTTTAATGCGCCGCATCTCGTGATTCTCGACGAGCCGACCAACCATCTCGACATTGACAGCCGCGCGGCGCTGATCGAGGCCCTCAACGATTTTCCCGGCGCAGTGATGCTGGTCTCGCATGATCGCTATCTGCTGGAGGCTTGCGCCGACCGACTCTGGTTGGTGCAGGATGGAACGGTAAAATCCTTCGACGGCGATCTCGACGACTATAGGCGTCGCCTGCTCAGCGATTCCACAACCGAAACGCAAGCCGCGGCCAAGTCTGGACCGCGCACGGCTCCTGCCGCAACACGCCGTGCTGCCGCTGACAAGCGCGCATCACTGGCTCCCTTACGCAAACGCGTAACCAAAGCTGAAACGGATCTCGCGCATCTCACACGACAACTGCACAAGCTTGACCTGACGCTTGCCGACGGCGAGCTGTTTTCGCGGGACCCAGCACGGGCTGCGGAACTATCAAGGACCCGCGCCAATGTCGTCGATGCGATCGCCAAGGCGGAAGAAGAATGGCTCGCGGCTAGCGAAGCGTTGCAAACTGCATGAGCGGTTATATGCGGGACGGTTTGCGGCGGCGTGGCCCTTTGCAACATCAGCGCACATTCCAACCGAGCAATATAAGGCCGTTGCCGCTCGGTGGGCTTTGGTCTATTGAGGGCTTACGCGCGCCCGTAGCTCAGCTGGATAGAGCGTTGCCCTCCGATTACTTTTGTCAGTGGCGCTGATTAAACATCCTTTTGGATCAGGGGCGGCCGCCGGCCGCGAAAGCTCCACTAGCTCGAGGGCCACGGTGGCGGCACGAACTTCGAGTTGATAACGAGCATTTGATTCGCTGAGTAGCAGGAGCACTCAACAGCAATGACTCCGGAGGAATTTCAGAAATTCTACCCTGTTCTGCTTGGCTGGATTGGCACCACGCTGAGAGCCCACGCAGGAAATACTCAAACCGTCGTCTCGCGAGGATTGATGCCGAGGCAGCATTTATTGCCAATGATATCTTCGACGCAGAGAAGATGGTGGCTCGAAACCTGAGTTAGTCAGCTTGCCCCAGAAACGGCAGAAGCCCCAGCCTTGCAGCTAGGGCTTCGCGTGCGATGGCGTTGTAAAGGGGCAAACCAAAACAACGCACCCGGCACGCCAATGATATAGCACAGTCTGCTGACGCCATCTTGTTCCTCGCCTCGGAGCGCATCGCGTCCTATTCCGCAGGGATCGGTAACCGCTGATGTAATTCCGCGAGGGACTGCCAAACCACAAGCCAGGCTCCCTGCAAAGCCAAGCTAGCCATGATGGTTGCCACATTAATATCCGGCCAGCCTGTGCCGGTGCCAAAGACGCCAGCCGCAACAAGAAGGACAGCCAAATTTCCGAATACATCATTGCGGGTGCAAATCCATGCGGAGCGCATATTGGCATCGCCGTCGCGATACGCCCAAAGCAGACCAAACGATAGTGCGTTGGCCGCGAGAGCCGCAAAGCCGATTGCGCCCATCGTGTACGCACTCGGCAACGTGCCATGGAGCGTGTGCCATATCGCGGTTCCGATAATCCACAGCCCGGACGCGCTAGATTTTCTCGGTGACGCTGCTTGCTTGAAGTGAAGCCGAACCAGCCGCAACGCCTGCACCAATTTCGATCAGGAACATTGCGGCGTTGATAGCCAGTACCGCCCAAAGGACACGGCGATATGCCGCATTCCCCCGATGGGGGTCCGGCGTGTGGCAGTGGTCGCAATAATCCATGATGCGGCAGCTTTCGGGTTGATCAGGAATATATAGTCAACGGTAGTCGCGTTACACAATCACGGTCGGTGAGGTGATGAATGTCTGCTTTGGGTCATTAGCGGACATTTTGCGTCGCGGGAGCCATGTCCGGTTTACCCCCGAAAGCGGACACACTTGGCCAGCGTCGCCAGTGGCTCAAGGGTGATCTGGCAATCAGTTGCGTGTTGCTCGCTTGCGCAGCGCGCTCCTGGTTCTGGCCTTGGCCTTTTTGACACGCGGCCCCCGCCTCTTTGTTCGTCGAGGCCCCCGCTTCTTCGTTCGAGGCGCGGGCTTCGGCGGCACCTCCTCGCCCCACTCATCGATTAGCTGTTGCTTGGTGCCGGTATATTTATTGAGATCAAGATTGCCTTCGCTGTCGCCGGGAATGCCGTCGCATTCACCATGCTCTGTGTATTGCCAGAGCCACCATTGCGGGAATGTCGCTCTTGGCCAGCTTGGCGTACCTGATGTGTATTGCGCCAGCCAGAGTCGATACTGCGACAGTTCAGAATCGCGCCTGTCGCCAAGCTGTTCTTTTAGCACATGGCCGGAATAGATGATCGGGCTTTTGCCGGTCAGCCGTTTCACTTCGCGCAGGAAGGTTTTCAGATCATCGAGCGAAACGCCTTCATCTTCGTGATCGGCGGCATAGAGATCGAGATCCTTCCCTACTTCGCTGACAAAATACTGGGCCTGATCTTTCATTTTGCGAGGCCGCAGGAAATGGTATGCGCCCCAGAGCAGGTCAGCAGCGAGTGCATCCTTTTTGCGCTGGTTATAAGTAGGATCGAAATAGTTATTCGATTCGGTTGCCTTGTGGATGATGCCGACCACGCCATCATCTTTTGCATCTTCAAAACTATCGACTACATCCCAGTGCGAAAGATCGACCACTGCTTTGTCAAGCATGATTGCCCCTTCACCGTTGAGACGATCTGGCCACGCGATGTCCGCTTTGCCCTCGAAAGCGGACATCGAGTGTGGTGGAGAGATGTCCGCTAAGTGCCAATAGCGGACATTGGCATCCTATTCGATCACCTCGTCGGCGCGAGCGAAAACTGCGGGCGCGAGAGGAAGATCGAGCGCTTTCGCGGTTTTTAGATTAATTACGAACTCAAATTTGCTCGATTGCAGCACAGGGAGATCGGCAGGATTTGCGCCTTTGAGGATGCGGACAACAAAGTCGCCAGCCTGGCGATACGCCTCCGTCAGGCTGGTTCCGTAGCTCATTAGTCCGCCAGCTTCCACAAACTCGCGCCATTCATAGATGGCAGGAATGCGGAGTTGCGCCGCCGGCGCAATGACCAGAGAGCGTTGGCTGTTGAAATAGGGATCGGCACCAATGAGTATCGCTCCAGCCTTACGCTGCTCAAATTCCTTAAAGGCCTTGGCAATGTCCTGCTCACTGCTGGCGCGTTCGATATGGATTTTGAGATTGAGCGCGCGAGACGCGTCGTCCACATCCTTCAACTGATTGCCGAAAAATGGGTTGCTGGGGTTAAACAGCACGCCGACTAGTTCAGCTTTGGGCGCGATTTCGTGCAGCAGAGCCAATCGCTTCGCTTCCATTTGATTAGTAAAGAAGCTTACGCCGGTGAGATTGCCGCCGGGGCGGTTCAGGCTGGTCACGAGGCCCGAGTTCGCGGGATCAGCGCCAATCGCAAATACGACAGGAATGGTTGAGGTCGCCGCTTTTGTAGCAAGGGCCGAGACTGTGGTGCCGGTGAAGATAACCGAAACGTTCCGGCGAACGAGTTCGGAGGCAAGCGCCGGTAATCGACTGACATCGCGTTCTGCAAACCGATATTCGATTGTGACATTGCGGCCTTCGTCAAAGCCCGCCTCGCTCAAGGCTTTGCGAAATGGCGCTAATAAGTAGGCATCAGCCTTGGCCGATGTAAGCCCCAAATAGCCGATCACCGGCGTTGCTGGCTGCTGTGCGACTGCGACGAGCGGCCAGCCGGCGGCAGAGCCAATAATCGCTTTAAGGACTTCGCGCCGTTTCATTGTCGTCCCCCGAGGCCTTAGAGAAAGTATCTTACAGACCTACATTGCGGATTTGGAAGTGGCAGCAATGTCTGCTTTGGGTCATTAGCGGACATTTCAGCGTCCGACGCATGTCTGGCTTTACCCCCAAAAGGCGGACATTGAGAGGCTCGGTCGGAATGTCTGCTGAGTGCCAAAAGCGGACATCAGCAGCGATTATTCGATCACCTCGTCGGCTCGAGCGAGTAGACTTGTAGGCACAGTAAGACCGAGGGCTTTGGCAGTCTTAAGGTTGACCAGCAGCTCGTACTTTGTCGGAGCCTGGACCGGAAGATCGGCAGGCTTTTCGCCCTTTAGAATGCGATCGACGTAGCCGGCCGCGCGGCGATTCTGTTCGGCAACATCAGGCCCATACGAGATCAGGCCGCCACCGGTGACGAACTGCCGTCGGTAGTAGACTGCGGGCAGTTTGTGACGCGCAGCCAGCGTGACGATAAGATCGCGATGAACGACCGACAACGCGCTCGATGTCAGGATCAGGCCGCCATTCGCGGAACGCGCGAAGGCCGCGATGCCGCGCTCGATCTCGGGCGCGTCGCGCAGGTTAATCGCACTTACATCCATCCCGAGCGACGGCGCCACGGACTGGATTACGCCGAACTGGCCAGTCCCGGCGGTTTGCGCCGGATCGCGGATGACGCCCGCCCGGCTCACACGCGGCGCGATCTCTTTGAGTAACTCCAGCCATTTTGCGCTGATGGCATATTCAAACAGCAAAAAACCCGTGGCGTTGCCACCCGGATGCGCCAAGCTATCGACGAAGCCGGCGCCGACCGGATCGGTGACCTGCACGAACACGATCGGCACGGTGCGGGTTGCCTGCAACAACGGCGCCACGGACGCGGTGCCAGAGGCAAGGATGACGTCCGGCGCGAGCGCGACCAATTCCGCCGCGTATTTGCGCATGTTGTCGGCATCACCCGCGC
>Ga0307498_10000056_pt1 | contig 11575 bp, 7 predicted proteins | sample 12_S_MG_FD_201369 | JGI IMG/M metagenome (GOLD analysis project Ga0307498, IMG submission 201369) | Soil microbial communities from Populus trichocarpa stands in riparian zone in the Pacific Northwest, United States - 12_S | ecosystem: Environmental > Terrestrial > Soil > Riparian zone > Trees...
AAGCGCGGGAGCGTCGTCATCTACCCGCGGTACGAGATGGCGTATGAGGCCGACCCGATGCAGTTCATCACGAACGCCGTCCGCACAGCCCAGGAGCGCGTCGACCTCGGTGGCCTGCCTGTCCTCGTCATCGGCTATTCGCGCGGCGGGGCGATCGCGGTCGAGTACGGGGCGGTTGCGACCGAGCGGAAGCTTCCCGTGCCCGACTGGATCATGAGCGTCTTCCCAGCCCCGTACGGGAATCAGAAGCACCTGATCGACCTCGCCGGCGTGCCTCACTTCACGGAGATGCTGATCCTGGTCGGGGATCAGGATCAGGTCGTCGGCACGGCCGGCGCCGCGCTACTCGGGCAGCGTCTTCAGCGAGGAGGGTTCCCGGGCGAGAACGTCCAGATCGACGAGGTGCAGTCGCACGGCGCGTTCACGGCCGACCACTTCGCCCCGATGAGCGCGTTGCCGGCCGCGAAGAACGCGTTCTGGCGTCCGGCCGACGACGTCCTCGACGCGCTCGACCAAAACGCGAGCCAGTAACCCCGGGGGTCAGACCCCTTTACATTTGCGGCGCGCCCGAACCCGCAATTTGCGCGCCAAGGCTCGCGCCGCGCGCCATTCGTGACGAAGTCGGCACACCTTTGGAGCGGGGTCTGACCCCGTTACGCCGGAGTGGCGGCTCCGGCGAGCTCGCGTTGGAGCTTGATGAAGAGCGCCTCGAGGGCGAGCCCGGCCTGGAGCTGGAGCTCCTCGTACAGGCGCCATGTCTCGCGGACGGCTTCCGCGGCCGCCTCCGCGCCGGGGAGCCGCTCCACACTCGCGTCCTCACGCAACTGGTCGAGCCGATCGACATGCGCCGCGGCCGACTCGGCCCCCGCAGCGACGACGACGAGGTCGCGGTACCAAGCCTCGAGCTCCTCGAGACAGAGCAGGATCTCCTCGCGCTCGGCTCCGCGCATCGCCCGCCGCGTCCGCTGCTCCTTCTCGCGACCCGTGAGGTCGAGCTCCTCGTTCTCCGCCTGCGCACGCTCCTTGGCCTCCTCGGCCCGCTCGCCGGCGATCGCCATCAGCCGACTGGACGCCTCACCGGGCTGGAACCCGGGCTCGCGATAGACGGAACGCGCGACCTCGAGCACGGCCTCGCGCCGCAGAGCCGCCTCAGGATCGAGCAGTCGATCGACCCGGTCGAGCCGCCCCCGCGCGACGCGAGCGAGCGCCGTCGCCTCGTGCTCTGACAGCTCCGGCGAGCGCGCCACGATCTCGTCGCGCACGGTCGCCTCGGCAAGCCGCCGGAACGGAACGAGCTGGCAACGCGAGCGGATCGTGTCCGGCAGCGGGCCGATGTCGTCGGCAACGAGCACCGCCACGGCGTACGGCGGCGGCTCCTCGAGATCCTTCAACAGCGCGTCAGCCGCCTCATCGTTGAGCGTGTCCGCCCCGAACACGAGATAGACGCGCCGGTCCGCCTCGAACGGCCGCATGTGCAGGTCACGGCGCAACTCGCGGATCGCGTCGATCCGGATCTGGTCGCCGAGCGGCTCGAGCACGTACAGATCCGCATGCGCGCGGCGCTCGACGCGTCCAGGATCGCCGAGCAGCGCTCCCGCGAACCCGAGCGCGGCGCGGCGCTTCCCCACGCCCGGCGGCCCGTGGAAGAGGTACGCGTGCGCGGGCCCCTCGGCAAGCGCAGCGTCGAGCAGGCGGCGCGCCTCGGCCTGCTCAGGAAAGCCCTGGAAGGCTGTCACGCACCTCCTTCGCGACCTCGTCGGCGGGCCGAGAGGCGTCGATCGTCGTGATCCGCCCCGCAAAGGCCGAGCCCAGCTCCCGGTACGCCTTGTCGACCTCGCGCAGGAACTCGTCGCCCTCGCGCTCGATCCGGTCGCCGGGCGGCCCGGAGCGGCGCTGCGCTTCCTCGGGATCGACGAGCAGAAGGAACGTCACGTCGGGAAGGATGCCTCGGATCGCGTTCACGTTCAGCGCGAGCACGCGGTCGACGCCGAGCCCGCGTGCGATTCCCTGATACGCGAGCGACGAGTCGAGGTAGCGATCGCAGACGACGTCCGCGCCACGCTCGAGCGCCGGCTGGATCACCTCGGCGACGAGCTCGGCGCGCGCCGCCGCGAACAACGCAGCCTCCGCCCACGGCGAGATCTCCAACCCGCCGAGGACCAGCTCGCGCACCCGTTCCCCGAGCTCCGTCCCTCCGGGCTCCCGCGTGAGGACGACATCCCGCCCGGCTTCCTTGAAGTGCTGCCGGAGGAGCTCCGCCTGGGTCGTGGTGCCGGAGCCGTCGAGCCCCTCGAACGTCACGAACACGTGCCTAGGATACGAGCGTGGCAGTGCTCATCACGGGAGGAGCAGGGTTCATCGGCTCCCACGTCGCAGAAGCGCTGGTCGCGCGCGGCGAAGACGTCGTGGTCCTCGACGACCTCTCGTCGGGCAAGCGGGAGAATCTGCCGGAGGGTGTCGAGCTCGTCGAGGGCGACGTCCGCGAGCCGCAGGACGAACTCTTCGCGGGCGTCAAGCCGACCGTCTGCTACCACCTAGCGGCGCAAATCGACGTGCGGGTCTCGGTCGCGCGGCCCGACCACGACGCGCAGATCAACGTCCTCGGGACGGTCAACCTGCTCCAGGCCTCGCTCGAGCACGGGACGCAGGTCGTCTTCAGCTCGACCGGCGGCGCCATCTACGGCGAGTGCGACGGCCCCGCAACCGAAGACGCGCCGCGCCTGCCGATCTCGCCGTACGGGACCTCGAAGCTTGCGGCGGAGGAGTACCTCGCGACGTACAACCGGCTCTACGGGACACGGCACGTCGCGCTGCGGTACGGAAACGTGTACGGCCCGCGGCAAGACCCCCACGGCGAAGCTGGAGTCGTCTCGATCTTCTTCAGCACGCTGCTCGGAAACGAGGCGCCGAAGGTCTTCGGGGACGGCGCCCAGACCCGCGACTACGTGTACGTCGGCGACATCGCCCGTGCGACCCTGGCCGCAGGCGGGCGCGACGGCGGCGTCTACAACGTCGGCACCGGGCGCGAGACCTCGGTGGTCGAGCTGCTCGACCTGTGTCAGCAAATCGTGGGCACGAGGTTCGACGCGACGTTCATGCCTCCGCGTCCGGGTGAGATCCAGCGCTCCGTCCTCGATCCGAGCCGAGCCGTGGACGAACTCGGCTGGCGGCCCGAGCACAGCCTCGAGGACGGGCTCCGCGAGACGTACGAGTTCTTCCGCGGCTAGGAAGGAACGCCGCGGGTCGGAGCGAATCCGGTCCGCCCGTGGAACTCTCGGCCCCAGAGCTCCGTCCGCATCAGTCGCGGACAGCCCTCCTCGTTGCGAGCGGCGTCGTAGCGATCGGGCTCGTGCTGCTGCTGATCGTGGCTGTCGGAATGATGTCGAAGCCGTCCGACGCGGACGCGAAGCGCGCACCCGTGAAGCATCGCGCTCCGGGACGGCCGGAGCCGAAGCGACCGACCCTGACCCGCGCGCAGACCAAGGTGCTCATCTTGAACGCGAACGGGATCACCGGAGCGGCCGCAACCGAGGCCTCGCGCGCGCGTGCGCGCGGCTACAAAATCTCGGCGACCGGGAACACGGCACTGACCCAGGGCAAGAGCGTCGTCCTCTACCGGCCGGGGCACCGACCGGAGGCGAAACGCCTGGCGCTCGACGAGAGCATCCCGCTGGTCGGCCCGCTTGACGGCATCACGCCGCGCCAACTCCACGGCGCACAGGTCGTCATCGTCCTCGGCACCTAGGCCGAGCGCCTCAGATACACGGCATTCCGAGCGCAGTCAGCACCTGGCTGTTGTGCGGATCGAGCTGGCGCGCGCGGATCAGCTCACGCCGCGCCACGGCGCAGTGCCCGAGCACCTCGCGGTCGTAGAGCCCGAGCTGGTACCAGCTCGCCCAGTTCAGCGGCTGGAGGTCGACCGCCTGCGCATACAGCTCGCGCGCCCGAGCGAGCTTCCCCGCATCCTCCTCGACCGAGGCCCAGGCCTGGAGCGCCGCGATCGAGAGCGGGTTCAGCGAGTGCGCGCTCTTCGCCGACGAGGCCGCCTGCCCGAGCTGGCCACGCTCGATGTGCGAGTACGCGTCGTCGACCCGGGCCGCCGCGATCCGCGGCGCCGCGATCGAGTACAGCCCGGCCCACGCGACGAGCACGACAGCGGCGACCCAGCCGTAGTGACGACCCACGCGCACGGGTTCGCGCCCGGCTGCCAACAGGAAACCGATCACGAACAGGAGCGGCCCGGCGAGCGCGACGAAATCCCAGTCGTAGTCGAGGAGCCCGTGGACGAGAAACGCGGGCACGACGAGCCCGAGCGCCAGCGCCGCCTCACGCTCGTCGCCGTCGAGCCGACCCAGCGCCCGCCAGGCCCCGAGCAGCGCCGCGCCCATCGCGCCGACCCAGAGCGCGAGCCCGACGATCCCAGTCTCGGACGCGAACTGCAGCGGCAGGTCGTGCGTCTCGAGCACGTCGACGGCCGAGTCGCGGAACTTCCGGTGCACGATCTCGAACGAACCGGCCCCGGTCCCGCCGAGCGGCTCGCCCGCGAACCCGTGCCAGGCCTCCTTCCACCAGCCCCAGCGGTTGTTCAGGCTGCTCTCCCCCAGCCGGCTCGGTCCGGAGCCGACCGAGGCCGAGCCGCCCAGCGGGTTCCCGCTCGCCGAGACGACGATGACACCCGCCAGGACGCACGCGATCGCCGCGCCCGCAGCCGCGCGTAGCAGCAGCCGCTCGCGCTCGGGCCCCGGCCGGTAATGCAGGAACCACGCCGCCGCGAACGCCGCGCCCGCGCCGAGCACGAACACGAGCGCGAACCAGGCGCCGTCGTGCACGCGCACGCTGTGCGACTGCCCGTCCTGCGCGATCCCGGGCAGAAGGAGCGCGATCCCGCACACGACCGCAGCCGGAACGCCGCCGCTGACGAGCGCGGCCAGGCTCTCGAACCGCCGCCGCGTCAACGCGAACCAGCCGGCGAGCGCCACGAACGCCGCGAGCACGCCCCCGCGCGAGTACGTGAGCACGAGCGCGATCAGGAGCGCATACAACCCGACGACTGCGCCCGCGCGAACGAACTGAGAGTGCCGCCGGCTCGAAGCCGCCCAAAGCGCGATCGGCAGCCCGAAGACCATCACCAGCGCGAGCGCGTTCCAGTACCCGACCGGAGACCGAAGCCGAGCCAGGCGCCCGTAGTCCTCGTACAACGCGGGCACGGCCTTCCCGGCCAGGGCCCACAGGCACGTGACAACGACGAGCCCGCCGAGCAGCCACGCGCCGACCCGGGTCGAGAGCACCGAGCCCGCGAATGCGCCGACCACCGCGAACGCGAAGTACGCGAGCCCCCGGTTGAAGTAGTCCCACGAGCGATCCGGCAGGACCGACCAGACCACGGTCAGGCCGGTCCAAACCGCGAACCCGCCGCCGAGCAAGGCGAACGCGATCCCCTCGCGCCCGAGTCCGGGTAGCGGCAGAAGCCCCCAGAACGCGAGCCCGCACGCGACGAGCGCAACCACGAGAGCGGCCCCTCCAATCCACGCCACGGCCCCGTCGCCCGACCCTCCGCCGAACAGCAGCGCCGCCGCGATCAGCGCGCCGGCCGCACAAAGAAAGCTGATACGGCGGGACGCGGCCACCAAGCTGCGGAGGATAGGGGAGCCGCCGGAAACGGGTAATTAGAGCGATGCGAGCAAGGAATTGGCTTACAAAGGCTTAACAACCGGCTAACCGGGGCATCACCCCCGTCCATGAGACTCTGTTGTCAATGTCCACGACCCCCAGCAGGTAGGCTCAGAGCCATCCGACCGGCTCGCCTCATCGCCGCCAGCGTGGCCGCCGTCGTCCTCGGTGTGTTCGCGCTCAGTGTCACCGCGCCGCCCGCGTCGGCTCAGACCCCATGCTGGAAGCAGATCATCGACGACTGGGTGAACGACGGCGTCATCGAGGGCGTCTATCCGCTCCACTGCTACGGCGAGGCGATCAAGCACGTCCCCAACGACCTCGCGCAGTACACGGGAATCATCGAGCGCATTACGGCGGCACGTCAGCAGGCGGTGCGAGGAGTTAGGACGACGCAGGCCCACAAGCCGCCGTTGAGCTCCGAGCCCACTTCGAACGACCCCAGCGGCGGCGTCTACAACTCGGCGATCGACAAGCTCGGCCCGACGAACTCCGACTCGCTCCCGCTCCCGCTCCTGATCCTCGCCGGCCTCGCGCTCGTCATGCTCTCCACCGGCGCCGTCGGGCTCGCCTCGCGCCACCTCAAAGCTCGCAAAAGCGCTGCTTAGAGCCCTTTTCCCGCTCCATCCGACGCATCCCCTAACCTCGCAGGTCCGCTCGACGACGGCCGTTCCGCCGCCTGGGCGCTCATTAGTAGGCTTAGACCAGGAGGTAGAGGAATGGCGTCCGCGAAGCCCGCAGAAACCGCACTCGACGAGGTCACGAACGAAGTCGTAGACGGCGCACAGAACGTCGCCGTCAAGCGTTACTTCACGATCCCCGGCCGCGACCCGTTCGAGGAGGTCGACTGGGAGCTCCGCGACGCGCTGATCCCCGGCAAGGAAAAGCCGGTCTTCGAGCAGAAGGGCGTCGAGTTCCCGAAGTTCTGGTCGCAGACGGCCACGAACATCGTCGCGCAGAAGTACTTCCGCGGGCGCATGGGCTCGCCCGACCGCGAGTCGAGCGTGAAGCAGATGATCGGGCGCATCGTCGCGACGGTCGGCGCCTGGGGCCGCGAGGGCGGCTACTTCGCCGACGAGGAGGAGGCAGAGACCTTCGAGGCCGAGCTGAAGGCGATCCTCGTCAACCAGTACGCGGCGTTCAACTCCCCGGTCTGGTTCAACGTCGGTTTCGAGGAGAAGCCGCAGTGCTCCGCCTGTTTCATCCTCTCGATCGACGACTCGATGGAGGACATCCTCGACTGGATCCGCCGTGAGGGGATCATCTTCCGCGGCGGCTCGGGCTCGGGCGTCAACCTCTCCAGGCTTCGCTCCTCGAAGGAGCAGCTCTCGAAGGGCGGCTACGCCTCAGGCCCCGTGAGCTTCATGCGCGGCGCCGACGCGTCGGCCGGCACGATCAAGTCCGGTGGCAAGACGCGGCGCGCGGCGAAGATGGTCGTCCTCGACGTCGACCATCCGGACGTCGAGGAGTTCATCTGGTGCAAGGCGCACGAGGAGGAGAAGGCGCGCGTCCTCGAGGCGGCCGGGTACGACATGTCCCTCGACTCGGCCGACTGGGCCTCGATCCAGTACCAGAACGCGAACAACTCGGTGCGCGTCACCGACGCGTTCATGGAGGCGGCCGAGTCAGGCGCCGACTGGAACCTGACCGCGCGCACCGACGGCACGGTCGTCGACACGATGCCCGCGAGGAAGCTCCTGCGGGACATGGCCGAAGCGGCATGGAAGTGCGCCGACCCGGGCGTCCAGTACGACACGACGATCAACCAGTGGCACACGCTCCCGAACACGGGCCGCATCAACGCGTCGAACCCGTGCTCGGAATACATGTCGATCGACGACTCGGCCTGCAACCTCGCGTCGATCAACCTGCTCAAGTATCGCCGCGAGGACGGCGACCTCGACGTCGAGGCGTTCGAGCACACCGTCGACGTCATGTTCCTCGCGCAGGAGATCCTCGTCGGCTACTCCTCGTATCCGACGCCCGAGATCGAGCGCAACGCGAAGGCGTTCCGGCAGCTCGGCCTCGGCTACGCGAACCTCGGCGCGCTGCTGATGGCGCGCGGGCTCCCGTACGACTCGGACGACGGTCGCGCGTACGCGGCCGCGATCACGGCGCTCATGACCGGGCGCGCGTATCGCAAGTCGGCCGAGATCGCCGGGCGCATGGGTGCGTTCGCGGGCTACCAGCCGAACGCCGCCGCGATGATCGGCGTCATGGCGCAGCACCGCGCCGCGGTCGGGAACATCGAGAACACCGACTCGGTTCCGGCGGATCTCTTGTCGGCGTGCCGGCGCGCGTGGGACGAGGCGCTCAACCTGGGCGAGGTGCACGGCTACCGGAATGCGCAGGCGACTGTGCTCGCGCCGACCGGGACGATCAGCTTCATGATGGATTGCGACACGACCGGGGTCGAGCCCGACTTCTCGCTCGTCAAGTCGAAGAAGCTCGTGGGCGGCGGCGAGATCACGATCGTCAACCAGACGGTGAAGGCCGCGCTCGAGCGGCTCGGCTACGCACCGAACGAGGTCTCCGACATCGTGGCCTTCGTCGACGAAAAGAACTCCGTGATCGGAGCTCCGCACGTGAAGAAGGAGCACTACCCGATCTTCGACTGCGCAGTCGGCGAGCGCGCGATCCACTACATGGGCCACGTGAAGATGATGGGCGCCGTCCAGCCGTTCATCTCGGGCGCGATCTCGAAGACGGTGAACATGCCCGAGGACGCGACCGTCGAGGACGTAGCCGGTCTCTACACCGACGCGTGGAAGCTCGGCGTGAAGGCGATCGCGATCTACCGCGACAACTGCAAGGTCGCGCAGCCGCTCTCCTCGAAGAGCCAGGCCGCGATCGACAGCGTGACCGGTGTCGCCGCGCCGCCGGTGCCGCTGACCCAGCGCCGCCGGCTGCCGGAGGACCGCGTCGAAGTCGGTCGCAAGTTCCGCGTCGGCGACTACGAGGGCTACATCCACGTCGGCCTCTACGAGGACGGGACGCCCGGCGACATCTTCGTCGACATCGCCAAGGAGGGCACGACACTCGCAGGCCTCATGAACTCGTTCATGATCTCGGTGTCCTTGGGCCTCCAGTACGGAGTCCCGCTCGAGGTCTATGTCTCGAAGTTCGCGCACATGCGCTTCGAGCCGAGCGGCCAGACGAACGACGCGGACATCCGAATCGCGAAGTCGATCGTCGACTACGTATTCCGCTGGATGGGCAAGAAGTTCCTCACCACCGACCAGCAGGAGGAGATCGGGATCCTCTCGCCGGAGGTGAAGGCCCGCCTAGCGGAGCGCTATGCGAACGGCGAGAGCTCGGCCCCGTCTGACGCGGCGGCGCCACTCGAATCACCCCCACCGGGCCAAACCGCCCTGTTCAATGCGTGGGAAGACGCAGTCGAGTGCGCCAAGTGCGGCGGCCGCATGATCCGCACAGGCTCGTGCTATACGTGCCGAGACTGCGGCACGAACACCGGCTGCTCCTAGGTCAAAGCAAAAGAGCCTTAACTGAAGGTCTCGCCTATCCGGCTACGGCGAACGCCACGATCTCCTCCGGCTTCAGGCCCTCGCCTCGCGCCCAGGCTGCGGCGAACCCCTCCTCACCGAGCGCCGACTCTGCTTCGGCCACCGCCTCATCGAAGGGCCGCTGCTCCTCCTGGCCGCGAAGGTCGATCCCGAGCTCGGCGTACAGAGAGGCTGTGGCGGCGAGAAGTTGCACTCCGCGCTCGGTCACGCCCTCGGTAACCGTGGCCGCACCCAATCCCAAGGCGTTGATGGCGATCCCGCGCATCCAGCCGAGGCGCCCGGCGATCTCGAGCGCCTCGCGGAAGTACGCTCTCGCCCCCACAGGATCGGACAGGCCGAGGCTGTTCCAGCCGCAGTTCTCGAGCGCCGTGGCCGCGCCGGTGTCGTCGCCGAGTTCTCGGAACAACTCGACGGCTTCCACGGACTCGTCGAGGCCGCCGCGAAAGTCCCCGGCCCGCCACGCCGCTCCTCCCAGATTGACCACCGCGAAGGCAACCATCTCATGGTTACCGATTTCCTTCGCCCTCTCACGGATCGCCAGGAACTGCACGCGTGCGGTCTCCTGTTCGCCCTGCTCGCTCGCATTGAGCGCCGCCGAGTTCATCGCCCGGAGCAATTCGACTTGATCTCCCTGGTCTTCGGCCAGTGCGCGCCACTCCGCGATCAGGTCGTCCGAGCGCACATAGTCCCCCAAGGCGGCCGCGCGCGCCGCGGCCCAGCGCAGCATCAGCATCCGTGACTCGACACGCGACCATGGGCGCTCAAGTGCAAGCCCAAGCCACATGTCCGCGTCCTGGTACAGGCCCCGACCAGGCCAGTATCTCGCGAGCGCGGCGGCGAGGCGGAGCAGGTCATCGTCCTCACGCTCGTCGCGCGCCCATTCGAGTGCCGCTCGCAGATTGTCGCGCTCGGCGTCAATCCGCGCAGCTATCGCCGCCTGGTCGCCGCCGTCCTTCATCTCCTGATACGTGGACTCAGCGAACTCGACGGCGAGGCGGGCCTGCCGCCGGCGCAGCTCAAGTTCATCGCTGCTTTCGCTCAGCCGCTCGCGCGCGTAGGCGCGAATCGTCTCCAGCATCCAGAAGCGTCCGCCTGTGTGCCGCAACAGGCTCTTCTCGACGAGCGACTGCAGCGTGTCGAGTTCGGCTTCCGCTACCTCCTCCGCCGCCTCGAGCGTGCAACCCCCGCGGAAGACGGACAGGAAGGCGAAGAGGCGCTGTTCATCCTCGCCGAGCAGCCCGTGACTCCATTCGATCGTCGCGCGCAGAGTGCTCTGCCGCGGATCGGCGTCCCGCGCGCCCTTGAGCAGGTCGAGCCGCTGAGCGAGACGTTCGAGGATCTGCGCCGGCGAGAGCACGCGCGTCCTGGCGGCGGCAAGCTCGATCGCGAGCGGCAGCTCGTCCAGGCGCCGGCAGATCTCGGCAACCACCTCGTCCTCTTCGAGCTGCGAGCGCTCACAGAAGAGCTCGATCGCCTCCGGCTCGGTCAGCTGCATGACCGGGTATTCGACCTCGCCGGCGATCCGCAGCAGCTCGCGGCTCGTGACCAGCAGCCGCAGCCTCGGGCAGAGCTCGAGCAACTGCCCGAGTTCAGGCGCTGCCTCGATTACGTGCTCGAAGTTGTCGAGCAACAGCAGCATTTCTCGCTCGCCGACGTACTCGGCGAGGCCGTCCTTCGCTCCCAGCGTCTGTGCGATCGTCTCCGCCACCAGCGCCGAGTCGCGCAACGGTGCCAGTTCAACCCAGAAGACGCCGGCCCCGAAAGCAGGGATGATCTCGGTCGCGGCCTCGATCGCGAGGCGGGTCTTTCCAGAGCCGCCAGGCCCCGAGAGGGTGACGAGGCGAGTGCCGCCCAAGAGCAGATTGACCAACTGCTCCTGCTCCCTCGCCCTGCCGACGAAGGACGAGACGGGTCGCGGCAGGTTGGTATTCGAGATGGTCTTCAGCGGAGGGAATCGCTGTTGTCCAAGCTGGAAGAGCGCGACCGGCTCTGGGAAGTCCTTCAGCCGGTGCTCACCAAGCCCGGCGAGATGAGTGTCACCGTCGAGGATCGCTTGCGTGGCGGCAGAAACCACGACCTGGCCGCCATGTCCGGACCCGGCGATTCGGGCCGCACGATGCAGCTCACGCCCGGCATATCCCTCGCCGGTGACGCGCACCTTCCCAGTGTGGACGCCCATCCGCACTCTCACCGGCCCGGATGCCAGCGCCCTCTGCCCCGCGGCCGCAGCTTCGAGCGCCGCTTCGGCGTCGGCGAAGACATAGAGGAAGGCATCGCCTTGTGTGTCGACCTCCACCCCGCGGTGGATGGCGAAGGCCGCACGCAGGGAACTGCGGTGCTCCGCGAGCGCTTCCACGTAGAGCTCCTCGCCGAGATCCTGG
>Ga0307498_10000057_pt1 | contig 11480 bp, 23 predicted proteins | sample 12_S_MG_FD_201369 | JGI IMG/M metagenome (GOLD analysis project Ga0307498, IMG submission 201369) | Soil microbial communities from Populus trichocarpa stands in riparian zone in the Pacific Northwest, United States - 12_S | ecosystem: Environmental > Terrestrial > Soil > Riparian zone > Trees...
GAGCTTGGTTCAGGTTCAGCTCGCGGAATAGGGTGGTGGCTTTTTCAAGCGAGCCTTCATCAAGGCTTGTGCCCTCTGGGAGCTTAAAGGCTTCGTATTTAAGGGGCTCTGCGGGAGGCTTTGGGGCATCGGCAGGTTTTGGAGCGTCGGCTGGCGGTGTGGCCGGAGTGTCCGTGCCGTCGCCAGCGGGCGTTGCTGCGTCAAGTGCCTGATCAAGCGCGGAGGTCGAGCCATCTGTCAGCGCCGGGTCAGTCGTCGAGGTCGAGCTCGGGCTCGGGGTCGGGCTCGGGGTCGTCGGTTCCGCCATGGTCTTGCTCCTTGAGCATTTGAAGGTATTCGGTTGGGGCCGCCAGCATGATCTGGGCAGTCATGCGAAGGCCTACGTTCTGCTGGCCGCAGTTGAAGGCGGTGGCGCAGGGGTCGTTGGTGAACGGGGTTTGGAAGATCCCGCACTGGGACAGGAAGTCGTACATCCATTCCCTGCCCGCGCGAACGGTCATGATGGACTTGACCACGATCTTTTGCTCGGCCTCGCGAACGCGGACTTCGCGCTTGGCCTTGGCTACGAGCTTTGGGTCGTCGTAGTTCATGCTATCCCTATCAGCGGAAACAGCTTCTTCACCACCACGTAGATCGCGATCAAGAACAGCACCACCTGGATGATTTTGGTGACATCAGGGTCAGGCGAGAACTTCACCGCGACGATCCAGCAGACGTAGAGGACCGCGACGATGATCGCGACTTCGAGAAGTAGGGCTATGGTTGGGGTCATGTTTGGCCTCCAGCGAGGGTTTGAAGGGCGTTTCGGCCTTCGCCCATTGGCGATTGAGCGAGGTTCTTCGCGCCTTGGGTCGCAGCGAGCATGTCCTGCTTCTGCTCCGCAGCTTGCTGTTGCTGGGCGCGGGCTTTGCGTATCTCGGCCAAGGCTTCCGGCGACCGGATCACACGAGGGTCGATGTTCCAGCTCTCGGCGAGTTTGTCGAGGCCAAAGTCGAAGTCCACGTTATCGACAGCAGCAGGATCAATAGCAGCAATGTTGCCGACCACGGAGAATAGCCGTTCGATACTACCGCCTCGATTAGAGGCCAGGGCTTCCGAGAGCATTGAGACATATTCGATCTCCATAGGCATTCCACGGATCTCTGGGGGCGCGGGCGGAAGGATGCCAGCGCGAGCGGCCACAGAGAAAACCCGCTCGATGGCGGGCCGAAGGAGTTCGTTGTCGATCCGATCAAGGACCGGGCCGATTAGGACCATTTGCTCGCTGCGCCGCGCGTCGATCTCGGTCGCGGAGATGTTGGACTTGGGTTCGAACTGGGAGATCATCTGGAATAGGTTATTGAAGAAGATCAGCTTGATCCGTTCCTGGACCTCTTTGATATCGGCCGAGATCTCGTTCACCGGCGGGATGACTTGGTAGACAGGGGCCATCCCTGGACGGCCTTGGGCAAAGCCAGGGACGTAGGTGACGCCGCCAGGGAGGAGCGAGGCTGGCTGGTTCTTGAGCGCGACGTCGGCGATCATCGGCGGGTTGACCATCTTGTCAATGGCCTGGGCCTTGCGCCGGGTTTCCTGTTGGAGTTGTTTGATGTCAGGGAGGGCGTCCATGCCGGGGGAGCGGCCGTACGGATCGTTCGAAACCAAGTCCCAGCGCGGGCACGCGGCGGGCCATTCATGGAACCCGCGAATACGGAGGACCTTGTCGCCAGCGTTGCCCCACTCCCAGTAGACCTCGCGGAACGGGAAGTGCTTGGGGAGCCCTGCGCGAGAGCCAGCGAAGTCGTCGTTTGGCTCGATCGCATGGGCGATCAGGACCTCGCGCGAGAGGGAGGCAGAGGCGGTTCTGTACAGGGCTTGGACCGTCGGCGAGCAGTTCTCGACCCCGAACTTCTCCACGCACTGGCCCACGGTCAGGACGAACTCCCGATAGAGGGTGTTCACTTCCATGGTCGAGGAGTTCTCGAGGAAGTACTCGCCAGCGCATGGGTTCTGGCAGTTGATCACGTTCTCGAAGTTCTCGTAGATGATGATCACGGCCGTGCCAAAGACGACTAGGTCGAAGTAGGCCACGGCCACGGCGTTGTAGAAGTTGGACTCTTTGAGGATCAGGTAGAGGATCCGCTCGCAGTCAGCTAGCCACAGGCTCGATGGGGAGGTCTGGGTCGAGTCGGTCCGTCCAATCTTGAGTTTGAACCATGGCCGCGTAGGCGAAGAGACACCGGACATTATTCCCGAGGCCAGGGTCCGGGCAGCAATCGTGCCCGTGGAATCGATAATGTGCTGATTGATAGGTGAGCCACGGGCGAACTGGTTTGGGGTTATCAGCCACTTGTACCTCCTGGGGAGGATGAAGTCTGCGAGCTCGCGCCAGTGGGTCCACCATGAGTACCGGTAGGATCGCATGCCTTGGAGGCGTCCGTCGACGTGGCGACGAAGTTGGATCGTGGCCTCAGGCCCAGGCCGTGCGCCGTCAGGAAAGGCTGCTGCAAGTGCTGCGGGCGGGGCCATTAGGGTGCTTTCAGTGGGAGATCAGGCGGGTTGCCTTTGTCGATCTCAGAGAGAAGTTCTTGAACCGGAAACCGGTGGCGGCCGCGCGCGTCGAACTGCGCCCACTCTTTCATGTATTTCTTCTGATCCTCGGGCGAGTCGGAGTTGTAGGCTTCTTCCTTGGCCGAGCGATTGAAGGCGTTGACATAGATTTCCCAGAGGGTTCCATCAGGGATCTTGCCCGGCTTGATGTCGTGGCCGTGTTCTTTGACGAAGTCTTTCTGGCCCTCGCCAGTGACCTCGCGAAAGCGATCGACCTCACGCTTTACAGCAAGGTTGCCCCCAGCATAGGCATCAGCGATGCGCTTGGTCGCGTCGACAGCGAAGGCTCTATGCTCAGGGTTTTCTTCAAGGTGTTGCCTAAATGGCTCGAAGGTTCCAGCCCGGCCCTTGGCCATGGAGTCGATATAGGCGTGGGCAGAAGTATTGCCGAAGTGGTATTCCTCTCGCTGGGCCTCAAGAACGTCTGCTTCGCGCTCATAGGTGGCCTGGGCGATGAGCCGGAACTCGGGCGCGACCTGAGGCTGAGGCGATGGGCGAGGGCCGAAGTTCCCTGGAACGACAGGCATGGCTACTGGCCGATCAAGGTTTTGGTGCCGAGCTGTTCGGCGTCAGGGGCCGCGCCAGCGACGGTGGGTTGGGCAGGACCGGTTTTCTTCGGCTTCTGCGTGGCCGCGTTGGCAAAGACAGGCGGCGGCGGGGCTTGTGGTGCCTCAGGGGGCTTCATGAACATCGACGACCTCCGGGGCTGGGATTGGCTCGAGAACGGGGGCAGGGATTGGCTGCGGGCCGTCGGGCGGAGGTTCGTGGGGAGGCTCGGCCTCGGCCTCAGGCTCGGGCAACGCGAAGCGGTCGTCGACGATCTCAATCCCTTTCCCACGGATGAAGGTGATGACCGCCGCGCCGATGCCGCCAGCGATGTCCATGTAGGTGTCGCCGTCCTCGTCGGTGAGGGCTTCGACGACGAGCGTCATGGTCGTGCCGTCGAAGTGAAGGCTACCAATGATACCGATTTTCATGCTATAAGCCTTTCAGGTGAGAAGGGATTGTACTCGGACTCAACCACGTTCAGGTTGTGCTCGGCCATGTAGCCAGCGGCCGGGCGGGAGGAAACAGGGAGAGCGAAAGTAAGAGCGAGCGCGTCGGCAAGGTCCGGGGAGGCGAGGCCGCGCTTTTTCATATCTTCCTTTCGCTCAAGCTGGATCGCGTCTTGGGCGTTCATGCCGTAGAGTGGGCCGACCAGCTGGGCTGAAAGCTCCAGGCCTTCGTTTGTGTCAGGGCTGGGCGTGGAACCGGTCTTGAGCCACTCGCGCATCGCGCCCCACATCTCGGCGCGTTTGTTGGCGTACTTGACGCCGGAGTCGCCGGTAAGGAAGCCAAGGGAGTCGGGCTTCGCGCCGAACTGGATGTCGAAGCAGGGGACCTGGAGTTGGCGAAGGCGGTCTACAACCCCTCCGCCCACTCCCGTTCCGTCGACGAATACTGCGTCGGCGCGTGTGGTAATGAAGGCCTCAGCCACACGTCCGGCAAAGGCCATGGTGTCGACGCCTCGGAGTCGTATCGGTGGACGGGATCGCGCATCGCGGCCTTTACGGAAGAAGATGACAGACTCGTCATCGCCAAAGCGGGCCACGTCAACGCCGAGGATGAGCGGGTCGTATATCGTTGAAGTGACCTCTCGCAGAGATGCCGAGCGAGTCTCCTCGATGGAAATGAACTCCATAGAACCAGTGCGAGGAAACACCCCACGCACACGTACCCTAACAAAATCACTGTCCTCTCCATATGATTCGACCCAGGTTTTGACCTGGGCCTTGTTGGTGAAAGAGATCTCGCGGGAGTCGACTGTCCACGTCCGCCAGCGGTTGGCGTGGCGCTGGCCAGGGAAGGCCTCGCGAAAGCGGCCGGTGTTACGGGTTGGGTTCCCGAACATGATCCAAAGGATCTGGGTGTTGGCGTCGGTCAACGCGCCTTCGGCGGTCTCATGGATTTTGTCCGGGATCGCCGAGGCTTCGTCCATGATTAGGATGACGCGCTTGCCTTGGTTGTGGAGGCCAGCGAAGGCTTCGGTGTTTCGCTCAGACCATGGGACCATATCGATTCGCCAAGTTCGCTCGCGTTCGGGAGAGAATATGGCGGTGGCTGTAAGCTTGAAGAGGTCTCGCGCGAGAAATAGCCTGTGCCACTTCCCGAGCTCGGCCCAGGTTTTGGTCTTGAGCTGGGTTTCGGTGTTCGCTGTGACGACTCCACGGGTGTCCTCGAAGGTTGAGATGCCCCAGAGAATTAGCCAAGCCACCAACGCGGATTTGCCCACGCCGTGACCAGACGACGCGGCGAGTTGGATGGCTTGGTTTGGGGTAAGTAGCCCATCGCGGACCGCCGTCAAGATCTGGACCTGCCAAGACTCAGGGCCAGAAAATTTCTCAAGCTCAGTCCCAGGCTCGCTCCAAGGAAACGCCCACAGGACGAACCTGTGAGGGTCGCTGGAGAGCAGAGCCAGGTCCTGGGCGAGAACGTCGGCGCTCACACGATGGGCTCCACGTCGTCAGACCCGCTGGAGCCCCTTAGGTCTGAGACTGGGGTGGGTTCGGGGGTAGGCTTGGCGTCGAGGGTAAGATGGGATCGTCGGCGGGCGGCCTCGAGTCTCGCGCCGAACTCGACGTTGACGTTAACCTGCGTCGAGCGCTTGGGGAAGCCAAAGCGGTCCGCGCGATCGGAGATGATATCGAGCAAGGGGCGAAGCTCGCCCAGGGGTATGGGTTCGTCCCTGGCAGCGAGATCTTCGAGTGAGTCCGCGAGAAGGCGCTCTCCAACGACCATGTTCCCGATCGCGACGTCGGAGTACTCGAGGGACTCGTCGACGATGTCCTTGCGGTAGCTCTCGACGAGATCGGCGAAGGATGGATCGGACTTGAGGCAAGCGACCGTGCCGTAGGAGTAGCCGGTCATTTGGGCGGCCTTGAGCATGGGAAGGCCCAGGGCCAGGGCCCGTGCGAGGCGGTGGTGCGAGTCCCGAAGCTTGCGAAGGCGCTGGGGCTTCGCGGGGATGACGTTGGTTGGCACGGACTCGACCGTGGCGATATCAGCCTCGACGAGCTCGCGAACGACCGTGGCCATCAGCTGTCGCCGACGGCCCAAGGGCCGGAGCCTGTGCGGGACCGTGTTCAGGATCGCGAACGGGAGTTCGTCGACGGGATCGGTGGGATCGGTGGGATCGGTCATTCCAGCGGATCCTTCTCCAAGAACTCGACCCGGGGCAGGGAGATCTTTAGCGTCGGGTCGCGCCAGCGCCGGAAGTACTCCTCAGCCTGTCGAAGCTTGGTTTTAGGCATAGGCTTGCTCCAAGACGTGATCGAACGATGCCTCGTCACACGTGCCCATTCCTCGCGCGGCAGTCGTTTGGCGGACTTTCTCATTTTCCCATTACAGCACATTTCGTGTCTCGTGTCAACCCTCTTGGTTTGTTTCTCAAGCCCAGTCTCCGAAGAATAGGGGTAAAAACAAACCAAGGAAAGAATGGGCCATATGATACTTCCAACTCAAAACTTGCGCAGGGCCTCTGCCCGCGCGCCGGGGCGGCCGTTTTGCCCCCCGGGGTGCCCTCGCCGAGTAATCCCATGGGTGGTCGATCACGCATTCGTGATCGACAGCGTCACAATTTCGCCGCAATCGGGGCCGATGGTGGCCAGACCGACGGCGCTGGGCCGGACGGAAGCAGGAGGACTACACCATGGCAGTACTTCGGGATCTCAATTCTGATCTGATCGCCCAGATTGCTCAGCTTAAGGCCGAGAACGCAAGGCTCCAGGCTACCAAGCTTGCGGCCCAGCGGGTTACGCTCAAGGTGACGGAAAAGGGCGGAGTGAGCATGTACGGGCTTGGCCGGTTCCCGGTCACGCTGTACAAGTCCCAGTGGCTTAAGCTCCTGGCAGAGGTCGACACCATCGCGGCGTTTATCGAGGCCAATGCCAGCCGCTTGAGCAATGGCAAGGAGTAGGGGCAGATTAGGGGAGGGAGCAATCCCTCCCCATTCCATTCATTCAGGAGGATAGGTTATGGTCAACGACAAGCTCTATCGGGTGCCGGGAGGACACGGAGTGGGAGGACTTAGACCGCGTGTATGTCTGGGCCGATGCTCAGGCCAAAGCCTTGGCCAGGAGGATAGGCCACGCCGTCAGGTACAAGGTCGAGTATTGGTAAGGCCATGGGCCATTGGCGACATGGGCAGACATGGGCCGACATGGCGCACATGGCCCACATGAGCCGAACCGAACCTACCTACCGGGCGATCCTGCGGCCCTGCGGTTTTGCTCCAAACCTGCTTCCCTTCCCTTTAGTAGTTTTTTTTTTTTAGAGGTAGGGGCAGAGGAGGGACAGGGCAGGGGCAGGGGCAGGGCAGACCTAGGCTCGCCTGGGATTATCTGGGCCATGTAGAACATGTCGGACTATGTCGGCCCATGTGGACAATGGGGAATTAGCAGAGGAGGATAGGATGAGAAGGACAGGGCAGGAATGGGCCGAGGGCAGGGCCGGGACACTGGCCCAGGCCAAGGCTAGGAAGCGAATGGTCACGGTAACGTTGACCGCCGCCGAGTGGGTTAATGTTAAGGTTTGCATGTGGGATGGCGTGGCGTTGAACCGCGCCCAGGGCTTCCCGGCTACCGCAGCAAGCTATCACAACACCTTGCAGGCTTTGCGCAGGGCAATAGAGGAGGATAGGCCATGATAGGATGGAATGGACTGGGCCTGGGATGGACTGGGCCGAGGTATCGAAAGGTCGGGGGATTACATTTCCTGCGCTGGGGAAGGCTTGGGCTGACGCTGTACTGGGCCGGGGCCGGGGCCAAGGCCAAACCACGGCGCAGGGCTAGGGTCCGTCGAAGGCTTAGGGATATGCTGCCGCCGGAACCGAACTGGGATGGGATGGGCCTGGGCCAGGGATTGCTGGAGGAAATTGCAGAGTACAGGAAGGAACAGGAAAATGGACGTGGATAGGCTAGCGGTTAGGTTGTCGTTGGTTGGGATAGGCTTGGCCTTGGCCTTGCTGGCTTCGGTCCCGGCTATTGACCAATGGGAGCGAAACCATGGATATCCGCTGGGCAAAGGCTTCATGCCCAGCCAAGGCTTGGCCAAGGTTAGGTGCGACAATATGTCGCATTGACACGGCGGCCGATATGTGGTATACTTCGCGCTTCAATCGGGGCTTCGGCCCACAGCCAAGGAGGACTGGACTATGCAATTACCCGAGATGACTGCCCATGAGGCCAAGCTACTGGTTTTCGCCGATACGCTTGTCGGCTTGCTTCGGGATCTCGCCCCGGACGGCCTCCCTTCGGGGGAAGTCTATGCCCATGTCATGGGCCACGGCATTGACCTTGACGATTACCTTGCCGTGGTCGATACCCTCAAGGATATGGGGCTGGTCAAGGAGGAAGGTTACTTCTTGACCGCCGCCTGAGCTTCACTGGGGAGGGATAGGGCCGGACCCTATCCTTCCCTTTCAACCAAGGAGGACTGACCATGAACTACGACTACATAGATCGCGCAAAAGCCGCCATGCACGACGGTAATTGGCGCAAGGCTACCTGGGAGTTATTCGGGCCTAGTGACTGCGACTTTATCTGTGACAAAGCCAGCCGGGTCAACCTCCTGAGCTGGGCCGAAAACGAGCGCAACAGTGGCTACGGCCTACGCTGCGAAGTCCTTGAGTACTGGGCCAGTCAGCGCAACCTGTATCATGTGTTCTTGACCATCAACCTCCCTAATGGGGAGGATCTGGAAAAGACCAGTAGCGTTGAAAGCATTTCCGACGCTGTGGAAGCGGCCATGATGGACTACCCTGAGTTTACTTCGCTGATCCTCACCATAACCAAACAAGGAGCCTAGGCATTCCCCAGTGAATAGCCCCATGCAAATATCGTGCCAACGAGCTATGCATTTTTGCATACCAGCCATGCAAAAAAACATGTTGACATTGGTTCCCAAATATGGTAGACTACTGGCTGCAATGTAGGAGGACTAAGCCATGATCGTTATCTACCACGCTCATCCTTGCTACGCTGGGATCGCTTGTTACCATGTCCGTTACGATGTTTGCACTAGGGACGGGTCCATTACCCCGCACCCCGCTTTCTTCTCACCTTCCTACAGCTATTGGTTTGTGCCTGGAACTGTCACTGACTAACCTAAAGGCCGAAACAAGGGTAGGGCTTCGGCCCTACCTCTCCCCTTGTAGTAGGGTTATGCCCTACCTGATGATTGGCCAATACAGCAACTTAACCAAAGGAGGCAACTATCCTATGCCTACGTTCCAAATCCGAGTGACCAAGGCAAAAACAAGCTTGCCTATGGTTTGGGAGGAACTTTCTCCCGAAGTCCAGCAAGCTATGATTATTGCTGGAGCCGAAAAGCTTGTCAACGCCGCGACTACCAAGGACACTCTCAAGTCCTTCGATGGCGACGAACTGGCCATGGCGCAGTCCGCCCTGGCCAATGCTACCAAGAAGCTTGAAGCCCTGAAACGGGGTGAGCTTGGTAAAGGCCGCAAGGCCGCCGGAAAGGTGGCTGGCAAGGTCTTGGCCGAAGCCCGCAGACTGGCGAAGGTTGTCGCCAAGTCCAACATCAAAAAGGAAGGAAAGAAAATTTCCGACTACTCGCCGAAGGCGATCACTGACTACGCCAACCGCATCCTTGAGGCCACGCCAAGCCTCATCGAAACTGCCAAGGCTAACATCGAAGCCCAAGACGCTCTGGCAGGGGCAGACGTAGCCCTCGACATCCAGCCGGACCCGGCAAAGGTCCAGGCTAACGCGAAGAAAGCGGCCGAAGCCAAGGAAAAGGCCGCCGCCAAACCCAAGGCTGGGAAGGTTAGCACGGTTCGCCGAGCGCCTCCTACCCGAAGGGCACCCGCTGAGACTGGCATCGGTATGCCAGCCTAACCCGACCTGAGCCCCTACGTTACCTGACAGGCACCTACGGGCATGTCCCGCAAGGCCCTGTCGGGTTTCAAACCCCAGTAACCAAGGACCAAGACAATGGATACCAAAGACCAAATCATGAACTTTGTCAATGACGTGAAAGCGGCACAGAGTAACCTTTCCGCCGCATTCATAACCTTGACCAATGCAATCATCAACCTCGTCAACGACCGCGACGCCAAGGCCATTACCATCGACGGCATGAACGTCACACTCTCCGACAAGGATAAGCGTATCGCCTCTGCCCTCGCCAATGCCCAGGAGGCCCAGGACCGCGCTGTTGCGGCCGAAAGCCGAGGGTTCCAGTTGGAGCAAGACCTCTCCCGCCGGGACCGTGACTTGGCCCATGCCAAGGCCGAGATCGAGCGCCTGGAAAAGACCAATGAAGCCTACCTCTCCGAGCTGGTCGAGCTTCGGCCGAGCCGGTCCAGGATCGACGCCCTGAGCCGGGACGTCCAGCATTACCTTGGCGAGATCGCCGGGCTCAAGAACGAACGGCGTAAGCTTCATGAGGTTATCCTTACGATCGCAACCACGGTCGACCCTGTGGTTAACCCCGTGGCTGAGGTCAAGCCTACGCCTACCCCGACGCCTGAGCCGGAGGTTGCAAAGGAGCCGGTCCCTTTCGTCCAGCCGGAGCCGGAGCCCGCCCCTACGCCTACGCCTACCCCGATGCCCGATCCTACCCCGACTTCCTCTGTCGTGGAGTGGCCCTCTTACTCTGGGCATGTGGGGCAGGGGCATGGTGGTTCGCCTTCAACTCCTGAGGGTGGCTCTGGAGGTGGCCACGGCCCTGTCTTTGGGGTGGCCTGAGGTCTTGGGGAGGGCTTCGGCCCTCCCTTCCTTCCCACACAATCCCGAGGTAGCCAATGGATATCGTTGACGACGCCGCCAATTTCTTGAAGCAAGACTTCGACAAGGCCGAGGCCCTGCGGATTATCAAGGCCCTCATGAATGAGGTCGAAGATTTGCGTGGCGAGATCGAAGATTTGCGATCAGACCTTGACGTACAGGGCGTTGAAGGGATCGACTAGTCCTCCCCTTTCGACGGCCCTTGGGGGAGGCTTGGCGTTATGTCCCGCGCTAAGCCTCCCTCCCTTGGTTTGTTTCTGGCACGTTTCCAACGAGAACTATCAGGCAAATCTAACCAACGAGCTTGACACGCGGTCATTTTTGTGCTATAATGTTACTTACAGTCAGAGGAGGTAAGCCATGCCCAGACGTGCCCCGCGACCACGGCCCCAAGCCGAGATCGCCGCCGCTACCAAGCCCTTCGCCGCCCGTGAGGCCGAATTCCTGGGCCTGACATTGACGGCCGACCGCCGACCACGGCCCGCGCCGATCCTCCTGAGCGTCGGCAGCGCCGCGCAAGTTCTTTTCGGACTACCTGCTGACACAGACAAATCGGAGCAGATCATATGACCCGCACCAAACCACGGCCCAAGCCAACCTTCCCGTCCCGGACCCCGCTTGAGCTTATCGCGACCGGCCCAGTGGAGGTAATCCTTGGCCAAGCCCAGCTCATTGTCAACGACGAGCGTGGATGTATCCTCCATATCCATTCTGCCCGCTCCGTAGTCGTCTGCCAACCAGACTTCGACGAAACCCTCATGTTTGGGGACTTATCCCCGGAACCGAATTCAAACTAGAGAAAGGAGAACCATGCCATTTGACCCACACTATCGCGAACCTGTTCGGCTCAATAACATCCGGGCGGGCGAAAACGTCACCATCGGCGAAGGTATCCAGTGCATGAAGCTCGATCCCCTCCGAGTGGTCTACCACGAACCCTACAACGAGGAGCTATTTGTCCGATGCGACAAAGGCCGCCACTACCTGCGGGGCCATGTTACCTCCCCGGAGGACGACACTCTCGTCAACATCTACCGATGAAAGGAGCTGGAATGAAGCCTCGCCATATCGCTATCACCCTCGCCGTGTTCGTTGTCGTGCTCT
>Ga0307498_10000058_pt1 | contig 11467 bp, 10 predicted proteins | sample 12_S_MG_FD_201369 | JGI IMG/M metagenome (GOLD analysis project Ga0307498, IMG submission 201369) | Soil microbial communities from Populus trichocarpa stands in riparian zone in the Pacific Northwest, United States - 12_S | ecosystem: Environmental > Terrestrial > Soil > Riparian zone > Trees...
GCTGCCGCGCCCGGTGCGACGCTATTTCCCGGGATGGCGGCCATGAGCGCGCTGCTCGAGGTGCAGGGCCTGTCCAAGCATTTCGGTGGCGTGCTCGCGCTTGACGAACTCAATCTCACCGTCGCTGCCAACGAAATTCTCGGCCTGATCGGCCCGAACGGCTCCGGCAAGACCACGTTCTTCAACGTCATCACCGGCATCTATCGGGTCGACGCCGGCAGCGTCTTCTTCAATGGCGCAGACGTGACCAATGCCAGCGGGCGGGCCATGTATCAGGCTGGTATGGCGCGCACCTTCCAGCGCTCGCGCCTGTCCCTGCCGCTTTCGATCTTCGACAACATCATGATCGGCAACCATAAGCGCCTCAATCAGGGACTGTGGTTCAATCTGGTCAGACGCGGCGACTTCAAGCGCCAGTTCGAGGAAAGCTACGCGGCTGCGCGAGCATTGGTTGAAGTGTTCGAGCCGGGCCTCGCCGATCGTCTGTTCGAGCCAGTTGCCGGCCTGCCCATGATCGATCGCCGCCGTATCGAAATCTGCCGCGCGCTGATCAGCGCTCCCCGGCTGCTGCTGCTCGACGAGCCTTCGGCCGGCATGACGCACGAGGAAACAGCCGAACTGATGAATGACATCCTGCTGGTGCGAGCGCGCAACAAGGACCTGACCATCATCATCGTCGAGCACGAAATGGGTGTGATCGAACGCATCACCGAGCGCTGCGTGGTGCTCAATTTCGGCCGCAAGATCGCCGAAGGGCCGTACCGCACCGTCGCTTCCGACGCGCAGGTGCAGGAAGCCTATCTCGGGGTGGCATGATGAGCGGAACACTCGAAATCGAGGACGTCTTCACGGCTTATGACAAAGCCGACGTCCTGCAGGGGGTGTCGCTCAAGGTCGAGCCCGGCCGCATCACCTGTCTGCTCGGTTCGAATGGCTCGGGAAAGACAACGCTGGTGCGATCGATCCTCGGGTTGACGCCTTCGCGGCTCGGTCGCATCGTGTTCGACGGCGCCGACATCACGCGTTTGCCCACGCACAAGATCATCGCTGCCGGCATCGCCTGCATTCCCGAGGGTCGCAAGGTGTTCCCCAAACTTACGGTCGAGGAGAATCTGCGGGTCGGCGCCTATCAGGAGCGTTCGGATAAAGTGAGTGCCGCGCGGCTCGATGAAATCCTGAATATTTTTCCGCGGCTGTCCGAGCGGCGCACGCAGCTTGCCGGAACGATGTCCGGCGGCGAGCAAGCGATGGTATCGATCGGCCGCGGCCTCATGTGCGCGCCAAAACTGCTGTTGATCGACGAGCCGTCGCTCGGCCTGTCGCCGCGACTGGTGAAGGAAAATTTCAGCATCATTCGCAGCATCAACGAGCGCGGCATCACCGTGCTGCTGGTCGAACAGAATGTGCATCAGACGCTTGCGATCTCGCATTACGGCTTCGTGCTCTCAAAGGGTCGCGTCGCCGCCAGCGGAACGCCGACTGAACTTGTAGCCCGCCAGGATGTGCGGGACGCCTACTTTGGGTGACCCATGACGTCGTCCGTAGAACTCACGCAGGACCTTGTCCGCTTCCGAACGATCAACCCGCCCGGCGACGAACGGGCCTGCGCCGAGCGGCTGGCATCCTTGCTCGAAGGTGCGGGCTTTGCGGTCGACCTCACCTCGTTCGGCGAAGGACGCGCGCAACTGGTCGCGCGCATTGGCGGCGCTAGCCGGAAGCCTGCGATCGGATTTACCGGCCGTCTCGACACCGTGCCACTCGGCGCGCAGCCGTGGTCGGTCGACCCGCTGGCAGCCGAGATCAAGGACGGCAAGCTTTACGGCCGTGGCTCGTCCGACATGAAAAGCGGCGTTACCGCATTCGTGACGGCCGGCGTCGCGTTGGCGGGCAAACTGGCGAATACGCCGGGCGTGGTGATGTACATCACGGCCGGCGAGGAAACCGATTGCACCGGTGCGGCGGCAATGGCGCGCGAAACATCCCTTCCCCGTGTCGGCGCGCTGGTCGTTGCCGAGCCGACGGGAAATCAGCCACTTGTCGGGCACAAGGGCGCGCTATGGCTCGAAGCCGTGACAACCGGCGTGACGGCGCACGGCTCGATGCCGGAGAAAGGCGTCAACGCCGTTCACAAGGCCACACGCGCTGTCACAGCGCTGCAAGATTTCGATTTCAATTTCGCCCGGCACGCCGTTCTTGGCGGCCCGACGCTCAATGTCGGCACGATCAAAGGTGGACTGAACATCAACTCGGTACCGGATCGCGCTGCGATCGGCATCGACATCCGCACGATTCCGGGACAGAACCACGCCAAGATCCGTGACCAGCTGGCAAGCTATCTCGGAGACGATGTTGCGCTCAGTACGCTGCTCGATGCAGAAAGCGTCTGGGCCAGCCCCGACGATGCATGGATCGGCGGCGTCTTCCGCATCACACACGACGTTGCCGGTTTCGGCGATGAGCCCGCCGCTGCGCCCTATTTTACCGATGCATCGGTTCTGACCCCGGCCATCGGATCGCCGCCGACAGCCATCATCGGGCCCGGCGAACTCGCATTGGCGCATCAGACGGACGAGTATTGCCTGGCCTCGCGAATCGAGCAGGCAACCGAGATCTATTCGCGGATGATACGGAGCTGGTGCGGCGTCTAGCGCCGCGGCCGATTACTCGGCCGCGATACGCACTTCCGGTGCCGCCGCCTTGATGTCCGGCGTCACGTGCTGCTCGAACTTGCCGAAATTCTTCTGGAACATCGCGACGAGATCGCGCGCGGTCCTGTCGAATTCGGCCTTGTCCTTCCAAGTCTTGAACGGATTGAGCAGATGCGGCTCAACGCCCGGCACCGAGGTCGGCACGGAGAAACCGAAATACGGATCGGTGCGGAAGTCGGCATTCTTGAGCGAGCCGTTGAGCGCCGCAGTCAGAAGCGTACGCGTCGCGTTGATCGGCATGCGGCGGCCAACGCCGTATTTGCCGCCGGTCCAGCCGGAATTGACCAACCAGACATCGACTTTGTGCTTGTTGATGTAGTCGCGCAGCAGGTTCGCATAGACCGAGGGATGCCGCGGCAGGAACGGCGCGCCGAAGCAGGTCGAGAATTCCGGCTGCACGCCGACCAGCCCCTTTTCGGTGCCGGCGACTTTCGCCGTATAGCCTGACAGGAAGTGATACATCGCCTGCGTCGGCGTCAGCTTGGCGATCGGCGGCATCACGCCATAGGCATCCGCCGTAAGGAAGATGATGTTCTTCGGATGACCAGCGCGTCCGCTGCGCGAGGCATTCGGGATGAAATCGAGCGGATAGGCCGAACGCGTGTTCTCGGTCTTCGAGCCGTCATCGTAGTCGGGCACGCGCGTGACCGGATCGAACGCGACGTTTTCCAGCACCGCGCCGAAGCGGTTGGTGGCGTCCCAGATCATCGGCTCTGCTTCCTGCGAGAGCTTGATGGTCTTGGCGTAGCAGCCGCCTTCGAAATTGAAGATGCCATCCGGGCCCCAGCCGGTCTCGTCGTCGCCGATGAGAATGCGGCTCGGATCAGCCGAAAGAGTGGTCTTGCCGGTGCCGGAGAGGCCGAAGAACAGCGCGCTCTCGCCTTTGTGGCTGACATTGGCCGAGCAGTGCATCGGCACGACGTTCTGCGCAGGCAGATAGAAATTGAGAGTGGTGAATACCGACTTCTTCATCTCGCCCGCGTAGGACGAGCCGCAGATCAGAACGATCTTTCGCGTGAAGTCGATCGCGACCATTGTGTCCGAGCCCTCGCGGCCGCCGTGGCGTTTGGCGTCGGGCTTGAACGACGGGAAATCGACGATGGTGAGTTCGGGAACGAAGGCAGCGAGATCTTTGCGCTCGGGGCGGATCAACAGCTGGCGGATGAACAGCGAGTGCCAGGCGAGTTCGGTGAAGATACGAGTCTTGATCCGGTATTTGGGGTCGGCGCCACCATAAAGATCCTGCGCGAAAAGTTTCTTGCCCTCGGCATGTTTCAGGAAATCGGCGAGCAGGTTGTCGAAGTTCTCCTTCGACATCTTGCGATTGCCGTCCCACCAGAGCGAATCGCGGGTGAGGTCGTCAACGACGGTATGCTTGTCCTTGGGACTGCGGCCGGTGTGGTGACCCGTTTCCGCGCTGAGCGCGCCACCGGCGACGATCGAAGCTTCACCCGCCGCGGTCGCATACTCATACAGAGTCGGCTCGGTCAGGTTCCAGCGCAGCTCCACCAGATTTTTGAAACCGAACTTCTCGGCACCATAGGCACCGTTCCATACACCCTGCTCTTGCACGCGATTTTCTCCCAAACAGGCCGCTTTATTGCCAGAACCTCTTGCGGGGCTCTTTGTCCCCGCTGCGGCTATTAAGACGATTATAGCCCCTTGCCCAAAGGCGCGCGACCATAGTCAGAGCGCTTCCGAAAGCCAAGAAAAAATGGCATGCGAGGTCTGCAGGCCGCGTTGCGCTGCATCAATGTTTTCGAATAACGCCGGCCTACTCAACCAACCCCTTGTCCGTAAGCCACTTCTGAATCAGGTCGGAAACCTGGGCGTTGTTCTTGTCCATCATCAACATGTGGGAATTTCCCTTAATGCCAACGTCCGGCAGGTTAACCACATCGGCACTTCCACCCGCGGCACGGATCGCTTCCGCATAGTCGACGCCGATCTGCCGCATTTTTGGCCAGCGACTATCGAGCGGAATGTAATCGCCATAGACGACGAGGGTCGGGATGTTCTTCAGCCTGCCGGCCTGCGCCTTGTCCCCGGCCACAGCCGGTTCAACTGCAACGATCGCCTTTATCTTGTCGGGGCGTGCCTGCGCGACCGTGAAGCCGAACCCGCCCGCCTGGCTGTGAAACAAAAGAACGCACGGGCAGACCTTGTCGACCAGCGCGGTATAGGCGGCGATGATCGCGTCATCGGTGTTGGTCCAGCGCGGCACGATCTGCTTGGTGAAGTTGTCGTAGGCCTCAACCGGGAATTGGCTACCGACATTCACTTTCATCTTGGCCGGATCGGCGTTCCATGAGCCAAGACCCTGGCCGATGCGGAAGCGCTCGAACGGATTGGCCTTCGTCAGGAAATTCGGTTCGCTGTTCCACACATCGGGCGGTGCGAAACCGGACCGGCCGCGTTCGACCGCGTCGGAATTGTAGACGTCCCAGCCTTTGCGGATGAACAGATTGAGCCAGCCTTCGCGGCCGTCGGGCGTGGTCTCGTAGGTCGCTCCGGTCAGCCCGCCCCCGTGCCACATCAGCAGCGGATATTTTCCCTTGCGATTTTGCGGCAGGAAGTACTGCACGTACATCTGTTCGACCTGATAGGGGCCGTTTGGATCGACTTTGGCTGGAACACCGCCGGCGCCGAAAACAATTTCCTTCACTGGCTTGCCGGAAATTTCCACGACACGTCCGCCGACATGGAAAGAGCCCATGTCTCGCAGCGTGATCGGTTCGCCGGCAAATGATGGATTGATCGCCGCGGCACTGAGCAGAATCGAGAACAGTGTCTTACGCATCGTTTCGCTCCCGGACATTTTATCGTTGCCGGCAGTCTGACTCATTCGGAACGGCTTGGCGATAAAGCATTCGTAAACGCCGGACAGATGTTGGGCCGCCGCCCGCGTCAGCTTGCCCGGGCCTGCTCGGCGAGCTGTCGCAAAATCGCACGCAGCGGACCCGGCGCGGTGATGCGCTGCGGAAACGGCAAGCGCAGCGCCGATCGTCCTTGCTGCAGTTCGAGACCGTCGGGATCGATTCCGACGCAACGCCAGTCACCGTCGGGCGCTCCAAGCAATTTCGTCGCGTACAAGCGACAGGCATCGGCATGATCTTCATTCATGTGCGCGATCGCGCCGGGCTCGGCTTCGATCAGCGCCTGGGCATCCGATACATCGGCGAGCAGATCTTTCGCGTCGATGTCCACGATGCGTCCGAAGCCGGCAACCAGATGCGCACGCCCGATCTGCATCCGGTAAAATGCGAAGTCACCGAAGTTCGCAAACATCTCGGCCTCCGGGTGACGCCTCAAATAAGCGTCGGCCACCGAAGGGTCGGATATCGCGCACTTTCCCATCAGCATGATGCGTGCGCCCTCCAGCGGATCTCCCTCCTTGCGCTCGTCCAGCATCAACGACACGCGCGCATCCGCCAGGATGTTCTTGGTGTGCAGGGCCAGATTCGACAGCAGGAGCAGCGGCGTGCCATCGATTGCCGTGGCCACGTTGACCAGGGAGCAATAGGGGTCACCTGAGCCAGGCATCAATGTTGCGAGGGCGGCGGAACGGCTCTCGCGCAGCAGCTTCTTGGCAGCCAGGCGGGCATCAAAGGCTTTATCGGGCTTCATTGAATGGTCGCTCGCACGATCACGATTTCGGCCCCCGCCATCAGTTTGTACGTCCTTGGGGTTGAAATCGCTACCGAATCACATAGTTGATACAAAGAGGCCACATTTAGGACCCCGTTTGTGGGGTTCAAAAAGCGCGGGACATCACGGAAGAGGGGCACATGCCGACAATCGCTCTCGTCGACGATGACCGCAATATCCTGACTTCAGTGTCTATGGCTCTCGAGGCGGAGGGCTATCGGATCATGGCGTACACCGACGGCGCCTCGGCGCTCGACGGCTTCAAGTCGTCGCCGCCGGATCTTGCGATCCTCGACATCAAGATGCCGCGCATGGACGGAATGGAGACGCTGCGGCGCCTTCGGCAGAAAACCGACATCCCGGTGATCTTCCTCACGTCGAAGGACGAGGAGATCGACGAATTGTTCGGGCTCAAAATGGGGGCCGACGATTTTATCCGTAAGCCTTTCTCGCAGCGGCTTCTGGTCGAGCGCGTGAAGGCTGTGCTGCGCCGCTCAAGTCCGAAAGATGGCACTCCGCCAAAAGAGATCGATTCCGCCAAGGTCCTGGAACGCGGCCTGCTCCGTATGGACCCCGAGCGCCACACCTGCACCTGGAAGGGCGAGGCCGTGACGCTGACCGTCACCGAGTTCCTTATCCTTCAGGCGCTCGCCACCCGGCCCGGCGTGGTTAAGAGCCGCAATGCGCTGATGGACGCGGCCTATGACGACCAGGTTTACGTGGATGACCGCACCATCGACAGCCACATCAAGCGCTTGCGCAAGAAATTCAAGGTGGTTGACGACGATTTCGAGATGATCGAGACGCTTTATGGCGTCGGCTATCGTTTCAAGGAATGAAATAATCTTGATGACGCGGCCCGCCTGGGCGGCCTGACGAAGCGTCCCGGCTTGCGGTAAAATACCCCCCGGGGCTCGGATCGCGCATGATCCCGAAGAGGCGCTGGCTTTTTCGGACGAGATTATGCGCCGGCAAACGGGCCCACGGTCAACCCGGCTGGATTGAACGAAGTGCTCGATCGAACCGCGGAAATTGTTGCGCAGAACGCTGAAGCCGAACCGACCGGCAAAGTAGCTGCGCGCCCGGAGTCCAGGCAGCAAAGCGGCGCCGTGCGGCGCATGCTGGGCTCGATCTGGCATTTCTTCGTATCGCAAAGTTTTTCCAGTCTCACCCGGCGCATCGTCTTCCTCAATCTTGCCGGCCTGGTCGCACTCGTCACCGGCGTCCTCTACCTGTCGCAGTTCCGCGCCGGACTGATCGACGCGCGCGTACAGAGCTTGCTGACGCAGAGCGAAATCATCGCCGGCGCCATTGCGGCATCGGCCACGGTCGAAACCGATTCCATCACGATCGATCCAGAACGTCTTCTTGAGCTGCAGGCCGGCGAAAGCTATGGACCCGCGGACGATTCTCTCTCAGGCATCGAATTCCCCATCAATCCGGAACGCGTTGCGCCGCTGTTGCGGCGCCTCGTCTCGCCAACCAAGACACGTGCGCGCATCTATGATCGCGATGGCGTCCTCATTCTTGACAGCCGAAATCTTTACGGGCGTGGCGACGTGCTGCGTTTCGACTTGCCGCCGCCGAGCGCAGAAAAGCCGGGTCTGATGGAGCGCACGTTCATTGCGATGCGCCGCTGGTTCGGTCGCGGCGATCTGCCTCTGTACAACGAACTCGGTCCGGAAAACGGAAAGGGCTACGAGGAAGTCACCCAGGCGCTCAACGGCGCACATGCCAGCATGGTCCGTGTCAACGACCGGGGTGAGGTCATCGTTTCCGTCGCAGTGCCCGTGCAGCGGTTTCGTGCCGTTCGTGGCGCGCTGATGTTGTCGACACAGGGCGCCGACATCGACGACATGGTGGAAGCCGAGCGGCTTGCGATCGTGAAAGTGTTCTTCGTCGCCGCCGGCGTCATGGTCGTGCTGTCGATGCTGCTCGCCGGCACCATCGCGGGTCCGGTGCGTCGTCTCGCCGACGGTGCCGAACGTGTTCGCCGCCGCATTCGCAGTCGCGTTGAAATTCCCGACTTCACGGGCCGGCGCGACGAAATCGGAGAACTCTCGGGCGCGCTGCGTGACATGACCAACGCGCTCTACAGCCGCATTGAAGGGATCGAGAGTTTCGCCGCCGATGTCGCACACGAGCTGCGCAATCCCCTCACCTCGCTGCGCTCTGCTGTGGAAACGCTGCCCTTGGCCAAGACCGATCAAAGCCGACAACGCCTCCTCGCTGTGATCGAGCACGACGTCAAGAGACTCGACCGATTGATTTCGGACATATCCGACGCCAGCCGGCTCGACGCCGAATTGCAGCGGCAGGAAGCTGCCCCGGTCGATCTCGCGAAATTACTCGACGCCCTCGTCAAGGCGGCGAATGAAATCCGCAGCGACGATGTCAACGTGACGCTGACATTCGAAGGCAGTGCTCTTTCAAACTTCAAGGTTGCCGGACACGACTCGAGGCTCGGTCAGGTCGTCAGCAACCTGGTCGACAACGCGCGTTCGTTTTCACCGCCCGGCGGCACTGTGCGCATCACGTGCCGACGCTTGAAAGACGAAGTGGAAATCATGGTCGATGATGACGGGCCAGGGATCCGTCCCGAAGCACTCGAGAAAATTTTCGAGCGCTTTTACACGGACCGGCCGGAACACGGGTTCGGCCAGAATTCCGGCCTCGGTCTGTCGATTTCCAAGCAGATCATCGAAGCTCATGGCGGCAAGATCCGCGTCGAGAATCGCACCAGCGTCACAGGCGGCTACGATGAGCCACGCGTGCTGGGTGCCCGCTTCGTGGTGCGGCTGCCGGCAACCTGATGGCCCGGCCGGACGCAACGATCCACGCCAGCGCTGTGCTTGTCGGTCCGAAAGCCGTCCTGATCCGTGGCCCCTCCGGCTCCGGCAAATCACGGCTTGCATGGGACCTTCTGATCGCGGCCACACAGGGTCTTCTGCCTTTTGCGCGGCTTGTCGCGGACGATCGGGCCTATCTGGAAAACCACGCGGGACGCCTGGTCGTACGCGGGGCGCAGCCGTTGGCGGGCTTGATCGAGATCCGGGGCCTCGGCATCCGGAAAGTCGAGGTGGAGCCGCTGGCGGTTGTCGGCCTCGCCGTTGATCTCGACTCCGCGGACGCCGCACGCCACCCCGAGAAATCGGCCAGAACGACAGTCATCGATGGGGTTTCGCTGCCGCGGCTAGGGGTCGCAGCCGGGACGGCTGGCCTCCATTTGGTATTGGCTGCCATGCGCACCCCCCCTGCGGGTGATTGACCGGTCGCTGCCGCTTGGGGTACCCCCGCCGCCTATCGACCAATCGAGAAAATTAACCACAACGGGCCTAGGATCGCGCCGCCCAAAAGAGCACGCACCGAGCCCACCTTGGCACCGTCTTTCCGCAGTGCAACAGAGCGCTTATATAGCGAAAGAACCCCTTGCAATGGGGTTTCAGATGGGCGTGAATGTGCGCCCTTTCGTGCGGCGCAGCGTAGCGCCCGCGAGGAGTTAGGGATGATCGGCCTCGTACTTGTGACTCATGGGCGGCTCGCCATCGAGTTCCGCTCAGCGCTGGAGCATGTGGTCGGACCCCAGCGTCAGATCGAGGCAATTACCATTGGCCCCGACGATGACGTCGAGCAATGTCGCAAGAACATTCTCGAGGCGGTCAAGCGCGTCGACAGCGGCGAAGGCGTTGCAATTCTCACCGACATGTTTGGTGGCACGCCGTCCAATCTCGCCATCTCCGTGATGAGCCAGCCCAAGGTCGAGGTGCTGGCCGGTATCAATCTACCGATGCTTATCAAGCTCGCGAAGATCCGCGAGATTTGCCCGCTCCAGGATGCTGTTGCCGCAGCCCAGGAAGCGGGCCGCAAGTACTGCACCATCGCCAGCCGGGTCCTCAACGGTAAATGAGCCCACGCGCGTCAGCGGACGACCCGCCCGTCGTTCGCGAGGTGGAGATCGTCAACAAAAAGGGACTGCACGCCCGGGCCTCCGCCAAATTCGTGCAAACCGCCGAGAAATTCGACGCTGCCATTACCGTAACGCGGGGCCATGAAACCGTTGGCGGGACTTCGATTATGGGGCTCATGATGCTGGCCGCCGGTCCCGGCGCGAGCATCGTCATCAAGGCCATCGGCAAGGATGCCGCCATCGCGGTCGATACATTGGCCAAACTGGTGTGTGACGGGTTCGGCGAGGAAGACTGAGTCTCCTCTTCTACATAAAGAAATCTTTATATATGCGTTGCGAGGCTGTCGCCGGGCTGTTATAGGCACGCCCAGCCAAGCCACCCGCAAGTCACCCGTATGAGTCAGGAACCGTCATGACTGCTGCTGTAAAGCCGAAAACCCAAGCCGGCGACTACATCGTCAAGGACATTTCGCTCGCCGAATTCGGCCGCAAGGAAATCTCACTCGCCGAAACGGAAATGCCCGGCCTGATGGCGACCCGTGAGGAATACGGCCCCAAGAAGCCGCTCAAGGGAGCGCGCATCGCCGGCTCACTTCACATGACCATCCAGACCGCGGTGCTGATCGAGACTTTGGTGGCGCTTGGCGCCGACGTGCGCTGGGTCTCCTGCAACATCTATTCGACTCAGGACCATGCCGCCGCGGCGATCGCCGCCGCCGGCATTCCCGTGTTCGCGATCAAGGGCGAGAGCCTCAAGGACTACTGGGACTACACCGCCAAGCTGTTCGAGTGGCACGGCGGCGGTACACCCAACATGATCCTCGACGACGGCGGCGACGCTACCATGCTGGTGCACAACGGGTTGCGCGCCGAACAAGGAGACATCGCCTTCCTCGACAAGCCCACATCCGAGGAAGAGGAAGTTTTCTATGCGCTGATCAAAAGGCTTCTGAAGGAAAAGCCCAAAGGCTGGTTCGCCGAGATTGCCAAAAACATTAAGGGCGTCTCAGAGGAGACCACGACTGGTGTGCATCGCCTCTATCTGATGGAGAAGGCGGGAAAACTTCTTTTTCCAGCGATCAACGTCAACGACAGCGTCACCAAGTCCAAGTTCGACAATCTTTACGGCTGCCGCGAGTCGCTCGTCGACGGCATCCGCCGCGGCACGGACGTCATGATGTCGGGCAAGGTCGCGATGGTCGCG
>Ga0307498_10000059_pt1 | contig 11434 bp, 12 predicted proteins | sample 12_S_MG_FD_201369 | JGI IMG/M metagenome (GOLD analysis project Ga0307498, IMG submission 201369) | Soil microbial communities from Populus trichocarpa stands in riparian zone in the Pacific Northwest, United States - 12_S | ecosystem: Environmental > Terrestrial > Soil > Riparian zone > Trees...
CACTAACAGCGCGAGAATGAAAATTCGCAGCAAGGACATTGTATTTTTCCTCGATGATGAAGCACTTCTTAGCGCCTAGATCTAGATATTGTCTTTAATGTGAGTTTGTGGCCGGTCAATCCGCGTGCGGTTGCTCGCTTTAGGTCAAAGCAGACATTTCTCAACCGAAATCAAACCAAAGGACCCTTTCAAATCGGTCCGGCAGCATAATTTCGTCCACTGTTGCGTTGCGGCTATACTACCCGCCCGCTCCAGGAATAAAGCACCTGATCTGCGTCCTGCCTTCATAGTCCTTGTAGAGCCACACCACGGCCAGTCCGAACTTGTTTGGCACACTTACCAGCGCGTCGGGCGGCACTTCGATCATTTGGCCGTCAAGCCGCACTCGATATTTTCCATCTTTCGTATCCCAATCCACATCCTCGACGCTCTGGCCATCAGCGACTGAGCAACAAGGCCCTCTCCGGCTTGCGAGGCTGTCGAACCACTGCTTAAGCGGCGAGCTTGCATATTTTCCATCGAGGTCTCGGACGAGACCCAACCTGGGGAAAAACAGCAATGACAATGCCGTGCACCAAATAATGCCGACGTTGGCGAATGATACAGTCAAATTCGTCAAGCGAAATTTGGCCATGACGCCGCGCCTGCGCGAGGCAACTAACTCAAGTCTACCCGATTAAGTATGTCCGCTTTGGGTCAAAAGCAGACATGTGCAGCGCACAAGCTGATGTCCGCTAAGTGTCAATAGCGGACATTTGTTGGCGGAGCCACCGCTTGAAAGCTCATGGTCGCCCACGCGGCTCGATTTGCGTCGGACCTACGAGCGCAGTGCTAATGTTTCAGCAACTAATCTGCGTGCTACTCAAATATTTGGAGTTCTGCGAGGTATTGGCGCAACGTCTCTCGCTCTCCCCGCCAAGAGCTTTCTTTTCCCCTGAGTTCAGGCGGCTCTCTCCAGCCCGGCTCGATCCCTGTCATATCGGGCAATTCGTGCGCGATCCCCTTGTGGCAATCGATGCACGTGCGTTCCCCGGGAATAAGAAATCGTCCGTGAATATCAGCTGCACGCCGAGTCTGCTTGGTGAAATCCATCGCTATGGCCGAGTGACAGTTCCGGCACTCCAGCGAATCATTTGCCTTCATGCGCGCCCATTCATGCTTGGCAAGCTCGAGGCGCATGTTGAGGAACTTATGGCGGGTTGAAACGGTGCCAAAAATCTTTCCCCATACCTCCTTAGACGCCTGCATCTTGCGAGCGATTTTAACCGTCCATTCGTGCGGCACATGGCAATCCGGACACGTTGCGCGTACTCCGGAGCGGTTGGAGAAATGCACGGTTCGCTGCAGCTCCTGAAATACGTTGTCATGCATTTCGTGGCAGCCCGTGCAGAATTTTTCCGTGTTGGTGAGCTCGAGTGCGGTGTTGAAGGCACCCCAGAAAAGGACTCCGCAAATGAAACCGCCCAGCGTGAGAAATCCCAGGCTCAAATAAGCGCTGGGCCGGCTAATGATGCGCCAGAACCAAACCGCAAGATTCCACATGCGATTGATCACGTCCCTCATTGCTTTGCTTTTCCAATAAGCACCATGTCTTCAAATGTATTGTCGACGAGCGGTTTTGCGTCGGTTTGCGGTACATGACATGCCGTGCAGAAGTAGCGACGCGGGGTGACGTCGGCGAGTACCTGGCCGTCGCGATTCATGAAGTGAGTGATACTGATCATCGGCGCGCCCGAGCCTTCGGTGTATTGCCGACGGTGACAATCGAGGCAGCGATTGGTTTTCAGCGTAAGCTGGTAGTTGTCGATGGAATGAGGAATGACAGGCGGCTGCTCAGGGTAATTTCGCATCACGCGTTTGTCGTCGGTGATCGGGCGGGCCAGCGCGGGCGCGGGAATTTCTTCCATCGGCTGACTGCCTCCGGTGACTCGCGGCACAATCTCCGGAGCGTTCTCGGCCGAAAACGCTCCCGCCACCACAACGAGTGAGCCGGCGCCGGCAATCGCCAGCGCAATAACGCTCAGACCGAAACGATTTTGACCGCGCATTTCTTGAAATCCGTCTGTTTCGATATCGGATCGGTCGCGTCGAGTGTGGCCTTGTTGATGAGCTGGCTTGCGTCGAACCACGGCACGAATACAACGCCCCGCGGCATCCGGTTTCGCCCGCGCGTGTCGATGCGCGTCCGCATCTCACCCCGTCTGGAGACGATCTTCACTTCCGCGCCCTGGTTGAACCCGCGTTCGCGAGCATCCTCGGCATGCATGAAGCAGAGTGCGCCTGGGAAAGCCTTATAGAGCTCTGGCACCCGCATGGTCATGGATCCGGAATGCCAGTGTTCTAGTACACGGCCGGTCACGAGCCAGATGTCGTAGTCCTTATCGGGAGGCTCGGCCGGCGGCTCATAGGGCACAGCGATGATCTTCGCCTTGCCGTCTGGCTGGCCATAGAAATCAATTCCCTTGCCGGGCTTTACATAAGGGTCGTATCCCTCGCGATAGCGCCAGCGCGTCTCCTTGCCATCAACGACAGGCCAGCGGAGCCCGCGCACCTCGTGATAGGTATCGAATGACGCGAGGTCATGGCCGTGGCCCCGGCCGAAAGTGGCATATTCTTCGAACAATCCTTTCTGCACATAGAAGCCGAAGGATTTGGATTCCTGATTTTCGACCTCCGGCGGCAACTCCGTAAGCGGGAAGCGGTCGACATTGCCGTTCCGAAACAGCACATCGAACATCGATTTTCCGCGGTAATTCGGATTCGCTGCAAGCAGCTCGGGCGGCCACACCTCGTCGGTGGTGAAGCGCTTGGAAAATTCCATCAGCTGCCACAGATCGGAGCGCGCTTGTCCCGGCGCCTTGACCAGCTGACGCCAGAAGTGAGTTCGGCGTTCGGCATTGCCGTAGGCGCCTTCCTTCTCGACCCACATGGCTGCCGGCAGGATCAGATCCGCCGCCAGCGCGGTGACAGTTGGGTAGGCGTCGGACACCACAATGAAGTTGGCCGGATTTCGATAGCCCGGATAGGTTTCACGGGAGCTGTTGGGCGCTGCTTGAAGGTTATTGTTGACCTGGATCCAGTAGAAATTCAGCTTGCCGTCGTGGAGCATGCGGTCCTGTTCGACCGCATGGTATCCGGGCTTTTCCGGGATTATGCCTTGCGGCACCCGCCAGATTTCCTCGGCATGCTTGCGGTGCTCAGGATTCGTCACCGTCATGTCCGCCGGCAGCCGGTGCGCAAAGGTGCCGACTTCGCGCGCTGTGCCGCAGGCCGAGGGTTGCCCGGTGAGTGAGAATGGCGAATTGCCCGGTTCGGAGATTTTTCCGGTCAGAAGATGAAGATTGTAGACGAGCTGGTTTGCCCACACGCCTCGTACATGCTGGTTGAAGCCCATGGTCCAAAGCGACATGACCTTGCGCTTTGGATCGGCGTACAGCTCGGCCAACTCTTGGAGAAACCCACGCTCAACGCCGCTCTGCTTGGAAACGCTATCGAGCGTGTAGTCCTTCACAAATCGAGCGTAGGCCTCGAAGTCGATGGGCTGCGTTGCGCCAGGGTCGACGGCGCCTTTTGCCTTGGTCTGCAAGGGATGTTCCGCCCGCAGGCCGTAACCGATATCGACCGCGCCTTTTACGAAGCTTGTATGTTTGTTGACGAAGTCCTGGTTCACCCGTCTGGTCGAAATGATGTGGTTGGCGATATAATTGAGTATGGCGAGGTCGGTGCCCGGCTTGAACACGATCGGAATGTCAGCGAGATCGGAACTGCGGTGCGTGAACGTCGACAGCACTGCCACCTTGACGTGCGGATGGCTTAGCCGGCGGTCGGTTAGTCGCGTCCACAGGATCGGATGCATCTCCGCCATGTTGGAGCCCCAAAGCACGAAGGCATCGGCGGCCTCGAAGTCGTCGTAACATCCCATCGGCTCGTCCATACCGAACGTCCGCATGAAGGCGTAGGCAGCGGACGCCATGCAGTGTCGCGCATTGGGGTCCAGATTGTTGGAACGGAAGCCGGCACGCATGAGCTTGGTTGCTGCGTAGCCTTCCCACACCGTCCACTGACCCGAGCCGAACATGCCGACGGCAGTGGGGCCTTTGTCCTTCAGGACCTGTTTTACGCGGGCCGCCATGATGTCGAAGGCTTCGTCCCAGCTGACCGGCGTGAACTCGCCGTTCTTGTCGAAGACGCCGTTCTTCTTTCGCAGCAGCGGCGTCGTGAGCCGGTCGCCGCCATACATGATCTTGGACAGGAAATAGCCCTTGATGCAGTTGAGACCGCGATTGACCTCGGCCAGCGTGTCGCCGTGAGTGGCGACCACCTTGCCCTCCTTTACGCCGACCATGACGCCGCAACCCGTGCCGCAAAAACGGCAGGGCGCTTTCGACCACTGGATTTCCAGAGACCCGACTCCGCCTTCAACCGGCTGCGCCATCGCGGGTACACTGATATTGGCAACGCCCGCGGCGATAGCAGCGGCGTGAGCCTTCAGCATGTCGCGGCGTGAGAGTTTCATTTTTTTATTCTCCGAGGTCCGAGATCCGTTCGATCTGTTCGAACACCATGTTGGCCGAGAGCACGCCAGGAAAAGATGCAATCTCCGCGAGCCGGCCTCCGAGCACGCCGCTGTCCGGGCCCTCGAGGACGACGACGATTTTCGATTCGGACCGGTGATGAACTTCGACGCCGGGCATTTCCGAAAGCAGCCGCGCGACGCGTTCGCAATGTTTCGGCAGCACCGACACGACGGCGCTGGAGATGTGGATGCTAGAAGCCTGTTCAGCCGTGAAGCACCCTGTCAGCAAACTTCGTCTTGTCGGGTCATCCGCTTCCATGTTCCCGTCCTAGTGTGGGGGTCCTGGTGGCCCGAAGACAACTTGCAGCATCCAGACAAGAAAGCCGTAACCGCCGACCACGCCGACCGCGACAATGGGCCATATGAAAATCGCGAGAACGAGAAATGCGAAGAATTCCTCGCGACGGCTAACGGCCGAAACAGTTGGATCCGAAAGATCGGAGCGTCCCGAAACCATGGTCATTTGCCAATAATCGATTATTCGGCCGGGCGACATAATTTAGATTAAGGTTTCGCCGCTGCCAGTTGGACCGAGGTCTAATGTCGAAACGGGCGCGTTTATCACATGTTTACCGCGCAAACTGGCGCATAGGGGATTCATGGTAGGTGTCCGCTTTGGGTCATTAGCGGACATTCTGCGCTGTCCACGGCACGTCCGCTTTACCACCGAAAGCGACATTTGCAGTGCACTGGCGAATGTCCGCTAGGTGCCAATCGCGGACTCATGCCGCGCAACAAATCATACAATCCCCGCCCAGCCGAAACCGGGCGGGATCGTCTGGACTAAACTCACTATGGCTTCAGCGGGGCTCGGCGGCCGCGACATAGCCCGCAGTGACCTCGTCCTTGTGAGCGGCGAAGGCTGCCAGGACTTCGGCCTTCTCGCGCTTTGGCACCTTGAAGAAGTCCAAGGTCCGTCCGAGTTCCGCTGCGACCTCATCGAATTCTGCGGGGGAAATGCGCAGGTCCCGGTGTGCCTCCTCAAGGCCGAGCGACGTCTTGCCGGGCTTGGTGGCCGTAAACTGGAAGGGTCCACCCGAAACACTACAGACCCACAGGGTCCGCATGAACTTGAGGCCGGGCAACCGTCCAAGATTCTTGGTGTGCCATTCGCGCAGCTGGGGGTTCTTGGACTTCTGGCCAACGATGGGGTTCTTCACGACGGCGTCGCTAAAGTGGTCCACCACCGCCGCGATGGCGAAGACACCACCCAGCCGATCGTACAAACTCTTCTCGGGCACGGTTTGCTTGTCCTGCGCATGCGCATCATCCGCAGCCGCCAGTATAGTCACCGGGGCGGCGGCCAGCACCAGCCCTGCGACCACGCTTCGTCTTGTGATAGAAGCCGAAACAGTCTGTGACGTAGCTACCTCCTTGGCTCGGACAACAGAGCGCGACGAAGCCAAATGAGATGATTGAACACTCATTGGAGTTCCTCCTGCTGTTTACTTGATGCCGGTTGCGTGCTTGGCCGTACCGGGCGTCAGTGAGAGATTTGATGCAGCAGGGCGGTGGGGGTTCCCGAAGATCAATCGACGCAGACGAGGCTCTCTCTCATGGACCAGACAGCGTCATTGACGTTCTAGACTTATTTTGTTTCTCCTGCGCTGGCGGCCTGTCACATCGCCATGCTTAGAAATTCCTGGCGAGTGAGCGGATTATCGCGGAAACAGCCTAGCATACGGCTGGTGACCAGATCGGAATCGGGCTTGTGCACGCCGCGTGTGGTCATGCAGTGATGCGACGCCCTGATGATGACTCCCACACCCTGCGGCTTAAGCACATCGTTGATCGTATTGGCTATCTGAGCCGTCATCTTTTCCTGAATTTGCAAACGCTTTGCATAGACCTCTACCACTCGGGCGAGCTTACTAATGCCAACGACACGGCCGCTGGGCACGTAAGCCACCCAAGCCTGGCCGACGATAGGTGCCATATGATGCTCGCAATGGCTTTCGAACCGAATGCCACGCAGCACAATCATTTCGTCGTAGCCTTCGATTTCCTCGAAAGTCTTTTGAAGGATTTCGACCGGGTCCTGAGCATAGCCGACAAAAAACTCTTCGAACGCGCGTGCCACGCGAGCGGGTGTCTCGGTCAAACCATCACGCTCCGGATCGTCGCCGGTCCATCGAATAATCGTTCGAAATGCGGCTTCAACATCGGCTGCTCGGGCCGCTCACGCATTGGGCGCGATGATCTGACCAGCTCTAAAGCATGCACATTTGAACTCATCGATTGTCCTCAATTTAGTCGGCAACCGCGCCGGCGGGTGGGTACTAAACCCCGACACGTGCTTAGATGGTCGTTGAAAAGAAAGGTTCCGGGGATTCCATTGGTGCACAAATGATAGTCGCGCGCTGGGTGGCCATACATTCGGCCTTAGAGGACAAGCGGGCCGATGTCCGCTTTGGGTCATTAGCGGACAAACCACCCTGCAAATGCGGCGCGGGCATCACCGACTTTCTGGCGCATTTCATTGTCGGATCATTCGGCGGTGCGATCAGCTTTCTTGACCGTCGGCGATGGTCTGCAGGCGTGCGCGGTCACGAATAGCGATCCGTTGCCGACCGCCTTCGATGACGCCGGCCGCTTCCCATGCGCTCATGATGCGGCTGACCGTATGCAACGTGGTTGCAGTCATCTCAGCGATGTCCTGTCGGCTCAGTGGAAAATCAATCAATGTACCGACCGATGATTTTTGCCCCGCCTCACCGGCCAATTTGAGAACCGCATGGGCGACGCGCCTTTCGACGTCCTCGGTCGAAATCTCTCGCAGACGTTGATGGGCTTCCTGCAAGCGGCCGCCGATCATGCGCATGGCATTGCTCGCGAGCACTGGATGCCGGCCCATCAGCTGCGGCCATGTCGCTGAGGGCCACAACAGCACAAGGCTGTCGACGATTGCGGTAGCGGTCCCGGGATACGTGTCGCGACCGATCGCCCTCGCTACGCCGAACAGATCGCCCGGGCTTACAAAACGCACCACGATCTGCTCGCCGTTCGGCGTAACCTGGGTAACGCGCAAACGCCCATGCAGCAGCAGGAAGTACGAATGTGCAATCTCATTTTGGGAGAAGACCGGCACGCCCTTGGCGTAGTGGCGGGCATGTGCGCCGGCTAGGATTTCATCAAGAGCTTCGGGCGCAAGCCCGCCAAACACAGGCAGATCAGCAATCAGCGAATGGTCAAGCTTCAGCGTCACGTCAAATACCGATGCTTTGAGCGATAAGACGGGCGCACGCATAGTAGCTCACATTATCCGAGATAAAAGCAAGGCCGGCCTTCGCGTGGAAGGTCGGCCTTCGTTGACGTGGTCCGGCATCGTCTAGTGTGACATTGACTTTGCGGACTTCACTGGATCGTAATCCTTGTAGATGTCCGGATTGTCCGGGCCGCTGACCTCAAGTACGCCGGCAAGGCCACGCTCGACTCGGCTGAGCGCATGATCCACCAGCATGAACTTGCCGGGGACCTCGAGCTTGATGTCAACAACAGTCGCTCCGCCTGGCGGCACCGTGGTCGTCTGAACATCCCGCATGGGCGAGGTGGTCAGGGAGCCGAGATTGTAGACGCGTTCGAACACTTCGCCGATCACGTGGAAGGACGAGGTATAGTTCGGACCGCCGACGCCGAAGAAGATGCGGACCGTCTCCCCGGTCTTGGCTTTGAGCGGCTTATCCTTAGCAAGCGCCAGCGCGGCGCCGTTGAATACAAAATACTCCGGCCGCTCTGCCATCAGCTTGTCGTAGCTTTCGGTGAGCTCGCCTTTGCTGCCAAGTTTTTGGTCGGTGTAGATCTCGCCCTGCATCACGTAAAATTCACGATCGACCTTGGGCAGGCCGCCTTCAGGCTCGACCAGAATCATGCCGTACATGCCATTGGCAATATGCTGCGCAGCCATCGGCACGGCGCAGTGATAAACAAACAGGCCGGGATTAATCGCCGTGAATTCGAAACCACGCGACTCGCCTGGACCCGCGTCGGTCGCCTTGGCGCCGCCGCCGGGGCCGGTGACGGCGTGGAAATCGACGTTATGCATCATGACACTGTCGTCATGATTTTTGAGATGCACTTCGACCGTATCGCCAACCCGGACGCGGATGAATGGTCCGGGTACCTTTTGATTGAAGGTCCAGTACCGATAGGTTGCGCCATCGGCGAGGTTGCCCATCACCTCAATCGTTTCGAGGTCGACCTTGACGCGCCGCGGCCCACGGCTGCCAATCGGCGACGGCAGGTCGGTTGGATCGCGCACGATTGATATCGGGCCATCGGTTTTTACGATTTTGCTGACCTTGTGCGCCAGCGGCACCGGGCCATTTGCAGGCTGCGTGTGGAACATACGCGGTTTGCTCGGTTCTTCTGCAGCGCTGGCGCTGTTGCCGAACAGACGCGACACCGAGCACAGTTCAGTGAATTGGGGGTCCGAAATGACTGAGGTCATGACGGCGGCGACCAAAACGCCGGCGAGCGCCGCACCCATTCCGACCATCACGCGATCGTTTCTGTTTTTTGCAAGTTTCATGGCTGTTGCCCTTCCACCAGGTTCACTTTCCAGTGCACCGTAGGCAGCCGGGGCCAGGGCTCTTTGCGCTGCAACAAACCAACAGGGGATCGACAAAATGCCGCACGCGGGCATCCGAGCCCATTTGGCCCGTTGCGCGCACTCCAAGCAAGCGCAAGCTTGGTTGGCGGGCGATAAATTTGTGATGTCTTAAATTCCGGCTTCGACGTTCGCGAAACGTCGTCTGCAAACGCGACATGCGCCAACGGCTTCATGCGGGCGCTCATCCCGTTACAGTCGGCCGCGGCCTCATATCGGTGCGTCAATGCGGCGCGATTCCACTCTGTTTGAAAAGTGCATCGAACGTGTAAGCGTTGGGGCAGAAGTCGCGGAAATGTTGAGCGGCGCTACCCTCGGCGAGCTCGCGTCGGCACCGGCTTTTGTGGTCGCAAAGGAGACATGTTCGCTGCAGGTCTCTCACGACCGCGGGGTCGCCGTCCGTCAGCGCTTGTGAATCCACAGAAAGCGCCGTCAACATTTTCGGCAACGCGTTCGCTGCACCGGCTCCTTTTGCTGCCAGGCCGCGAAGATCTCCAACCGTGACGCCCAGATCCTTCGCCATCTGCCTTGCTTCTTCTGTGCTGCATTGTCCCAGTTCATCACGCACGCCATCCATGACGCGATGTTTGTTGATCCATCCTGCAACTGCATGCAACAGGAACTCGACGGTTGGATAACGGGCTTTGTCAGCTTCGCGCCCCGGCATTGTGCCCTCCACTATTGAAGACAGTATCTTCCGCCACCGGCTATGGCCGCACCGAGCACACCATAGCCTGGCAGGACCGGCGCTCTTTGCGCTGGGACAAACTGGCGGCAGATCGACAAAATGTCGCACGCCAGTATCGACCCGCGGCATCGGAAAAAATATTAGATCGTCAAATGCGACCCCCTCGAAGCCTGCGTGAGAAGAAAATCATGTCGATGCCCGCCGCCTTGCAAAGCCGCCGCACTTACGCAGGTCTCGCATTGTTCTCTTACGGTTTCCGGCCATTTTTTCTTGTCGCTGCTTTGTGGGCAGCATTCAACATTTTCCTCTGGGTGCCGCAATATCTGGGCTTGGTCAGGGTGCCGACTCAATTCAGCGCGCTCGATTGGCATATCCACGAGATGCTCTACGGCTACGTGGCAGCGGCGATTGCCGGCTTCTTGCTCACGGCAATCCCAAACTGGACGGGCCGACTACCGGTCAACGGCTGGCCGCTTGCCAGCCTCGTTTTGCTGTGGCTCGCCGGCCGCGTCGCCATTCTGCTGTCCGCAAACATTGGAGGCTTTACAGCGGCGCTCGTCGACGCGAGCTTCCTGCTCGCGATAGCGATGGTTGCGGCGCGCGAAATAATCGCTGGAAAGAATTGGCGCAACCTGCGCGTCATGATCATTCTCGCAGTACTCATACTCGGCAACATTATCTTTCACACGGAAGTGTTGCTCAAAGGATCAGCCGACTACGGCATTCGCGTCGCCATTTCTGCTATCGTGCTGCTGATTTCCCTCATTGGTGGCCGCGTGGTGCCGAGCTTCACCCACAACTGGTTGGCTCGTAACAATCCCGGGCGCTTACCGGTGCCGTTTTCACGTTTTGACGTGGCGACGATCGCGACTGGCTCACTCTCGCTCGCCGCGTGGATTGCCGCGCCGACGCATCCGATCACAGGCACGCTGCTGCTGATCGCTGGGTGCATACAATCGACCAGGCTTATACGTTGGGCCGGAGATCGCACGCTCGCTGAGCCGCTCGTGCTCGTGTTGCATCTCGGCTACGCGTTCGTTCCAGCCGGGTTCTTGCTGCTTGGTGCATCGGCCTGGAGCACTTCCGTGCCGGCCACGGCGGGAATGCATGCATGGACCGCCGGCGCCATCGGCTTGATGACTCTCGCCGTCATGACGCGCGCATCTCTCGGTCACACAGGCCAACCTCTGCGGGCGGGGCGCGCGACACAAATCATCTATGCGGCCGTTTTCGGAGCTGCGGTAACCAGAATTGTTGCCGCCTTTGGTGGGTCCGTCACACTTATGGAGTTCGCGGGTCTGGCCTGGATAGCCGCTTTTGGCGGCTTCCTGCTTTTGTACGGCCCGCTGTTAGCTGCGCAAAAGCCGAGTTGGGAGCGACGAGACTGATACTGTCGCAAATGTCCGCTTTGGGTCAAAAGCAGACATTGCAGCTACACGATTTGATGTCTGCTTTGCCCCCGAAAGCGGACATTGGTTTGATGGGATGCCGCGGCGTACATCCGATGGGCCCGATAGCTATAAAAGCGTCAGCGGCTAAACAGATAGATCACTGCGACGATCAC
>Ga0307498_10000060_pt1 | contig 11320 bp, 8 predicted proteins | sample 12_S_MG_FD_201369 | JGI IMG/M metagenome (GOLD analysis project Ga0307498, IMG submission 201369) | Soil microbial communities from Populus trichocarpa stands in riparian zone in the Pacific Northwest, United States - 12_S | ecosystem: Environmental > Terrestrial > Soil > Riparian zone > Trees...
CGGCGTACTGAACTCGCTGCCGACCGCACTGTATTCGCTGCGGAACGAACCTATGCCGCGTGGGTGCGCACAGGTCTGGTCGCGATGGCAAGCGGGATCGGCGCAAAGGCGCTTCTAATAGACCTCTTGCCGCATTGGCTGGTTATGACTAGCGGCAGTGTATTTGTCCTGTTTAGTGTCTTCTGTTTCGGGGCGGGCGTCTGGCGGCACCTATATCCCGGGCCACCGCCGCCGGTGCCCGATGCGGCCCGCATACCTCCGGCGATACTAGTCCTCGTCAACAGCATTCTTGGGATTGTTTCGATCGCAGCGCTGATCGGCATTTGGCTCGACCCCGGTTAGCGGACCACCGGGACATTTTGTCCGACCTTTTCACTGCACGCTGGGTGCGGCGCCCGCGTAATTCCGTACGGTTTGCCGCTGCCGACATCGGTAATCGCCCAGAAGGCGCGGGACTCTCTCCGCCCCAACGAGCGACTCTCTCCGCCCCAACAAGGGTTGTCATTTTTCGATTTACAATTAGTGCAGAAAAGTCACACCGCGTGGCAATAGTAGATAATAACAGCAACATACTTCCAATCTCGGTTTCATCTTGAAAGAATATTTGGTGGGCTGTCGAGGGAAGATCTCAAGTGCGTCAATTGCTACTGACAACGCTGTTTTTCTTGGCCTTGGCTTCGGGTGCATGTGCCGAAGTCACGCTGACGTTCTATTCGCACCATTTTGGCACCTATGGATCGAGCGTCACTTTTCCCCACGCCTATGTCAGGCTGAGTGGAACGACCGCAGCGGACACTAAACCAGTCAAGGCCAATTTCGGCTTCTCGGCTCAGACGCTCTCGCCTTCTATACTTTGGGAACCGGTAGAAGGTTATGTCCTCTCGATGCCAGATGATTACATCGCGATGAGCCAGCCGCATTTTTCGCTCGCGATCAGCGACGAACAATATCGCTCTGTGCTTTCTATCGTGGACCGTTGGCGGAAATATCCGCAGCCATCCTACAGTCTTGATACAAAAAATTGCGTGACGTTTGTAAAGGAAATCGCTATCGCGCTTAAGCTTCCTGCGAGCAACGACCCGAAGTTCATCCGCAGTCCGAAGGAATTTTTGGAAGATTTACAGGTGCGAACTTCCAAGACCAACCGGATCGTCACGATAGGAAGATCTCAACAGCCAATTCCGAGCACGCAAGCGCATGCTAATGAAACAACCGCCGTAAGAGCGGAAAATCGATGGGGCGGCACCACGCCGCCCGCTCGATAGCGGAAATTGCGGCCCGAATGTGATGTCTGCTTTACGCCCGTGGCTCGTGCTTACTTCGAACGCATCGCCACCCCGCAAAACTCGGAGTCTCGTGACCTCTAGAGAGGCTTAGAAATCGGCCAAATTCGCTGAGCCGAAGCGATGACAAAAGTTGAGGTCTCCATAACACTGAATGTGACCAAGGTCAGCGCAATCATGTTTATTCAACGCGCAGACACCCTTTTGCGGCGCCGGTGACCATCCGAAGATGTTATCAAGAATGGCCAGTCTTTCGACCCAAGCTGATGCGGTACGTCGGTGATGCTAGCCAAATTCGTTTTGGACGTTAAAGCTTGTTCCTGAGATTTGCCGAGAGTTGACGGTTTAAGCGGCTGGCAAGATCAGCCTCACTTGCGATTGATGCGGCGTTATTAAAGTGCGCTATGGGGTCCAACTTTCCCTTTGGCCCATGGTACAATTCGCCAAAATCTTCGGTGATAATCCAGAACCCGTGCGCGATGCGAACACGATCTGCGTTCATTTCATAGCATGTTTTTAGTAGGTCTTTGAGTTTTGCACCTTGCTCTTTGCTTAGGCTAGGAATGACGACATTTTCTACAATGGTACACAATAAGGAAAAATCGTGCGTAAGTACTTGGGCAACGTGTTCGCTCTTTATCTCGATAGCATTGGCGATGGTGACTTTAAGGTGAAATTCCAGTTGGGAGAACTCGTATATGAACCTTCCAATTGCGCTGAAAAACCTGTCACTCCCATCAGCTGTTTTATCGCTTCCTGATGATTCATTGGTGATGTTCCGTAATCAGCCGACGAAATACCGAGAACGTGTTCACTCGGCAAAATTGCACCCCTTAAAATTTAGTGCAAATGCCTCAGATAGTTGCGGAACGAATTTATGCTGTGCGGGATGCGCACGGGTCTTGTCGCGATGGCAAGCGGCGAATATCCCTTCGAGCTTTCGTCAAAGGACCACGAGCCTTGTGCGGGATTATCTTTTTGGTCGTTTGGGCCAGCCGCGAGCAGTTCGGCGTTTAGCTTTGCTTTAGCTTCGTTGGCTTCATCATCGATCATCGATCCAGTATGTGCCCTCTTGCCGAAACGGAAGCAATAGAATTAGGAAACCGCTGTTCTATCCTGCTGAGCTACGGGACCAGCACGGGGCGATGTAGCATAGCCGACGGCGCAACGCACCCGCTCGGCTAGTCGACCTTCGCGCCCGACGCCGCGACGACGTCCTTCCACATCGTGCGTTCCTTGCCGGCGAAGGCTATCGCGCCCTCAGGCGTGCTAGAAAGGACGCGCGCACCGGCGACAAGAAAACGCTCCTGGATCACCTGTTCACCCGCTATCTGGCGCTGAGTTGCGGAAATTCTGTCGACAATCGGACGCGGAGTGGCCGCCGGCAACACGAAGGCCGCCCACGATGTCACCACGAAATCTTTAATTCCGGCCTCTCCCATGGTGGGAATATCCGGCAAAGTCGGCCAGCGCTGCGCCGACGTGACGGCGAGTGCGCGCATTTTCCCCGACTGAATGACCGGCACGTATGAAGCGAGATTGTCGATCGCAAAATTCACGTCACCGGCCAGCATGGCCGGAATCGTCTGGGCCGCGCCGCGAAACGGGACGTGAATGCCATCGATGCCTGATTGCTTGACGAACATCACGCCAGACAGATGCGGCGACGTACCGACACCGGGACTGCCGTAACTGACGCGGCCCTTTTGCTTCGTCCAGACCAGGAATTCCGACAATGTCTTTGCCGGCACATGATCCGCGGGGACGACGAAGACGTTGGGCAATTCCCAAGTGAGTGATGCCGGGATCATGTCGTGTTCGGGATCGTAAGGCATCTTGTTGTAGAGATACTGATTGATCGCGAAATGGCCTATGGTCGCGGCGCCAATGGTGTATCCATCGGGCGAACTGCCGGTGAGAGCCGCAATACCGATATTGCCGCCCGCCCCGGCGCGGTTCTCGATCACGAAAGGCTGGCCAAAAATATCCTTGAAGCGCTCGGCGAGAATTCGAGTCAGCACGTCGGTGGAGCCGCCGGCCGGGTATGGTACGATGATGCGCACCGGGTGATCGGGCCAACGGGCGTCTTCACCGCGCGCGCCAGTCACAGTCATTGCGCCGACGGCAGCAATCGATGTCAGGATCTCGCGGCGGCTTGGCAAAGTGCGGCGCGTCTGCATTGATAACCTCCCGGCGTTTATTGAAAACGACTGCGGTCGCTGCGGGCATTCTATCGTCTCGCCGCCATCGTTATCGGGCGAATTATCGTGGGTTATGACAATTGATGAAGGGCTTTCAGTTCGCGGCATATCTTGTGATTTTGTCTACCGCGGATCCGACAATCTTCGTCCTCGGCGCAAAGGCGCAAGAACCCTGCAAGCTTGCGGACATTGGACAAGGAACCGTTGCAAGCGTCCGCGACGGGCGTACGTTGTTGCTCGCCGATGGCCGGGAAGTACGCCTGGCGGCAATCGAGGTCACCGACAGCAGCCGCGACGCCCTGCAATCACTTGTCGACAATCGCGACCTTCGGCTTATGCGGCTCGGTCTCGACCAGGACCGCTATGGGCGAGTGGTCGCGTTCGTTCATGTCGGTGACCGCCAACAATCGATACAGGAGATGCTGGTTGAGCAGGGCCAGGCGCGGGTCGCTGCAAGGATCGGTGACAAAGTCTGCGCCGATATCCTGTTGCGTTCAGAACGAGTTGCACGCGCGGCACGGCGCGGTCTCTGGGCCGACCCCAATTTCGCCCCTTTACGGCCGGAAAATCTTGCCCGAATTGCCGCCGCACAGGGCCAATTTGCATTGGTTGAGGGCAAGGTCTTGTCGGTGCGGGAAAGCGGCGCCACAATATATTTGAACTTTGGGCGACGCTGGACACGCGACTTTACGGTAACGATTCTTAAGCGTCATCGGCGAGAATTCGCCGCCGCGGGAATCGACCCGAAAGGGCTGGAGGGGCGCCCAATTCGAGTGTGTGGTTGGATCGAACAGCGCGGTGGGCCGGTCATCGATGCCGTGGCTCCTGAGCAAATCGAACGCGTCGAGTAAAATGTTTATGCGTAGGGCGGGTATGGGTACGCAAAAATCCGAACTTGCTGGTCGAGCACTGCTGACTGCTCTAGCCGTGGCTTTGGCCGGCTGCACCAGCACGCCCGACAACCGCCTGATTTCGCTGCCGGTGCCACAGACTTCTGCGCAGGCCGAACTCGAGCCTGCCACGCAACGCGAACATGCACGCATACTCGCGTCCTATGGCGGCGAACATGACAACGCGCGCCTTCACACAATGGTCGAGAAGACTGTCGAGCGGCTCGTCGCAGCGTCCGAACGTCCTGATCTGAAATACCAAGTCATTATTCTCAATTCGCCGTCGATCAATGCTTTCTCCCTTCCGAACGGCCGACTCTACATCACGCGCGGACTGATCGCGCTCGCCAATGACAAGGCCGAACTCGCCTCGGTCCTCTCCCACGAAATGGGACATGTGATCGCGCATCACGCCGCAATTCGCGAGGAACAGGCCCGACAGGTTGCAATCATCAGCCATGTGGTCAGCGACGTGCTTAGCGACCCCCAAGTCGGGGCGCTTGCGTTAGCTAAATCCAAGCTCACGCTCGCAGCGTTCTCACGCGCGCAGGAATTCGAAGCCGATGGAATCGGTGTGGGTATTTCCGCGCGCGCCGGATTTGATCCGTACGGGGCCTCTCGGTTTTTGACCGACATGCAGCGAAACGCTGACCTCAAGGCCAGCGCCGGCGGAGCCGACCCTCGCGCACTGGATTTTCTGTCCAGCCATCCCGCGACTCCCGATCGTGTAAAAAATGCGCTCGCGAATGCACGCCAATTCAGCAGTCCCGGGCCGGGCGAACGTGATCGCGGGGAGTACCTCAGCAATCTTGATGGGCTAGTTTATGGCGAGGATCCGAGCGAAGGTTTTGCGCGCGGCCGGCATTTTCTCCACCCCAAGCTCGGCTTCACTTTCGTTGCGCCGCCGGGCTTCACGCTCGACAACACGGCGCAGGCGGTTCTCGGGCTCAAGGAGGGCGGCGGCGAAGCCTTGCGCCTCGATGTCGTGGCAGTGCCGGCCGAGCAGTCGCTGCCGGATTATCTAAAGTCGGGCTGGATGGAGAATGTCGATCCAACAAGCGTCGAAGAGTTTTCGGTCAACGGCTTTCCGGCCGCGGCTGCGACGGCCGGCGGGGGCAATTGGTCATTCCGTCTGTTTGCTGTTCGCTTCGGTAGCGAAGTTTACCGTTTTATCTTTGCTGCCAAGGCGAGGACGGAGCAAGTCGATCTCACCTTTCGTGAATCGATCATGACCTTTCGCCGCATGACTCTGAAGGAAAGCCAGCAGGTCAGGTCGCTCCGTCTGAAGATCGTGACCGTCGGCGCAAACGATACTGTCGAAAAGCTCGCACACCGCATGGCAACGTCCGATCACTCTCTCGACAGATTCCGGACACTCAACGGCTTGGGGCCGCATGACAGACTGAAGCCGGGCGACAAGGTCAAGATTGTTGTCGAGTGATGTAGCCGGCGCGGCTCTCCTACCGATGGTTCACCGGTCTCCTGAAAAGAAATGGCCGGGACAAGCCCGGCCACTACGAGAGAGAAGTTCAAACCTACTCAGCTTTCGCCGCCTTCATAGTTGAGCGTGAACTCACGCGGCACATCCGGACCCCAGAGATAAAAAGAATCCTCCGGCTTGTGGTCCCCCGACGGCCAACGTTCGTCCTTCGGGATGTAATCGATATCGCAGGAATACTCTGAAAAGCTGCCCCACGGGTCGCGTACATAGTGGAAATAGTTCGAACCAAGCACGTGCCGGCCCAGGCCCCAGCCCTTGGTCCAGCCTTTGTCGTGCATGCGCATTGCGCCGAGGCCGATATCATTCACGCTGGAAACGTCCCAGCTGCAATGGTGGAAGCCCGGGGCGATCGATTTTACCAACGCCAGGAGGTGATGGTCGCTGCCATGGATCCCGTGCATAAAAGCCACGAGGTCGGAGGCGCGATCGGACAGCCGAAGGCCCAGTGTGCGCTCGTAGAACTTGATCGACTCGGATACGTCGCGTGTGAAGATCAGTACATGCGAGAGCCGGCGCGGACGCACCGGAGGAGCTTTTTCGCGTATGCTGGCGCCGGCGGCCCCGGCAGGAACGGAGACCCACTGGCTTTCCGATTTCCGGTCAGGCGATACTTTGGGCCCGACTTTCACTTCGATCAGTACGCCTTCATGGTTGCGGAACCAGAAACCGTTGCTCTCGAAACCGGGCGGCGGGTCGATGAGCTTGACGCCCTGCTCTTCGATGCGTGCCTTCAAACGCGGAAGGTCCTCCGCGTAGCAACCGAATGAAAGATGATGCAGCGCCTTGGCTTTGCTGCCTTCGACAACCGAACCCCAGCGGTGATCGTGACCAAATGTCTTGATGGCAAGGACGTTGCCGTCGTGTCGCACATCGAGTCCGAAATTACCGTAGAAGTCCTGTGCCACCGATGCGTCGGGCACGGCGAGGACGAACTGGTCCAGCGAATGCACACCGAGGGCATCGGATTCGGTGGTCGGCGCGACGTAGCCGCGGATAGCGGTCATTTCCCAGACTCCCTTAACTTCTCGATAGGGGTGGTTTGGCCGGCATATAAGCCAGAGACGCGCTGCGAGCAACTGTCACGCTTGCCCACCACTATGGGCACGAATTTGCGGGGCCCGCTCACTTTTTGCACCCCATGCCTGGCCAGATGCGCCGCGTTGTATCGACGCGCGAAGCAGGGCGTAGGGTTTGCCTTGCGATGCGAAATGTTCGGCAGAAGCCGATGGGAAAATCTTTCGGCGCAATAACATCAAAAACAAGAAAGCCCGGCGCTGGCCGGGCTTTCGAGTATTACGATCTTTGCGACTCTATCTTCAGGCCGCCTCTTCCTCGACGCCTTCGTCGGGGCCGGCCTCTTCAGACGGCTTCGGACCGCGCCGCGGACCTTTGGCGAGAGCCGCTTCGATCTCTTTGATCGCTTCGGTCTCGGTGACGCGCTGAACCGCCGCAATCTCTCGAGACAAGCGATCGAGAGCGGCTTCATAGAGTTGCCGTTCCGAGTAAGATTGCTCGGGCTGAGTCTCCGACCGGTAAAGGTCGCGCACAACCTCGGCAATGGCGACGATATCGCCAGAATTGATCTTGGCTTCGTATTCCTGCGCCCGGCGCGACCACATGGTGCGCTTGATGCGTGCGCGGCCCTTGAGAGTCTCAAGCGCGCGCTTGACGAGCGGCGCCTCGGCCAGCTTGCGCATGCCTACGGATACGATTTTCGCGGTCGGAACCCGCAGGGTCATCTTGTCCTTGATGAAGTTGATGACGAACAGTTCGAGCTTAGCGCCCGCAACTTCCTGCTCCTCGATCGCGATGATCTGGCCGACCCCATGGGCCGGATAGACGATAAACTCGTTAGTTTTGAAGCCTTGTCGTTGCGTAGTCTTTTTATTGCTAGTCATTCCGGGCACGACTCCTTCGCCGGGCCCTTTTCGGGTACCGGCCATCTTGGCTGCGGGAGCCCCACCGCGGACTGCACCGCGAGAGGCGTGGGAGGTCCGCCGCACTGCAGCAGACTTTTTGGATCCGCGGCTCATGCCGGCGGAGCCTTTCTTTGCTTTATGACGCGTTTTTCCTGCCACTGCTCACGCGTGGATCGCACGCCCTCTAAACTGGAAACCGTGGAACTCAGCCACCGAAAAATAATGCTCCCGAATGGGGAGCGCACCGGTGGCAACGTCGTTCCTATCCATTTTTTCTATATATAGCACATTTTTAGGCGGAATCAAAGTCTTATGGCGACGTAGAATGGCAGTTTCCCTTCGCCAATCGTGCAATTTTGGCTAAATCGGTTAACGCCGCGCAACAAAATAACAAGCACTACAGCCGGTGATGGTAGCCGGAAGAGCCTCAATCCCCGGTTCCAGATTGCGGTGCAAAGAACTTCTTGAACTTCTCCGGTACACCGTCCCAATCCTTAGCGTCCGGCGGCGCCTCTTTCTTAACCGTGATATTCGCCCAGGTTTTTGAGTACTCGGCGTTCAACTCAAGCCATTTTTCGAGACCAGCCTCGGTATCCGGCTTGATCGCCTCGGCGGGGCATTCCGGCTCACACACGCCACAATCGATGCATTCGTCCGGGTGGATGACGAGCATGTTCTCGCCTTCGTAGAAGCAATCCACCGGACACACCTCTACGCAGTCCATGTATTTGCATTTAATGCAGTTTTCGACGACGACGTAAGTCATTCCCCACTCCGGCCACCAGCTCGCAACGCTGCCTAACGTAACACCAGATAAGCTGCAACCAGCGCGGCTACCACCTGCCCGACCTAACCGACCCTTCCGGAAGGAAAGAAGCCCCCGCGCACTGATTCTCAGGTCAAATCGCGGTAAAGTGCACGCGCAACCGGTGGGCCGCCGCGCCTTTCGCACACGCCTTCGATCCGAACGACCCTCACAGTCCGGTCAAGCGCAACCGTCACCACATCGCCAATTCGCAACGGGTGGCTGGCGGACGTCATGCGCTTGCCGTTGACCCGAACGAACCCTGCCGTCGTAAGCGCCGCGGCATCGGTCCGGGTCCGCACCATCCGGGCATGCCACAGCCATTTGTCGATACGCTGACGTTCTAATTTCTTGGCACTGATGCTCAAGACGGCTCTTTGTTCGCCTGTTCAAGTTGCTGTTTGAGCGCGGCAAGCTTGGCGAATGGGGAGTTCGGATCCGGCTGCTTGTCGCGCCCGCCCGAACCGCCGCCCGCAGGCTTTGCGTAATACTGTTCGCGTTCTGCCCGCTCGACACGATCGCCGCGTTCGCGCCGCGGTCGTTCACGACGAGCGGTGTGGCCTTGCCGATCCGCGCGCTCGTCTTGGCGCTCCATCCGCTGATGGCGGTCATGACGCTCCTGCCGTTTTTCCCGGTCCGGCCCGCCACGATCATGAGGCGGGCGGCGCGGGCCTCGCGCCGGCTGTGCGGATTCGGATGGAGTCGACCCCACATCGGTCGAGCTTGTGGCCGGCGCCACCGACGCATCCGCAGCGGCGGTCTGCGATTGCTGTGGACGCTGGCGACGAGACCGAGGCGGTCGCCGCTCGGACCGACCAGCGGGACGCCACACTTCGACAAACGCTGGCTCCTCAACTGGCTTGCTCTCAGGCGGCGTTATTGGCGTGTCAGCCGAGGCAGTGGTTTCGACGCCAATGGACTCGGCCGCGAGTGCAGACGTTGCCACCACGGGAACAGTCTCCGGCGCAGCTTCCTGTGCCAAGAGCTGGGGCTCGGGCAGTAACGAGCGTGACTGCGGCTCCGCAACCGGTTCGACGTTTTGTGCGGGCAAAGCGGCAGCTGCTTCGACTGACGCTTCGGCTTCATTTTCTGTTGGCGCGGGCGATCTGTCGCCGACAGCAGGCGCTTCAATCGCAACTCCGGGCGCCGATATAGCGGGCTCGGCAGGTTTCGGCTTGCGATCCATGCGATAACCGAGCGAGCGCAAGACCGAGGCGAAGTCATCGCCCGACGCGCCAGTAAGCGACGTCATCGCACCGGTGACAAGAAAGCCGCGTCCGTCGAATACACCGTCGGGTTTGGGGCCCGGTGCACCTTCGCGCCACGACAGTGCCGGGCGGATAAGATCCGCAAGCCGTTCCAGGATATCGACGCGCACAGCGCGCTCCCCGCAAATACGATAACCCGCGGTACGATAAAGTGCGTTAGGCGTGTCTTTGTCGATGGGGATCGATGTGCGCCCGCTCGCTGCAAGGTGCAGCAACTCGCCGACGCCCTTCGCGTCCGGACTCTCATGCTTGATTGCCCAAAGTTGCGTTGCGAGCGAACGTGGCGCGGGCTTCAGCAGTGCCGGAAGATAGATGTGGTAGGCCCCGAAGCGCACGCCGTATTTTCGCAGAGTGGCACGGGCCGGTTGGTCGAGCCCCTTCACTTCGTCGGCAACTTTTTGCCGCTCCAGCACACCAAGCGCCTCCACAAGCTGGAACGCAACACCACGGGCCATCCCGGTAACGTCATCAGCAGCCGTCAAAGAGAACAACGGCGCAAGCAATTTTTCGATATGGGTCTTCAGCCAAAGATCAAGCCGCGTCTGGACCAGTTCGCGTGCCGGGCCAGTAAGGTGTTCCTCAGCGATGACCCGCACCCGCGGGCGCAAAGTATCGTCGCCGGCGACCAATTTCCCGACGAGATCGCCGGTCCAACGCAGCACACCGTCGGTCGCCAGAACGATCTGATCGTTTGAAGCCTGCGAAATTCTGGTAGCGCGCGCCTCGATTTCGCCGGCCAATACTTTTTGCGCGGCGGCGTTGAGCGCTTTTGCTTCCGAGCCGGCGGCGGAGGCGTCGGGCGCGAACATGAAGCCGTCGAGCCGGCCGATGACATGGCCCTCGACCGTTACCTCACCAGACTTCCCGATTTCGGTTTCCAACATTGCATTTTCTCGAAGCCGCCGCATCAACACGCTGGTGCGGCGGTCGACGAAACGTTCGGCCAAACGTTCATGCAGCGCATCGGACAATTTGTCCTCAAATGCGCGCGTGACGCCTTGCCAATGGTCCGGATCGGCAAGCCAATCCGGGCGGTTGGCAACGAAAGTCCAAGTCCTGACATGCGCTATCCGGTTGGAGAGAGTGTCGATGTCGCCGTCGGTCCGGTCGGCAAGAGCAACCTGACGAGCGAACCAATCGACGGGGATGTTACCCTCTCGCATCAAGAATCCATAGAGGGTAACGGCCAATTCGGCATGGGTCGCAGGTGCAATCTTTCGATAGTCGGGAACCTGGCAGACATCCCACAATCGCGCGATAGCCGCGCGGTCGCGCGCGAGGGCGCGCACATCCTCGTCGCGCGCAGCATGTTCCAGAACCAATATATCTTCGCCAATGGGCGCGCGTGTTAGCCCTTGCTCATTTGGCGTAGTCGCAAGCGAGGCCTGCAGGGCACCAATCGACGCGAAATCAAGATTCGTATTGCGCCATTGCAGCAACCGAACAGATTCGA
>Ga0307498_10000061_pt1 | contig 11313 bp, 18 predicted proteins | sample 12_S_MG_FD_201369 | JGI IMG/M metagenome (GOLD analysis project Ga0307498, IMG submission 201369) | Soil microbial communities from Populus trichocarpa stands in riparian zone in the Pacific Northwest, United States - 12_S | ecosystem: Environmental > Terrestrial > Soil > Riparian zone > Trees...
GCCGGTCATCGGATATCTGGCCGCCGGCGCCCCGAACAGCGAGGCGCGGCTCCATGACGCGTTCGTCAAAGGGCTGGGGGAGTCAGGCTACGAAATAGGCAAGAACGCCAGGATCGAATACCGGTGGGCGGAGAACCAGTACGATCGCCTGCCGTCGATGGCAGCCGATCTGGTTCGTCAGGAGGTGGCCGTGCTCGCAGCGACGACCACACCTGCGGCTCGCGCCGCAAAAGCTGCGACGGGCACGATTCCGATCGTCTTCACGACGATCGCCGATCCGGTGCAGATCGGATTCGTCACCAGTCTGAACCGGCCCGGCGGCAATGTTACCGGGGCGACCATGTTGAGCGTGGAGGTCGGACCGAAGCTCGTGGAATTGCTCCACGCGGCCGTGCCGTCGGTAGGCACGATGGTTCTGCTCATCAATCCGACCAATCCGAATGCCGAGACCCAATCGAAAAGCATGGAGCAGGCGGCCCTCAAGCTCGGTCTCAAACTCCACGTCCTGAATGCCAGCACTGAACGCGACCTCGATGCGGTTTTTGCAAGATTGGGCGAACTCCAGGCCGGTGCGTTGATCATCGGCCACGACGTACTGTTCAATGCCCAGGCAAGGCAGCTTGGCGCATTGACGGCCCGCAACAAGATGCCAGCGATCTACACCTTGTCGGAGTTCGCAGCATCCGGCGGCCTGTTCAGCTATGGCGCGAGCCGGGCAGACGCATGGCACCAGGCAGGCATTTACGTCGGACGGATTCTCAAAGGCGAGAAACCGGCCGCGCTTCCGGTCATTCAGCCAACGACGTTCGAATTCACGATCAATCTCAATACCGCGAAGGCGCTCGGTGTATCTATTCCCTTGCCGCTTATCGCAAGCGCCGACGAGATCATCGAATGAAAACCGTAGATCGCCGGCCAGCCACCGCAATGACGGAGCTATACCAATGAAACTTCAGCGCCCGCTAATCGTGTCTTTCGTCGTCGGATCGATACTCGCTTCCGGCGCGATTTTTGGTTTGCAGGCCGCGGCCGTGCCGCCGGTTTATGTCGTCGTCGAGGTCAACGAAATCGCTGACATGGAGGCCTTCAAGGAAGGTTACGTGAGAATGGGTCCAGCCGCGGTGGCCGAGGTGAAGCTTGCCGATGGGCGTTACCTTGTGCGGACGGGAACGATCACCCCTCTCGATGGAGAACCGCCGAAGTTTTTCGTGATGCTTTCATTCCAGAGTGCCGATAAAGCAAAAGCCTACAGCGCCAGCATGAAAGAACTTACGGCCGCGCGTCTCAAATTGACGAAGGGCCGGTCTTTCATCGTTGAAGGTATGCCGTGATTTTCACCGCGATCCCGGCTCATCTGCGATATTGCTCGTCGCTGACCTTCTCCATCCACTCGACGACCTTGCCGTTCAGCGATTCCTGAATCGCAATGTGAGTTATCGCGGTCGTCGGCGTCGCGCCGTGCCAGTGCTTCTCGCCCGGTGGAAACCAGACGACATCGCCGGGCTTTATTTCCTCAATCGTCCCGCCCTGGCGCTGCGCCCAGCCGCAGCCCGCTGTCACGATCAAGGTCTGACCCAGCGGATGCGTGTGCCAGGCCGTGCGTGCGCCGGGCTCGAACGTCACGCTCGCTCCGGCGACGCGCGCGGGATCGGATGCTTTAAACAAAGGATCGATACGGACCGTGCCCGTGAACCAATCCGGCGGACCTCTGCCCGAGGGCTGCGAACCGATGCGTTTGATGTCCATGTTTACTCCTTTGTCGATGCCCCGGGCCTTAGACCGAAACTACCTGAATGTCCGTATCTGACCCAAGCGGACATTGCCAATTGACGGGTGGTCTGCTTGGCTGACGGCATTAGTGGAGGCCATCGTGTCATGAGCAGCACCATCAGATTTGATCAAACGGACGAGCTATTCGGCTGTGAAGATTCTGACGAAGCGCTTGAAAGAGCGGCTGGCGCCGGGAAGGTAATAGCCGTCGCCGCCTACACGCTTTTATATTGCACGTCGCAAGATTGTTCGATGGTGTCTTAAAAGACACGACCAACGTCGAGACCTTCGGTGGTTTGTCATGCTCTTTTGACTGAGCATGCGCAGTCCTTGAACAAATGTTTTCTCTCAAGCAGGGGCCGATTAGACCTCGGTCCAACTCGACCACGAATTCTTGGCCTGCAACAATTCTATCAGCCGGCGCCACACGAGACTGCTTGAGGACAAGTGCGAAATCTCTTTTACGCTGTAGACGACAATGCAAACGACGCGGCGGCGAGGGAGACGGTCTCGCAGTCGCTTGACGAGCAGATGATGCGGCGGTGCCTGGGGCTGGCAACGGAATCCTCCGCGCAACGCGAATATCCATTTGGCGCGGTGGTTGCCCGAAACGGCGAAATCATCGCCGAGGCAACGAACCGCGTAGCGCGGGACTGCGATGTCACGCGTCACGCAGAAGTCGTCGCGATGGCGGAAGCGCAGCGAAGGCTTGGCAACACGGACCTGAACGGGTGCACGCTTTACACCAATGTCGAACCTTGCGCGTTGTGCAGCTATGCGATCCGGGAGGCCAGGCTTGCCAGGGTTGTTTTTGCCTTGCGTTCACCCGTGATGGGCGGGTTTTCGCGCTGGAACATCCTGAACGATCGGGATCTGTCGGCGGCTATTCCGCACGTTTTCTTGCCGCCCCCCGAGGTGGTGCCGGGCATTTTGGCGGAGGAGGCTGACACGGCGTTGCGGCAGGCCGCCCCCGTGGTCTGGGCTTTCATTCGCGCAAATGGTTTGCTGCTGGTCGAACCGCGGGACATCGTGCCAGAAGCGAAGCAACGAATGCGCGCGTCAACCAGCCTGTTGCGTTGGCTGACCCGCGCTCTGCGTTTGACCTTGTCGGATCGCTTTGGTCGCGGGCGCCGCAAAACCTAATGCAAACATTCGCCCGGTGAAGGTTTCGCACGCAGGCGCGCGGCTATCGCGTTTTGTGCCGATTGCTGGTGATCGAGTACCACCGCACGCTATTTAGCACTGCACCGCGGAACGATATGTCAATTGACACATTTAAGTGTCGGGACCGGTGGAGGGGAAACGGGGATGACCCCGCGCGAAGTCTATCTCGTGAAGTCTGCGGATTTGTTCGCGAAGGCCGAGTCCGAAAGGGACCCTGCGCTGAAGGCCGATTTTGTGAACATGGCCCGCGCCTATCTTCGGCTGGCCGATCAAGCGCGACGCAATGACGAAGCCGACGTCGTCCGCGAGGCGCCCCCGCCAACGCCAAAGCGCGACGAAGCTTAGCAAGGAGCGAGCGATGCGAGCATCATTTGCCCTCTTGTCGATGATTGTTCTGACTTCGGTGGCGCTGGCCGAGCCGCAGGACAATCAAACCGTGACGGTAGGTCCGTGGTCAATCGCGACAAACTACAAGACAGACAAGTTCGAAAACTGCAAGATGAGTCGCTCTGCAGGCGAGCTTGGAGTTACCTTTTTGCGCGCTCAGGACGGATTGTTGGTGCTCCTGGACTCGCCGAAATGGAAACTGAATCGTGGCAAGACCTATCCTGTCAGGCTGGTCGCCGGTTCGCGCTCTGTCGAAGCCCAGGCTCAGGCCGAAGCCAAGAGCGTGACGATCGCGCTCGAAGACGCGCAGCTCAATTCAAAGCTGCGGATAGCCAGCGTTCTCGAAGTTCGCGGAGACGGGGCGACGCTGCGTGTGCCGCTTGATGGAAGCGCGGCGGCATTCGAGCGGCTCGAGACGTGTTTTGGCAAGCGTGAGACGGCGGAAACAAATCCCTTAGTGGCACCCAGCCGGAAGCCGTGAAAACGAAATCGTGAGGTAACCGGCTGCGCATGTCGACTCGGGACTGCCTGTTAGCATCGGCCGATGTTTGAGCAATTCATTCAACAATATGTCCTGGGTGAGGTCCGTTTGATCTCGGAAGCTCCATTTGTCTTTGGAGCGGCTGTCTTGTTGCTTGGTGCAATAATCTGGGCGGCGCTGAGGTGGCGCTATTCGAGTATCATTGACCACAGGGACCGCACCATCGCGCTCTACAAGGCGCGGCTCGATGGGGCGACGCCAGATCAAGCCAAGGCCAAAATGGACAGCCTTGAGGGACAAGTGGTCAGCCTGAAAAATCGCGAATGGCCGAAACTTGCGCCGGCTGCCGTGACGGATTTTGAAAACGTTCTCGCATCACAAGGATCTCATGTGGTCTCTGTCCTACCTCAGGACAGAGATTCGGTCTTTTTGGCTCGCGACCTGGTCGACGCGTTCACGCGGATCGGCTGGAAAGCAAAACGGGACGCGAGCTTGAATGAAATCCCCGACGGATTGAGCGTTTGGCCGGAAGACGATGTGGCCCGTGCCATTTCCAATGCCCTGACAATGGCCACTGGCGTCATGGTGACACTCAGGAAAGACCAACATCTCAAGGACCAAGGCGTTTATGCCATTGGCATAGGATACAAATTGGACTGACGGCGCAGCTTTTCGGGAGCGTCACCGGTCATTTGATTCCACAAGAATCATCGGGGCAGTCACGTTTCCTACATCCGACCGTCATTTGCCGGCTCTAGACGTTTGCATTTGCGCCAAAGCCGCGGCTGACAAGAATTGCCAAACGTTGTGTGGGCTGGTTCACAGTCGCAATTCTCAAACACATGGTAGCAGTCGCGAAACGGAGACCGATCATGCCCACCAACATCGGCACTGCCCAACGTTCTTCGCACCGACAACGCGCAGAGGACTCCAACCGGGCAGAATCCGGTATCGCGACGCTCTGGCTTGTTTTCTACGCAGTTGCGCTCGGGGTCGCGATTTCTTCGCCTTTGATTTCGCGTGCAATCGAGTTTACTGCCTTAACTAGGGACTATTGACAATCGCCGGCTGCTTCACCGCTCCATCTCGAAAGGGAGAAGGCACGTTGCCGGTGTTCAGATTTCCGCAGCTAGCGTCACCTTCCTTTGGGTCGAACGTGAAACTTCTCATTCTCGTGGTTGACGACGAACCTGATGTCGAAATTCTGTTTCGTCAGCAATTTCGCCGTGACCTTCGATCGGGTCGTTTCGCGATGGAATTTGCCCAATCCGGCGAAGCCGCGCTCCAACATATTGATGACGTGACCGGTGTCTCGATCATCCTGATCCTGTCCGACATCAATATGCCAGGGATGACCGGACTGGAGTTGCTTCCCAAGGCCAAGGCCGACCGTCCCGATGTGCCGGTTATCATGATCACCGCCTATGGGGACGCGGAAACCAAGCACAAGGCGTTGGCGGCCGGCGCGGAAACGCTTCTCACCAAGCCCATTGATTTTGGGGTACTTCGCGGCGAGATCGACGCACGGGTCGAACGGGCGGCATAAAAATCCGCTCGGAGACGAGGGCGTAAACGACCGCTAGCGCCCTTTGAATTGCGTATGACGTGAACGATCCGCGCTACTACAAGCGCTTTAAGGCGCTCACGCAGCTTTGAGCGCACTCGAGATTTCGGTCAACGTCGCTTTCTCGGCGTCGCTGACCTGAACGCCGCCAATCCCGAGGAACCCACCACCTTCGTTGGCCGCTTCGGCAACGTGTTGGCTGATCTGTTGCAGCCACGCCTTGTAAGCTGCCGCATCGCCAGGCGCTTTGGCGTCGACAATAGCGGCGGCCTGCCGCAATGTCTCGATGCAGGCGTTCTTGATCTCCGCCGGCTTGCTTTGCTTGAAGCGCGCCTTCAGCCCGTCGCGCGCCGCGCTCCCCTCGGCCGCACCGAAGTCGGTAATCACTGCCTTGATAAGCCCGTTGGCTCCTGGATCGGTTTTCGTCTTCGCCATGGCCGTACCGCCGGCGAAGCTCTCTTTCAGAAGACCCCACAGGCCATTCGGCTCAGCGGCCGTAATCGCGATGCCAGAAGCGATCACGCCTTGTAAGAGAACTTTCCACTCGTCGGGTGTGAAATTTGATTTGTCCGCCATGAACGTCGACTCCTCTACTTGCTTTACTTGGGTGTGACCCCTCAGCCCGGTCCGCTGACGGACCGCTCGAATACGAAGCTATCAGTCGGCTAGTTTGAGCCGCTCTGTGACGGCCCTTCGGACCATTCAAGGCGACGAAGGTGATATAGGCGGCCGGTCAAATTCCTATTCGTTGCGCGCGCTTTTAAGCGGGCAACTTTCGGGGGGAGGGGCTGGAACCTCTCGCTCATTACACTCGCCAGCCAAAAACGACGCCAGGCAAACTGGTCGGCGCTTCGGCAAAGCTCGCGGTCAATCACTGATTTGGTCATCACCCCACCTGCCGTTTTTTGGATCGCGTTCGTTGCTGGAACAGGTTAACGGCGGGCGATGGCTCTCCAACATCTATACGTGGGTATAATCAGGTATAGGCCGGACGCCTTCACGCGAGGTTTTGCGTCTGCGCACCGGGATTAAGGTTGCTTCCTTACGGTTAATTCGAAATCCGATTGAAGGACACCGTGCGGCATCTAGGGTGCGGGCCAACGAATGGTCCGTAATGCTGCGTACTTTTGCAACCAAGCACGACGTTCTTCGGGTGCTGACCCCGAAGCCACGGCCTCCCTACGAGGAAGCCTGGCATCTATGGACGGTGCTCGTTCCGAGACGATCAATCACAGGCCGCCTGCTGTGCGGAACGGTCTTGCGCCGTCGTGACGACGGCCGATGGATCTACAGGCAATACACCGGAAGCATTGAGCCGACTGAATTCCGCGTGCGCGCTCACCAGAGCTTTTAAGCGCGTCAACTGCTGCGGTCTTAGGGGAGGAAAGCATGAAATTAGCAACGATTGCAGCTCTCACTCTGCTTGTCGCACTGCCCGCCGATGCCCTGCAACAGCGGTATCAAACTGCCTAGCTGTCTGCGACATGCGACAACGACGGACGTTGCATCACGGGCAGCCCCGCGGTGGCGATAACTCCTGATTTCGTGAATGCGCTGGAAGCGAAGGGCGCGATGGATCCAGCTTCCCATCAGCCGCGCGCGGTAGACGCCAACGGCAACAGGGCGGCCGGCGTCGTTATGTCCCGCAAGACTGGCTCGCGCGCTCGCGTCGGCGTTGCGTATGCCGCTCGTTTCCAGGCCTATATCGATGACCTCGAAGCTAATTATGGCGCACGCGTGCTGTTTATGGGCGGCATCCGGACGTATGCCAGCTCCGGCGAGGCGTGGTCGACCGGCGATGCAATCTGCCTGGTCGCGTTACCCTTGGTCAGGTCGCTGCGGCACACGGTTTGTTCGAAGGCGGGCGTTGGCGCAATTCGGACTATGTCCATGCGCAGGTTGATGTGACGGCCGCAGGCTGCGGCGAACGCCGCGTCCTCATTGTGCAGCGGCAATAACCGGTCCGATGAAACTATCTGGCTGATTCCACGTTGTTAATGGCGCAGCTGCCTGCGGGGCTGGCCATGTCGATAGATGTACGTTCGAACGAGGGGCGCAATGAGCTGATCTTCAGCCATGAAGGCAATGCTCGTGTCGCCGCAAGCGTAATTCTGATCGGCGTGGTCGTGGCGCTGATCGGCAGCCTGTTTATGGCTATAGGTCCGAAATTCAAGCAAGCACCCCGTCAGGGTGGCGATGCGTCTGTCGGCGCAGCGTCAACTTCGGTTCGCATAGTTGGGCAGACTCCGCGCGACAATGTCCCGTGCGACCAACAGGTCTGGCCGAATTTCGCCCACCGTTGCCTTGTGCGAACGGAGGCCACGCCGAATTTGGACAATCCAGCGCCCCCCGCGCGGACCAGCGAGCCTTCACCGCCACCCGCAATCCCGAACACTGCTCAATCGTCTTCACAAAACGCGCCGAGGGAAAGACCGGTGTACTACGCGCCACCGACGGTACGGCAGCGAGATTCATTCAACTTCGCGGATTCATCGGATACGGAGATGACTGCGTTCAGCGATGACACTGACGAAGTGCGTGAACCGGAGTTCACTGAACCGCCCCCACGCAAGCGTCCGCGTCGGCATTACAAGTCCTTTCATTTCCATTTCGGTGCATTTCGCTTTTGATTGAGTGCCTGCATTGTCCGCACTTGCAAGCACGGGGGAATGAGAGCAACTTTGTGCAACAAAATCCGACAATCCGAGATCGTTGCATAGTGTCAGGGGGCTTGCATGAAACGGACCATTATTGCCGCCGCGGCGTTGATGTTTCCCGCCATGACCGTTGCCGCTGAATTGAAAGTTCTGTCGACACAAGCCACAGAAGAAACGTATCGCGAGCTGGTCCCCCAATTTGAAAAGGCCGCCGGGTACAAGGTCACGACTATTTTCACCGGGACTCTTGACGCGCAGAAACGGCTGGCCGCAGGCGAAAGCTACGACATGATCATCATGGCGGGCCCGGCGATCGACGCGCAGATCAAAGCCGGCAAGGTTGCGCCCGGCAGCCGAGTCGACTTGGCCAAATCCGGTGTAGGCGTCGGCGTTCCGAAAGGTGCGCCGAAACCAGACGTCAGCACTACCGAGGCTCTAATGAAAGCGCTCTTGGCAGCCAAGTCGATCGGCTATTCTACTGGCCCAAGCGGTGTCTACATGATCAGCTTGTTCGAAAAGTTGGGCTTGATCGATCAGATCAGGGAAAAACTCAAGCAGACGCCGACCGGCGTTTTTGTTGGAACGATCATTGCGAACCACGAAGTTGAGATCGGCTTCCAGCAGGTTAGTGAGGTTGGAAATTTTCCCGGCGTTGACTACGTCGGTCCCCTCCCGGCAGAGGTGCAACAGACGACAGTGTTCTCGAGCGGGATCGCGGTCGATGCCAAGGAAGCGGACGCAGCCAGGGCCTTGGCTAAATTTCTGACGACGCCTGAGGCAGGGGTCGCATTCAAAAAACGCGGTATGGAGCCGGGCTAAGTACCGGCTCCCTTTTCACCGTCTGCAACAAGGCCCGCTCCCACGCGGGCGTTAGGACGATTGAATTGAGTCGTCCAACCTGTCCGATTGCCCACGGTGTCCTTTGCGCCGTTTCGGCTAATGGAGGATGTGGCGAAGAGAAGCAGACACGCCGACTACGGTGCAACCGGAGAATTAAATTTTCGTGCGGTTTCGACGATCCAGTCGCGGTAAAGCACTAGCGGTGTAACCCAGTAAGGCCACCGCAGCCTTCTTCGTCGCCGGGCGCCGTTGACCAGCTTATCACACCAATGACCAACGGACCGTCGCCATCAAACACCGGCGCGCCGGAATCTCCCGCACCCGCCCAGTCCGATGTGTTGGTTCTTGGTTGCGATGTCATAGAGACGGATCTGAAGGGAGCCTGGCGTGCCGGTCACCGTCAGGGTCGCCATACGCGGCAGCCCCAGTCCGCGTGCTGTTCCGGCAACCGTTACGCCAAAACCGGCGATCGTGAGCGTGTCGCCGGCAGCGACACGGCGCGGCGCCGCGAGCTTTGCCGGAACAACGATGTCCGGCAATGGCGATGAGAGTTTGAGCAGGGCGACATCGGCTGTGGCGCGGCTTGCTGCATAACTTGCCTGGTCAAAGCGCGGATGGCGCGAGATCGCCCGCACCGGGTCGCTTCGCTAGTCGCATCAGAAAAAATGAGTGCCACTGAAGCAGTCTTTCCAATTTTGCCGGGACTTTCGACGAATACAATCAGCAAGATGATAATCGCTGGCATAAGTGGCGGGCGTTCGTTTGCCCTTCGTGTGATACCCGGACTAATCATTGTCGTGCTGGCGGCTTGGGCTGGCACACTGAACATTCTTACACCGGCTGAGAGAATTAATCCCCCGCGCCGACTCAAGGTGATCGAATAGGCGATGTCCGCCATTGGCACTTAGCGGACATTCCAATCGCACTCCGCATGTCCGCCGGAGCTACATCGCCTTTAATCGCCTTGTTCCGTAAGATATGATGATTTTCAACAATAACTCTGGAGTTACCGATGCATCGTGCCACTGGGCTATTTTCTTTGGTCTTTGGCGCTGCTCTGGCTACGGGCGCCTTGGCCGCCGACGCTCGCAAAGGTGAAACGTTGGCCAAGCGCTGGTGCGCGGCCTGCCATGTCGTGGCGGCGGATCAACTGGTAGGCACGACGCAATCGCCCGCATTTTCAACCATCGCCCGTAAGCCAGACTTCACCGAGGCAATGCTCGCATTATTTTTACTGAACCCGCATCCGCGAATGCCGGATATGAATTTATCGCGAAGCGAAGCGGCTGATTTAGCAGCGTATATCAACACGCAGAAGTAACGCGGCTAAAGATTTTCGTCGAGCGCCTCATCGAAATAAGTGGCAGCCATGTCCGCTTTTGGGACAAAGCGGACATGCGCTAGTGCACTGCACATGTCCGCTTTCGGGGGCAAAGCGGACATTATTTGGAAAAAAGCGGACATTAAGTTGGCGGTGATAAGCTATCTTGGAGATCTCCGCGCGGACGCAATTGAAGCCGGGGACAAATGGCGTTGGACTACCAGCGGAATAGGACACGAAGTTAAGGGCCTTCACGCCTTCCTGTCTCCCATGTCTTGTCACAGGGAGCGCAGGGTAGAACGCCTGATCTCGGGCTTCTCAACAACTCGTAGCAATGCGGACACAGAAACACCTCCTGTGACTTTTTCGGCTTGGGTCGCCTCAGGCTCCAATGTACACGCTGCCCCTGTAACCGCCCGTCAGCTTCGCGAACTCCTCTGCTGTCACGAAATCCACCGGCATGGCCTTAGCCTTTCTTCGTGTTGAAACGCGGGTTCAGGTTCTTCCCCATCAGGAAATTCCAGCCCGCGTTTGTGTAAATCGGATCGTTGTCTGCTGCCCAACCCATCGACCAGCCGCCGCCCGACCGGATTGGTGGGGCCTCGACGCAATCGCTCACTTTCAGTTTGTAAGGAGGATTAGAAGCGATCTGAATCGCTTCTTCGGCACTGTCGGCGAGAAGCTTAATGCTATGGGTCCGTGTCCGTTTGATGCCGGTAACCCGCCAAGCTCTTCTCTGCGGTTTGTCCATGAAAAATCCCTCCAAGGTTGGGCATGATCATCCCGGAGGGCCAGCGACCTACTGTTGCCCTTGCGGGCCACATCGTCGTGCCACCGTTGCCGGTCCGCGGCTGGTTGGCGGGGCCGTCAGGCCCTCTCAGGATGCAAAGTCATTTTATCGGACGAGCGGCGAGGGGGTCAATCACTCCCCGCTGTTGCGTCTGTGTCGACCATGAGAACGCTGTGTGCCCTTGGCGTATGCGAGCGCCATCGAGCGCAATCTCATTTCAACTCGGGCTGACTGCTCCAGATCCTTGATGAGTGCTACCTGATCTGGTGGCTGCTTTGGGATCCATCCCCATCACCGTCAGGTTGCGCACCTCGCGGCGCACGCCATCGAGCTTGGTTT
>Ga0307498_10000063_pt1 | contig 11218 bp, 15 predicted proteins | sample 12_S_MG_FD_201369 | JGI IMG/M metagenome (GOLD analysis project Ga0307498, IMG submission 201369) | Soil microbial communities from Populus trichocarpa stands in riparian zone in the Pacific Northwest, United States - 12_S | ecosystem: Environmental > Terrestrial > Soil > Riparian zone > Trees...
AATCCGGGTGAGCGCGCCCCGAGCCGCGCCGAAAAAAAAGCACCGCCGCCACCACAGCGGAAACAGCGGCGGCCTCAACCAGGCGACGATGCAGAGCCACGCGATCGGCGGGTTTCTCTATGGCGTCATCGAGAAAAATTTCGGGGCGCAGCTTCCGACCCTTCCCCTGGTCGGACGCGCGGGCTCGATCGCGATTGCGGCCTACATGTTCGGAAAGGGTCGAGGCGGCATCATTGCCGACGTCGGACGCGCCGCCGCAGTGATCGCGGGCTACCAGTTCGGCACGACGGGCAAGGTTAGCGGCCATCTCGCGCCGCAGGTCTCGGGCATCGCGGCTCAGGTCTGACCAGCGCGCTGGTCACTTCGGCCGACGCTCGAGCTCGAGCGGGCCTTCGAGGGTTTCACCGCTTCAACGCGGCGGATGAAAACGTGCGCCCAATTTTGGACGCTCGGAACGAAAGGGAAACGAAAAAGTGACATATCAAATTGTCGGATACGACGTGGACGGAGACGCGATCTACGGAGACGTGATGGGGGACTACGACATGCAAGGGGACGTGATGGGCGATGGCCAGTTCGACGTCGTCGGGCAGGGCTACCCGATGATGGTGCAGAACCCCTACGGCATCGTCGGACGCGCGGGCGGGCGACACGGGCACAAGGCGCGCAAAATCGCCGTGCCGCCGAAACCCGGGTGGCGCAACCAACTCGCGCCCGGCGTAATCCAGCCCGACGAGGGCATGGTGCCGCTCCCGCTCACTGCGACGGCAGGATCGCCACCGGGCACATTCACCGCGGCAATCACGACGATGACGTTTCAAGGGCAGTTGCAGAAGCCGTATCGGGCAGAGCGTCTCCTCGTCTCCGTCGTGCGCAGTGGCGTCACCTCCACCGGTCGTCTGCTCACGCAGATGTTCGTTGGAACCGACCTGCAGCAGGCCGAGATCACCGGGTGGGACGCCGAGCTCGTCGGACAAACCTCGGCGTTCGGAACTCGTCTCACCGCGAAGGCGGCCGAGCCCGGAGTTTTCATCCGGCTCGTGGTCACGTTGAGCAACAACCCGACGGGCACCGACATCATTTTTGCGACGATGATGTTCCTCGGCCGCGTCATTCACTGAGCGGAGGCCATCGTGCGGATCAACGTCGCAATTCCCGAAGCCCACGTAGACGCGCCGCCGCTAGACGCGGCCCTCGAAGCCGTGACGCGGTTGAATGAATCGATGCTCGAAAGGGGCGAGATTCCTACCGCGCGCGAAGCGATCGAAAAGCACGGCATCAGGTGGAAGCCGGAGCCTCCGGGTGACGAGCACTTCGACCATGCTGGCACCGTGATGCGTCGGGGCTGGGGCGACTGTGACGACCTCGCGCCATTTCACGCGAGCTCATTGCGACACACTGGCGAGGATCCAGGCGCAACGGCAATCGTGAAGCGGAGTGGTCCGAAGAGATGGCATGCAGTCGTGAGACGTAGCGACGGATCGATCGACGATCCGTCTCGTGAAGCGGGCATGGGAGCACCGCGCGGGGTCAACGGAGCGTGGCTGCCTCTGATGAGTGCACCTGCCAGCGTCTCCGGTGCCTACCCCGTGCGGCCCCAAATCGCGATGCGGCCCGTACGCGGCGGCTTCCAGGCCAGGGCCGACATGCCGTGGCAATGGCAGGAGCGGCTAGACGAGCCGGCGTCGCCGACTGACTACGCCATGAGTACGCTCCACATGGCACCGGTTGCGGCTACTGCGCTGGTCGGTGCGCTCGACGGCGCCTGCGAGCTCGCGATCGCAGGTGGCTACGCCGACCCCGAGCACGTGAACCGCCTCGCATGCCTCGCCGACGCCTGCGAGGGAGCCGATTTCCACGAGCTCGTCGACGCCTACGGCGAACACGAAGCCCGAGCAGCTCAGCAAATCGTGGGCTCGTTCTTCGGCAGTCTCTTCAAGGGCATCACGGCGCCGTTGAGGGCCGTGGCGAAAATCCCGTTCATCAAGCAGGCCGTCTCCTTCATTCCGGGAGTCGGACCGGTCGCAAGCATGGCGCTCAGTGCGGCGCAAAACCTCCCCGGCGGCGGCCACGCTCCGGCGCGTGTCGTGCCGCATCCGGTGACGGGCCACCCCGTGGTCGTGCCGCACCCGGCGGCCGTCCCTCGCGGCGCGGCGGCGGTCGATCACAGCGGAGGCGGGACGCACTTCCATTGCGTTCCGTTCGGCTGAAATGGACATCCCCGAGCTACGCGGCTGGCTCCTTCGGCAGCCGCGCCCGACGACCGTCAAGGTCGTCACCCTGGACGACCAGCACCACGAGGTCTCGATCGATCCCGGCGTCTCCTGGATGGCACTCGCGCAGTCGATCCATGCGCTCTCACCCGATCGGATCGAGGCGTACGACAAAGACGGCAAGGTGCTCAGAGCGGTGCGGCCGCTCGAGGCCACCGCCGGGCCCGAGCATATCGGCACCGCCGCGCCGCTCGTCCTGCCGCCAGGGAGCGATCCACAGGCCGTCCTCCTCCTCCACTTCGCCGACCTCCTCGCGGGAGCGTACCGCCACTCAACCGAAGTGGCCTTTGAGCGGCTCGTCGGGCTCTTCGAGGCCGTCAATGCGCGCTCGGAGTCGCTCGAGCGGAGTCTCGACACCACGCACAAGCTGCTCCGCCGCGCGTACCAGGAGCAAATCGACGCAGAACCGCCCGCGGAAAAGGGGGATCTGCTTCAAGAGATGGTGCAGGGCTTCGTTTCGGCGACTCAACACGCACCGAACGGCAACGGCAACGGTGCACCAAACGGCAAGGCAGGTTGACACATGAGCTCCTCGCTCCTCCTGTTCGCTCTTCTCTACTTCCTCAGTCAGAAGAAGAAGGCGAAACCGCCAGCCATCTACCACCCGACAGCTGCGCCGCCGCCGCCGCCCGTCTACCATCCAGCGGCGCCGCCGCTCGTCGTCATTCCGGCGCCGCCAGCGTGGCCCGCTGCGATCCCGGCGGGTCTGCCGCCATTCCCGGGCCCGGGCTGGGTGCCAGACTCGCCGCCGCCGCCCCCAGTCGTCTCCCGCGCGTTCGCTCTCCTCCCGATCCTGTGGGCACGCGGCTCGGGGGCATCGGCGACCGAGCAGACTGCCGGACGATGGATCACGTACCTAGCCACGATGCTCGGCACGAAAAAATCCGTCATTGCGTACCGGCTCGCGCAACCCGTGCCGGCGACGGCGCCGCCGCCCGTCGTCTTTCATCCGCCGACGTCGCCCGGCGCGCCCGTCCTCGTGTCGACGGCGCCGCAGGCGGCGGCGCCGAAACCGTCCGGGCTTCCAACGCTCCGCCTCACGCACCCGAACACGAAAGGCCCGAGCGTCATCTACTTGCAGCAACGCCTCCACGTTGCCGCCGATGGCACGTTCGGGAGCGGGACGGACGCCGCAGTCCGGTCGTTTCAGGGCGCGCACGGCTTGAAGCCCGACGGCGTCGTTGGGCCTGCCACCTGGGCCGCCCTCGGCTGAGCCCCGCCCATGTTGCGCGTCTTCCCGGTCGATCTCGCCGCGCGTCCGACGTTCACGGACACGTTCGGTGCACCTCGAGCCGGGAACCGCCTGCACGAGGGCTGCGACATCTTCGCGCCGGAGGGGAGCGAAGTGTACGCCGTCGACGTCGGCCGGATCGAGTTTCATGCCGACGAGGGCATCGGCGGGAACGTCGCGTACCTCCACGCGGACGACCGAACGCGGTACGTGTATTCGCACCTCTCGGCGTTCGAAGGGCCGAAGAAGCGCCGCGTAGGCCCGGGCGAGCTCATCGGGCGAGTCGGACACACCGGCAACGCAGCGACGACGGCGCCGCACCTCCATTTCGAGATCCATCCCCTCGAGGGAGCGCCCATCAACCCCTTCGATGCGCTGACTTACGCGCGGTGGGGGGAATTGGGGCCGCCGGCGACGCCGGCGCCGGCGACGCCGGCGACGAGCTCGAGCGCGTTCGCCGGCATCGACGACGGCGCTTTGCTCATTTTGTTTCTGCTCTGGGCGTTCCGATCGCCGAGTCGGCGCGTTCTCAACTGAAAGGACGTCAGATGCAAACACTCACAGTCGCCGACGGAACGACCCCCTTCGAGCTCCTGCCGGCAAACGGCACGGTCGGATTTACCGTTACCCCGGCGACGGGAAGCGGCTCGGTCAATGTCTCGAGCCCTCAGACGCTCGCAACGGCAGACCTAACTCTGCTCGCTGATCAGACCCTCGTTTCGGTGGGCGTCATCAACGACACCTACGTTTACCGGACGATCCCACCGCTCACCGCGCCCGATGGACTCAACGTGGTTGCGCCGGCCGCACCCCCCGGCTCGAGCCTCTACCGCCTTTTTCGGCGGAACACCCAGGCGCCATTTCAGGCTGCGTGGTTCGTGGATCCTGTCGCCGGCGACGATCGCAACGCGGGCACCGCGCTTGCGCCGCTGAAGAGCCTCAACGAGTGGGCGATCCGCTTCCGCGATGCGGACGTCGTTACGACCAACGTCACGGTCACGGTGCTAGCGGGCACGGTGAGCGAGTTCGCGCCGCTCAACATCCACATCGGCACCAACCGGCTCGTGACCATTCAAGGCGCGGTGAGCTCGACCGCGCCGCGCCCCATCTCGGCAGTCACCGCAACGAACCCGGCGACGAATACCCGCGGCAGCATCACAGACCCAGGGACGGCCGTCCCTTTCTTCAATTTCCCTCCATCGAGGCTCCGCCTCACGAGCGGGACGCAATCCGGAGCGATCACCTACTGCGACTACAACAGATCGACCACCACAGTCGCCGCAGTCACCGGATGGACGAGGACGGCGGCCAGCCTGGCACCGCCAGGAAATGCGGGAGTCGCGGGCGTGAATCCGGCCATCAACGACAACTACGTCGGCGACACGCTGCTCACGACGCTCCAAAATCGGATCGATGTGCGGGTGAGCGGAGCGGGGCGGCTCATCTTCAAGGATTTAATCCTCACGATCGACACGACCCAGGTGCAGCAGTTCTGGCGAGTGAGCGGTGACTCGCAAAATAGCTACTCGAGCGTCATGTTTGTCGGCTGCCAGTTCTCGGCCAGCGGCGGAGTGCCAGTCGGATTCATCGGTAGCAACTGCCGGGTGATTCAATCGACGGCAGACGCTATCTTCGCGGTCGATGCGCGCTCTGCTGTCAGCGTTGGCGGCTGCACGTTTGCCTCGGGCGTTGTCGTGCGCGAAGGTTTTCTCTCGCTGGACTCATTCAACTACATCATCGGGGGCATCGTCCAACGGACCAACGGCTTCATCGAGCTCATTCAAGGACAGATCGAGGCGGCAACTGCTGGAGGCGGAACGGCCTGGGAGGTGAACCCCGGATGCGTCGCCAGTTTCCGCGACGCAAACTGCCGGCTCTGGGGCCCCGCCGCAGGTTACGCGATCGGTGTGCGGACCTTCACCATGGCCGCCTTCCAGTACATCACTCTCCCGACGTTGACCGGCAGCTCGACGGCGGACGCTCAGATCGCAGGCACAAACAAAACTTGGGCGACGCTCCCCTTTCCGAATCCGATCAACCTGTCGGTTGCTGCCACGCTTCCGTGAAGGAGTGAGCAATGCCCCTCGTTCTCACGGTCTCGGACGGTACAACGCCCTTCTCGCTTTCGCCGACGTTCGGGACGACGGAGGTGCAGGTGGTTCCCCAGGCAGGCACCGGCGGCGGGGGTGTGACGAGCGTCGCCGGCGAGCGCGGGATCACCATCGACAACGCGGACCCGGACAATCCGATCGTGGGTCTGCCGGATATCGTCGGCCAACCGTCGCCCGGCGTGCCGCTCGTGTGGGACCCGTCGTCCGCGTCATGGGGCCCGGCTCAACCGCCGTTCGCATTCGCCGCAATCCAGGCGACCGTGCTCGAGCCGAACGACCTCGATGTGACTGGTGAAGTCTCGATGCGCTCGGCTGGGGGCTACGTCGGCATCGTGGCGAGCGACTCTGACGCCGTGCTGGTTGCGCCAGAAGGCGGCGACGCAGTCGCGCAATGCAAGGGCGACGGCAAAAGCACGCGCCTCAATGTCGAGAACAGCGCGGCGACGGCGCTCCAAACCGTCGTGGAGTGCACACTCCTCGGCGAAAGCAACGACAGCCCCGCCATCGGCTTCTACGGTGCTCCGCCCGTCGTACAGGCGACGATCGGAGGCTCGACCACAACCGACCTCCTCGCGCTCCAAGGTGTCGTGCGGAGCATCCTGGCGGCGGGAGAAGCGCTCGGGCTCTGGATCGACGGAACGACGTAAGAAAGGCCAAAAAATGCGGGTGCTAACCACCGATGACAATAGCCCTTCGTTCGAGGTGATCCCGTCGAACGGCACCGCCAGTCTGACCGTGACGCCGGTACCAAATATCGTGCAGGTGACGAAGGACCTCGGGACGCTACCGTCCGGCGCGACGACGCTTCAATTCACCGTGCCGGGTGTCGTTCTAGGGGATGTGGTCGTGCCGAACGCGTCGCCCTTTATTCCTGCTTCGATCGGCATTCTGCAGTACCACGTGACCGCGCCCGACACCGTCGACATGCTTTTCTACAATCTCGGCGCGCCCGTTGCTGCCGGCCCACAGACGTTCCGTTTCGGCGTCGCGAGAGGGTGATTCCAAAATGGCCGTCGCACGCACCAACCCACTGCCGAACGGCCTCTACTGGCTCGACTTGTTTTCGCCGACGAGCTCGGCGCCGAACATCAAGGACGGCTCCCAGGTCTTCGAGGGCTGGGTCAGAGCCAACCGCGGCGCAGTGCTCGTGAAACGCACCGAGCAATTTCCTGAGCCACCCCTGGGCGGCCCAATCCGCACGTGGATCCTCTTCGAGGTGGTCGCCGCGCCGGGCGCGTTTCCGTTCGGGCTCGGGTACCCGACAATCACGACTGATCCGAACGAGTCGTCAACGTCGGCGACGCTCCCCGACCTGCCGGGCTTCGGCGACTTTTTTTCGGGCATCGCGGGAAACCTCGAAGGGCTCGTGCTGCTCTACATCCTCTACGAGATGACGAAGGCCAAGCGCTAGGATGCTCGCATGCGTTCCCTCGTCTTCGCTCTGCTGTTCCTGCTTTCGTGCTCACCCAAGGAGACAAAAATGACCATCGCACCGTGGCACATGTGGGGAACGACAGCGCCGGTGCGACTCGAGCGAGTCACCGGCGGTCCGACGTTCCTCGAATCGAGCGCGCAGCTTGCGCGCATCAGTTACAAGCGCCCCGAGTCGTGGCGCTTCTTGCTGGCCGCTACCGTCTTCCACTCTCAGGTTAGCAACGCAATCCCCATCGTTTTGGACGTTGAGTTCACGGTTCAGACGGGAGTCGGGCGCGGAAACCTGACTCTCAGCCCGTTCGAAAGCTTCCGCTTCATTCTGCCAGTCGGCTCGGGCGGATTAGTCCGCAAGTGGTCCGGTGCGGTCAATGCGCCGGTGCGTGACGACACCATCAGCCCGGCGGAGACGCCGAACAAAATCGATACCATTGTCGGCGAAGACATTCAGATCGGGTACCACGTATCGAGCAGCATCGGAGGCTTAGTCGGCGACGTCATCGACCTCGAGGTAGGCTGCGCGCTCGCACCGTGGCACCACGCGCGGCCGGACTGGGAGATTCGCGACTTCAGCGGCGAAGAGACCGGCGGGAGGTAAGCGGTGCTCTGGTTCTTGCTGTTGAAGCTGCTCGCGAAAGCGAAGGATGCCGCGGCCGAGAACGTGCCGCTTGGCCTTCGGGTCCTCACCGGTACGTGTCTTCGCGTGCTCGTTCCGCCTAGCCTCAACGCTCTCGACGTGTGGCGAGGACTGATGGATCGGGGACACTTCTGCACGAAACCGGTGCTGGTGAAGCTCACGGGAATGAGCGAGCACGGCTCGATCCCCGTCTTCGTGGGCTACTCGACTTTCGTTCTCACAGCGGGCCATAACGACTCGCTTCGCGTTCCGTCGGGCGTCTCGTTCGCGCCGATGAAATGCCCCGCCCCGCAGGTCCCTTACCAGGGCAACGCCTAAGTGACGACGACGACCCAACGCCTCAACCGCGCCGCCCTCGCCCGCGCGGTGAAAGAAGAGCAGCAACGACTCCGGGCGAAGCTCGTCGAAATAATCCGGACGGAAATCGACGACATCCGGAAGCGCCGCGAAGAGCTGCTCGTCAAGGTGCGGCGTCAGTGCAAGGTGGGCCGCGAGAACGTGCGAGAGCGCGTCCGGCGACGCCGAGAAGAAGCGAAGGCCGAGCTCTCGCGCGAGCTCGCGCAGATGCGGCAGGCGGAGTCGAACCGATGCCAGCTCCGAAAGGCGCGCGTCCGGCTCCAAAGCGAGAGCGCGATCGACCGTCGCCGACGGGAGGCGCGGGAGCGTACTCGAGCGGAGGCGCACGCTCGGAAGCTCGAGCGACACACGACCCGGAAGGAGCGGGAGCGGTCGAAGGTGGAGAAGCAGAAAGAAAGCGACGACGAAGTGAGAGCGAACCTCGAACCCGAGTTTGTTCCACTCTTCGACGTCGTGCGGGCGAAAATCCGCGCCCGGCCCGGCATGAGTCGGACGGAGGCGTTTCTGCACTGGCTCGAGGAAAATCCCGACGAGTCGTGGCGCATGCGTGACGACCTCGCAGAGCGCCGCCTTCGAGCTCTGCTCAAGGAGCAGCACGAAGCAGAGCGCGCACTACGGCGCGCTGGCGGCCGAGTCGAGAGCGCTCGAGCTCGCCGGAAGCGCCTCGAGCCGGCTCCGTTCTGAACCGAAAGGAAATCCCATGCTGACCGTCATCTGGCCACTCCTGATCGCCGTACTCGGCGCGCTCGTCTATGCGTTCGCCGCGAACCCGAAGCTCCAAAACATGGGGCTCGTTCTCTTCGCCGTCGGCATCTTCTGGACCGTCGAGCTCCTCACCGGCTCGAGCTTCAGCCTCGGCAGGCACTAGGGCTGCACGTCGTCGAGCACGAGATTTTGCCCGGCGTGCGACGTGCAGCCGGTGAGGAGCGCTTCCACCTGCACGGTCGGAGGCACGCGCGAGAAAAACGCGAAGTCTTCCGTGAGCCACAGCCGCTCGCGGATTTCCTGATGAAAGAGCCCGAGCTTCGTGTCGCCGTCCTGGTCGACGAAAGCGAGATGTTCCGACACGGCACGCACCGCGGCGAGCGCCGGGCGGTTCATCGCGACGAGCGCGAAGCCCGCCCGCACAATCGGCCTGAGGCGAGCTCCGCTCGCTAGCACACGCTCGGGTGTCAGGATTCGCGGAAACTCCACGTTGACGACGTGCACGACACCCGCACCCATGCGGAGCACGCAGGGAGCAACGACAATGCGCGGCGTCGCCCCTCGCACCGCCTCGAGGAGGTTGTACAGCGTCGACGTGGTCGCCTCGACATCGTCGTCGACGCTGACCCACACGTCAGCGCCGCGGATCCATGCTTCGTGCGCATGCCTCGATCGCACCTGACCGAGCACCGTGCCGCCGGTGTCGGCACGCACCGCCAGATCGCACAGGTGCCGCAGGCGGCCGATGCACCGCGCCGCGGGGATGGACGCCCGATCGGGTGCGTGGATCTGCCGCTCGAGCTCCTTCGCGCCACGCTCGAGCCCGAGGCTCCGACCGAGCGCGTACGCCGACACCGTGACGAGTACTCCGCCCGCGCTCGAGCTCGGCCGCTCCGTCTCCGCTTTCAGCTCTTTGGCGATCGCGTCGATGCAGTCGACGCAAATCACCTCCCCTTCGCTCGGCAGAGCCGGCAGCGGCCGGCCGCATCGTTCGCACTTCGCGTCGAGCTCGCTCATTTTTTGTCTCTCTTTCGTCGAAAATGCCGCGGCGTCGCTGGCTCGGCGCGCATGCCGAAGCCTCGCATCGAGCAAGGGATCGACAGGTCTCGCCCGCACAGGGGGCAGATGACGTGCACGTGTCCCACGCGCAGGAGTTCGCGACCTGCGATCATGTCGCAGATTTCGAGCGCCTTCGGCTGCTGCCAAGCGCAGTCGGAATGGTCGGTGTTGCCCCCCGGCATCGTTCAGTGGTACTTTCTCTCTGCGCTAGCGCTTATGCCTTCGGGCGTTGTCCCCGCGCACGCGGGGGTTCTCCCGCCGGGTAACCGGCGGGCCCCATTGAAGCAACAGCGCACGGACGGCCCCTTCATTGGGGCCGCTCTGTTTCATGACCGCAGATCACCGGCAGGGCAGCCATCGTCGATCCGCCGCGCAGTGCAAGCAGTAGCCGCACGCGTTCGACTCGTGCGCCGTCGTCAGCCGTCCGCACTTCCCGATGCAGGGCTCCGCGTCCGGGCACTTCGCGTGCTTCACGTTGTGACATGGGCATCGAGAAGGGCAGCCGCGCCGCGCTCTCCGTCGCCCGCCCGGCGTGCACTGACACGGCTTGCCGTCCAATCCCGTGTGCTCTGCTTCAGTCAGCATTTGCCCTCAGTGCGCACTCCGCGCATGCATCGCAAGAATCATCGTGCTCTAAATCGTTCGTTTTCGAAGCCCCTGAGCCAGCGCCTTGAACAAATCTAGGTCGCCGTCCTCAATGCGTTGAAACAGGTCCTCAACGAGCCGCTCGTTGTCGACGTTGGTGCACCCCCACTGCGCGGTTGCTTCCTCCGCGTCCACTGAGTGCGGGCCCAGCGCGCCGCATTCAGTACAGCCGACAACGAAGATGGGCGCGCCGTCGTCGTCTTGCTCGTCAAGCCGCATCACCAGTCCAGCGCGCGTGCTGCAGAAGGGGCAAACCTCAAGTTTTTCTTCTTTCGGCGTCATCGTCCTCCAATCGTTCGTTTCTTCGTGAGCGCGTCGACCGCGCGCTGAGCGTTCATCCCGCCTTTGACGAACGCCTCCAGCGCTCGCGGCGCGCGACATTCCTCGCACGCAGGCGAGCCGTGCAGGCAAGCCGTGCCCACCCGCAACGTCTTCGTCTTCTTCGTCTTCACGTTCGTCCTCCAATCGTTCGCTTCCGAGACTTCACCGGCCGCACCTTCCTGCCGGGCTTTTGGGCCTTCGCATTGTGATTCTTTTTTGAGACGAGAGCGCGGTGAAGTGTCGCCCTCGGCACCCGCACCCGTTGCGCGATGACCCGGATCGGTACTCTCGCGACCTGGAGGGCCAACGCGCGCTCGAGCTCGGCCGGTGTGATGTAGCGCCGCGGCCGGCCGAGCTTCTGCCCTCGAGCTCGAGCACGGTCGAGGCCCGCCCTCGTCCGCTCCCCGAGTCGCCGGCTCTCCTGCTCGGCGACCCAGGAGAACACCGC